>Ga0268299_1003381_pt1 | contig 14859 bp, 16 predicted proteins | sample NOBtaG_FD_193484 | JGI IMG/M metagenome (GOLD analysis project Ga0268299, IMG submission 193484) | Activated sludge microbial communities from bioreactor in Nijmegen, Gelderland, Netherland - NOB reactor | ecosystem: Engineered > Bioreactor > Aerobic > Activated sludge | place: Netherlands...
ATCTGGCCGCCGGCGGTCGCCGTCCGGTTGAACTGGTTGAACACGGTGAACAACACCAGTGCGATCACCAGCCAGACGGCGATCTTCGAGAACCATTGATTGTTCACCGCGGCTCCTTCACCGATACCGGCCCGAAATGGCCGTCTTGCCCTTGCAGCGCCGAATCGCGCTTGCTCACGCGGGAAATGGGGCTGAGTTTAGTCCAGTCAAGCCCTGGCGCCGATCGGCTTTGCCATGGCCGGCGATAGGTGGTGACCGCTCGTTTCAGCGGTTTCGCCCGCTTTTCACGCTTTCTTGAGACCGATCCCGACCAGAAAGGTTTCCGACGACCGGTCGCGCGAGGCCTTGGGCTTGATCGGCTTGACCACTCGGAAGCGTTGCTTGAAGAGCTCGACCAGCTGGCTGTAGCCACTGCCATGGAAGACCTTGCAGACCAGCGCGCCGTCGGGCTTGAGGTGGGACCCGGCAAAGTCGACCGCCAGCTCGACCAGCAGCGCGATCCGGGCGGAGTCGGACGAGGCGATCCCGGACAAGTTGGGCGCCATGTCCGACACGACGACGTCCACCGGCCGGCCGCCCACCGCGGCCTCCAGCTCCGCGGCCACGGCCTCGTCGTGGAAGTCACCCTGGATGAACTGCACGCCCTCGACGGGCTCGAAGTCCAGCAGGTCGAGCGCAATGATGCTGCCGTTCAGGGCCCCGCCGCCCGGTGCCGCGAAGCGCCGCCTCAGGTACTGGCTCCAGGCGCCGGGCGCAGCGCCGAGGTCGACCACCAGCTGGCCGGGACGGATCAGGCCCAGCGCCTCGTCGATCTCCTTGAGCTTGTAGGCGGCGCGGGCGCGATAGCCCTCCTTGTGCGCCATCTTCACGTAGGGGTCGTTGACGTGGTCGTTCAGCCACGCCTTGTTGACCTTCTTGCTTTTCGTCTTGACCTTCATCGGGAGTCGATTGTCGCGTCGATAATCCGGGCATGCCCGCCCTTCAGCTCACGCCTGCCCAACGCAAGTCCCACCGCGCGGACGCCCATCATCTGGATCCGGTCGTGATGATCGGCGGCGACGGCCTGACGCCGGCCGTCCTGAAGGAGGCCGACACCGCGCTGAACGCGCATGGCCTGATCAAGCTGCGCGTCCTGTCGGACGACCGTGCAGGCCGCGAGCAGCTGCTCGCCGATCTGGCCGAGCGCCTGGACGCCGCGCCGATCCAGCACATCGGCAAGCTGCTGGTGCTGTGGCGCCCGCTGCCGCCGAAGGAAAAGGTCGAGCGCGAGGATCGCAAGCCGGGGCCGAGGGTGGTCAAGATCCTCAAGTTCTCCAAGAGCGGCAATCATCGCGCCCAGGTAAAGAAGCTGACCGTGCTGGGCAACCAGCGCCTGACCGCCGGCGGCATCGTCAAGCGCGCGAAGAAGCGGACGACGACCAGCAAGAAGCCCGGCTGAGCTCAGGCGCGGCTGGCGCGCCATGCCAGCACGGCGACCAGCACCGCCTTCAGGCCGAAGAAGCCGGCCGAGAGCCCATGCAGGGCTGCGAACGACCAGGCGCCCTGCCCGGCACGCGCCGCTTCCAGCATCGGCAGCAGCGCGTAGTGCCCGAGCACGGTGCAGAACAGCGCCGCCAGCACGAGGATCAGTTCGACGCTGATGCGCGAGCCCTCGGCGAGCACGGCGCGCTGCGCCGCCTGGGCGCGCTCCAGCAGAGCCAGGACGACGCCGAACAGCAGGCTCGCCTGCGCTTCCAGGGCGAACAGGCGTCCGGCCACGCGACCGGCCAGCGGCCGATCGAGGAGCGCAAACAGGCTCGGCGCGACAAGCGCCCCGAGCGCCAGCAGCAAACCCAGCCACACGCCCGGCAGCAGGCGGCGCAGCCGGTCCGCCACGACGCCCACCCGCCCGCTCACTGGTAGCGGACGCCGACGATCTCGTAGCGCCGCGTCCCGCCGGGAGCCTGGAACTCGGCCACGTCGCCGGCCTCCTTGCCGATCATCGCGCGTGCGATCGGCGAGCTGACGGAGATCAGGCCCAGCTTCAGGTCCGCCTCGTCGTCGCCGACGATCTGGTAGGTCACCTGGGCACCGGAGGCCTCGTCCTCCAGGTCGACGGTGGAGCCGAACACGACGCGCCCACCGGCGTCCAGCGTCGCCGGGTCGATGACCTGGGCGGCCGCCAGCTTGCTCTCGATCTCGAGGATGCGCCCCTCGATGAAGCCCTGCTTGTCCTTAGCCGCCTCGTACTCGGCGTTCTCGGACAGGTCGCCCTGGGCCCGCGCCTCGGCGATCGCCTGGATCACCGCATGGCGATCGACGGACTTCAGGCGCTGAAGCTCTTCCTTGAGCTTCTCGGCGCCGCGTTTGGTGAGCGGTATCGTGGCCATCGCGTTCTCTTGCATCCCTGCACAAAAAATTCAGCCGCCCCGGGGAGCCGGGGCGGCCGACGTTTCGCGGGAGTCTAGTGGAGTTCCGCGTGCAGTTCCTGCAGGGAAAGCACGGTCAGTTCGTCATCGACCTTCAGGGCCTCGACGGCGGCCTCGCAGCCGGCCATCGTCGTGTAGTAGCTCACGCGCTGGGCCAGCGCCGCCGTGCGGATGTAGCGGGAGTCGGCGATCGCGGTGCGGGTCTCGTCGACCGTCGTGAACACGAGCTGGATCTCCCCGGCCTTGATCATGTCGGCGATGTGCGGCCGACCGTCCTTGACCTTGTTCACGGTCCGTACCGGCACCCCGGCCGCGGCGATGGCGACTGCCGTGCCGCGCGTGGCCGCGATCTCGAAGCCGAGCGCCAGCAGGTCCACGGCGATCTTCGCCGCGCGCTCCTTGTCGCCCTTCTTCACGGTGATCACCACCGTGCCCTTAGTCGGCAGTCTGGATCCGGCGCCCAGCTGGCTCTTCAGCATCGCCTCGCCGAAGCTGCGCCCTGCGCCCATGACCTCGCCGGTCGAGCGCATCTCGGGCCCTAGGATCGGGTCGACGCCGGGGAACTTGTTGAAAGGGAAGACCGCTTCCTTCACGCTGAAGTAGGGCGGCACGATTTCGCGCGGCGGTCGGCCACCATGCCCGCGCTGGGTGGCGAGCTTTTGCCCCACCATGCAGCGCGCCGCGATCTTCGCCAGCGGCTGGCCGGTCGCCTTGCTGACGAAGGGCACGGTGCGGGAGGCACGCGGGTTGACCTCGAGCACGTAGACGACGGCCGCATCGCCCGCGCCCTGGATCGCGAACTGCACGTTCATCAGCCCGACGACCTTCAGCGCCCGGGCCATCAGCGCGGTCTGGCGCCGCAACTCGTCCTGCAGGCCGGCGCCCAGGGCGTAGGGCGGCAGCGAGCAGGCCGAATCGCCGGAGTGCACGCCGGCCTGCTCGATGTGCTCCATGATCGCGCCGATCATCACGTCCTCGCCGTCGCAGATGCAGTCGACGTCGACCTCCACCGCGTCGTCGAGGAAGCGGTCCAGCAGCACCGGCGACTTCTCGGACACGCGGACCGCCTCGCGCATGTAGCGCTCGAGGTCCTTGTCGCCGTGCACGATCTCCATCGCGCGGCCGCCCAGCACGTAGCTCGGCCGCACGACCAGCGGGTAGCCGATCTCCTGCGCCTCCGCCAGGGCCTGCTCCTCGGTGCGCGCGGTGCGGTTCGGCGGCTGCCGCAGGCCCAGCTTGTGCAGCAGCTGCTGGAAGCGCTCGCGATCCTCGGCGATGTCGATGCTGTCGGGGCTGGTGCCGATGATGGGGACGCCCGCGCGCTCCAGATCGAGCGCCAGCTTCAGCGGCGTCTGGCCGCCGTACTGCACGATCACGCCGACAGGCTTCTCCTTGTCGACGATCTCGAGCACGTCCTCGAGCGTCACCGGCTCGAAGTAGAGGCGATCCGAGGTGTCGTAGTCGGTCGAGACCGTCTCCGGGTTGCAGTTGACCATGATGGTCTCGTAGCCGTCCTCGCGCATGGCGAGCGCGGCATGCACGCAGCAATAGTCGAACTCGATGCCCTGGCCGATGCGGTTCGGTCCGCCGCCGAGCACCATGATCTTCCTGCGGTCGGACGGCTCGGCCTCGCACTCCTCGTCGTAGGTCGAGTACATGTAGGCCGTCTGGGTCGCGAACTCGGCCGCACAGGTGTCGACCCGCTTGTAGACCGGCCGCACGCCCTGGGCGTGGCGCAGGGCCCGCACGTCGTGCTGGTTGCTGCCCAGCAGCTTGCCCAGGCGCTTGTCCGAGAAGCCCTGGCGCTTGAGGAAACGCATCTCCTCCTTCGACAGGCTGCTCAGCGCGCGTCCGGCCAGGGCCTTCTCGGTGCCGACGATCTGTTCGATCTGCGCGAGGAACCAGGGGTCGATCGCCGTCTCCTCGAACACCGCGGCGCGTGTCATGCCGATGCGGAAGGCATCGGCGACGAACAGGATGCGCTCGGGGCCGGGCTCGCCGATCTCCTCGATGATCTCGTCGCGATCGCGGCTGCGCTCGGTCAGCCCGTCGATGCCTGTCTCCAGGCCGCGCAATGCCTTCTGGAAGCTCTCCTGGAAGGTGCGGCCCATCGCCATCACCTCGCCGACCGACTTCATCTGCGTGGTCAGGTGCGGATCGGCGGCCGGGAACTTCTCGAACGCGAAGCGCGGGATCTTGGTGACGACATAGTCGATGCTGGGCTCGAAGCTCGCCGGTGTCGCGCCGCCGGTGATGTCGTTGCGCAACTCGTCGAGCGTGTAGCCGACGGCCAGTTTGGCTGCGACCTTGGCGATCGGGAAGCCGGTCGCCTTGGAGGCGAGCGCGGAGCTGCGGCTCACGCGCGGGTTCATCTCGATCACGACCATGCGGCCGTCTTTGGGGTTGATCGAGAACTGCACGTTGCTGCCGCCGGTGTCGACGCCGATCTCGCGCAGGATCGCGATCGACGCGTTGCGCATCAGCTGGTACTCCTTGTCGGTCAGCGTCTGCGCCGGCGCGACGGTGATCGAGTCGCCGGTATGGATGCCCATCGGGTCCAGGTTCTCGATCGAGCAGACGATGATGCAGTTGTCGGCCTTGTCGCGCACGACCTCCATCTCGAACTCGCGCCAGCCGATCAGCGACTCCTCGATCAGCAACTCGCGGGTCGGCGACAGGTCGAGGCCGCGCTTGCAGATCTCCTCGAACTCCTCGGGGTTGTAGGCGATGCCGCCGCCGGTGCCGCCGAGCGTGAAGCTGGGGCGGATCACCATGGGAAAACCGGTGCCGCCGATCTCGCGCGTGATGCGGCGTTGGACCTCGAGCGCCTCCTCCATCGAATGCGCGATGCCGCTCTTGGCCGAATGCAGGCCGATGCCGGTCATCGCGTCCTTGAACTTGAGACGGTCTTCCGCCTTCTCGATCGCGTGCTGGTTGGCGCCGATCATCTCGACGCCGTACTTTGCCAGCACGCCATGCTGGTGCAGTTCGAGCGCGCAGTTGAGCGCCGTCTGGCCGCCCATCGTGGGCAGGATGGCGTCGGGACGCTCCTTGGCGATGATCTTCTCGACCACCGACCACGTGATCGGCTCGATGTAGGTCGCGTCGGCCATCTCCGGGTCGGTCATGATCGTCGCCGGATTGCTGTTGACCAGGATGACGCGGTAGCCCTCCTCGCGCAGCGCCTTGCAGGCCTGCGCCCCGGAGTAGTCGAACTCGCAGGCCTGGCCGATGACGATCGGCCCGGCACCGATGATGAGGATGGACTTCAGGTCGTTGCGCTTGGGCATCTCAGTTCTTCTCCATCAGGGCAACGAAACGGTCGAACAGGTAGCCGATGTCGTGCGGGCCCGGCGACGCTTCGGGGTGGCCCTGGAAGCAGAACGCCGGCTTGTCGGTGCGGGCCAGGCCCTGCAGCGTGCCGTCGAAGAGGCTGACGTGCGTGGGCCGCAGCGTCGGCGGCAGGCTCCTTTCGTCGACCGCGAAGCCATGGTTCTGGCTGGTGATGCTGACGCGGCCGGTGTCGAGGTCCTTGACCGGATGGTTCGCGCCGTGATGACCGAACTTCATCTTGAAGGTCTTCGCCCCCGAGGCGAGTGCGAGGATCTGATGGCCCAGGCAGATGCCGAAGGTGGGCAACCCCGTGTCGATGAGCTGTCGCGTCGCCTCGATCGCGTAGTCGCAGGGCTCCGGGTCGCCGGGGCCGTTGCTGAGGAAGATGCCGTCGGGCTTGAGCAGCAGCACCTCGGCGGCCGGCGTCGTGGCGGGCACGACGGTGACCTGGCAACCTCGGCTCGCGAGCATGCGCAGGATGTTGCGCTTGACGCCGAAGTCGTAGGCGACCACATGGAACCTGGGCGTCTGCTGCTGCCCGTAGCCCGTACCGAGTTGCCACTCGGTCTCGGTCCAGGCATAGGGCATCGCCGCGCTCACGACCTTGGCGAGATCCAGGCCGGCCATGCTGGGCATGGTCTCCGCCAGCGCACGGGCTTCGTCGACATGCGCCGGCGTGATCGCGACCCCTGCGGGCAGGGCCATGATGCATCCGTTCTGCGCTCCGCGAGTGCGCAGCAGGCGCGTCAGCCGGCGGGTGTCGATGTCGGCGATCGCCACCGTGCCCTCGTCGCACAGGTACTGCGCCAGCGTCCGGGTGCTCCGGAAACTCGACTCGACCTGCGGAAGGTCGCGAATGATCAAGCCGGCGGCGTGGACCTTCGTGGACTCGACGTCTTCGTCGTTGACGCCGGTGTTGCCGATGTGCGGGTACGTCAGGGTGACGATCTGCCGGCAGTAGCTCGGGTCGGTCAGGATCTCCTGGTAGCCCGTGAGCGCCGTGTTGAACACGACTTCGCCGACCGTCTGGCCGGTCGCGCCGATGGAGACTCCCCGGAAGACCGTGCCGTCTGCAAGTACAAGGAGGGCGGAAGGCAGATCGGGCAGCACGGGATTCTCCGTTGTGCACGCGCCGGACTCCGCCCGTCGAAGGGCGTCATTCGGTGGTGATCCTCGGGGGGAGACGGTGCTGTCTCGGGAGCGAGAGTCTGCGCGAGCGGGTCAGTGCGGGTAAACCTGTAAATTATAGCCGTGGCACAGCCGTCGACGCATCGCGGACCCCGTGGCGCAGAGACCATCATCATCAAGTCCGCGACATCGCTCCCAGGAGGATCCATGAAAGGCGACCCCAAGGTCATCGCGCACCTCAACGCGCAGCTGAAGAACGAACTGACCGCCATCAACCAGTACTTCATGCACTACCGGCTGATGAAGCACTGGGGCTACGACCGACTGGCGAAGAAGGAGTACGAAGAGTCGATCGGCGAGATGAAGCATGCCGACAAGCTGATGGATCGCATCCTGATGCTCGACGGTCTGCCCAACCTGCAGGACCTGGGCAAGCTGCTGATCGGCGAGGACCTCGTCGAAGCCATGCGCGGCGATCTGAAGCTGGAGCAGGCCGCCCAGAAGACGATCAAGGAAGGCATGGCGCACTGCGAGTCGGTACGTGACTACGTCTCGCGCGAAGTGCTGCAGGGCATCCTGGACGACACCGAAGAACACATCGACTTCCTCGAGACCCAGCTGGGGCTGGTCGACCAGGTCGGACTGCAGAACTACCTGCAGTCCCAGATGGGCGACGTGACGTCTTGACCAGCGGAGCCAGGGTGGAAAACCTTCCAGGCGGGATGGGGCTTGTATTGCGAATCATTCCTATTTATAGTGCGGCCATCGGACTTCGAACGGCCTCCCATGATCGTCTGCGTCTGTCACCGCATTTCCCACCGAGAGATCGAGCGCCACGCGCTGGCTTGCGACAACTTCGATGAGCTGCAGCTGAACACCGGCGTGGCCACCGGCTGCGGCCGTTGCGGCGACTGCGCCCGCTCGGTGTTCGACGAAGTCCGTCAGATCTCCGTCTGCCCTGGCGCTGCGCGGGGCGCCGGTCTGCAGCATGCCGGCGCCCTGGCCTGAAGCTCATGTGGTGGCTGGCCTGCCTGCCGATCGTGGTCCTCGGGGCCTGGTGGGTACTGCGACAACCAAGAGGCGATCGATGAACGCAATCCCTTTCCGCACCGCCGAGGCCCCGTCCGGCGGTCTGACTGCGGCGCCAGGCCGCAGCGTCGATCCATCACCCACATCCGCCTCTCGGCCAGTGCCCAGCACGATGCTGCTGCAGGGCCGCAGCGTGGTGCAGATCGAGCACAACGGCGCGCTCTACCAGCTGCGCAGCACGCGGCTGGGTAAGCTGATCCTCACCAAGTAGGCTCTCAGCCCAGTGCGGCGATCCCGGCGCGGGCGACCTGCGCATCCTCGGCCGACTTCACGCCGCTGACACCGACCGCGCCGACGCATTGCCCCTGCACCATGATCGGCACGGCGCCTTCCAGCATGCCCTGCAGCTGCGGTGCGCTGAGGAAGGACGTCCGGCCTTGGTTGATCATCTCCTCGTACACCTTGCTTTCCCGCCGCCCGAGTGCCGCCGTATGGGCCTTGGCCGGCGCGATGTGAGCCGAAGCCGGCGCCGCCCCATCCAGGCGTTGCAGCCACAGCAAATGGCCCCCATCGTCGACGATCGCGATCGTGACCGCCCAGTGGTGGGCCAGGGCCTCGGCCTCGGCCGCCGCCGCGATACGTTTCAGGTCGTCCAGGGTCAGACAGGGCTTGGTCAGCATGGCAGCCTCTCGGTCAAGGAAACGCCACTCTATCCGCCGCCGCCGCTCGAATCGGCTGTCAAGGTGCCAGCTGGAACTACAATGCGTCTGTCAGCTCCAAGCCAGCATTCTTCTCCTTAGGAGGTTTCCGCATGAACGAGATCCTGCAGAACGGTTACGGCAGTTCAACGGCCCTGGCCGGCGAGCGCAACCGCGTCCTGCGCAACACCTATTGGCTGCTCGCCCTGTCGCTGGTACCGACGGTGATCGGCGCCTGGGTCGGCGTGGCGACGGGCTTCAGCTTCTTCGCCGGTAGCCCCTTCATCGGCTTCCTGCTCTTCATGGGCATCGCCTTCGGCTTCTTCTTTGCCATCGAGAAGTTCAAGAACTCCGGCATCGGCGTCGTCTTGCTGCTGGCCTTCACGTTCTTCATGGGCCTGATGCTGTCGCGCCTGATCGGTGCGGTGCTGGGCTTCAGCAACGGCGCTTCGCTGATCGCCTTCGCCTTCGGCGGTACCGCCGTGGTGTTCTTCGGCATGGCATCGCTGGCGACCACGATCAAGCGCGACCTGTCCGGCATGGGCAAGTGGCTGATGGTCGGGGCGATCGGCATCATCGTGGCTGCGGTCGCCAACATCTGGCTGCAGATGCCGGCGCTGATGGCCACGATCTCGGCGCTGGCCGTCGTGATCTTCTCGGCCTTCATGCTGTACGACATCAAGCGCGTCATCGACGGCGGCGAGACGAACTACGTCACGGCCACGCTGGCGATCTACCTCGACGTCTACAACGTGTTCCAGAGCCTGCTGAGCCTGTTCGGCATCTTTGGCGGTGAGCGCGAATAGATCTCCCGCTCCGAGCCAGAAAGCCCCGCCTTGCGGGGCTTTTTTTCGATCCGCTCAAGGCCGCTCGAACACGGCGATGCTCTCGACGTGGGCCGTGTGCGGGAACATGTTGATCGCACCCGCCATCGTGCACCGGTAACCGGCCTGGTGAACCAGCAAGCCGGCATCCCGTGCGAGGGTCGCCGGGTTGCAGCTCACGTAGACGATGCGCGAAGGCGGCGTCCACCCGGGCGCCAGGCTCGGGTCCTGCGCCGCATCGGCCACCGCCTTCACCAACGCGAAGGCGCCTTCCCGTGGCGGATCGACCAGCCACTTTTCGGCACCGCCGTAGCTCGCCACGTCGGCGGGCTTCAACTCGAACAGATTGCGTGCCTCGAAGCGAGTCCGGGCCTCCAGGCCGTTGCGACGCGCGTTCTCACGCGAGCGGGCCACGAGGGCCTCGCTGCCCTCGACGCCGAGCACTTCTCGCGCCTGCCTCGCCAGTGGCAACGTGAAGTTGCCCAGTCCGCAGAACCAGTCGATCACCCGCTCACCGGGCCGGACCTCCAGCAGCCGCAAGGCGCGCACCACCAGGGCGCGGTTGATCGCGTGATTGACCTGCGTGAAGTCGGTCGGCTTGAACGGCATCACGATGCCGAACTCGGGCAGCGCGTAGGCCAGCTCGCCCGGCGCCTGGTCGAGCCGGCGCACGGAGTCCGGCCCCTTGGGCTGCAGCCACCACTGCACGCCGTGAGCGGCCCCGAAGGCGTGCAGCCGCGCCAGGTCCGGATCGCTCAGCGGCTCCAGGTGGCGCAGCACCAGTGCCGTGACCAGGCCATCAGGTCCCTCCCCGATCGCCACCTCGATCTGGGGCAAGCGATCGCGGCCATCCATGGCAGCGATCAACTCACGCAGCGGCATCAGCATGCCGCTCAGGTGCGGCGGCAGTACCTCGCAGTGCGTCATGTCGGCGACGTAGCTCGACTTGCGCTCGTGGAAGCCGATCAGCACCTTGCCCTTCTTGACCACGTGACGAACCGACAGCCGCGCACGATAGCGATAGCCCCAGGTCGGCCCCTCGATCGGCCGCAGCATGCGTTCGGCCCGGACCTTGCCGAGATGCCACAGGTTGTCCTCGAGTACGCGCTGCTTCACCGCGACCTGCGCGGCGACGTGGAAGTGCTGCATCTTGCAGCCGCCGCAGGTCCCGAAGAACTGGCAGCGTGGCGTCACCCGCTGCGAACTCTCGTGCCGCAGCGCCCGCATCGTGGCCTGCTCCCAGTGGTTCTTGCGGCGGCTCACGCTCACCTGCACCTGTTCGCCAGGAAGCGCCCCCTCGACGAACACCACCTTGCCTTCGGCGTTGCGCGCCACGCCCTGCGCCTCCAGATCCAGGGACTCGATCGTCAACCACTCATCCTGTGCCGTCATGCACCGATTATCCCGGCGCGGCCGCCGACGTCGCATGCTGTAATCGTCGCGCCATGATCACCGTCCATCACCTGAACAACTCGCGCTCACAGCGCGTGCTGTGGCTGCTCGAGGAGCTCGGCCTGCAGTACGAGGTCAAGCGCTACCAGCGCGACCGCAAGACCCTGCTCGCGCCGCCCGAACTGCTGGCGGTGCACCCGCTCGGCAAGTCGCCGGTCATCAGCGACGGCGCGCTGACGCTGGCCGAGTCCGGCGCCATCCTCGAGTACCTGGTGGCCCGCTACGGCCCGGGTCGCCTCGCACCGCAGCCCGGCACGCCGGCCCACTTGCGCTACGTCTACTGGATGCACTTCGCCGAAGGCTCGGCGATGTCGCCCCTGCTGATGAAGCTGGTGTTCGACCGCGTCGAGAGCGCGCCGATGCCCTTCTTCGCCAGGCCGATCGCGCGCGCGATCTCCGGCAAGGTCAAGGCCATGATGGTCGAGCCCAACATCAAGCGCCACCTCGACTTCATGGAGAACGAGCTGGCGCAAGGGCCCTGGTTCACCGGCGAGCAGTTCACCGCGGCCGACATCCAGATGAGCTTCCCGGTCGAAGCGGCTGCGGCACGCGGCGGGCTGGACGCCAGCCGGCCTCGCCTGATGCAGTTCCTCTCGCGCATCCATGCGCGCCCCGCCTACCTGCGCGCCCTCGAGACCGGCGGCCCCTACGAGCTGATGCGTTGACGGCGCCGAGGCGCTGCTTCAGAAGATCGAGTCGCGGTCGACGCCGTTGCGTGCCATCCGGCGCTTGAGCTTGAGCAAGGCCTCCTGCTGGATCTGGCGGATGCGCTCGCGGGTCAGTCCGAGACGCTCGGCCAGCACTTCCAGCGTTTCGGGCTCGCGATCGTGCAGGCCGTAGCGGCCGGTCAGGACCTCGCGCTCGCGTTCGCTCAGCTCGTCCAGCCCGTGCTGCAACAGCACGTCGAGCTCATGGCTCAGGGTGTGGCCCATCGGGTCGGCGGCCTGATCGTCGGCCACCAAGTCGATCACGGTCTCGGCGCCATTGCCGCTGCTCTGGCGCTCGAGCGGTGCGTCCAGCGAAGTGGGTTGCTCGGCATAGCGCAGCAGATCGGTGACCTCGGCCGCGGTCCGACCGACCGCCGACGCGATGTCCTCGACACGCACCGCGCGGCCTTCCTCCCCCGCCGCAGCGTCGGCCTCGAGCGCGCGGCGCGCTTTCAGGACCTGGTTGAGCTCGCGCACGACATGCACCGGCAGCCGTACCAGGCGCGCCTGATGCATGATCGCCCGCTCGATGCTCTGGCGGATCCACCACGACGCATAGGTCGAGAATCGGAAGCCACGGTCCGGCTCGAACTTGCCGATCGCGTGCATCAGGCCGAGGTTGCCCTCCTCGATCAGGTCGGTCATCGGCAGGCCGCGACTCAGGTAGTTCTTCGCGATGCTGACCACCAGCCGCAGGTTGCGCTCGATCATCTGCTGTCGGGCAGCGAAGTCGCCCGCGCGCGCGCGTGTCGCCGTGGCGAACTCTTCCTCCGGCGTGAACAGCGGTGCGCGCCGGATCTCGCGCAGGTAGGTCTGCAGGGTGTTGCCGACCTCGCCCTCGCCGGCCGCCAGCGGCACGGCTTCGCGCGCGACGTCGGCAGGCTCCTCGCCACCGGGCAGTGCGGCCAGATCGTCGTCGGTCGGTTCCAGGGGGGGCGGCGGGATCGGGACTGCCGTCGTCTCCACAAGCGCGTGCCCGTTGAGTGTGGGGCGCATGCGCTTGCTCATGATCTTGGCGTCCGTCGCTCAGCGCGGCGGCAGCAGCCTCACCGGATCGATCGGCTTGCCCTGTTTGCGGATCTCGAAATGCAGCTGCACCCGCTCGGCATCGGTCGATCCCATCTCGGCGATCTTCTGGCCTCGTTTCACCGGCTGATCCTCCTTCACCACCAGCGCCTGGTTGTGCGCGTAGGCCGTCAGGTAGGTGCTGTTGTGCTTCACGATCACCAGATTGCCATAACCGCGCAGACCCGACCCGGCATAGACCACACGACCATCCGCCGCGGCCACCACGGGGTCGCCGGCCTTGCCACCGATCACCACGCCCTTGCTGCGCACTTCGTCGTAGCCTGCCAGCACGGTACCACCGGCCGGCCAGGCCCAGCTCAATTCGTCGTCGTCGCGGCCCGCTGCCGTCGTCGCAGCGGCCGGTGCGGGCCCCGGCGCCACGGGCGTCGCAGGCGTGGCGGAAGCGCCGGCCTGCGGCGCCGATGCCGCAGGCGGCTTGGCGTCGAGCGGCCGCGGCTCCACCTTGGCGACCGCCACCGGCCGCGTCGCCACCGCGCCGGGATCGACGTTCGGTGGCACGACGCGCAGCACCTGGCCGACCTCGAGCGCGTTGGCGTTGTCCATCCCGTTCCAGCGCTGGATGTCGCGCCAGTTCTGGCCGGTCTCCAGCCCGATGCGGATCATCGTGTCGCCGGGCTTGACGCTGTAATAGCCCGGCTTGCCGGCGTTTTCGGCGCCGGGCAGAGCCTTGGGCAACTCCGCAACCGGCGTGTTGGCGGCTGTCGCCGCGGCACCCGCCGCTGCGGCGGCCGCCGGGCTGCGCGTGGTGCGATCCTCCACCGGTGGTGCGCGGAGGATGGTCGGTGCGCAGGCGCTCAGCGACCCGAGCAGCAGCAGCACCACCACCCCATGCAGCGCGGACCCACCCATGGCAAATCGAAGGCTCAAGAGCATGCGTTGCATCCGTTCAATCGATGCCGGATTTTAAGGGGACGAACCGCACCGGCTCGTGAAAGGCACGGCGCAGCGCTCCGTCGGTGAGCCGGTCGACGACCACCAGCACCTGCCCGCCGTTGCGCACGTCGTGCATCGGCGCCACCAGGCGCCCCCCGGGCGCCAGTTGGTCCAGCCAGGGCGACGGCACGTCCTCGCCGCCGGCGGCCGCAATGATCCCGTCATAGGGCGCATTGGGCGCGTGGCCGACGCGGCCGTCCCCGTAGACCAGCCGCAGGTTGTCGAGCCGTTGCGCCGCCAGGTTGGCGCGCGCCTTGTCGTGCAGGGGCTTCAGCCGCTCGATCGAGACGACGTGCCTCGCCAGCGCGGCCAGCACCGCGGCCTGGTAGCCGCAGCCGGTGCCGATCTCCAGCAGCCGGGGCCGCGAGGCCGGCGGCAGCGGCGCGAGCAGCAGCTCGATCATCCGCGCCACCACCGACGGCTTGGAGATGGTCTGCCCCAGGCCGATCGGCAGGCTGGTGTCTTCGTAGGCCTGGTTGGCCAGCGCCGTGTCGACGAAGGCGTGCCGCGGCACCGCGCGCATCGCGGCCAGCACGCGGGCGTCGCGCACGCCCTCGGCCTGCAGGCGCGCCAGCATGCGCTCCCGCACGCTGTGCGAGTCCAGCCCCAAGCCGACGGGCGTGGCGCGTCGTTCGCGATCGACTGCTGCGTCTCGCACGGGCCGCTGCGGCCTCAGCAAGGGCAGCGCCTTGGCGGTCGGCCGGATCTCGACCTGGTCCAGTCGCAGCGGGAACTTCGGCGCGCGGCCGCTGCCCTCGCTCATCGCGCCGCCCCGGCATCGCGATGCAGCCACTCGGACCACGCCGGCAGCGCACCGTGATCGGTGAGGTCGACCTGCAGTGGCGTCACCGACACGTGGCCCTGCGCGACCGCGTGGAAGTCGGTGCCCTCGCCGGCCTCGCGGGCGTTGCCGGCGGCGCCGATCCAGTAGATCGGCTCGCCGCGCGGGTTGCTCTGGCGGATCACCGGTTCGCTGGCATGCCGCCGACCGAGTCGCGTCGTCAGCGTCGGCAGCAGGGCGTCGTACGGCCGGTCGGGGATGTTGACGTTGAGCAGCCAGGCGCCGGCGACCGGCGGCCGCTCGATGACCTGGGCGATCAGCTGGCGCGCGACCTGGGCCGCACAGTCCAGATGCTTCCAGCCCTTCTCGGCCAGCGAGAAGGCGATGGCAGGCACGCCGAAGAGGTAGCCCTCCATGGCCGCCGCGACCGTGCCCGAGTACAGGGTGTCGTCGCCCATGTTGGCGCCGTTGTTGATG
>Ga0268299_1003382_pt1 | contig 14858 bp, 10 predicted proteins | sample NOBtaG_FD_193484 | JGI IMG/M metagenome (GOLD analysis project Ga0268299, IMG submission 193484) | Activated sludge microbial communities from bioreactor in Nijmegen, Gelderland, Netherland - NOB reactor | ecosystem: Engineered > Bioreactor > Aerobic > Activated sludge | place: Netherlands...
TTAATTCCTCACAATTTTACTTATCTGAAATCTCAAAAAAACAAAAAGATATTTTCTCTAAATTAGATATACAAATTCCTTCTCTCCTTACCTAGTTACCATATTTCTCCAGATTTTAGGTTATATACATTAAAATAATCTTTCTCTCCCACCAAGTTTTCCAAACAATTATTAAAATAATTAGCTTTTTCTTTTACTATCTATTTATTTATCTATTCAATAAAAACAATATTAATTGTTGAAAAATTAGTTTCTAATTGTTTTCTCCCTTCAGGCTTTTTACTTTTTATTTTATCCATATCTTTTCTTTCTTTTAGTTCATCAACTAAAACAGACCTTTGTCTAGTATTTTCTTTTATTACTTTGCCCACTTTTCTAACAGCTACTAAAGTATTTTCTAAATTGCTAGTTGGTACTTGAATTAAAATAGATGTAATTTTATTATCTGTTACTTTAAGTGTAATATTTCCTTTTTGAGCTTCAGCAATTTGAGTTAATTGTGTTCTAACAACTTGTAAATCTTTTGTTGAAATAGTAATTTCTGTATGTTTAGATGTTTGTCTATTCTCTTCTTCCACTTTTTCAGCAACTTTAGCTGGTGTTTCGGCTCGTCGTGGTTGCGCCATAGATGCTGGTGCAGACATACCAAGATTAGAACTACTTTTACTTGTGTCTGCTTTTTCAGTTTTTTGTATAGAGTTTCCTGGCCTTGCTCCACTTTTTTCTTTAGCTATTTCTGGCCTTGATTGGTTTGGTTGAACTGTTAAATCTCTGCTTTTGTCTTTACTATCTTCTTTTGCAGTAACCTCAACAACTTCAGAAGTGTTTGACTCATTAGAAATATTCTTAGCTTCTTGTTCAGTTAAAACTTTTTTGTCAGCAAAATTATTTTTTGCTAAGTCATCTTGTTCTTTACTCTCAGAAGGTTTCATCTCAACTTTTGAATTACTTACTGCTTTAGGATTGTCACTTGGTGGAGGTGGTGGAGGTGGCGAGGGTTGATTATCTTTTGCACCAAGTACCCCTCCAACTATTGCACTACTATCTAAATTACTAACTTTTCCTGCTAATGCTCCTTCTGTTTCCCCTGCTGAAGCATTTATTTGAGGTTTTGCCAAAGGTTCTGAAGTTGTGAGGGCTTTAGTAGCAATAGAGTTTTCTTTATTTTCTACTATTGGAACTTCAGCCGCAGGAGCCGTAACAGGAACATTTTTAGTCATGTCTTGATTTAAGGATTTTTCCTGTACTGATGTAGCAGAACTTTTTTCTTGCTCAGAATAAAGAGTTATTCTTCCTTCTTTTACCCCACTAATATTAAATGCTACAACTATTAATGTAGCGGCTGTTGCAGTAGCTAAGATCGAAGCTTTATACCTAAAGAAAAATTCATATGTAGAAAGTAAAAAATTAGTAAAGGGATTGGTTTGTTTCTTAGCAGACTGAGAAGCAACTTTAGCAAGCAATTCTTGTCCTGTAGGTAGATTAGGTATTGGAATATCACAACTTTTCATCAAGCTAGACAAATCTTTAAGATCATTAATCATTTGGCTACAATCTTTACAAGTCTGTAGATGTGTTTGTACTTCACTACGACGAGTTAATTGTAACTCATTATCTAGGAATGCTTGTAAATCTTCTATAATTAAGTCGCAGTTCATAAATTTAATTCCTATCGTAATATCTTGCTATTAAGTCTGCTTGCCTAAGTTCTAATATTATCTGATACTCCTGATGATAGTCCGACATTTGGAGGTTTTCGCACTTGTTCAGGAGTATTAGAAAGCATTGGTTCCAATAATTTTTTTAACTCTACTTTACCTCTAAAAATTCTTGATTTTACAGTACCAATAGGTATTTCTAATATTGCTGAAATCTCCTCATAACTTAATTCTTCATACTCACGTAAAATTATGGGTTCACGATATTCTATTTCTACCATCATTAAAGCACGTTGAACTTTTATCTGTAGTTCTTGTTGTTCTAGAGATGTAGCAGGAGAAGAATTTGGTGCTGCAACCTTAGAAACTCGTTCTGCATTTGCTTCATTATCAGCATCCACCATAACTTTATACTCACTACGTCGAATTTCAGAGATAGCACGATTATGAGCAATACGATAAAGATAAGTCTTAAAAGATGATTCTTGTCGCCATTCTCTACAATGTTCAATTATCGCTACAAAAACTTCTTGTGTAATATCTTCTGCTCGTGCTTGATTTCCTAGTCTACGATAAAGAAAACGATAGATAGCCAATTTGTACCGTTCATAAATGGTGACAAATGCTGTCTCATTTCCTGTTTGGAACTGCTGCATGAGTTCCTCATCGGATTTACTCATCCACGTGCCTCCGTGTAAAAGTATAATCTCAACACTAAAACTTTGGTTCCCAACAATATACTTGTTTCTCTAAATAAAATACCAATAAATTCTATAGATAACAAACTTTAAGGGACATAGAAATAACATATTGTATTTCTATGTCCCTATTTTTAACTGGAAAATCTAGGAAAAGTTCTTATTTATCTACAGCAATATCTAATTCTTCAGCACATTTATAAAGAGCTAACCCTAAAATACAAGAAATTACTAAACTAAAATAAAAGGTAAAAATGGCTGCTACAGTTTCATAAACTGCCATACCAAAAAATGGTATTGCTACTATAGGAGCCATAAGTATAAATATTCCTATTTTTATTGTACTACCAGCAATAAACATAGCTGCATACATTAAAAAAGCTTTAACATAAACCATACCCATTCTACGCATAGTGTCTATTCCCACTATAGGATTAACAACCGACCAGAAATCTTGAGTAAATCCTGCAATTGTTATTGCCATTGGATAATAGAAAAAAGCCCAAAGTAGCCCTAAACCAATAACTAAAATAAATATTAAACCAGCACCTACCACTTGTCTTAAGTAATTATTGTTAAATTGTTCACTAAGGTCTACAGTTTCTTCTTTCTGTTCTCTTTCTTCTTTTTCTAAAGATCTGACTCCAATATCTCGTGTTGGCTCTAATTTTTGTAGTTTTTTGGCAGTTTCTAAATCACGTTCTGCATCATTACCATCAATTAGCCCTTTAATATCTTCTTGGCTAAGAACTTCTTCTTCAGGAACATAGGCAGGCTCTTTAGGGGCAAAAAAACCACCTACTGAAGACAAAGCAAAAAACAAAACCACTACAGGTAAAACACTAACAATGCTTACTCCTATACTTAAAAGCAAAGGCTTAATTACATCATCAAAAAAGGAAAACGCGCTAAAGTCTGGCATAAAGTTACGTTCCATACGTCCCATTGCTACTTGCCTAATAGTTAAAGACATACACCCAAAAAGAAAAACTGTTGCCATAACTGTTGCCATAAAAGAACCAAAACCTATTTGACTACCTAAAACAAGAAAAGCATAAGTAATTGCACCAGATATTAAGGAAATTAAGTGTTGAAAGGGATATTTAGCAGCTTTAACAAATTCATCTACTCCAAAATCTTTTCCTTGCCCATAATAATTTACTGTTTGAGCTACTGCGGTAGCTTTTTCTGCTATATCAGAAACTTTATTACACATATCACCACAAGCAGTACAAATTGCCATACTTCCCATCTTTTTAGGACAATCCTGACAAAACATAGCACTGCAAACACGACAAACAAATTTAGCAGGTACTTGAGGGTGATTTCGGCAAACTCCTGTTGCCATTGGCATAGCGGCAGCAGGATTAAAAACTGGTATGGGAGAAGGAGGAGCTAATGGAGCAGCCATTGGCGTTATTGGCGTTATTGGAGCAGAAACAGAATTATTATAAGAATTATTGCTAGGAAAATTAGGAGGGTTAGGAGATGTTAAATTATTAGTTTGATTTGGTTGTGTTGATGGTGTTTTTGCTACACTAGGCGGAATTGGCTGGCCTGCAAAAATAGCTCTAAGCATAGGGACACGATTAGCATCATTCCAAGCTAAGCTACCTTTTTTTACTTTATCTGTTGGCAAGATCCTACCTTCGGATGCCCATTCTTTTAATGTTTCTGTATCAGCCTCATAAACTTGATCATCAATCATTACTTGCCAAATCTCATTTTGTGTACTCATTAAACTTTTCTCCTATTTATTTTTGGTGGCTGATATTTTTATTGGCTGTTTGCAACAAAAAATATTAAAAAGTTCCATAACTTTATAGGACGAACTATTATATTACTGTCCATCTATTAATATTATTACATAATAGCTAGCCATTTGAGAAGTCTTTTTCGTCTATATTTTTCATTATATTTAATTTTATTTATTTACCGTCTATATCACTTTTATCATTTTCAACCATTTGCTTTATTGCAACTAGCGTTGACAGGCGATTTTAATCACTTCTATACTGTCCTGGCTATGCGAATACTAGCTATTGATTATGGAGAGAAAAGACTTGGTTTAGCTGTTAGCGATGAGCTAATGATGACAGCACGACCATTAGTTACACTTTCACGAATACCAAAAGAAACAGCCTTAAATCAAATAAAACAATATGTTGAAGACTTAGAAGTTAATCAAATTATCGTAGGCTTACCGCTTAGGCTAGATGGAACAAAAGGAGATTCCGCAGCAAAAGTAGAAAAATTTGTTGCTCAACTTTCAGCTTCTTTATCTTGTCCAATAACTACTTGGGATGAACGGCTTACTTCTTATGAAGCAGAAGAAAGAATGAAAGAATTTGGACTAAGCTTAAAACAGCGACAAGCTAAAATTGATCAGTTTGCAGCATTAATAATTTTGGAAGACTATCTTTCTAATTTGCCTAAGTAAAAACTATAATGAAACGTTTATTAAAAACATCAGTTTTATCTATATTAATATTACTAGCAATAGCTAGTGCAATAGTCTTTTGGGGCTATAAACAACTAATAAAACCAAATAATCATAGTCAAGTAATAATCACTATTGAAGTAGGAATGAGCCGACGAGCAATTGTAGATTTGTTAGTAAAACAAGGGATTGTTAGTAGTAGCTGGCCCCTGTTGGTTTACTTAAGGTTAAATCCAGAAAAAAGTAAGTTACAAGCAGGTGATTATTTATTTGAGTCCCCAATTACCCCATTAGAAGTAATAGCTAAACTAAACCAAGGTTTGGTGGTTACTCAACAAATAACTATTCCTGAAGGTTATGATAAGTTTGACATAATCCAAGCTCTAACGGATGCTCAAATTGATAGTCAAAAAGAAATTGAAAAAGCTATTGCTAATATAGATTTAATAAAAGATTTAGACCCTGAAGCAAAAGATTTAGAAGGATATTTATTTCCTGATACTTACACCTACACTCGTCAACAAAAAGCACCTCAAATTATTGCTGCCATGGTAAAACGCTTTCGCCAAACTCTAACACCTGAACGTCAAGAACGTATCAAAGCAAGGGGAATGACTTTGCATCAAGTAATAACAATGGCATCTTTGGTAGAAAAAGAAGCAAAAATCAATGAGGAACGCCCAACTATTGCGGCTGTTTTTTATAATCGGCTTAAGCGCGAAATGAGATTAGATTGTGATCCTACTTTTATTTATGCAGCTAAAGTAGCTAAAGAATGGGATGGACAAGTAAATAATCCTATACACCGTAAACGTGAATCACCTTATAACACTTATTATATAACTGGGCTTCCTATTGGCCCGATCGCTTCATCTGGCCTGAAATCAATAGATGCAGCCCTTTATCCATCTGAGGTAGATTATTTATATTTTGTTGCTAATGGTGTGGATGGTCATCATAATTTTTCACGAACCGAATCCGAGCATTTAACAGCAGTTGCTGCTTACCGTCGACAAAAGAAACAACAAAATCAAGGTAATTAACTAAGGAAAATTTTAGTTAATTAAAAGCAATGGTTAAAAAATTTGCTGCAATAGTAGTTAAATCGCTTTATAATCGAGCTACAAATAGAAAACATTAATCCTTAAGTATCTGCAAAAATAAATAATTATGGAAACTTCTGCCGCAAATATTCAAGATTTAGTAAAACGCTATAATGATTATGCTAGACGTTTTAAGATAATTTATGCCTTAAGCAAACATTATTTTGGTCTAGGTCTTCCATTAACTTCTGAAGAAAGTACCCCACCAGCAGACTTAAACCAAGTTTACGGTAAACTTAATTTATTAAGAAAAATGATGGAGCAGCCAGACCCAAACCAAGTAACTTCTTTACTTACAGAAATAGATGGGTCATTAAATAGTATTTGGCGATGGTTTGAAGTAATTGACCGTAAACTCACCCCATTTTTGCTACGTAATTATTGTGAAAAAAATAAAGAGCTTCCTAATGAGCATTTACTTTTAATCTCCCAATTTTTGCTTAATAAAAGCGAAAGGCTAGAAGTAGACCAAGGAAAAGTAGATTATTTGCTTACACAATGTTTTTGTGTAGAAACTGATGGACTCCCTAGATTAAAAGTAACTTCTGAACAAAGCTTAAAAGATGAGATATTAAAGTTACTACCAGAATATTTAAGATATGACCACCCAAGTCTAACCACCACTTTAAGCCAATGTGATGCTTTTATTCGTGAACTTATGGGAGTTAACTCTTTTGATGACTTAATTTCTGGTGATTATATTAATAAAGGCCGCAAGCTAAAAAATTCTTTTGGTACACATTTTTATAATGCTAATGTGCTAGCCAAATGTGTCCAAGTAAATACAGTCCTAAGACAGAAATTTGCCCAACTCTACAAAATAGAAAATGAGAAAGTACGCCAATTTAGCCAACTTTTAATTAATACCGGCATGGACATGGTGCAAACAGGTCAAGGAAGCGAAATTACTGCTGAAGGAGCTATGGAATTTAGTTCTAAAAATGACCAAATGTTGCAGTCTGATTATGGGAATAACAGCGAGCGACTACGTACTTTTCTACATATTCGTGCAACTTTAGAAAAGACAATTTCATTTTATGGATTAGATCCTCAATATTCCTCAGAACAAAAAATAGACCGAGATGCCTTAAATGAACAAAGATTAGGTAATAAAATATCTGAGCGATGTAGCAAACTAAAACAATTACTTAGTGGAGTGCCTCAAAATCCTAATGCTTCTGTGCAAATACTTGAGCTAGAAAACTCCCGCCTAATAATTTCTTATTGGGAAAAAGAAGCATTACTAAATAGTAATAATCCTGATCCTGATATGCGTCTTACTAATGATCTTCTAGGGCGTTCTGCTGCAATTATGGCAGAAATAAATGAATCCTATATAACTTACCGTACAGCCCAAGCAAGTTCTCCACCTCACTTATTAGATACTCAGCTAATGACTGTAAATTATTTTATTATGCAAGCCCATCAAATGGCTGATGAACTAGAGAAATTAAGTAATTTTATGCAGCAAAAAGGAAAATTAGAAAAAGCTTGTGATTTATCTGCTACTCGGCATAAATTACTAGATACTTGTTGGAAAATTAAAGTCTAAACTATAGGAAAATATATGCCCCCAACTATAGAAGAATTACAACAACAATTAGACCGATTACATACTATTCTAGCAAGCAATCAAAGGTTTTGGCTAACTGGGATGATGATGGGAAATTTTATTCATGACTTAAACAACCCTCTTACTTCGGTTAATGGCAATGTTGAATTACTGCAAATTAATCCTATAATGGCTGATCCAAAAATTAAAAAACGTATTGATACTATAAACAATGGAGTTAAACGATTATCAGAAAAACTACGAGAATTACAGCTTTTTACTAAAACAACCTCATCTGAAACATTGATTAATATTAATGATTTAGTAAAAGAAGCTGTTCATGTTGCAGGATATTTACCTAAGCCGAATAAATTACCAATTACACTAAATTTAGATTCTAAACTCTTAACTTTTACTGGTAATGCCTACAAACTAGCCCAAGCACTATTAATGATTATAGATAATGCTTTAGATAGCATTATCTATATTACTAACCCAGAAATAAGCGTTAGCACTAGTCAAGATTTGGCAGGTAAAATATTAATTAAGATTACCAATAATGGTTCAATGATTTCTAAAGAATTAGAAGAAAAGATTTTTGAACCATTTTTTTCTACTAAAACCAATGCTTTAGGAATGGGTTTAACTGTAGCCCGCGAAATGATTTTATCTAATTTAGGTACTCTTACTTTTACTAGTAATGAAACGCAAACAGAATTTATTATAACTCTGCCAGTAAAATAGCTTGTGGCTACTGGGCTAAATATAAAGGATTAATACCTTTATCTAAGCTAAAAGTTGCTCCAACTGCTCCAACAACACAAGTTTTGCGACTGAGTGAAGCTTGTTGACGAATACGATAAACAGCCTCTAATCCTGTGCAATGCGCTCCAATAAAATTTTTAGTATTAAGTTCTTTTAATTTCTTTGCTGTCCAATCAAGTTCTTGATCTGTAGCAGCAAAAAGATGAAAGCCGCCTATTGCTGCTAGAATAGGTGCATTTTTGACTGACTTACATGCATGCTCTAATGTATTAATAATACCTGCATGACCACAGCCAGAAATTACTACTAATCCATCAACTGTATTAATTACTAGTGATAATTCTTCGGGAATATTATCATCAATAACCCCTGTGGGAGAGATAGTTTTCCCTGAGCCGCTAATATTTTTTTCTGGATAGATACGTGGAATTGTTCCTGTAACCCAAACACCTGGAGCAATTTCTGTTGGCTTCGTATGTTCAACAAAAGTTCCACCTAAAGCTTTATAGCTAGGTTTAAGTTCTAGCATATCATTAGCTTCTGTTCCAGATTTATTTGGTCTGCTCCAAAATATTCCTGCTCCTACATGTGCGCGAGAAAGTGCCTTAGGAGCTTCTTTCATATAAGCTTGTCTAAGCTCTAATAGTCCTCCTGTATGGTCTGAATGGTTATGACTTAAAATTATATCTTGAACATCTGCTAAATTTACATCTAGTTCACGAGCATTTTTTAACACTGTATCGGGTAATGCCCCTGTATCAAAAAGTATTTTGTAATTATCTGCTGTTACAATTGCAGCAAACCCCCATTCACCAATTCCAGAATCTGCTACCATAGTAGAAAGTATTTGTATATTAAGCTTTTTAACCATATGATCACTTTTGTCTTTTTTAGATGAGCTACAGACATTATTAGTAGTAAGAAATACAAATGTTAAAAGTAAAGTTAAATAAATAAGTTTCATACCACACCTTTTAGATAATTAATTGATATTATTAATAGTTAGGTTACTAGCAATTTTGAAAAAATAGCAACTTTTTGTTTATGATAGTTCAGCTAGTAAATAAATGGAATGTAGGTTTGATATATTTTCAAGTGATCTGCTATAACAATAAACTTATTCCATTCTTATTAATCAATTAAAATTTAATATAAATTGGAGAAAGCGACGGCTATGAGCAAATTTAACTTTCAAGGTTGGTATGAGCAAACTTTAGCTGAAAAGGCCAGATTAGAAGCAGAATTATCACGTGTTTCTAAACTTTCTGAAGTTTTATCTTCTTTATCTACAACAGATAGAACACGTCGCTTGCAACAAACCAGCGAACTTAGTTCTGTGTTTTTAGATAAAGAGTTTGAACAACTTTCTACATTAAATAAAAAAATTCAAGTATTGTATTTTCTAGTAGATACAATTCGCAGTCTTTCGGCAGAAAGTAATCTTACTAAACGCCAAAATTTAATTTTAGAACGTGCCGCTGAGCTTGTAGATGCTGATCAAGGCGCGCTTTTTCTAGTAGATTCAGCTAATAATAATTTGAAAATTAGAGTAAGAGATCAAGAAAGACTAGAAACTCAAGAATTCCCTTCAAATGTTGGGTTAGCAGGTTATGTTGCTTCTAGCGGTAGAACCGTTATGGTTTCAGATACTAGTAAAAATCAGCATTTCTACTCAGAAATTGATGAAAAACCCGTTTATAGAGTAAAAAATATGATTGCAACCCCTTTACGGGATGAATCAGGTAATATTATTGCTGTCATAGAAGTATTTAATAAAAATACTGGAAGCTTTTCTTCTGAAGATGAATATTTATTGCAAGCTTTTGCTGCTCAAGCTGCAACAGTTCTAAATGATAAAATTGATGATGACTCCTCTAGCTTTACTGTTAGCAAAACCATGTTACTAATTATGAAAGCTTTAGCTAGTGGTTTAGACACAGATAATCTACTACAGTCTTTAATGAAGAAAACTTCTCAAGTAATGAATGCTGATCGTAGTACACTTTTCTTAATCGATTTTAACACCAGAGAACTTTGGTCAAAAGTAGCTCAAGGAACAGGAATTAATGAAATTCGCTTTCCTATGGAGTTAGGTATTGCTGGTTATGTTGCTACTAAAGGTGAACTAGTAAATATTCCTGAAGCTTATGATGATGCTCGTTTTAATAAAGATATTGATATTAAAACAGGTTATAGAACTAAAACTATTCTTTGCGCCCCTATTAGAAATGATGTAGGAAAAATTATTGGTGTTCTGCAAGTCTTAAATAAAACTGAAGGTACTTTTGATGACAAAGATGAGCGTCTTATAGGAGCTTTTACTACACAAGTAGGAAAAGTTTTAAAGAGTGCGCAATTTTTAATCAACTTAATTACTATTATGGAACAAATGGGAGATAATAAATAACAGGTAATTTTAAGTAAGTTATTAGTTATATGTAAAACTAATGACTTAAGGCTATTAGTTGTTCCTTTGCTTCTCTAAGAATGGTTTCATATTCTAAAACTTAAGTTTAAAGATTTCAGAGCTTAGTTCTAGAATTTTTTTCATATTTAATAAAGACGTTTTGCCCTATTTACCCAAGTTAACGGAAAAGTAACACATTTTATTTACCAAGTGTTGTTTAATACACTGTAAACAAAGTTTTCTGAGGTTTTATCTCTTAAAGCCCCAACGGGGCGGCATATTTGTAGCGCAGGGTTTCAACCCTACGTATGATAGTACAGTATTTACAGAGTCACGAACGTGACGACCTAATTAAAATATTGTATTAATTAGGTTTATTATGTTGTCGCTATGCGACTCTGTTTATGTATAATCACCAAGCTTAGGTCTTACGACCTAGGCTATAATTATTTCGTCACGCGCGTGACTTAAGAAACTGAAAAAATATCAACTTACTTAGTTTACATTGTATTTAGTTAAGAAATAAAACAGCAATTTTTAGTTTTAATTAAAACTAAAAATTGCTGTAAGCTTACTAAATAGAATAATTATCTAAAATTATTTTGGTGTAGAGGAAATAAATATTTCTGAGTTAGCACTAGAATCATCATTCCAGCCAACAAACAACATATCTTTATTATCAAAAGTAGCTGTAGGTAGTAGAGAAGATCCAGAATTTCCAGATATATTTATTATAGTTCCAAAGTTTTGACCTCTATTATTTGAGCTAGAAAGTAAAATGTCGCGTCCAGTAGTTCCACTTATTTCTTGCCACACAAGAGTTGGATTACCTTGACTATCAACAGCCGTGTAAGGTGCGGTTGCACTACCAGATTTAGATATATTTAGTTTTGGAGTAAAAGTTTTCCCATTATTAGTAGAAGTAAGTAATTGAACATCTCTTCTTATTGCACCTCCAACCCTAACAGACTCATAAAATGACAAATACATAGCATTATTTTGAGAGAAAGCAATGTGTGGTTGGAAAGATTGTAAACTTGAATCAGAAACAACTTTTGCTTTCTTAAATTTTTGACCATTTTTTGAGCTAACTAAGTTAATTTCTACCCTAGTTGAAGTTGGAGCAAATGTAGCAGTATTATAAACAATAAACACTGCACCTTTAGAATTAAAAGCTAAGTAAGGTATAGAGGTTAATAATATTTTATCGTTGGTTTCTTCAAAAACTATTACAGGTTGAGCAAAACTAGTTCCTCCATCACTTGAGCGAGCAGCAAATAGCCCAAAGCGCGAACTTTGGTTATCAAATTCAAAGCCTGCATAGCTAACCATTACATTATTTTTGTTATCTACTGCCACAGCAGAGATAAAAGCAAAGCCTGATTCAGACCCTATTGCTATTGGCCTAGAAAAGGTCTTGCCACCGTCAGTTGATTTAGTAAACAATATTTGTATGTCACCCACCCAAACTACATAAATATTTCCTGCTGTGTCAACAACTAGATTAGGACTAGTATTAAAAAAATCTCCTGTTGTTGAAAGGGTCAGAGGGTCAGAATAAGTTTTTCCTCCATCGGTTGATTGACGATAAAAGACTTGTGTTGCACCTAGGGCAGCAAAATCTGTGTCATCTTCATAAACTGTATGCAAAATATTTTTGCTGTCCATCTTAATACCTGAAGCAATAAAACTATTTCCACGAGTATTGCTAATATTTATAGGTGAAGTGGCTCTACGATTTGAACTATAAACAGTTAAGCGCAAATTAGTTCTTCTTACAGAATTACTACCTGTTGCAGTAACAGTAATAAAATAAGTTCCAGCCGCAACAGTATTAGCAGTAGAAACACTAAGAATAGCAGAATCACCAGCATTAATTGAACTACTATTAAAGCTATAAGTTAGGCCAGCAATTGCTGGTTCAGCCCTTAAGCTAAGACGCTCACGACTACCATTAATCGCAGATGTAGACAAAGAATAATCTACTTTGCTGCCAGCAATTGTATTATCAAAAGTCTTTGTTGTAGAAAGGTTAAAGTCTGCTGCATTAACATCTCGGTTTGTGGCTATTTGAGTAAAGTAGACATCTTGATCTCCACGACGTTCATCACTCCAGGACATATAAAAATTACTATCATCTGCAACTAAACCATCATAATCACCATGATAATCTGAAGTTTCCGAAGGGCTAAACACCCAGTTATGATCAGTAATGCGGAAGTTTTTACCAAAACTAGCACCATTATCTTTAGAAAAAGCCATATAAACATCTGTCAAACTATCATTAACAGTGTCATTACGACGATCCCACCACCTAATTGCTACCGTACCATCACCAGCAACCGCTACTGATGGGTTAATTTGTGTTGTGCCAGTAATATCATCATTTACTTTTAATGGTTGGCTAAAAGTTGTGCCTCCATCGGTTGAGCGAATATAAAAAATATCGCTACGATCTTCTCTTGCATTTCGTGAAGAATCAGCATAAGCAATATGTACACGTCCTTCTTTATCCACTGATATACTTGGGAACCCATTACAGCGCACTCCATCGCCACCAGTCGCACTAAAAAAAGGAAACATATTTGTGTTAGCAATACTTTTAGCTGGACTAAAAGTTTTACCACCATCTGTTGATTTAACTAAAGAAACGCTACTGACTATATTCCCGCTATTAAAATCTATGCCTATAAAAGAGAAAGCCACATAAACTTCGCCATTTGGCCCAACCATAGGCATAGAGCCTTGAACACCAAAACTATCATTTCCACTAATATTTATTGGGCTACTAAAAGTTTGTCCTCCATCAGTAGAAGTTGAAACAGCAATAAATGTGTCTGTTTCTCCAAAAACCGTCCAACTAGCATAAATATTTCCTCTAGTGGCTGTGTTGGTGTTATCAACAGCAATCCATTCTTTATCATGAAAATTGATCTCATTATTTAAGGTGTTGCTAGCATCGCCTAAGCCTTGAAATGTAGCACCATTATCAGTAGATTTAGTAACTCCAACTAAAGAATTAAAGTTTGAGCCTTTTAATGCAAGCAAAGCATAATAAAGTTCCCCATTTGGCCCATAAGCTACCACTCCATCACCTAAATTAATTTGATCTATTGGTTCAGGAATAGACTTTTGCTCAAAAGTGTTTCCTCCATCAGTAGAAAAACTATAACCACAAGTATTTCTATTTTCTGAAATATCATTAAAAGAAACTATTACATTATTACCTCTAATAGCAATTGATGATTCGCTTTGAGTACGTAGTATATTGTCAAGTTCAGGCTTGTTAACCGCTACATTACCACCTAAATTTGTTAATTGCTGACTAGTATAGGCTGGTGAAAATTTCTCTTTAGTGTTAGATGAACTTGTCAAACTATTACGTAAAAGTGCTGCTCTTTTACCACCAGAAGAAAGATTCTTAAAAACATGAGGTTTAAGCATCCAGGCGTGTTTTTTGCTTAATGCCAGTTTTTTATTTGCCACAGACAATTTATCAAATTTTGTTGGACTATATTGCCAAGCAGGTCTTTTATCTTTGTTTTTAGGAGAAATTCCCATTTTTTCTTCATAAATTCTTGTCCGTCTGGAAAGTTCTTCCTCCATGATGTTTTGTTGACTATAACTTGCTGGACGATAACGAGGATATCGCAGTTCTCTAGCAATATCTTTTCCTTTTTTAATACCTTTAGTGTCAATTTCCTTTTTTATTTGTTCTCGTCTATTTATTGGTTGTTTTTGGCTTTGTGCATCAACAACATCACTAGTAAATACTAATGATGCCAAAATAAAACTAGTAGCAATTGCTAAAATTAATCCTAGCCTAAAACTATGACTCATAATGCCTCCATATAAAATATTAGGGATAATATACATCAAGACTACTAATTTTACTTACTAAAGTTCAAGTATTTTGCAATGGTGATTAATTAAAATTTCTCTAATTTCTACAAATAACTTAGGTTAAAAGCTGTACTTTATTTTAGTTTTTGCACTTATATAGTCATCAAATTGACGTGAAAATGATATATTTGCAAAATCTTGAGCAAATTATCTACATTTTAAGGAGAACCCTAATTATTTATGGGTGGAAAAAAATATTTATCAGGAAAAAAAATCGACCCTTCCCCAATTACAGCTAATACTACTGTAACTGAGTTAATAGAAAATAATTTCTTGTCCTACAATGCTGGACGTTTAAGAGAAGCTTGCCAACTTTTTGTTGAAAAAATGCT
>Ga0268299_1003383_pt1 | contig 14849 bp, 10 predicted proteins | sample NOBtaG_FD_193484 | JGI IMG/M metagenome (GOLD analysis project Ga0268299, IMG submission 193484) | Activated sludge microbial communities from bioreactor in Nijmegen, Gelderland, Netherland - NOB reactor | ecosystem: Engineered > Bioreactor > Aerobic > Activated sludge | place: Netherlands...
GGGGTCTGGGTCGCCGGCCCGGCGGCGGCCGGGGTGCTGGCCGACTGGGGCGCCAGTGTGATCAAGATCGAGCCGCCCGACGGCGACCCGATGCGGGGCATGTTCCTCTCCGCCGTCGGCGCCGACGTCCCCATCAACCCGCCCTTCGAGCTCGACAACCGCGGCAAGCGCAGCCTGGCGATCAACCTGAAGACCGAGGAGGGGCGGGCGCTCTTGCGCCGGCTGATCGACCAGGCCGACGTCTTCGTCACCAACATGCGCTACGCCGCGCTCGAGCGGATGGGCTTCGGCGACGACGACCTGCGCCGCAGCAACCCGCGGCTGGTGTACTGCAACATCAGCGGCTACGGCACCCGGGGGCCCGACAAGGACCGCGCGGCCTACGACATCGGCGCCTTCTGGTCGCGCGCCGGCATCGCCCTCTCGCTGGTGCCGCCGGGCGCCGACCCGCCGCAGCAGCGCGGCGGCATGGGCGACCACGCCACGGGCATCACCGCTGCTGGCGCGATCTGCGCCGCGCTGGTGGCGCGGGCGCGGACCGGGGTGGGCCAGTTCGTCTCCACCTCCCTCCTGCGCACCGGTATGTACATCCTCGGCTGGGATGCCAGCATCCGGCTGCGCTTCGGCTACATCGAGCCGCCCTACGACCGCCGCCACGCTCCCAACCCGCTGATCAACTCGTATCGCGCCGGCGACGGGCGCTGGTTCTGGCTGCTCGGCCTGCAGGGAGATCGCCATTGGCCCGACCTGCTGCGCGCGGTCGAGCGGCCCGAGCTCGCCGTCGATCCTCGCTTCCGCGACATCAAGGTCCGGCGCGAGAACACCACCGCCTTCGTCGCCATTCTCGACGAGGTGTTCGCCAGCAAGCCGCTGTCGGAGTGGGGCGACGCGCTCGACGCCAACGACATGTGGTGGGCGCCGGTGCAGACGGTGGGCGAGGCCGTCGAGGATCCGCAGGCGCGCGCCACCGGCGCCTTCGTGCAGGTGCCGGACGGCGACGCCGGCGTCGAGATGCTCGCCTCGCCGGTCGACTTCGCCGGCACCCCCTGGCAGCCTCAGTCGCTGCCGCCGGAGTGCGGCCAGCACACCGAGGAGATCCTGCTCGAGATGGGCCTGGACTGGGAGGCGATCGGCGCGCTCAAGGAGAAGGGCGCCATCCCCTGATGGGGATCACCGCACCAGGCGCGCCTTGCCGGCGGCGTCGTAGTTGACCAGCGGCTTCCCGGTGTCGGCGTCGAGGATGGCGACGATGCCCTGCTCGACGTTGTGGCGCCAGTCGTCGTGCCACTGCTGCGCCAGGGCGACGCGCTGCTCGGCGGGCAGGGCCTGCCACTTGGCGGCGTTCATGCGGATCACCAGCATCCGCGGCAGGTCGGGATCGATGCGCACCGACACCAGGCCGGCGTTCTCGCGCAGGCCCTGGTTCTGACTCAGACCGGCGACGATCTCCTCCGGTTTCAGCCAGTGCGCCGCGGTCGTGGCGGCAGAGAGCAGCAGGGCGACCGCGGCCGCGCCCAGCGCCGCCGTCAGGCGGCGCTGGGCTGAGCGCGAGCGGTTCACTTGTCGGAAGGTGCCGCCTCGGCCTTGGAGGGCTCGGGCGTCGGGATGACGAAGAACTGGCGGGGGAAGTACTCGCCGCCCGCCTTGCGGATGCGCTCCTCGTGCTCGCGCAGCCGCTCCTCCTCGTCGTCGGGACGGTCCTCGGCTTCGTGCGCCTCGGCGCTCGGCAGGACGATCTGCAGGATGCGCTCGAGGAAGGTCGGCTCCGGTACCGGGGCCTTGGCGAACATCGTCGTCGCCTGGGTCGCCGCCACCGCCGCGCCCGCCGAGCACGAAGGCGGCAGCGGACCGCAGGCCGGTTGCGGCGTGCCGAGGCCGTCGTAACCGCCGCCGTCGAAGTCGGCGAAGATCGGGTTGGTGAAGGCGTACGGGAAGACGCCCGCCGCGATCTGGTTCACCACCGGGTCGACGTCCGGCCGGCCGGTCAACGGCAGGTCGGGGCTGGCCTCGACGACGTAGTAGCTGTCCTCGGTGACCGTGTCGGGGATGGCGGCGGTGAAGCGCACCACGCCGGCGTTGGTCTGGTCGAACGGACTCGGCTGCGGTGCCACCGCCGGGCTGGTGCTGCCGTTGTAGCAGGCCAGCACGCAGCCGTTCTTGATGACGCGGACCTCCTCGACCGGCACCCAGGGCGCCGCCTGCACCTGAACGTTCAGGGTGACGCTGCCGCCGGAGGCATCGGTGGTCTCGCCCAGGCCGACCGGGCCGCCGCCGTTGTCGAGCGCGACCGACAGGAAGGGGCCGGTGCTGGCGAACATGTTGCCGTCCAGGACCTCCTCGTTGAACGACTTGATGTCGAGCAGGGTCGAGGGGTTGGGCAGGTCGCCGACGCCGACGTAGGTGCGCGAGTAGCCCGGGATCTCGGCGATCAGGCGGTGCGTGTCGGAGACGCCGGTGGCCCACATCGGGTGGCGGTTGCCGACTGCGCCGACCTCGACCCCCTGGTTGATCAGGCTCAGCCAGTCGCGCCGCATCGCCTTGGTGCTCGGCCAGCCGGAGGCGTTGCCGCCGTTGTCGACCTCCATCACGTCGGCGTCGATGTTGCGCGTACCGGTGGTGATCTCGAAGCCCGAGCCGCAGCCCGGAGTGGTGCAGAGCGAGGCCTGCGGCACGACGTTCAGGTCGTTGAGGATGTTGTTGCAGCCGTTGGCCATCGCCGGCACCGAGGCGCTGGCGCAGCCGCAGACGCCGCCGCCGGTGCAGGTTGCGTTGGTGGTGCAGGCGACGCCGTCGTTGGTGCCGTTGAAGCACTGCGAGGTCGGGCAGATCACCGGGTACTTCTGGCAGTCGGTGATCGGCGCGGCCGGGTTGTAGCCGATGTTGTCGAAGAAGCCGATGTTGACCACGCCGGAGACGCCGGCGCGGACGTGGTTGAGCTGGAGGACGGGGACGCCGACGTCGGTGCAGACGCCGCCGCCTTTGCAGTCGGTCGCGACCGTGCAGCGGGCGCCGCCGGTGCTGCCGCCGAGGCACTGCTGATTGCCGGGACCGAGGGCGCCGCGCAGGCGGTCGTAGACCACGTTCACGCTGACGTTCTCGTCTTCCGCCGAACCGCTGCGCCGCTCGTTCGGCTGGTGGGCCTGCGGCCAGGCGTTGATGTGGCCCCAGGAGTTCGAGAAGTAGGGCGGCGTGCCGACCGAGGTGGTGACCTCGGTGCCGACGATCGAGCCGACGAACGGAGTGAGCTTCATCTTGGCGATCGCGGGGGTGTAGTCGGTGACGATGTCGTGGTCGGTGGACACCATGACCTCGACGCCCTCGGCGGCGAAGCTGCGCACACGCGCCTCGAGCGGCGCCGACGAATCCAGGCTGCGCGCCGAGTGGATGTGGAAGTCGGCCGAGGTCCAGCCGCTGGTGTCGACCACGCGCGCCAGCGTGATCGGGCTGCCGCTTCCGACGTCGACCGTGCCGCCCGCAGGGACGACGACGCCGGTGAACTCGCGCGCGGTGTACTCCGGGCCGCGCGAGACGGTGACGGTGTACGTCCCCGGCTTGATCGTCTGCTTCACCTTGCCGCTCTCGGTGTAGATCACGTTGAGCTGGGCGGCGCCGCCGGGGAAGCCCTCGGCGACGATGCTCTCGGTGTCGGCGACGCACTTGTTGCCCGGCTCGCAGTCGGCGTCGGCGTTGCAGGCGTGGCGGCGGCAGCGGTCGTCGCTGGCGCAGACCTCGCCCGCGCCGGTGTCGCAGTCGGCGTTGGTGTCACAGACGGTCGGCTGCTTGTTCGAGCAGGTGCGGAAGCAGGTGTTGCCCATGCCGCAGTCGGCGTCGTCGTCGCAGTTCGTGTTGAGGTTGTTCGAGCAACCGCCCGTGTTCAGGGTGAAGTTGAAGGCCTCGAAGTCCCGGCGGAAGACGGGCGAGGGGCTGAACGAGAGCTTGGCCGGCATGGCGCTGTTGCCGTTGGCGTCGACCACCGTCGCGGTGACCGTGCCGACCTTGGGCAGCGCCGAGGCGTCGATCTTGATCGACGGGTTGTTGCCGATGTTGACGGTGAACGGGCCGTGGATGATGTCGTCGCGGCCGGGGAACACGGCGCGCGCGTAGTACTCGCCCTCGGGCAGGACGACCTTGAAGCCGCCCTTGGCGCGGATGGACGTCACCGGCGTGTTGTCCGGGATGTCGGGCGAGAGCGGCGCGCCGCTGGCGCGGATGAAGGTGATCGTGCCCTCGTCCTTCGACCCCGGGCTGACCGAACCCGGCTGGGTTCCGGTGGGGTAGCCGAGCTGACTGAAGATGTTCTGCGGATTCTTCGGGTCGCCGGTGACCGAGTGTCCATCGTTGCGCTTGCCGATGATCAGCCGTCGGTTGAAGATGCGCGAGCCGTTGTTCGGAGTCGTGCCCGACAGGGTCGGCAGCAGCGCGCCCGAGAGCAGGTTGCCGTGCAGGCCGATCTGGGTCTGGGTGATGCCGGGGATGGACACCGGCGCGCTCGCCCCCGGACCGTCGGCATCGTCCTGCCCGATCGGCAGGCCGCCGATGCCGCCGAGGTGGCCGTAGGAGACCTCCTTGGCCTGCTTGTTGCGGTGCATCTTGCCGTCCTTCTTGTGGACGTTGCCGGGCGCGAACCAGTAGTTGCTGCCGGTCAGCAGGTTGGCCGCCTGCGAGAGATCGAGCTCGGGGTGGTTGTAGCCGCGCCCCGGGGCGGGCAGGAAGGCGTCGATGCCGCGGCCGCCCCAGAGGAAGACGTCGATGATCGGCAGCGGACCGACCGGGCTGCCGGACTGGTTCCACACCTCGGTACGCAGCTGTACCTGCTGCTCGCCGTTGCAGACCTGGTAGCGCGTGCGGGCCTTGAGGGTCGGCGAGGCCGGGCTGGAGACGTTCGGCATCAGCATGATGCCGAAAACGGTGACCGAGGCGCAGTCGGGATCGGAGGCACAGGCCGCCGGGCCGCTGCCGTCGACCGAAACGCAGGGGTTCTCGCCCGCCGGCGCTCCCCAGACGATCTCGTCGCCCTTTCGGAAGAGGAGCACCTGCGCCAGGCTCAGGCCGCCGACCTGGAAGCTCTGCGGCAGTTGGTCGTTGTTCTGCTTGTAGAGACCGACGTCGACCAGCGTGCCGCCGGTGGCGACCGCGTTCGACGAGGTCATGTTGACCGAGACCGTGCCACCGACCACGTCGACGTCGACGTTGTCGACGTCGTCGACGATCAACTCGACCTTCTTGTTGGTCAGGTAGAAGTCGCCGATGCCGCCAGCGGCGTCGGTGCCGCCGAACAGCACCTTCGACGCGTTGGCGGAGGTGACCTCGGTAGCGACGCACTTGGTGCACGCTGCCTCGGCAGCGTAGGGCAGGCCCAGGACCGCTAGCAGAGCCCATATGAACGACTGGCGCATGAATTTCCCCCTTCTTCGATGATGCTGGCGCTTCGGCGTCGGCGGTCCGGGATGCGTGCCCTGGCCGCGAGGCCAGCGTCCGGCATACTCCGCGCCGAGCGCCTAAGTCAACGAACTCTTTGGGCGAAGAGTGCCCGAGCGCGGCGTAAAAGTCGGGCGCTTGCGCTTGACAACATCGGAGCGCGTCGTGCTAGAGGCGTGCCGGACGCGAGTTGTGCCGGGCGGAGCGCAAGACAGCGCACGTCGCTGGGCAATCAGGAGAGGGGACATGAATGCATTGAAGAGATTCGTGTGGATTGGCCTGGCGACCGTCGGGATCGCGCTGGCGTCGCCGGCACTGGCCGACGTGACCAACGAGTACCGCCTGTCACCGATGTCGGTTCACCCGTTCTTCTCCGGGAACTACATCAAGGACGCCGCGACGCTCTGTCCCTGGAACGTCCGCGCCGAGTTCTCCGGTCAGGGGTGGCACAACTTCGAACGCATCAACATCCAGCGCTACGACTGGCTGCTCACCATCGGCCTCTTCCCCGGCAGTGAGATCGGCGCCGACCTGCCGCTGAACTACCTCGACGGCAGCGACGGCGTGCCGGACGTGAAGGGCATCGGCCAGGTGAGCGCCTGGGCGAAGTACGACTTCATGCACCTGCTCGACGAGAACGGCGACCCCGATCTGAACCTCACCGCCGGCTTCGAGTACGTCGCCGACAGCGCCGAGAACGACGGCACCCCCTGCGGCACGACCCCCGGTACCACCTGCCGCCTGGGCCTCGACCGCGCCGGCTACAACCCGTTCGGAGCCGTCCGCTTCCGCCCGATCGAGCAGTTCTCGGTCGGTGGCCACTTCGGCTTCCTCTTCTACGAGAATCCGCTGGGCGACGTGATCAACTGGGACACCAACGCCATCTGGAGCCCGCTCGACTGGCTCGGCCTGCGGCTCGAGCTCACCGGCTTCAACCAGGTCGAGGGTCCGAGCCAGGACATCATCTCGCTGCAGCCCGGCATCGACCTCGTCTTCGACCGCCTCACCTTCCGCATCGGCGGGGTGAAGGGGCTCACCGACGATGCGGCCGACTGGGCCCTCGGCGGCGGCGTCGCGATCACCTTCGGCGAGAAGTGCGCGGAGGAGGAGCCGCCGCCGCCGCCCACGCCGGCGCCGACGCCCGCCCCGGTGGCCGAGCCGCCGGTGAAGAAGCGCATCGTCCTGCGCGGCGTGAACTTCGACTTCGACAAGTCGAACATCCGCCCGGTCGACGTGCCGATCCTCGAGGAGGCGGTGAAGACGCTGACGGAGTCCGGACTGCCGGCGGTCATCGCCATCGGCCACACCGACAGCATCGGCACCGAGCAGTACAACCAGCGCCTCTCCGAGCGGCGTGCCGACTCCGTGCGTGCGTGGCTCATCGCGCACGGCATCCCGGCGGACAAGATCACCGCCGAGGGCCGTGGCGAGAGCGATCCGGTGGCCAGCAACGAGACCGCCGACGGTCGCGCCCAGAACCGCCGCGTCGAGCTGAAGGTCGTCGAGTAGAGCTGGCGCAGTGATCCGGGCCACGGAGGCGCGGAGACACGGAGAGCCGCATGGCTCCGTGCCTCCGTGACTCCGTGGCCCGTTCCTTTTCTTGGGGAGGAGTGCGCCGGCCCTCTCCCGCTCTCGCCCCGGCCTTGAACGCTGGCCGTCACGCGCTAGAAAGCAGCGCGGAGGATCTCCCGATGGAAGACATTCGCTTCGACGACATCGCGGCGTTGCAGCAGCACGTTTCGGAGGAGTTCGGCCCGTGGGGCGCCGAGCTCGAGGTGACGCAGGAGATGATCGACAGGTTCGCCGAGCTCACCGGCGACCACCAGTGGATCCACGTCGACGTCGAGCGGTGCAAGAAGGAGAGCCCGTTCAAGACGACGATCGCGCACGGCTTCCTCACGCTGAGCCTGCTGCCGTCGCTGCGCGCTGGCAGCAAGTTCCGGATCGTCGGCTTCGGCAATGCGACCAACTACGGCGCCGACAAGCTGCGCTTCGTCAGCCCGGTGCCGGCCGGCAGCAAGGTCCACGCGCGCTCGCGCCTGGTCGCGGTCGAGGCCAAGCCGAAGGGCACCCAGGTCACCCAGGAGCTCGCCGTGCACGTCGTCGGCAACGAGCGGCCGGCGCTGCTGTACACGATGCTGGTGCTCTACCATCCGAAGGTCGGGTAGTGCCCTCCAAGTACACCGCCAAGGACATCACCGTCCTCGAAGGACTCGAGCCCGTCCGCAAGCGGCCGGGCATGTACATCGGCGGCGTCGACCTCAACGGCCTGCACCATCTGCTCTGGGAGATCGTCGACAACTCGGTCGACGAGGCGATGAATGGCTACGCCAGCAAGATCTCGGTGCGGCTGCACAAGAGCGGCGACACGGTCACGGTGAGCGACAACGGGCGCGGCATCCCGGTCGACGTCCACGGCAAGTACAAGCGCTCCGCGCTCGAGCTGATCCTCACCACGCTGCACGCCGGCGGCAAGTTCGAGAGCCACAACTACTACCACTCCGGCGGCCTGCACGGCGTCGGCGCCTCGGTGGTGACGGCGCTGTCCGCCTCGCTGGTGGCGCGGGTGAAGCGCGACGGTGGCGAGTGGGAGCAGTCGTTCAGTCGCGGCGTCGCCACCGGCAAGCTCGCCAAGGTGGGCCCGGCGCGCGGCTCGGGCACGACCATCCGCTTCACTCCCGATCCGCAGATCTTCCCCAACACCAAGTTCAAGCCCGCCCTGATCCGGGAGCGACTGGAGGCGCGCGCGTTTCTGCACCGCGGACTGACGATCGCGTTCGACGACGAGGTGAGCGGCACGAGCGAGACCTTCGTGCACGAGCGCGGCATCGCCGAGTACCTCGAGAAGCTGCTGGCCGAACGCGGCCGCGGCCAGGTGGCGGAGGCCTTCTACGCCGAACGCAAGGAGGAGCCGGTGGTCGAGGTCGCGCTCGCCTGGAGCGAGGCGACCGACGAGCACGTCCTCTCTTTCGTCAACGGCATCCCGACGTCGAACGGCGGCGCGCACGAGAACGGCCTCAGGTCCGGCGTCACCAAGGCGGTGCGCAACTACCTCGGGGTGCAGAACCTGATCCCCAAGGGGCTGACGGTGTCGGCCGAGGACACGCGCGAGGGCCTGGTGGCGGTGCTGTCGGTCTACGTGCGCGAGCCGCAGTTCCAGGGGCAGACGAAGGAGCGGCTCAACAACCCGGAGGTGACGGCGCCGATCGACGCGCTGGTGCGCACCGCGCTCGAGAACCACCTGCTGCAGAACCCGACGCAGGCGGGCGCGATCGCGCAGCGGATCATCCTGGCGGCGCGCGCGCGCTCGGCCTCGCGCGCGGCGGTCGAGAGCGTGCAGCGCAAGTCGGCGGTCTCCCACCGCCTCAACCTGCCGGGCAAGCTGGCCGACTGCTCGTCGACCAATCCGGCGCTGAGCGAGCTCTTCATCGTCGAGGGCGACTCCGCCGGCGGCTCGGCCAAGCAGGGGCGCGAGCGCGAGTTCCAGGCGGTGCTGCCGCTGCGCGGCAAGGTGCTGAACGCCGAGCAGGCGTCGAGCTCGAAGGTCCTGAGCAACAAGGAGCTCTCCGACATCGTCTCCGCGCTCGGCTGCGGCTCGGGCAAGAGCATCGAGCTGGGCAAGCTGCGCTACCACAAGATCTGTCTGCTGATGGATGCCGATTCCGACGGCCACCACATCTGCACCCTGCTGTTGACGTTCTTCTACCGCCACATGCCGGAGCTCATCCGCGACGGCTTCGTGTTCATCGCCCAGCCGCCGCTCTATCGCATCGAGATCGGCAACGACGTGCGCTGGGCGCTGGACGATGCGGAGAAGGAGCGCATTCTGGCGGCGGCGAACGGCAAGAAGATCACGGTGCAGCGCTTCAAGGGGCTGGGAGAGATGAATCCGAAGACCCTCAAGGAGACCACGCTCGATCCGAAGCGGCGCACGCTGCTGCGCGTGCGGGTCGACGACGCCGCTGCGACCGAGCAGGCCATTCAGACGCTCATGGGACGCGAGGTGGAGCCACGCTTCCGCTTCATCATGGAACGTGCGCCGCGCGTCGGGGAACTCGACGTGTAAGCCGCCCCCCGAACCGTCGGGGGCCAAAGGAGGGTGAGACGATGCTGAAGGAGTTCAAGGAATTCGCCATGCGGGGCAACGTGCTCGACATGGCGGTCGGCGTGGTCATCGGGGCCGCGTTCGGGAAGATCGTCACGTCGTTCGTCGCGGATGTGCTCATGCCGCCGATCGGCCTGCTGCTCGGCAAGGTCGACTTCTCGGATCTCTACGTCAATCTCTCGGGCACCGATTATCCCAGCCTGGCGGCCGCCCGCGCCGCCGGCGCCGCGACGCTCAACTACGGCACGTTCCTCAACACCGTGATCGACTTTCTGATCGTGGCGTTCGCCATCTTCCTGCTGATCAAGCAGGTGAACCGCCTCTTCAAGAAGCCCGAGGCCGCGCCCGCCGAGCCCCCGCCGCCGCCGGCGGAGGAGGTGCTGCTGCGCGAGATCCGCGACCTGCTCAAGGCCAGAGCCTGACGCCCGCTCCGGCAGAACCTCGGAGCCGCGAGCGTGAGCGAGCGGTTGGTGCGTTGCTGCGCGCGGCCGACCGCTCGCTCACGCTCGCGGCTCCGAGGTCGTGCCAGGACACTCCCCGGTCGCGCTGGTGTCTTGACGGCCCTGGGGGGCGCTGCTAGCGCTCCCGCGATGCCTTCGCGCTCCGTCGCGCTCGCCCTGGCCCTGGCGACTCTCGCTCCGCTCGCCGCGGCGAGACCCTCGGCGGCCTCCTACGCCGAGCGCGTGCAGGAGAAGACCCTGCCCAACGGCCTCCGCGTTCTCGTGCTCGAAGACCACAAGGCGCCGGTGGCGGTGATGCAGGTGTGGTATCGGGTCGGCGCCCGCAACGAGCGCCCGGGGTACACCGGTCTCTCCCACCTCCTCGAGCACCTGATGTTCAAGGGCACCGACAAGGTCGGACCGGAGGAGTACTCGCGCACGGTCCAGAAGAACGGCGGCAACGACAACGCCTTCACCTCGCAGGACATGACCGTCTACTTCGCCTCGATCGCCAGCGACCGGCTGCCGGTGGTGATCGATCTCGAGGCGGATCGCATGCAGAACCTTCGCTTGACGCCGGAGCTGGTCGAGCCCGAGCGGGCGGTGGTCGCCGAGGAGCGGCGCCTGCGGACGGAGGACAATCCCACCTCGGCGCTCTTCGAGGCGGTCTCGGCGGCGGCCTATACGGCCCATCCCTACGGCTGGCCGGTGATCGGCTGGATGAGCGACATCCAGAACGCGACCGCCGACGACGCGCTCGCCTACTACCGGCAGCACTACCGGCCGGACAACGCCTTCGTGGTGGTCGCCGGCGACGTCGACGCCGCCGAGGTCTTCGCGCGCGTCGAGCAGACCTTCGGCGCCATCCCGCGGCCGGAGGCGCCGCCGCCGCTGCCGATGCGCAGCGTCGAGCCGCCGCAGAGGGGCGAGCGGCGGGTGACGGTGCGCAAGGAGGCCGAGCTGCCGGTGGTGGCGCTGGCCTACCACGTGCCCAACGCCTCGCACCCCGACAGCGCCGCGCTCGAGGTGCTGGCCGGCGTGCTCTCCGACGGGCAGAGCTCCCGCCTCTACCGCGACCTGGTCTACAAGAAGCAGATCGCGCGCTCGGTGGCGGCGAGCTACGACCGCGAGTCGCGCGATCCCGGCCTGTTCGTGGTCTACGGCCAGCCGCTGCCGGGCCGCAAGATCGGCGAGCTCGAGAGCGCGCTGCTGGCCCAGCTCGAGGCGCTCCAGAAGAAGCCGGTGGAGGCGCGCGAGCTGGAAAAGATCAAGAACTCGGTCGAAGCGGCGTTCGTCTTCGCGCAGGACTCGCTCTTCTACCAGGCGATGCTGCTCGGGCAGTCCGAGATCCAGGGCGACTGGAAGAAGGTCGACGAGGTCGTGCCGGCGATCCGGGCGGTCACCGCCGACGACGTACAACGGGTCGCGCGCACCTACCTCACGGCGGACAACCGCACCGTCGGCATCCTCGAGCCGTTGCCCTCGACCGGCAAGGCGCCGCGGCCGATGCCGCCCGCGCCGCCGGCCGGAGGAGCGATCGACTGATGCGCCTCGCCCCGCCCTCGTGCGCGCTGCTGCGGGCGCTCGTGCCGCTCGCGGCTCTGCTGGCGGTTGCCTCCGCGTCGGCGGCCTCGCCGCCCGTGGTGCGACAGACGCTCGGCAGCGGCGCGCGCGTGCAGGTCTCGCCGCAGCCGTCGGTGCCGATGGTGATCGTCGACGTCCTGGTCGACGCCGGCTCGCGTCTCGACCCGCCCGGCAAAGAGGGACTCGCCAACCTCACCGCCGATCTGCTCACCGAGGGCGCCGGCAAGCGCACCGCCGAGCAGATCCACGAAGCAGCCGACTTCATCGGCGCGTCGCTGGCGTCTCAGGCGGGCGAGGACCTGGCGTACGCCAACGTCAAGGTGGTGCGGAAGGATCTCGACCAGGGGCTCGATCTCCTGCTCGACTGCCTGCTGCGGCCGACCTTCGCCAACGCCGAGATCGAGCGCCGCAAGACGGCCATCCTGGCGTCGATTCGCGCCTCCGAGGACAGCCCCGGGACGCTCGCCGACCGCGCCTTCGACAAGCAGCTCTTCGGTCCTTCCTCGTACGGGCACCCGGTCGAGGGCTGGCCGGCGACCGTGAAGAAGCTGACGCGCAAGGACGTGCTGGACTTCTACCAGCGCTACTACACCCCCGAGCGCTCGATCGTCACCGTCGTCGGCGACGTCCGCCCGGTGGAGGTCATCGCCGCCCTCGAACAGCGACTCCAGGCCTGGAAGGGTAGCGGCAAGGAGCCGTCGTCGAGACCCTCGCCCGTACCGGCCGCGCCGACAGTGCTGGTGATCGACAAGCCGCTGACGCAGGCGAACATCGTCCTCGGCCACGCCGGCGTCGCGCGCGACAACCCCGACTGGTATGCGCTGACGGTGATGAACCACATCCTCGGCGGCGGGGCGTTCTCCTCGCGGCTGTTCTCGAGCGTGCGGACCAAGGGCGGCCTGGCCTACTCGATCAACTCGGGGTTCAGCGCCACCAAGGAGCCGGGTGCCTTCAAGGTCGGGATGCAGACCAAGGGAGAGTCGGCGCAGGAGGCGGTCGCCAAGGTGCGCGAGGAGATCGCCCGCATGCGCGAGACCACGGTCTCCGAGCAGGAGCTCTCCGACGCCAAGCAGTACCTCACCGGCAGCTTCCCGATGAAGTTCGACAGCAACGCCAAGATCGCGGGCCTGCTGGCGCAGATCGAGTTCTTCGGCCTGGGCAACGACTACCTCGACACCTACAAGGACCGCATCGACGCCGTCACCGCCGCCGACGTGCAACGCGTCGCGCAGAAGTACCTGTCGCCCGACGACCTCATCCTGGTGGTGGTCGGGCCGAGCGCCCAGACCGGCATCCAGCCCACCCCCTGAGCAAGCCGGATCGGTTCGCGCCCACGACCCGTCCGAGCGCTGCTTGGCGCGACCCGCGCCGCGCTGCTAAGGAAGCCGCCCATGCGTCGCGACGTCGGAGAGATCGCCGGCCTCGAACTCTTGACGGCGAAGCACTTCGCCGACGAGCGGGGCTACCTGCTGCAGTCCTGGGTGAAGTCGAGCCTGCTGGCAGCCGGCGTGCCGGCGGAGTTCCAGCAGGCGATCCAGTCGGTGTCGCGCCGGGGGGTGGTGCGCGGCCTGCATTTCCAGTGGGATCCGCCGATGGGCAAGCTGGTGCGCTGCGTGACGGGCGCCGTGATCGACGTCGCGGTCGACGTGCGACCGGGTTCCCCGACCCTCGGCGACCACGCCATGGTCGAGCTAAACGACCGGAATCACGCAATGTTCTGGATTCCGGCCGGCTTCGCGCACGGCTTCGTGGCGCTGCGGGACGAGACCATCGTGCTGTACGAATGCAGCGCCGAGCACAGCCCCAACGAGGCCGGCATCCGCTGGGACGACCCGGCGCTCGGCATCGCCTGGCCCGAGCTCGAGCCGATCCTGTCCGAAAAGGACCGCCGCGCCCCGACGCTGGCGGAATGGCTCCGGGATCCACGGGCCGCCCACTTTCGCTTGGGTTGACCCTTTTCCCGCTCGAACTCTTCGTGCTAGAGAGCCGAGCGTGGGTTTCGTGAGGAGGTTCGGTCAGACAGTCGGTTGGCGGTAGGGAGGGGACCTGTGGCGGCGCGTACTGACAGTGCAATTCTGCACGAGATCGTGCGGATCATCCGAGAGAAGGCAACCGTTCCCGAGAAGATCCGCATCCGGACCAAGCAGTATCTGATCACCTACCTCGAGGATCATCGCCAGCGCCTCGAGGAGGCCATGAGGCGGCACGACAGCGATCGCCTCGGCATGCTGTTCGGCCAGCTCCCGGGCCGCATCAAGTACCAGATGATGAAGGCGGCGCGGGGGGCGGCCAAGCCCGCTCCCAAGGCTGCCGCCAAGACCGCCGCCGGCAAGAAGGCCGGAAAGCCGGCGGCCAGGCCAGCGCCCCGGCCCGCGCCCAAGGCCAAGTCGGCCGCCAAGACCTCGGCGAAGGCAGCGGCGAAGACCGCGCCCAAGGGCAAGACCAAGGCCAAGAGCGGAACTCGCGCCGGCGCCAAACGGCGCGCGGCGCGCGCCTGAGCGCCGCTGCTAGCCGGCCGCCGCCAGCGGCTCGGCGCTCTCGTGGGCGCGGAGCTCGGCGGGCAGCAGGACGGTGAAGACCGAGCCGCGCCCGACCTCGCTCTGCACCTCGATGCGGCCGCCCAACTGCTCGACGAAGCGGCTGACGATGTAGAGGCCGAGGCCGACGCCGCCGCGCAACTGCCCGCCCTCGGCCTGCCGGAACATGCCGAAGATCTCGGGTAGATCCTCCTGGCGGATGCCCGAGCCGGTGTCGGCGACCCGGACCTCGATCTTCTCGCCGTTGCGCTCGTAGCCGGTGCGCACGCGCACCTCGCCCGCGGAGGTGAACTTGAGGGCGTTGCCGACCAGGTTCTTGACGATGATCTTCACCTTGCGGCGGTCGGTCCGGATCAGGACGGCGTCGTCGTCGCGGTGCCAGTTCAGCGCCACGCCCTGCGCGCGGGGGATGTCCTCGCAGTCGCGTTCGATCTCGCCGACGAGGTCGTCGAGCGCGAAGTCGATCGGCTCGACCGACGAGCGTCCGGCCTCGAGGCGGTTGACCTCGAGGGTGGCGTTGATCAGGTCGAGGAGCGAACGGGCGCTGTCGTGCAGTCGCTGCATGGTGTGGCTCTGCTCGCGCGTCAGGGTGCCGAAGGCGCCGTCGAGAAAGAGGTCGCTGTAACCCAGGATGACGTTCATCGGCGTGCGCAGCTCGTGCGACATGGTGGCGACGAAGTCCGACTTGAGCCGGTCGGCCTGGCGTAGGTTGGTCACCAGGCGGACGTTGTCGAGCGCGATCGCGACGTGCTGGGAGATCCCCTG
>Ga0268299_1003384_pt1 | contig 14848 bp, 14 predicted proteins | sample NOBtaG_FD_193484 | JGI IMG/M metagenome (GOLD analysis project Ga0268299, IMG submission 193484) | Activated sludge microbial communities from bioreactor in Nijmegen, Gelderland, Netherland - NOB reactor | ecosystem: Engineered > Bioreactor > Aerobic > Activated sludge | place: Netherlands...
AACTCGGGCAGACTGCCGTTGGAGTCGACGTCGACCGAGACCACCTGGTGGCGGTAGAGCACCGGCGCGACCACGGCCGCGTACCACCACAGGGTCGAGACGATGACGTCGTCCTCGCTCACCCTCTCGGTCGCCGCGACCAACCGCTCGTAGGTTCGCTTGGCCCAGTGCAGCTCGCGAAGACCGCGCACCTGCAGCGCGAAGCCGCTCAGCGCCAGCGCGGCGAGGAGGCCCGCGAGGATCGCCCGCGCGCCGCCCAGGTGGCTCGCCCAGCGCTCGCGCTGCTCCAACGCGGCCGCCAGCGCGCAGGCCAGCAGTGGGTAGACCGGCACGAGCAGGCGCGGGCCCCACTCGGGGCCGCCGGGCTCCTCCCGGCTCTGCGCTCCGAACGGCACCAACAGGCACATCGCGGCGACGAAGGTCGCGCCAATCGCGAGGATCTGCATCGCGGCCCGCCGTTCGCGCGACTCGCCCGCGCCCGGCCCGGGCGGCAGGAAGAGCAGGAACAGCGCCGCCGGAAAGGCGCGCAGGAGGCTGTCCGGACGGCGCGGTGGGCGCACGGCGAAGACGAAGACGGCGGCGGCCCAGAGGGCGGCGACCAGAACGAGGGCGAGCAGCAGCCGCCCCTGCGCCGCGCGACCGGCGTACGGCAGCCCGAGGCGGACGAGGACGGCGGCGACGAGGAGCGCCGCCCAGACGGGCGAGTGCGGCGCGACCATCTCGACCATCGGCAGGCGCGACAGCGATTCCGGCACGCTCTCGGCCACCGATGCCTGCACCGCGAAGCCGAGCAGGCGGGCGATGCCGACGCGCCCCGGCAGGCCGGTGTGCGACCAGGCCAGCGCCAGGTGGGGAAGCAACGCGAGGGCGACGCCGACCGCGGCGGAGATCGCTGCGCGCAGACGGCGCCCCCGCGGCACCCAGGCGAGGGCGACCAGCCCGGCCGGCAGCATCGCGTAGAGCTCTTCGCGCATGCCGATGGCGAGGCCGAGAAGCAGGCCCGCGAGCGCGAAGCGACAGGCGTCACCGGCGGCGCTGGCCGAGACGACCAGCAACACCGCCGTCGTCGTCAGCAGGGTCGCCGGCACGTGCTCCCAGAGGTCGACGGCGTAGAAGGCCAGCGGGCTGCACAGGCCGGCGAGCAACGGGGCCACCCAGCAGTGCCGCGGCGCGACCCGCGCCGCCAGGCGGTAGGTGACGAGCAGCGTCGCCACCGCCGCGAGCACCGTGACGAGGTACATCCCGCGCTCGCCGAAGAGCGCCAGGCCCACTCCCACCGGGACGACGAAGAGCTCTGAGTAGGCACCGTAGTCGGGGCCGTCGCCGCGGTGGCTGAACTGGTTGCCCGCCAGCGCCGAGAAGCGCCGCTCCGGGTCGACCTCGGCGGCCGGGTTGCGCACCGCGAGGCCGCGGAACCCCGACTCGACGAAACTGTTGGCCTGCAGGTACTTCACCCCCGGATCGCCGCTGAAGAACGTGCGCGGATTCAGGACCGCGCCGGCGAGCACGGCATACAGGACGCCGGCCACCGCGATGATCGCCATCGCCAACCGCCGCGTCGATCGCGGCACCACCGCCGCGCCTTCGGCCGCCCGCACGAGCATCCCCCTCGCGCATACCTCCCGCGCACGGCGAAGTCGAAGTCGCTCGGCCGAGATCGCGCTCGACGCCGGCATTCCGATGCCGACGAGGGGGCCCGGGTCGTCGTCGCCCGGAACGAGTCGAGAACCTGGATCGCTTCGACCGGAGCGGCGGCAGACGGCCCGTACGGCGCTGCGTTGACGCACGGTCTGGTCTGATCTAGTCAGATCAGAATCATGAAGACGACGAACGTCTACGAAGCCAAGACTCACCTCTCGCGGCTGCTCGAACGGGCGGAGGCGGGGGAGGAGATCATCATCACCCGGCACGGCAGGCCCGTCGCACGCCTGGGGCCGGTTCGCGTGAGACAGCGGCCTCGCAGGCTCGGGCTTCTCGGCGGTCGAATCCGCATGGCGAAGGATTTCGACGAGCCGCTCCCCGATGACGTGCTCGCCGCCTTCGAGGGGAGACCTTCCTGAACCTGCTCCTCGACACGCACGCACTCGTCTGGGCCCTCAGCTCCCCGCGGAAGCTGCCACGCGCGGTGGCGGCGGCGGTCTCGGATCCCGAGAATCAGGTGCACGTGAGCGCGGCGTCCACCTGGGAGCTGGCGATCAAGGCGGCGCTCGGAAAGGTCGACGTCGACCTCGAGGAGGTCCTCCGAAGCGTCGCCGTCACGGGCTTCGTCGAGCTCCCGGTCACGATGCGCCACACGGCGCGCGTGCGGGATCTCCCGGCCCACCACCGCGATCCCTTCGACCGATTGTTGATCGCGCAGGCGCGCGAAGAGGGCCTGACGCTGGTCACGCGCGATCCCGTGTTCGGGCGCTACGACGTCGCGACGATGTGGAAAGGCCTGGCGACGCCGTGAAACCCCGACAGCGCCGGCGGGCCTTCCGGGGAGAGGGCTCCCCGGAAGGCATCGGCGAGGTCGGCGGCGCGCTCAGACGCGGGCGCGGCGCGCGACCGGCGAGGGGCGGCCGAGGCGAAGTCGCGGCAACAGCATCGGCACGCTGCGGCGGTAGGCGGCGTAGCGCTCGCCGTGGACCTCGACCAGGTCGCGCTCCTCGAGCTGGATCGCGACCAGGATGTAGGCGGTCGTCATCACCGCGAACAGCAGGTGTGCCGCGGTCATCGTCGGCGTCGCCCAGAAGGCCAGCAACCAGCCGACGTAGAGTGGGTGGCGCACGTGCCGATAGGGCCCGGGGGTGACGAAACCGAGCGGCTGGTATGCTCGACCGCGCAGGTAGAGCCAGACCTGCCGCAGGCCGAAAAGGTCGAAGTGGTTGATCAGGAAGGTGCTGACGAGAATCGTCAGCCAACCGGCGGCGAACAGGCCGTAGAGGATCGCCTGGCCGAGCGGGCTCTCGACCTGCCAGACCACGCCGCCGATCGGCCGCCACTGCCAGAAGAGCAGGATGAGCGCCGCGCTCGAGGCGAGGACGTAGGTGCTGCGCTCGGCCGGCTCGGGCACGATGCGCGTCCACCAGCGCTTGAAGGCCGGACGCGCCATGACGCTGTGCTGCACGGCGAACAGCGCGAGCAACAGGACGTCCACCGCCAGCGCAACGGCGAGCGGCCCCTCGACCGCGCCGTCGATCGCGCGCGGCACGGCGAAGCCACCGATGAAGCCGATGGCGTACAGGAACGTGGCGAAGAAACAGGCGTAGGCGAGGACGCCGTAAGCGAACACCGCGATTCTCTTCATCGTCGATCTCCTCCTTCCCGCCTGGGGCGGGCTGTCTTGGGGAGAGCCTAGGCAGGGCGTCGGTAAGCAGCCACGGGTCGCCGGTAAGGATCGGGGTAAGGATTTCCTAACCGCTCGCTCGCAACGGGGACCCTCGACCGTGGCGGGGCGCCCGTGTATCCCCTTGCGCAAGCGGCGAGAGAGGAACGCGCGCCGCCCAGCGGAGGTCGCACTCATGCCGGTCGATGTCGAACACCTGCTACCCAACGTCGGCGAGGTTCTCGCCCCTCTGCTGCTCCAGGTCCCGCGAGCGCAGCAGCCGCTGTTGATCGCCTACGCCGAACGCCTCGCCGCCGAGCGCTACCGCCTCTGGGCCGAGGATGCGGCGATGCAGGCGCGCGCCGCGGATCTGCGCGCCTGCGCCGCGCGCGAAGAGGAGATCGCCGCCCGCATCGAGAGCCTCTTCCCCGACGCTCGACAGGCGCAGCAGGGGCTGGTCGAAGCGCACCCCGAGATCGGCGCCATCAACCGCTCTCTCTTCGCCGGCCGGCCGCTGGCCGAGCAGTTCACCATCCAGGCGCGCGGTGAGCGACTCGGCGCGGCGACCTGGAGATCGTTCGCCGCGCACGCGCCGGACGAGGTCGCGCGCGCGACGCTGCTGGCCTGCGCCCGCCTCGAAGAGGAGAGCGCGGTGGTGCTCGAGGCTCTCCTCGCGACGTCGCCCACACCCTCGGGGCATTCGGACGCGGAGGAACGCCGATGAGCACGACCATCCGCTTCTACTTCGATTACATCTCCCCCAACGCCTATCTCGCCTGGACGCAGCTCCCCTCGCTGGCGGTGCGCCACGGCGCGACGATCGAGCCGGTGCCGGTGCTGTTCGCCGGCCTGCTCGAGGCCAGCGGCCTGCTCGGGCCGGCGGAGGTGCCGGCGAAGAGCCTCTGGATGTCGAAGAACAACCTGCGCAAGTCGCGCATCCTCGGCGTGCCGCTCAACCCGCCGGCCTTCCACCCCTTCAACCCGCTGCTGTCGCTGCGGGTCTCGTCTGCGGCGCTCGCGGCGCCGCAGCGCACGGCTCTGGTCGGAGCGCTGTTCGACGCGGTGTGGGTGCGCGGCCTGCACGTCAGCGAGCCCGCCGTGGTCGAGCGGATCGCGGGCGAGGTCGGACTGGACGGCGCCGCGCTGCTGCACGAGGCGCAGCAGCCCGAGTGCAAGGCGCGCCTGCGCACGCAGACCGACGACGCGATCGCGCGCGGCGTCTTCGGCGTGCCGTCGATGGAGGTCGCCGGCGAGATCTTCTGGGGCCACGACGACCTGCCGCACGTCGAGCTCCGGCTCGCCGGCCGCGATCCGGTCGACGAATTCGACTGGGGCAGCCGGTCGCGCCCGCGGCCCTCGGCCATGCGCGCCCGCGTCTCTGGCAAGGGCCGAGACGGCTGAAGCCGCGGCGCCCTCGCCGCTTGTCGATTTCACCGTCCGGCGTTCGTCGAGGTGGTCGAGTCGGAGGAGGAGTGAATGAGCTCGAGAACGAACGTCGCGTTGTGGGTCGTCCAGGTGCTGCTGGCGCTGCTGTTCCTGTTCGCCGGCGGGATGAAGCTGGTGCTGCCAATCGAGGAGATGACCCGGGACGTCGCCCTGCCGGGGTGGTTCCTGCGCTTCATCGGCGTCGCCGAAGTGCTGGGCGGGCTCGGCCTGGTCCTGCCCGGCCTCACCGGCATCCGCCCGGAGCTGACGCCGCTGGCGGCCGCCGGCCTGGTGATCATCATGATCGGCGCGACCGCGCTGTCGATCGCCACCGGCGGCCTGGCGGCCGCGCCGGTTCCGCTGGTGTGCGGCGTCCTGCTCGCGCTCGTCGCCTACGGACGCCGGCACGCTCCCGCCTGAGCGCGCAGCGCGCCTCCGAAGGGGCGACGCTCGCAGGTCGTCCGTTGCCACGGGGCGCGCCAGCGCGAGCGCAGCCGCGCTGGCGACGCCGAGCGCGGCGCCGCGCGTGCCGGCGCGTTCAGGCGAGGACCGGCGCGCCGGCCGAGCGCTGCTGCGCGTAGGCCGGCGGCACGCCGAGGCAGAGGCGCTCGCGCACGGCCGCGAGGGGCTGCGTCAGCAGCCACTCCCAGTCCTCCGCCGGCAGCCAGGCGGCGCGCTGGCCGCGCCGGTAGCCCTCCGCGATCAGCCGGCGCGCGTACGGAAAGTGGCGCCCCGCGCGCAGCCAGGCCACCGCGACGATGAAGCCGACGCCGCGGTTGCGCGTCTGCGCGTAGCTGAAGGCCAGCAGCGCCGCCTCGCCGACGAGGTCGCGGTCGTAGCCGGTCGCGACGTGCCACAGGTCGTGCATGTCGCGCAGGCGCGCGAAGAACAGCTCGCGTTCGGGGTCGAGCGCGCGCTCGCGGCGCGCGCCGGTCATGCTGGCGTCGGCGAGACCCTGACCGGTGATCTGCTCGCGCTCGACGAAGTCGACGTAGACGCGCCCGAGCGTCCCCGCCGGCAGGAGCTTCAGGCTCTCGTGGTCGTCGAGGGTGGCGAGCAGGTTGCGGCGCTCGCGCAGGATGCGCTGGCCCTCGGGGGACGTGCGGAAGCGCTGAAACGTCCGCTCCCCGGCGTTGCCCGACAGCGCATCGATGATGTCGAAGACCTTGGCGGTGTCGTCGGGGTTGCGGATCAAGGCGCGGATGGCGCGCAGGGCGCGCAGCGGCTGGACGCGTTTGCGAGGCGGCGGCGGTGCGGCGTTCTGCATGGCTTCTCTCCCGTGACCGTCGTACGAGGACGTGATAGCTGCTGACACGGCTGTCAGTAGCCGGCTACATACAGGATTGTCAACAGTGCCGAGAAAGAAGATGCCGACCGCGGGACAGTCCGCCCCTCGCCGCCGCCGCACCGCCGAGGAGGCGCGCCACGAGATCCTCGCGGCGGCGCAGCGCCGCCTCGCCGAGGGCGGGCCGGAGGCCATCCGCCTGCAGGAGATCGCACGCGACCTCGGCATCTCGCACCCGACCATCCTGCACCACTTCGAGAGCCGCGAGGGCCTCATGCAGGCGTTGGGGCGCTCCGCCATGGGGGCGCTCAACGCCGACATCATGCGCGCGATCTCCGACCCCGGCCGCGGCACGTCGCCCGAGGCCGTGCTCGACCGCGTCTTCGAGACGCTCGGCGAGTCCGGGCACGCGCGCCTGCTGGCGTGGGCCGCCCTCACCGACCGGGCCCCCCAGCGCGCCCGCGGCGCTGCCCATCCGCAGGAGCAGGTGCTGCGCATGTTCGCCGACGCCGTGCACCGGCGCGTCGGCGAGGAAGCGCGCCAGGCCGGCGGCCGTGCGCCGGCGCGCGAGGACGCCGACTTCACCGTGCGCCTGGTGGCCGCCGCGATGCTCGGCGACGCGCTCATCGGCGACGTCCTGAGCCGGATCGGCGGGCTGCCGGAGGGCCCGGCTGTGCAACGCCGCTTCCGCGCCTGGCTGGCGCGCCTGCTCGACGAGCGCTTCCGGCAGATGGTGCGGCCGAAACGCGGCCGGACGTCGTAACGACCCGACCTCGATGGGACGGAATCGGAAGGCCGTGGCGTCCTGCCGTCATGCTCGCCAACCCTCGCGGGAAGGGGCATGATCGGCGCACGGAGTCGAATCGGTGCACTGGCGTAGGACCGTTCTCGTCGTCGCCCTGGTGACCGCAGCGGCGACGGCGGCTGCCTGGTACTGGCAGAGCGCGCTCATCGGCTGGGCCAGCGGGCGTTATCTCGCCGCGATCGCCGCCGCCGAGGACGCCAGCGGCGACCTCAGCGAGCGCCGCCAGGCGGTGCACCGTGTGCACCGGATGCTGCTCGTCGCGGCGCCCGCCGACGCGCTCGTGCCCGAGTTGTTCGACCTCCTGACCGCTCTCTCGCCGCGCGTCTCCCAGGGCGCGATCGACCTCGACTGGGCGGCCTACGTCTATACCAGCTACTGGCGCGACCTGCGCCAGCGCGACGGACGGCCGCGCCGCAGCCCGGCCGAGATCGAGGAAGAGGTGGAGCGTTACGTGCGGTTCTTCAGCCTACGGCAGCGCCCCGACGTCCCCGGCCTGCGGCTCGGCGACCTCACCGGCGCGGCGCAGGCGGAATCGTACACCGTCGAGGAGATCGAGCGCGCCCACCGCGAGGGACGCCCACTGCCGTGAGTCGCGCGCCCCGAGGTCTACGGTTCCTGCGGCACGCCGCAGAGGGTGCCGTTCACGTCGCACTGCGGCGTCTCTCCGTTGGCGCGCTGGGCGGCGTTGACGGCGGCGACGGCGGCATCGGTCTGCGGGTTGGCGTCGCAGCCGCAGAGCTGCGTCGCGCAGCAACTGCAGCCGGCGGCGCGCTCGGCGGCGAAGACCTCGCTCAGATCGCAGTTCTGCAGACCGTTGCACGCCGGCAGCACGATGGCGCGATCCTCCGACGTGCAGAGAGACGCATCGCAGGTGTACCCGAGCTCGACGCCGGCGTTGCCGGTGCAACTGGCGTACTGCTGGCAGACCTCGTTGCAGTCGATGCCGCTGTTGGGCGGCAGCGTCGTCTCTCCGGGAACGTAGAGCGGGCAGCCGCACTGGTCCGCCGGCGCGTCGGGGATGCAGCCGGCGACGATGTCGCAGGGGTTGGAGGGCGCGCCGTTCGGGTTGTAGGCCGCCGACCAGGCGAGCGGCTCGTCGTCACAGGTGAGACCGCTCTTGCCGACCTGGTAGGGGCCGTCGAAGGTCGGGCAGTCGCAGGACAGGGTCGCGGTGTGGCCGTCGGGATCGGTCGTGATCGGACCGAAGCAGGGAGCCGTCATGCAGCCGGCGTAGACGCCGGGGTCGTTGCTGCAGTCGGTCGAGCCGATCGGCTCGACCGCGGCGCGGTAGGTGCTGAAGGTGGAGATCCGCGCCGCGCCGCTCATGAACTGGCCCGAGTTGATGTACTCGCAGACCGGCGCCGAGTTGGGGACGCCGAGACAGACTCCGGGGTTCTCCGAGCAGAAGGCCTGGGTCTCGTTGTAGGCGTCGAGATTGAGAATCGCGGTCAGCAGAACGTAGCTGGTGCCGAACCAGTCGTAGCAGGGGCAGTCGGCGACACCATCCGGCGACGGCGTGCAGTTGGCGTAGTAGCAGAGCGCGTAGGGCCCGAAGCAGGCCGCCCAGTCGTCCGATCCGGTTCGAACGTCGGCCCAGGCCGGGCCGTACTCGGTCGTCTGCAGCGTGTTGAGCGGAAAGTCGCCGCCGCAGAACGGCGCCGGCAGATCGCAGGTCTGGGTCGAGCCGCCATCGTCGTCGCCGCCGCAGGCGGACACGCCCACGAGCAACCCCGCCAACAGCAGCGCGCGCGCCGTCACTCCCAACCAAGATGCGCCCGTCATCGCGACCTCCTTCTCCTCCGCCGGTTGCGCCGGCACCACGCGCAGACGAACCGGCGCGTGGCATGACCTCGAGGGCCCTTCGGCAGCAAGCTCTGCGGCCACTTATTCGCCAACCGGCCGCCGGGGTCAACGCCGCCCGGCGCGGCGCCTTTCGCTGACCTTCGTCAGCATCTCATGCCGACCTCGGTCATGGTCCGCCGCCGCGCCGTGCGCCTACAACGCCCCGTCATGAACGAACGTTTGTTCACGGGGCGTCTGGCGTGCGGCGGTCCCCGCCGCTCTGGATCGTTCGCGGGAAACCGAGAGCGGCGGGAACCGCCGCGCGCCAGACCCGGCCGGCGCGCGGCGCAGGCGCGCTGAGGAGTAAGGAGGGAGACGGCGATGGAGTTCGGGATCTTCTCGCAGATGCACGTGCCGGTGGGGGAGAGCGAGCACGAGCGCTTCCGCCGCACGGTCGAGGTGTCGATGGCGGTCGACGCCGCCGGCTTCAAATACGACTGGTCGCCCGAGCACCACTTCCTCACCAACTACTCGCACCAGCCCTGTCCCGAGGTCTACCTGCCCTTCGTCGCGGCGCGCACCAGGCGGCTGCACGTCGGCACCGCGATCGTGAACGTCACCGCCGCCGTCAACCACCCGGCGCGCGTCGCCGAGCAGATCGCCGTTCTGGATCACCTGAGCGAGGGGCGCATCGAGTTCGGCACCGGGCGCGGTTCGTCGTCGACGGAGTGGGCCGGCTTCGCCGTCCCCAGCGCGGCCGAGACCAAGCCGATGTGGCGCGAGTCGCTCGAGCAGATCCCGCGCATGTGGCTCGACGAGCCCTACGAGTTCGAGGGCCGCTACTTCCGCATGCCGCGCCGCAACGTCCTGCCCAAGCCCTACTCCAAGCCGCACCCGCCGATCTGGGTCGCCTGCGCCAGCCCCGCCACCTTCGTCGAGGCCGGCGAGCTCGGGCTCGGCTCGCTCTGCTTCACCCTCGGCACGCCCGACGAGGTCGCGCCGCAGATCCGCGCCTACAAGGACGCGATCCGCCGCTGCACCCGGCCCGCCGGCGCGTTCATCAACGACAACATCGCGGTGACCACCAACATGTTCTGCCTCGAGGACGGCGACGAGGCGCGCTGGCTGCTCTCCAGGGCGCGCACCGAGAAGTACGCCGAGCTGTTCTTCCAGTGGCTCGACTCGATCCCGCGCCCGGCGCACATGCCGAAGAGCGGACCGGTGACGATGCCGGCGCCGACGCCGGAGCAACTGAAGGCGCGCTTGAAGACGGGCAGCACCCTGGTCGGCTCACCCGAGGAGATCGCCGCGGTGATCCGCGTCTGGGAGCAGCTCGGCGTCGACCAACTGATCTTCTCGCCTCTCACCATGACGATGGACCAGAAGGACGTGCTGCGCTCGGTCGAGTGCTTCGGCAAGCACGTGATCCCGAAGTTCGACCGCGACCCCGTCCACCGCACCACCCGCCAGCGCGAGGCGGCGCTGAAGCAATCGGCCGCCTGAGGCGCAAGGAGACTCCCGCATGAGCATGCACGGCTTTCGCGTCATCGACGCCGACGGACACGGCGGCGAGATCTCCGGCTGGCAGCGCCGCATCCCGGCGGCGCTCCAGGGCAAGCTCGAGGAATGGAGTGCGCGCTGCAAGGCGCACTATGCCAAGCTGACGATTCCCGGCGGCGGCCTGTCGCGCCCGGGCGACCAGTTCGCCGCCAGGTCGACGGTGACGCGCGCCGAGATCCGCGCCGGCATGTTCGACCCGGCCGAGCGCCTGAAGGACATGGACCTCGAGGGCATCGACGTCACCGTCAACTTCACCGGCGGCGCGGGCGAGGAATGGGCGCTCCTCGATCGCGACTTCGCCATCGCCCTGTGCCGCGCCCTCAACGACGCCAAGGCGGAGTTCAACCGCCACGACCCGCAGCGCTTCAAGGGCGTCGCCATCGTCCCGATGATCGATCCCGCGGCGGCCGCCGCCGAGCTGCGGCGCGCCGTCACCGAGCTCGGTCTGGTGGCGATGGTCACCCGCCAGCACGTGCGCGACAAGAACCTCGACGATCCGTCCTTCGACGTCCTCTGGGCCGAAGCCGAGCGGTTGAACGTGCCGGTGTGCCTGCACGGCGGCGGCCAGGCGCCCGACCAGGTGCCGGTCGCGATCGACCGCTTCCACACCCGCCTCGCGGTGCACGCGCTGACGCATCCCTTCGGCAACATGATCGGCATCCTCTGCTTCACCGTCGGCGGCATCCTGCACCGCTTCCCCAAACTGCGCGTCGGCTTCATGGAGTCCGGCTGCGGCTGGCTGCCGTTCTGGCTCGAGCGTCTCGACGAGCACTGGGAGCGCATGCCCGAACAGGCGCCCGGCATCGATCGCAAGCCGAGCGAGTACTTCGCGGACGGCCGCTGCTTCATCGGCTGCGACCCCGACGAGCGCACCATCCCCCAGGTCGTCCAACTGCTCGGCGACCGCCGCATCGTCTACGCCTCCGACTACTACCACTGGGACTGCCGCTTCCCCGACACCGCCCGCCTGATCGCCGAGCGCAACGATCTCTCCGACGCCATCAAGAAGCGCATCCTCGCCGACAACGCCGCCGTTCTCTACGGCCTCTGACCGCGCGGATCGGAATCTCAGACCGACTGGCGCGCGTCCCTGCCGAGCCGCGCGGCGCGCCAGCGCGGCCAGAGCAGATTGAGCGCCAGTCCCGCGACGACCAGCAACGCCGCTTGCAGCTTCCAGCCCGGCAGCGGCTCGTCGAGCAGCAGCGCCGAGGTTCCCATGCCGAATACCGGCACCAGCAGCGCCATCGGCGAGACGGTCGCGGCCGGGTGGCGCGCCAGCAACCAGGCCCAGCAGCCGTAGCCGAAGAGGGTGTTGCCCCAGGCCTGCCAGACGACCGCCGCCCAGGTGGCGGGCGAGGCCGCCGCCAGGCTGTGGCGGATCGCCGGCCAGCCGTCGACGACGAACGCCAGCAGCACGAGTGGAGGCACGGCGAAGGCGCTCGACCAGACGACGAAGGCGAGCATGTTCTCGACCCGCGCGCGTGCGCCGACGATGTTGCCGCCGGCCCACGAGCTGGCGGCGCCGAGCACCAGGAGCATGCCGACCAGGGTCGTGTCGCCGCCGGCATGCGCCGCGATCACCGCGATGCCCGCCGCGCCGAGCAGCAGGGCGAGCCACTGGAACGGGCGGACGCGCTCGCCGGCGACCGCCATCGACAGGCCGATGGTGAAGAATACCTGCGTCTGCAACACCAGCGACGCCAGCCCCGGCGAGATCTGCCCGTCGATGGCGATGTAGAGCAGCGCGAACTGACCGACGCCGATCAGCACGCCGTAGGCCGCCACCAGCCTCCAGGCCACGCCCGGCCGGGGCAGGAAGAGCGCCGCCGGCAGCAGCGCCAGGCTGAAGCGCAGCGCCGCCAGCAGCAGCGGCGGCAGGGCCGACACGGCGATCTTGATGATCGCGAAGTTGGTGCCCCAGACGGCCACCACCGCCAGCGCCAAGACGAAGTGCGCGATCGGCAGGTGCACCTGCGCCGCCGCGCCGCCGCCGCCCCGGCGCGATCCCTTCGCCCCCTCTGCACCCTGTCGCATTCGCCCGTGCGGCTCCTTCGCGCCCCTTCGTAGCCCGCTCCCCCGCCGCGCGGAAGCCGCGGCCGGCGGTGGGCTTTACTCGTCCGTGGAAGCCCGGCAGACCGGGGTGCTGCGGGGGAACGTGTGACGCAGGCGAGCGGCAACAACCGCCTCGATCGACCGGTCGACGAGGCCAGGGACCACATCCTCGGCCCTGCCGGCGCGCCGATCCAACTGGTCGAGTACGGCAGCTACGACTGCCCGCACTGCCGCGCCGCCAACGAACGCATCGCCGAGGTGCGCGACCAGTTCGGCGGCCGCCTCTGCTACGTCTTCCGCCACCGGCCGGTGACCGACAGCGACCTGGCCCGGCGCGCCGCCGAGCTGGTGGAGCTCGCCGAGGATTCCGAACGGTTCTGGGCCGCCCACGTCAAGCTCATGACGCGCTCGACACGCCTGAGCGAAGACGACCTGGTGGCGGTCGCCGCCGACCTCGCCCTCGAGCCCGGCACCGAGGACGGCCTCGCGCGGGCGCACGAACGCGTCGACGACGACCTCGCCAGCGCCCGCGCCAGCGGCGTCGTCTTCACGCCGACGTTCTTCATCAACGGCCGCCGCTACGACGGCCCGTGGGACGAGAGCTCGTTCGCCGACGCCATGCTCGGCTCGCTCGGACACCGCGTGCGTTCCGCCGCTCTCGACTTCGCCAGTTGGGCGCCCTCGACCGGCATTCTCCTGCTGCTCGCCACGATCCTCGCCGTCGCGCTCACCAACTCGCCCTTCGGCAGCGCCTTCACCGAGCTCTGGACGCGCCCGTTCGGCCTGTCGCTCGGCGAGCGCGCCTTCCAACTCAGCCTGCAGCACTGGGTCAACGACGCCCTGCTGACGGTCTTCTTTCTGGTCGTCGGCCTGGAGATCAAGCGCGAGTTCACCGTCGGCCATCTCGCCAGTCGGCGACAGGCGGCGCTGCCGGTGGCCGCAGCGATCGGCGGCATGTTGGTCCCCGCGCTGGTGTACCTCGCCATCATCCACGACGGTCCATGGGCGCGCGGCTGGGGCGTGCCGATGGCGACCGACACCGCTTTCGCGGTCGCCCTCATCGTGATGATGGGGGCGCGCGTTCCGATCGAGCTGCGCATCTTCCTCACCGCCGCGGCGATCGTCGACGACATCGGCTCGATCGTGGTGGTCGCGCTCTTCTACTCCGGCGAGCTGCACTTCGGCGCCCTGTTCGCCGCCGTCGCAGCCACCGGCGTGCTCGCCCTCTTCAACCGCTCGGGCCTGTACCGCGCGTTGCCCTACTGGATCGTCGGCGTGGTGCTGTGGGTGTGCGTGCACGAAGGCGGCCTGCACGCGACTCTCGCCGGGGTCGTGCTGGCGCTCTTCATCCCGACCCGTCCTCCACCCGACCTGCGCACGCTGATGATCCAGGCCTACGCGATCATCAACGACGAATCGCGCCACGGCGAGGAGGTCCTGCGCCACGGCCCCTCGCCGCACGCGCTGCGCGCCCTGGATGCCATCCACGAGCGCATCGAGTCGCCCGCCGATCGCCTGTTGCGCCACGTCGAGCCCTGGTCGAGCTACTTCGTGCTGCCGCTCTTCGCGCTCGCCAACGCCGGCGTTGCCATCAGCACCGAGGTGCTGAGCGGCCGCGACCCGCTGCTGCTCGCAATCATGGGCGGCCTGGTGCTCGGCAAGCCGATCGGCCTGGTCGCCGCGGCGGCGCTGGCGGTGCGCCTGGGCGTCGCGGTCAAGCCGGTGGAGTACTCCTGGCGCCAGTTGATCGGCGCCGGCGCACTCGCCGGCATCGGCTTCACCATGTCGCTCTTCATCGCCGGTCAGGCGTTCCCCGACACGAGCGATTTCGCCGCCGCCAAGATCGCCGTCTTCGGCGCCTCCGTCCTCGCCGCCGTGATCGGCGTCGCGATTCTCTGGCGCGCGCCGAACGGCGACGCCTGAGCCCCCGCCCGCGCCGCGGGTGTTCGCTCCGCTCGGGATTGATTGGCGAGCGGTTGGCGGGCATCTGCTTCCCCATGAGCCCAGCGCCAGCGCGCACCGCGGCGTCTCTGCGCCCTCTCGACGAGAACCTCTGGGTGGTGGAGCGGCCGCAGACCTTCTACGGCCTGCCGGTGGGGACGCGCATGACCGTGATCCGCCTCCGCGGCGAGCGCCTGCTGCTCCACTCTCCCGTTCCGCTCGACGCGCCGCTGCGCGCCGAGCTCGACGCGCTCGGCCAGGTCGCCTACGCGGTCGCTCCCAATCGGCTGCACCACCTCTACGCCGGCGAGGTGGCGCGCGCCTATCCCAACGCGCGCCTGTGGATCGCCCCCGGGTTGGAGAGCAAGCGGCCGGACCTCGTCTTCGCAGCGATCCTGGGCGACGAAGCGCCGGTCGAGTGGCGCGGCGAGCTCGACCAGACGTTCTCCCGCGGCCGGCCGTACGAGAACGAAGTCGCGTTCTTCCACCGCGCCAGCCGCACCCTCGTGCTCTGCGACCTCGCCTTCAACTTCGGGCCGAGCTCTCCGACACCGACCCGGCTGCTGATGAAACTGCTGCGCAGCTACGGCGTGCTCGGCCCTTCCAAACTCGACCCGCTGCTGATCCGCGACCGCGCCGCGGCCCGCCAGAGCCTGGAGCGCATCCTGGCGTGGGACTTCGAGCGCGTCGT
>Ga0268299_1003385_pt1 | contig 14848 bp, 8 predicted proteins | sample NOBtaG_FD_193484 | JGI IMG/M metagenome (GOLD analysis project Ga0268299, IMG submission 193484) | Activated sludge microbial communities from bioreactor in Nijmegen, Gelderland, Netherland - NOB reactor | ecosystem: Engineered > Bioreactor > Aerobic > Activated sludge | place: Netherlands...
CTCTCGGGCTGGGAACGGGGGTCGGTCGGGTGTGGCGCGGGGTCAGGATCAGCGGTTGGCGGGGTCGCGGTCGAGCCGGCGGCGCAGGGCCCGGGCCACGATGGCCACCTGGGCGGCGTCGAGCCGGTCGACCGCCTCGGCCAGGTGGCCCCGTAGCTCCACGTTGCGCCGGTGGGCCGGGGCCATGCCCATGCCGGCGTCGTCGGACGCATCGACGGTGGGGAGACCGGCGATCCCCAGGGAGGCCAGCAGATCAGCCAGCCGGAGGTTGTCGTTGACGAGGAAGGCCAGGGAGTCGGGCCAGGCGGTGGCGGCCTGGCGGATGAGGCGGCGCACGTCGGCCACCAGGGCGGCACCGGCCGGCGACAGCCCGGGGTCGGCCGCCACCTGCTCCAGCAGGCGCCGGGCCCCGGCCAGGTGCTGGCTCACGATGTGATCGTCGGCCGGCCCGGCGCCCACGGGATCGACGGCGCCATCCTCGGGCAGCGGCGGGGCCACGGCGTCGAGCAGGGCCCGGAGGACGGCGGCGGTGGGCCGGTAGGGCTCGTCGCTGCGGCCCTCCCGGAACGACCGCAGCCCGCTGACCTGCATCACGGCCGTCTTGTACGACGCCAGCACGTTCCACCAGGCCACGGAGTCGGTGTCGACCGGGATGCCGGTGGCCGCCTCGTAGCGGGCGAACAGGTCGGCCCGTTCCCAGGCCCCGGGGATCAGATGCTCCCGCAGCCGCAGGGGCTGGGTGATCCAGCCGAGGTCCTCCATGGGGTCGCCCAGGTGGGCGAGCTCCCAGTCGAGGAGGGCCACCAGGCGGTCGTCGTCGTCCACCAGCACGTTGCCCGGCTTGAAGTCGCCGTGGACCACCACGGTACGGGCCGACCGGGGAGCGGTGGCGGCCAACCAGTGCCGGGCCACCTCCAGCTCGGGCCACGGTTCCTGCTGGTCCCGCCGCAGGATCGCCGTCCATCCGTCGAGCTCGGCCCGGGCCGCCTCCGGCCCCGGATCGCCGAGCACGGCGCCCAACCCGGCGGCGGCCCAGTCTGCCCTGTGGAGGGTGGCCAGCAGGTCGCAGAAGCGCTGGGCGAGGTCGAGCCGCTCGGCCAGGGGGCGATCGCCGTTGACCACGAAGTAGTCGACCTCGCCGGGCTCCCGAACCATCACCAGCGACGGGCGGCCCAGCTGCGATCCATCGGCGTCGAGCCAGCGGGCCCGGGGCGCCGGCACCGCCGGGCCCTCCAGCGCCCGGAGCACGGCGAACTCGGTGGCCCGGCTCGTCTCGAGCAACCCGCCCCGGGGGTCGCGCCGCACGATCAGGGGCTCGACGGTGCCGTCGGGCCACACCGCGTCGAACAGCCAGTTCTCCCGGGACCGACCCACGCCCACCCGCTCCAGCCGCTCGATCCGGGGTGGGGCGGGCACGTCGGGCTGGGCGGCCAGGAAGCGTTGCAGCTGGTCCAGGATGTCGTCGCTCGCCTCGGGCACCGCCGCCCGTTCTAGCCCACCCCGCCAGTCCCCGGCGAGCGCTGGGTAGGCTGCCGGGCCTATGGGGGAGCCGATCCTCGTCCGGGGCTCATGCCATCACGACTGTCCCGACACCTGCGTCTGGGACGTCACGGTGGACGATGGCCGGGCCGTGCGCCTCCGGGGCAACCGGGACCACCCCACCACCCGGGGCGAGCTGTGCCCCAAGGTGAACCGGCTCCTGGAGCGCGTCTACCACCCCGACCGCCTCCTGACCCCGCTGCGCCGGGTTGGCCCCAAGGGCGAAGGCCGGTTCGAGCCGATCAGCTGGGACGAGGCCCTCACCGAGGCCGCTGGCCGCCTCAACCGCATCCGGGCCGAGAGCGGGGGCGCCGCCATCCTGCCGTTCTCGTTCGACGGCACCCAGGGCGTGATCCAGAAGGGCCTGGTGGCCGACCGCTTCTTCGAGGCCCTCGGGGCCAGCGACATCCGCCGCCACCTGTGCGGGGTCACGGCCTGGCTGGGGGCGGCCGACGTGACCGGTCAGCCTTTCGGCCTCGACCCCGAAGACCTGGCCCTGGCCCGCACGATCATCCTGTGGGGCACCAACACCTACCTCACCAACCGCCACCTGTGGCCCACCGTCGAGGCGGCGCGGGCCCAGGGGGCCACCGTGGTGGTGATCGACCCCGTGCGCACGATCACGGCGGCCCGGGCCGACCACCACCTCGCCCCCCGACCCGGCACCGATGTGGCCCTGGTGCTGGCCCTGATCCATGTGATGGACCGCGACGGCCTGCTCGACGAGGCCTGGATCGCCGAGCGCACCACCGGGGCCGACGAGCTGCGCCGGGCCGCCGCCGTGCAGCCGCTGGCCGAGGCGGCCGACGTCACCGGCATCCCGGTGGAGCGGATCGAATGGTTGGCCCACCTGTACGCCACCAACCGCCCGGCCGCCATCCGCACCCTGGTCGGCCCCGAGCACCGCCAGCGGGGGCGGGACATCATGGGTGCCATCGCCATGCTGTCGGCGCTCACCGGGGCCTGGCGCGACCCCGGCGGCGGCCTGGCCCGCTCCACCCAGGTCTACTTCGAGACGGCGCTCAACTACCCGGTGCCCCACCCCGACGCGCCACCCCGGCGGCTGTTCAACATGGCCCGCCTGGGTGAGGTGCTCACCGATCCCGGGCTCGATCCCCCGATCCGGGCCCTGGTGGTGCACAACTCCAACCCGGCCGTGATCTGCCCCGACCAGAACCGGGTGCTGGCCGGCCTGGCCCGCGACGACCTCTACACGATCGTGATCGAGCAGTTCGCCACCGACACCGTGGCCTACGCCGACCTGGTGCTGCCCGCCACCACCCAGATCGAGCACCTCGACCTGGGCATCGCCTGGGGGCACCTGTACCTGTCGCTCAACCAGCCGGCCATCGCCCCGCTGGGCCAGGCCCGCCCCAACAGCGGGATCTTCCGGGACCTGGCCCGGGCCATGGGCCTGGGCCCTGGCCCCGCCGGGCTCCCGGCCGCCGACGGGTTCAGCTGGGACGACGACGACGAGACCCTGATCCGCCGCCTGCTCGACTCCGATCATCCGTGGCTCACCGGCATCACCTGGGACCGGCTGCAGAAGGAGTCGTGGTGCCGCCTGGCCGTGCCGACCGGGTACCGCCCGGGGGTCGACACGGCACCGGCAACCGTCGACGGCCGGTTCCAGCTGCGGGCCGTGCGCCACCAGCCGGGGGCCGAGACACCCGACGGGTCGCCCGCCCTGGCCGCCCGCTACCCCCTGGTGCTGCTCTCCCCCAAGCACCACCTCAAGTTCCACAACACGAACTACGGCGCCTTCCCCGAGCATCAACCCACCGGCAACACCCTGCGGCTCCTGCTCCACCCCGACGACGCCGCGGCCCGTGGCCTCACCGTCGCCGACCGGGTGGAGGTGTTCAACGACCGGGGCTCGCTCACCGTGGGCCTCGAGTTGAGCGACGACCTCCAGCCCGGCGTGGCCGCCCTGCCCTTCGGCTGGTGGCACCGGGCCACCCCCGAGGGCCGCTCGGTCAACGCTCTCACCAACCCCGCCGTCCCCGACGACGACACCGGCTCCGCCGCTTTTCATGAAACTCTCGTCCAGGTGAGACCGGCGACGGCCGGCGACGGAGTCGCCACGGCGGGGTAGGGCCCGGCGACGGAGTCGCCCCGGCGGGGTGGGGGCCCCGACGTCGATGAGGGAGCGGGCGACGAAGGAGCCCGCGCCGGGGGCGCAGCCCCCGAAGAACAGGGCGAAAACGGTTGCCGCGGGGCTGTGGGCAAAGCTGCTCACGCCGTATCCCTGGGCGTAGGGCCGCCGTTTCAACAAGCACGTCGACGAGTGGGCCGAGCCGCTGGACCCCGGACGTCCGAGTTCTTCTCTTTTCTCATTCCTGTCAAAGGGGCACGAGGGTGTACGAGCCCATTGCTGTAGTAGGTGCTGGTTGCCGTTTTCCCGGCGACGCAGCCGATTTGACCAGCCTCGACGAGCTCGAGGCGTTCGTGATGCGAGGGGGCGACGCCGTCGGCCCCATGCCCGAAGACCGCTGGAACGTCGACGCCCTGTACTCCGAGGACCCGTCGGCCCGGGGCCGGATGTACGTGCGGCGGGGCTCGTTCCTCCGCTGGGACTTCCGCCAGTTCGACGCCCCCCTGTTCGGCATCTCCCCCAAGGAGGCGTCGATCATGGACCCCCAGCAGCGTCTCGTGCTCGACGTGGCGCTGGACACCCTGCACCACGCCCGGGTCGACTTCGACGCCCTGGCCGGCTCCGCCACCGGTGTCTTCATGGGCGGGTTCATGCTCGACCACCTCACCGGCAACGCCCATTTCACGGTGCGGGAGCGGATGACCAACCATTCGCCCACCAGCGCCATGGCGACCATGCTGTCGAACCGGGTGTCGTTCGCCCTCGGCCTGCAGGGCCCCAGCCTGACCATCGACACGGCGTGCTCGTCGTCGCTGGTGGCGATCCACATGGCCTGCCGCTCGCTCCAGGCCCGCGACGCCGACCTGTGCCTGGCCGGCGGCGTGAACTACATGCTGATGGCCAACACCATCATGATGCTGTGCAAGGGCCAGTTCCTGGCGAAGGACGGCCGGTCCAAGAGCTTCGACGCCTCGGCCGACGGCTACGGCCGGGGCGAGGGATGCGGCATGGTGGCCCTCAAGCGCCTGGCCGACGCCGAGGCCGACGACGACGAGATCCTGGGGGTCATCATCGGCTCCGGGGTGAACCAGGACGGCGCCACCCCCGGCATCACCGTGCCCAACCCCGAGGCCCAGTCGGCCCTGATGTTCAAGGTCTACGCCGACGCCGGCTTCTCCGCCGCCGACATCGACCTGTTCGAGGCCCACGGCACCGGCACCCCGGTGGGCGACCCGCTGGAGGTCTCGGCCATGCGCAAGGTGCTGGCCGCCCACGGGGCCGACCAGCGGGTGGTGCTGGGCTCGATCAAGGCCGGCATCGGCCACACCGAGGCCGCCGCCGGCGTGGCCGGCCTGCTCAAGGCCGTGGCCTGCGTGCGCTCGGGCAAGGTGGGCCCCCAGGCCTGGCTCCAGGAGCTCAACCCCGCCCTCCGCCTGGAGGACACGTCGTTGGAGATCGCCCGCAGCGGTCCGCTGGGCATCGGCCACCCCGACCGGCCGAGCACGGCCGTGGTCAACTCCTTCGGCTACGGCGGCACCAACGCCCACGTGGTGGTGACGTCGCATGCCTGAGATCCACCGACTTCCCGTCACCGGCGCCAACCAGGAGCGGGCGGCCGAGAACGCCCAGCAGCTCATCGACCTCATCCAGGCGGCCGGCGAGGCCGGCTTCGAGGCCCAGGTGGAGGCGGCCTGGCGGGCCGCCCGGGGCCAGTCCCGCTGGATCGTGGCCGGCCGCACCCGCAGCGAGCTGCTCACCGCCCTCGCCGAGCTCGTGCTCGACGGCAGCTGCGTGGCCTCCGGCCAGCACCGCGGCGGTACCCGGCGGGTCACGTTCGTGTGCAGCGGCATGGGCCCCCAGTGGGCCCGGATGGGCCGGGGCCTCGCCCTCGAGATCCCCGGCTTCGCCGACCGGATCGCCGAGATCGACGGCCTGCTGGCCGTGCACAACGGTGGGTCGGTGTGGGAGGAGCTGGAGCAGCACGACCCGGGTGACGTGCTGCCCACCCGCCTGGCCCAGCCCGGCAACTTCCTGCTCCAGGCCGCTTTGCATGATCTGCTGGTGGCCGAGGGCATCATGCCCGACGCCGTGATCGGCCACAGCGCCGGCGAGGTGGCGGCGGCCTACGCGGCCGGGATCTACACCCTCGACGAGGCGGCCCGGGTGGCCGTGGTCCGGGGCCGGCTCCAGGCCACGCTGGCCGGCCGGGGCGCCATGCTGGCCGTCGGCCTCAGCGAGGCTGAAGCGGCCGAGGCCATCGCCGACCTGCCCGGCGTGTCGCTGGCCGCCATCAACGACCACCAGGCGGTGAGCGTGGCCGGCGACGCCGGACAGATCGCCGAGCTGGAACAGCGCATGCGGGACCAGCGGATCTTCGCCAAGGCCCTGCGGGTGGAGGTCCCCTACCACAGCCCGGTGATGGACGAGATCGCGGACGAGCTGGCCGAGCAGATGAGCTTCATCGAGCCCAAGCCGGCCCGGCTGCCCATCTACTCCACCGTCAGCGGCGCCCTGTCCACCGGCGAGGAATGGGGTGCGCCCTACTGGCCCCGCAACGTCCGCCAACCGGTGCGCTTCGCCCAGGCGGTGGAGCACGCCCTGGCCGACGGCAGCACCACGTTCGTCGAGCTGGCGCCCCACCCGGTGCTCACCCCGAGCATCGAGGCCATGGCCCGCAACACCGCCGGCGTCAGCGTCACCCCCCTGCTGTCGCGCCGGGACGACGAGTACCGGATGTTCCTCGGTGCCGTGGGCAAGCTGGCCCTGGAGGGTGTCGGCCGCCCGCCCCGGATCCGCTCGGCCCCCCTGCCGGCCCCGGTCCGGGCGCCCCAGAAGGTGTGGGACCAGGACCCGTGGTACGACGTCGACCGGGCCAACAGCTCGGCCGTGCCCGGCCTGACCCTCCTCGGCCGCCGGGTGTCGGACCACAGCGACGAGTTCGACGTGGAGCTGTCGCTGTCCGACCAGCCGTGGCTCGAGGGCCACGCCGTGCAGGGTCTGGGGGCGGTGGTGCCGGCCACCATGTGGGCCGAGCTGCTGGCGCTGGCCGCCACCGTGGGCGACGAGCGCAGCGTCATCCTCACCGATCTCACCATCGCCCAGGGTCTCCCGGTGTTCGCCAACCCGGCCCTGGTGCGGATCAAGCTCGGCGGCGGCGTGGGGCGGTGCTACTCCCGCCCGCTGGGCGACACGGCGGCGTGGACGCTCAACGCCGTCGCCTCGATCGGGACCTCGGTCCCCACGGACGACGTCCCGGCGGCCGGGCTTACACCCCCCGGCTCGCCGGGCGTCAGTCCTGACGCCCTGTACTCCCTGTTCCGGCTGAAGGGCCTGCAGTACAGCGGCGCCTTCCGCAACCTGACCGAGGTCGCCCTGGCCGACGACGGCGCCGCCTGGGCCACGATCGACGCCGGCGTGCCGTACCGGGGCGGCCTTCACGCCCCCTGGGTGCTCGACGCCGGGCTCCAGCTGCTGATCGCCGCCGCCCGTGACCTGGGCGAGGCGATGTACCTCCCGTTCCGCCTGGGCCGGGTAGGGCTCCACCGGCCGATGGCGGGCGACCGCCCGTGGCGGGCCCGGGCCGAGGTCACGCACCGCACGCGCCACGAGCTGGTGGGCTCGGTCCGGTTCTTCGACCTCGACGGCACCCTGGTGGCCGAGCTGGCCGACGTGGCCTGCGTCCGCAACCAGAGCGACGACGCCGCCCGGGCCGCCTACCTCGACCGCAACTCCTACACCCTGCACGCCGTGACCCCGGCCGAGGTGCTGGAGCGCTTCACCGACCTCGACGCCGACGAAGCTCTCGTCGGCGAGGAGCTGCCCCTCCTCGCCGACGACCAGGTCCTGATCGACCTGACGGCAGACGGCGATCGGTACCTCGACGAGCGGTATCTCGACGACGGGTACCTCGACGACGGCGAGCCGGCCGCCTCCCGCCTCGACGAGTACATCGTCGCCGGGTCGGGCCCGCTGCCCCTGGCCGCCCCAGTGGTGGAGCTGGGCGACGTGCCCCGGGGCCAGCGGGCCCACCTCGTGTGGGCCGTGCCCTCGGGCCGGCGCACGGCCGACGCCACCGCCACGTTCGACCTGGTCAACCGGGTGGCGGCGCTGGAGGACCCGACGCTCACGCTCACCCTGGTGGGCGGCGTGGGCCAGCACTGGCTCCTCGGCCTGCGCCGGTCGGCCACCAACTCCTTCGGCTTTCCCGTCCGGGCCGTGCTGGCCGACCCCCTCACCCCGATCGACGAGCTGGCCCACTGGATCGGCGAGGTGGCGGAGTACGAGGTGACCCTCGACGGCGAGGCGCGCCTCAGCCGTCTGGAGCAGGTGGGGGTCGACACCCTGCTGGCCCACGACCCGGCCGACCGGGGACCCGGCACCACGCTGGTGTTCGACCTCCCCAGCGCCGGCCGCCTCGAGGTGACCGCCGAGCCGGTGCCCAAGCCCGGCCCCGGCGAGATCACCATCGAGAACTGGGCCGTGCCGCTGACCTGGAAAGACGTGGGCAAGGCGTTCGGCACCCTCGGGACCAACGCCCTGGCCACCTTCGCCGGCCTCGACCTCGGCCTGGGTGCGGCCGGGTGGGTGGTCGAGGCCGGCTCCGGCACGCCGTTCGCCCCCGGCGACCTGGTGGGCGGCCCGGTGCGGCGCCCGTTCCGCCAGCGGCTCACGGTGAACGTGGCCGACGAGTACATCCGGCCGCTGGTCGACCACATCGAGGTCAGCGTCCAGCTCGCCCTGATGATGCCGTGGGTGACGGCCCTGGCCGCCCTGGACGACGTGGCCCGGATCGCTCCGGGCGACGCCGTGTTCGTCCAGTCCGGCGCCGGCGCCCTGGGCTCGGTGCTGTGCCGCCATGCCCTGTCGACGGGCTGCCGGGTGGTGACCAGCGTGGGCAGCGAGCCCAAGGTCGAGGCGCTGCGCGGCCTGTTCGGCGACGAGATGGCCGACGGTCGCCTCACCGCCGTGGTGGCCCGGGGGGTTGCCATCCCCGGTGCTCTGCTGGCCGCCGGCCACGGCCCGTTCGACTGCATCGCCGCGGTGGTCAACGGCGAGGCCCGGTCGCTGCTGTTCAGCCAGCTCCGCAACCGGGGCCGCTACGTCGACCTGGGCAAGCCGGCCGGGCCCGACGAGGTGCAGCTGGCCCTGGCCGTCGACGGCAACCGGACCCTGTCCCGGATCGACACCGATCAGATCGCCGCCGACGACCCCGCCTGGTTCGACGACCTCATCACCCGGGCCCTGGCCAAGGTCCAGGACCCCCGCAACCACACGCCGGTGACCCGCTACCACGTCGACCAGCTCCCGGCGGCCATCGCCGAGCTGGCCCGGGGTGAGACCGTGGGCAGCCTGGTGGTGGAGCTGACCCCGGAGCCGGCGGTGGAACGGGCCCGGCGGGCCGCACCGGTGCTCGACCCGGACGGGATCTACCTGATCACCGGGGGCTACGGCGGGGTGGGCCTGATGGCCGCCCAGTGGATGGCCAGCCGGGGCGCCCGCACGATCGTGGTGACCGGCCGCTCAGGCCAGGTGCCGGAGCAGTCGCAGGGACAGGTGGGTCTGATCGAGGCCTTCGGGGCCGAGGTGCGGGTGGCGGCGGCCGACGTGGCCGACGCCGAGGCCATGGCCGCTCTGGTGCGCCGGCTGCGGGCCGAGAAGCCGATCCGGGGCGTCATGCACGCCGCTGGCGTGATCGCCGATGGCCCCTTCACCGAGATCGACGGCGACCGGGTGGCCCGGTCGTTCGGGGCCAAGGTCGACGGGATCGCCAACCTGGTGGCCGGCCTCGACCAGCTCCCCGGGGCCTGGGAGGAGCTCGGGTTCCTGCTGCTGACGTCGTCGATGTCGGGGGCGCTGGGGGTGTCGCTCCAGGGCACCTACGCGGCGGCCAACACCGAGCTCGACGGATGGGCCGCCGATCTGCGGGCCCGGGGCATCCGGGCCTGCGCCATGCAGCTGGGCCCGATCGAGGAGGCCGGCATGGCCGCCGGCGACGAGCGGAACTCCCGGTTCTTCGCCGCCAACGGCCTGTCGATGGTGTCGCCCCGGCGCCTGTTCGGGATCCTCGACGCCGCCGCCACCACCGACGCCCCCGTGTTCCTCACCGCCGAGGTGGACTGGCAGCGGGTGGGTCGCTCCGAGCCGGGCAACGCCAACTCCTCGGTGATCCGCCACCTGGTGGCGGCGGCCTCGGGCGGGGGCGACCAGGCCGAGCTGGAGCAGCTCCTCCAGCTCGGGGTGGACGACCGGGCCGACGTGCTGACCCTGATGCTGCTGGGCCTGTTCACCGGCGCCCTGGGGATCGAGGACGGCGCGCTGGAGGCCGACGCCAGCTTCGCCGACCTCGGCATCGACTCCCTGGCCGTGGTGGAGATCCAGGTGGGGATCAACGAGATCCTCCAGCACGAGGTGCCGCTCAGCCGGCTGTTCCTGCCGGACGGGACCATCGGCCAGTTGGCCACCCGCATCGCCGAGTACCTCGACGAGGCGGTCATCGAGATCGACCCGGCGGCCGGCGCCGCCGGTGCCGGCGGTGAGGGGGCCGCAGTGAGCGTGGGCGCCGGAGCAGGAGCGTGAGCGACATGAGCGGCACCAACACCGGCGGCACGGACGATCAGAAAGCGGCTCTGGCCGGGCGACTTCTGGCCGGGCGGGGCGCGGCGGCCCGCCGGCCGGTCGCCCGGCCGCTACGCCGGCTGCGGGACCATCCCGGCATCGCCGAGATCACCACCCTGCTCGACCTGGCCCGGGAGAACGGGCTCGACGGCGGCGGCTACTTCGTGCCCCAGCGCAAGGCCGGCAACGGTCGGGCCGAGGTGCAGGGCGGCCAGATCATGGTCAACTTCAGCTCCTACGACTACCTGGGGCTGGGCGACCTGCCCGAGCTGCGGGAGGCGGCCCGCGAGGCCGTGGCCACCTACGGGGCGTCGCTGTCGGCCACCCGGTCGGTGGGGGGCGACATCGACCTCTACCACACGCTGGAAGCCGAGATCGCCGACATCTACGGCACCGAGGACGCGGTGCTGTTCGTGAGCGGCTACCTCACCAACGTGGCCTTCCTCGCCTACGCCGTGGGCCCCGAGGACCTCGTGGTCCACGACGAGCTGTCGCACAACTCGATGATCGCCGGGGCCCGGCTGTCGGGCGCCCGCCGCCTGGCCTTCCGCCACAACGACCCCGACCACCTCGACGCCATGCTGGCCCGCCACCGCCGCAGCGGCAGCATCTGCCTGGTGATGATCGAGGGCGTCTACAGCATGGACGGCGACATCGGGCGGGTGCCCGAGATCCTCGAGGTGGCCCGCCGCCACGAGTGCGACGTCTACATCGACGAGGCCCATTCCTTCGGCGTGCTCGGCCCCACCGGGCGGGGCGTGCTCGACCACTTCGACATCGCCCCCGATCCCGACATCGTGCTGATGAACACGGTGTCAAAGGCCCTGGCCAGCGTCGGCGGCTACGTGACGGGGGAGCGGTCGCTGCTCCAGGCCATCCGCTACCTGGCTCCCGGGGCGGTGCTGTACTGCGCCCCGATGCCGGCCTCGCAGGCTGCGGCGACCCTGGCCTCGCTGCGGGTGCTCCGGGCCCGGCCCGACCTGCCGGCCCGGGCCCGGAGCAACGCCGAGCTGTTCGCCCGGGAGCTGAACCGCCTCGGGATCGACACCGGGCTGTCGCACGGCACGGCGGTGGTGCCGGCCATGACCGGTAGCTCGGTGGCGGCCGTGCGCCTGTCGTCGCTGCTGCGGGACAACGGGATCATCGCCTACGGGCTGTTCCATCCCGTGGTGCCTGAGAACCTGGCCCGGGTCCGGTTCTTCGTGTCGGCCGCCCACCTGGAGGAGGACCTGGTGCGGACGGCGGAGATAACGGCCAAGTGCGCGGCCGAGGCAGGGGTCACCCTTCGTCCCCGGTCGTGACCGACCGGCGCAGCCCGTCGGGCCCGGGCAGGCTCTCCCGTCACCCGGGCCCGACCCCCGGGCGTGATCTCGGGGGCGCTGCGCCCCGGCTGCTGTGCCTGCCCGGCGCCGGGGCGTCGGCGGCCCGGTTCGAGCAGCTCCGCCGCCACCTGGCCGGCACCGTGGAGCTGCGTACCTTCGAGCTGCCCGGCCGGGGCATCCGCTTCGCCGAGCCCCCGTTGACCTCGCTGAGCGACCATGTGGCCCACTTCGTGCGCCACGTCGAGGCCGAGCCCTACCAGCGCTGGGTGCTGCTGGGCGAGAGCCTGGGCGCGGTCACCGCCGCCAGCGTGGCGGCCGAGCTGGCCGACTCGATGCGGGCTGAGGTGGTGGGGCTGATCACGGTGTCGGCCGCCCCCGGCACCACCGGCCGGCGGTCGCGGGACGACGTGCTGGCCCAGCTGGAGGCCGACGCCCGGGGCACCGCCACCGGGGAGCTGATCACGCTGGCGGCCGAGGCCATCAGGGTTGACATCGACGCGGCCCACGCCGCGGCCGAGGTGACCGACGTGCCGGCGGTGGGGGTGCCGCTGGCCACCATCCGGGGCCGGGCCGACAGCCTGGTGACCGAGGAGGGGGCCCGCCGGTGGGAGGGTCTGGCCCGGGCCGGCTGGTGGTACCGGGAGGTTGGTGGCAACCACTTCCAGTTCGAGCGCCCCACCCGGGAGCTGCTCACGGCCCTACGGGACGCCCTGGGCTTCGTTGCGGGCGGGCCTGGCGCCCCGGCGCGCGGGTAGGCGGGACGTGACCTGGCCCCACTACCCTGGGTGGTCGTGAGCGCCCCCCAGTCGGTCGATGCCGTGCCCGTGTCCCCGTCCGCCCCGAAGTCGGCACCCGATTCGGTGGCGGCGGTGATGGCGGCCCTGGCCCAGCACGAGTACCTGGCCGACGAGGGCCTGGCCACGGCGATCTTCCTGTCGCTCAGCCTGCACCGGCCCCTGTTCCTGGAGGGCGAGGCCGGGGTGGGCAAGACCGAGGTGGCCAAGGTGCTCAGCCGCTGGCTGGGCGGGCGCCTGATCCGCCTCCAGTGCTACGAGGGCATCGACTCGGCCCAGGCCGTCTACGAGTGGGACTACGCCCGCCAGCTGCTGCACCTGCGCACCGCCGAGGCCACCGGCGAGGTGGCCGGCACCACGTCGGCCGCGCTCGAGAGCGAGCTGTACGACCCCCGGTTCCTCATCCGCCGGCCGCTGCTGGAGGCCCTCAGCCCCACCGAAGGGCCGCCCCCGGTGCTGCTGATCGACGAGATCGACCGGGCCGACGACGAGTTCGAGGCGTTCCTGCTCGAGGCCCTGTCGGACTACAGCATCACCATCCCCGAGCTGGGCACGATCAAGGCCGCCGTGCCGCCGATGGTGGTGCTCACGTCGAACCGGACGCGCGACGTCCACGACGCCCTCAAGCGGCGCTGCCTCTACCACTGGGTGGAGCACCCCGGCTTCGACCGGGAGGTCGAGATCGTGCGCCTCCGGGCCCCGGGGGTGGGGGAGGGCCTGGCCCGCCAGGTGGCGGCGGCCGTGGAGGCCATGCGAGGTTACGGGCTGTACAAGCCGCCGGGCGTGGCCGAGTCGATCGACTGGGCCCTGTCGCTGGCCGCCCTGGGCCGTACCGACATGGACGACGCCACCGTGCAGGCCACCCTGGGCACCGTGCTCAAGTACCGGGAAGACCAGGATCGGGTGGCCCAGCGGGGCGTCCACGAGCTGGTGCGAGCGGCCGTGGAGCGGGGCCGGGCTTGACCGTGGTCGTTGCTGACGCTGGTGGTGGCGCCCGGGGCCGGGCTTGACTCCAGGCGCCGAGGCTCCGGCCCCGGCTTCGCCGGCGGCGGGCGAGGGGTACGTCGTGGCCTTCAGCCGGGCCCTGCGGGGAGCTGGCCTGAAGGTGCCGGCCAGCGCCACCATCAACTTCGCCGAGGCCCTGGGCCTGGTGGGGTTGGAGGAGCGCGCCGGTGCCTACTGGGCCGGGCGGGCCACATTGGTGTCGCGGCCCGAGGACCTGCCCGTCTACGACCGGGTGTTCGACGCCTTCTGGCGCCAGCGCACGCCGATGCTGGCCCAGGTCCTGGGGGCGGCTCCGCCCCCGATCACGCTGGCCCTCGACCTGGGCGACGACGACGAGCCCGAGCCCCCCGAGCAGGACGACGGCGACGACGACGGCGACATCCAGCCCGTGCGGTTCTCCCGGGCCGAGGTGCTGACCGAGAAGGACTTCGCCGAGTGCTCCGACGACGAGCTGGCCGAGCTGACCCGGCTGATGGCCAGCCTGCGGTTCACCACCTACCGGCGCACCAGCCGGCGGCGGGTGCCGGTGAAGGGCCAGGGCGACCAGCCCGACCTGCGGCGCACCGTGCGGTGGGCCCTGCGGCACCAGGGCGAGCCGGTGCGCCGGGCCTTCACCGAGCAGGCCACCCGGCCCCGGCGCCTGGTGCTGATCCTCGACGTGTCGGGCTCGATGGAGCCCTACGCCCGGGCCCTGCTCCGCTTCGCCCACGCCGCCGTGGTGGCACGGTCGAAGGTGGAGGTGTTCGTGCTCGGCACCCGCCTCACCCGGCTGACCAAGCACCTGACCAGCCGTGATCCCGACGCCGCGATCCGCCGGGCCTTCCCCCAGGTGCGAGACTGGGCCGGTGGCACACGGCTGGGCGAGGGGCTGCAGGAGTTCAACAACGAATGGGGCGTGCGGGGCATGGCCCGGGGAGCGGTGGTGGTGATCCTGAGCGACGGATGGGACCGGGGAGACACCGGGCTGCTGGCCTCCGAGATGGAGCGGCTGCACCGGGTCACCCACCAGCTGGTGTGGGTCAACCCGTTGAAGGCCACGCCGGGGTACGCCCCGCTGGCGGCCGGCATGGCCGCCGCCCTGCCCCACGTCGACACGTTCGTGGAAGGCCACTCGTACCGCTCGCTGGAGCACCTGGCGACCATCCTGGCCGGGGCGTCGGCGGGAGGCTGAGATGAGCTACCCGCCGCCGTCGGCGCAACCTCCCCCGGGCCCGCCCACCTCCCCGCCGTACGTCTGGCCGCCGCCTGACGGCCCGCCGCCGGCCGGGGGTTCCGGCCCGCCGCCGGCCGGATCGTGGGAGCCGCCCACCGGGCCGACGGTGGCCCCGTTCCCGATTCCCAAGCCGGGATGGCACGTCCGGCCCTGGTGGGGGTTGGGCGACGTGCTGCTCGGCGTCCCCCTGATCATCGTCGTGGCCTTCCTGGGCTCGGTGGTGGGCCTGGCCTTCGTACCCCGAGATCAGCTCGACGGGGTGATG
>Ga0268299_1003386_pt1 | contig 14847 bp, 15 predicted proteins | sample NOBtaG_FD_193484 | JGI IMG/M metagenome (GOLD analysis project Ga0268299, IMG submission 193484) | Activated sludge microbial communities from bioreactor in Nijmegen, Gelderland, Netherland - NOB reactor | ecosystem: Engineered > Bioreactor > Aerobic > Activated sludge | place: Netherlands...
CCATTTGCCGCCCGCAGCGACGATGCGTCGGGCCTCTTCGTGGTCCACCCAGGCCACCATCGGCTCGTTCAGCAGCGTATTGAAATCCTGCTTGCCCAGGCGCATCAGCGCCCCGTCGGTCAGCATGGTGACAGTGGCATTCCGGCGGTTGTGCGAGATCAGCGCTTCTTCGCCGAACGTGTCTCCGACGTTCAGCTCGGCCAGCTTGATGCCCTCCTTGTTCAGGGGGGTCTCGCGGGTGACGACGCACTTGCCGCGCGTGATCACGTAGAAGTAGTCGCCTTCGTCGCCCTGCTTGATGATGACGTCGCCGGCGTTGTAGTGCACCTGCTGCATGCGCATGAAGATCGCCTGGATGTTTCCCGGTGGAATCCGGTGAAACGCCTTCGTTTGCAACAGGGTCGTCATCCAGTCGTCGGAGTTGCCGCGATCGTCGCTGCGGAGCTCGTTGACTTCGTAGCTGCCGGTCTGGTCCCAGGTCAGCATCACGTCCAGCAGCTCGGTATCGACCGAGATGTACTCGACGCGATCCACCGCCCGGACGGTGTAGCGCCGGGGCAGGACGGGGGTGATCGGATTGCGGGCCTCGTCGGTCCCGGCGCGCAGGAGGCGCACGTTGCCGTTCCGGTCCGTGAGCTCGAGCGTGCCGGACACCAGGTAGTACGTGCGCTTGTCGGTGTCCCCTTCGCGCAGCAGCGGCTTGCTGCCGTCCAGGGTCCGGACTTCCATTTTCTTGGCAAGTGCCGCCACGTTCTCGCGCTTGAGACCGTCAAGCGGGGAGAAGCGGCGCAACAGGTCCGGAGTAACAGTTGAGTCTGCCATCAGCGATGCATTGTAACCGTTAGATTTTCCAGTATGAAAGCCACCAGCCGGTGATTCTGTGACGTCAGTGCTTGAGCAGCTTCCAGCCGGGCGACGGGGTGAAGCGGGGACCGTGGCGCTCGGTCAGCTCCCGCAGCCGCCCCTCGACCCGGTCGAGCCCCAGCTCCCGGGCGTAGTGCAGAGGTCCACCCCGGAACGGGGCGAAGCCCGTGCCGAAGATCACACCCGCGTCCACCAGGTCCGGATCCGGAACAATGTGATCCTGCAGGCAGGCAGCGGCCTCGTTGAGCATCGAGTAGATCAGTCGATCCTGGATCGCCGGACTCGATGAGCCCCATTCGAGGGCCGGTTTCACCGGCTTCCGGTCCCGGTAGGTATAGAACCCCCGGCCGGACTTGAGGCCCAGGTGACCCTGCCTGACCAGTTCCTCGAGCTCGGGCGCGGGGCCGCGGCCGAGCACCGGCCCCAGGATGCGCGCCACGTGCTCGGCCACGTCGAGGCCGACGGAGTCAGCGAGTTCCACCGGTCCCATGGGCATCCCGAACTCCAGGGCGGCCTGGTCGATCTCGGCCAGTGGCACGCCCTCGCGGACCATCTCCATCGCCTCGCCCATGTAGGGCGCCAGGATCCTGTTCACCAGGAAGCCGGGGTGGCTGCGGCAGGGAACGGGCAGCTTGCCGATCCGCCGGGCGAAGGCCGTGGCAGCCGCCAGGGCCTCCGGGTCGCTGCCCGTCGTTGCGATGATCTCGACCAGGGGCAGCCTGGCCACCGGATTGAAGAAGTGCATGCCCACCAGGCGCCCGGGCGCTTCCAGGCACCCGGCAAGTTCTTCCAGTGGAATGCTGGAGGTGTTGGTGGCGATCACGACACCCGGGCGCAGCCGGGGCTCCAGGCGCTCGTAGACCTCGCGCTTCACCTTGAGGTCCTCGAAGACCGCCTCGATGACGAGGTCGGCCGTGGCGGCACCTTCACCCGCGGGATCGGCCGCCAGGCGCGCCATGGCCGCCTCGACGGCTTCCGGCTTGCGCAACTTGCGGCCGAAGAGCTTCGCGGCCCGCGCCAGCGCCGGCTCGATGAAGCGCATCTCCCGGTCCTGGAGGGTGACGTCGAGACCCCGGAGCGCGCACCAGGCAGCGATGTCGCCGCCCATGACGCCGGCGCCGATGACGTGCACTCGCCGCACCTCGCTCTTGCCGCTGGCAAGCTTCTTGAGGCGCTCCTGGAGGAAGTAGACCCGCACGAGGTTGCGCGAAGCGGGCGTCATCACCAGGCGCGCGAAGGATCGGGCCTCGGCTTCGTAGGAGGCGGCAGACGGCGTCGCGCCAAACTCCTCCCACAGGTCGATGATCGCTCCGGGAGCAGGGTAGTGCTCCGGGCGCGCTTTTTCCCCGGCCTTCCGGCGCAGGGTCCGGGCGAGCAGCGGACGGATCGGACCCGAGGCCAGCACCCGGTCGAGGAGGGGAATCGGGGGCCTGCTGCTGCGCGCCCCCAGCTGCCTGATGGCGGCACCGCGCCAGTCCCCATCGCTCACCAGGGCATCGACCAGTCCGGCACGCAGGGCCTCGGCGGGCCTCAGGGACCGGCCCGTGAGGATCAGGTCCATGGCGCGGCGTACGCCGATGAGCCCGGGCAGCCGGACCGTGCCGCCGAAGCCGGGATGAACGCCCAGCAGGACCTCGGGCAGCCCGAGTACCGGCTCGTCCCCCGCGATCGCGATCCGGCGGGTGCAGGCCAGTGCAAGCTCGAGCCCGCCGCCCAGGGCGAAGCCGTTCAGTACCGCAACCGACGGGTACGGCAGGCGCTCCAGGCGGTCGAAGATCATCTGGCCCTGACGGGTCAGGTTGAAGGCACGGTCCCCGGAGGACAGCGCGGGGAATTCGTTGATGTCGGCCCCGGCGACGAACCCGGACTCCTTGCCGGAATGGACCACCAGCCCGCGGAGCCGGCGCCGCGCAAGGTCGTCCAGGACCCCGTGCAACTCACCCATGGTCTCGGCGGAGAGGGTGTTGGCGCCGGCATCCAGCCGGTCGAAGCAGAGCCAGCCCACGTCGTCTGCATCGCAGTCGAGTCGCCAGTGTCTCGAAGCTGTCATGGGGTTACCTCAACTCGAAGTCGCACAAGAGGGGCAGATGATCCGAATGCACCACGTTGGGGACATCGAACGACGTGATCTCGATGCCCGCGCCGTAAAGGATGAAGTCGAGCTCCATGCGGGGCATCCTGCTCGGGTATGAGGGGAGGCCGGCCGTGTTCGCGCTGCGCAGGCCGGCGGCCTTCATGAACAGGAACATCTCGCTCTCGCCCCAGAAGGTATTGAAGTCGCCAGCCAGGATCACGGGCTTAGGGGCCCGCGAGATCAGTTCGTAGAGGTGTCGGAGCTGGAACTGGCGATGGCGGTATTTCAGCGAGAGGTGGACCAGGAAGATGATGACCCCGTCCAGTTCCAGTTCGATGATCAACCGCTTGATGCCGGTGTCGAAATAGTGGAACCGCTCGCCCAGGATATGGGGCGCGGCGAGGAATGCGTTGGCCTGCTTGCGCAGGATGGGCAGGACCTGGTTGAGCGACTCCTCCCCGTACTTGCACTCGTAACTGGAGTAGTGGCCCAGGGCGCCCGCTATGGACTCAGCCTGGTTGACCCCGCCGCTGCGCACCGAGCCGACGTCGACCTCCAGCAGGCCGACGACGTCGGGGCGGCAGGATTTGATGAAATCTATGATGTTGTCGAGGGTTCCGGGGTTGCCGAACAGATAGCCTGCTCCGGGCACGGGTATCTGTGGAGGCATCCCGGCGCCTACCGCGTAGCGGATGTTGTACACGAGCAGGCGCATTGTCCGGCCAGTGTAATGCGGTGCCTCCGGGGTTGATACTCCGTGGTAGTTTCACGGTCGGGGAGGAGGGAACGCGATGTCAGATTCAAGTCCGATCCGGGTCTTCGTGAGCCATCTCTTCGAGAAGCACCAGGACTACCTTCGGGTGTTCGAGTATCTCGAGAGCCGGGAGAAATTCCTGTACCTCAATGTCAGCGACCCAGACCGGGTGCCCGCGGGAGGCAAGGAAGGGCTCAAGGACGAGCTCCGTAACCAGATCAAGGCCTCGGAAGTGATGGTCCTCCCGGTGTCGATCTACGACCTGAACCGGGACCTCGTGACCTTCCAGATGGACTGTGCGGGAGCGTTCAACAAGCCGATCATCGGCGTGAAGTCCTTCGGCGAAACCGTCGTGATCCACAAGGCGCTGCTCGAACGCGCCGCCGACGTCGTGGACTGGAACGCCCGGAGCCTCGTGGATGCAATCAGGCAGCACGCGCGGCACGAGAACACCGCCCGGTGGGACGTGGTTGAATTCAAGCTGGACTAGCGGGCCGCGGGACGACGCGGCGACGTGCCGCAGCGATTTTCGCTTGTTCCAGTCCGCTCCGGTCACGTAATATTCCGCCCCCGCCGGCACGACCGGTGACAAGTTCGGCGATCGCCGGCCCCGGCCGCCTCCATGGCAATGACCATCCAGACAGACGCGCTGATCATCGGTGCAGGCCCCTGCGGCTTGTTTCAGGTATTCGAACTCGGCTTGCTGGGCATCAAGGCGGATGTCGTCGATTCGCTGCCGGCAGTCGGCGGCCAGTGCAGCTGGCTGTATCCGGAAAAGCCCATCTACGACATCCCGGCGGTTCCGGTGTGCACCGGCGCCGAGCTCGTTGCCAGCCTGATGAAGCAGATCGAGCCCTTCAAGGCGGGATGGCACCTGGGGGAGGAAGTCGTGGAGGTCCGGCCAATCGAGGGCGGCTTCCGGGTACGCACCGCACCGGGGAAGGAGTTCCACGCCAGGACGATCTTCATCGCCGGGGGCGTGGGTTCGTTCCAGCCCCGGAAGCTGCATCTCGAGGGCGCCGACCGGCTGGAGGATCGATACGTCCACTACCGGGTCCAGGATCCCGCGCTCTTCAAGGGCCAGCGGGTTGCCATCCTCGGCGGCGGTGACTCGGCGCTGGACTGGGCCCTGGCCCTTGCGCCCCAGGCGGCCGCTCTTACCCTGGTGCACCGGCGGGACGACTATCGTGCCGCGCCGGCGTCCGTCGCCCAGCTCAAGGACCGGGCTGCCACCGGCGCCGTGGAGATCATCGAGCTGGCGAACGCCACCGGGTTGCGCGTCGACGGCGATCGCCTGACCGGCATCGAGCTCGGCCTGAAGGACGGCGGCTCCCGATCGCTGGATGTGGACCATGTACTGGTCTTCTTCGGACTGTCACCCAAGCTGGGGCCGATTGCCGAGTGGGGCCTGACGATCCACAAGAAGGCGATCACGGTGGACACCGAGGCGTTCCAGACGAACATTCCGGGGATCTTTGCCATCGGCGACATCTGTGACTACCCCGGGAAGAAGAAGCTGATCCTGAGCGGCTTCCACGAGGCCGCCCTGGCGGCCTTCGCGGCCAAGGCCCTGCTGGAGCCGGGCAAGAAGGTGCACCTGCAGTACACGACGACGAGCCCGCTGATGCAGAAGCGCCTCGGTGTCGCCGGCGAGTAGCCAACGGCCATGAGCGCGGCGCCCGTTGTGATCGCGCATCGGGGCGCCAGCGGCTATCTCCCCGAGCACACCCTGGCCGCCAAGGCGCTGGCCCACGGGATGGGTGCCGACTTCCTGGAGCAGGATGTCGTCGCATCGCGGGATGGCCGGTTGATCGTGTTCCACGACCTGTACCTCGACCGGATGACGAACGTGGCGGAGCGCTTCCCGGGGCGGGCCCGCGCGGATGGGCGTCACTACTGCGTCGACTTTTCCCTGGCCGAGCTGCGCACGTTGCGCGTGACGGAACGACGCCGGGCGGATGGGGCGGGGGCCCGGTACCCCGGCCGTTTTCCGGCGGAAACCGGCTCCTTCGGAATCCATACGCTCGAGGAGGAACTGGAGTTCATCCGGGGGCTCAACCGTTCCTCAGGGCGCCAGGCGGGCGTCTACGCGGAGATCAAGGAGCCGGACTGGCACGAGCGCCACGGCATTCCTTTGGGCGAACGGCTGGTCGGTACCCTCGCCGACTTTGGCTACCGCAGCCGGGACGACGCCTTCTTCATCCAGTGCTTTTCGGCTGGGGAACTGCAACGGGTACGCTCCCGGAGCGGCGCGGGGCTGCCGCTGATCCAGCTGCTGGACAAGGGCGCAGACACGAGTCGGGAGGGGCTGTCCGTGATCGCAGCCTACGCGGACGGTATCGGACCCGACATCAGCCTCGCCTGGCCGGACAACGGCCTGGTCCGGAACGCCCACGAACTGGGGCTGCTGGTGCATGCCTACACGTTCCGGGCCGACGCACTGCCGGAGGATTTCAGCACTTTCGGTGAGCTGGTGGCCACCTTCGTAGGCCTTGGAGTCGACGGCCTGTTCAGTGACTTCCCCGATCTGGTGCTGGACCAGCTGGGCCGCTGACTGGCCTGCAGGACGAGGGGCTGCTGGATGCGGGGCTCAGTGCCAGCATCTGCGTATAATGTATATTATGTTAACTTGCAGATACCCTGGTCAGGGCCCGACCACCCGGTCGATGACGATGGAGACCGGACCCGCCTTCCCCTGACTCCGCTCCCATTGCGCCTCGCCATACACGTCGCCCGGCTTCGCGACGGGATCGCCACCGTTCGCAACCCGGGCCACCACCGTGGCCGCGGTGACGTTCGCGAGGGACCGGCCCGGCAACATGATGTCGGCGTCGCTGATCTGCAGGGTCAGGGGCAATTGACTGGCCTCGCGCCGCACTACCGCCAGCGGTGGACCTGCCGCGCCGGCGTCACGCACGAAGATGAAAAGTGGCGCCGAGGTCGACACCTGGCTTCGCACGGCATCACTCAGCGTTACCGTGATGCCGATGCTGTCGTTGGACGCCCCCGGGCTCGCCAATGCGCCGGCAGAATTGCCGGCCATCGCCGCGTCGCTGCCATCGAGTTCCGCCAGCTGCGCCTCGATGATCTGTCGCACGCGCTCCGGCGGAGCCAGGTCGAGCAGCGCCCGCCACCGCTCCCGCGCCACTGCGGGCTGGCCGCGGGCAAGGCCGAGGAGCCCGCCGTACCAGAGTGCCTTGGGATTCCCCGGCTCGATCTTGAGCACGGACTCGATCTCGTCACCGACCGGGCCCGTCAGTGCACCGGGGTCCAGAACGATGCGTGCCTCGGCCAGACCCAGGCGCGCATCCAGGTTTCGACCACCTGACGCCTCAAGTGCCTTCTGGTACGCATTGATGGCGTCGGCTGGTCGACCGAGGCTCAGGTAGGAACTGCCAAGCAGAATCCACCCCTCCTCGTCCGCCGGCGCCGCCGCGAGTTTCCGCTCCAGGGAAGCGATGGCCTCCTCCACCGAGCCTGCGGCCGCAACCGGCGCGCCGGTCCCGACCGGGGGCGAGCGCCAGTCGTGATTGCTCACGACCAGGTACACCACCAGGACGGCAGCGGGAATGGCGAGGGCCGTGACAGTAGCTGCCAATGGGTGGGCATTGCCACCGGTGCGCAGCAGTGGCCATGCCACGAGCACCACGGCGACGATGGTCAGCAGGACGCCAATCGTGGCGAAGAGTGTCAATGGCCTACTCCCTGGCCGTCGTGGACGGCGCTTCTTCGTCTTCGGATGGCACCGGCAGTGCCGCCCGTCGCCGGATGATCCGGCGCAGGCCGAGGCCGCCCGCCACCAGCAGCAGCAACGGCGCCAGCCACAAGGCGGCGGTGCTCGACTTGAACCGGGGCCTGTAGAGCACGAAATCCCCGTAGCGCTCCAGCAGGAACACCTTGATCTCTTCTTCCGAACGGCCGGACTCGATCATCTGCCGGATTTCCCGCCGCAGGTCGGCAGCCAGCGGGGCGCTCGAGTCGCCAATGGTCTGGTTCTGGCAGACGAGGCAGCGAACCTCGTGGGTGAGACGCTCGTACAGGGCCTGCTGTTCCGGATCGGCCAGCGGGGAGGCCGGGTCCATGGCCAGGCCGGGCCACGGGACCAGGAGGAGCGCCGCCAGCAGCACGGGCGCCAGGCGGCTCAGCTTCATCGCACCGCTCCGGCGGCGGCGATGCGCGGTAGGAACTGCTTCTGCCAGACGTCCAGGGTGATGGGTGCAATGTGCTTGTAGAGGACCGTGCCGTCCGGTGCGATCAGGAACGTTTCCGGCGCACCGTAGACGCCCCAGTCAATCGCCGTGCGGCCGTCCTGGTCCACGCCGACCGCCACGTAAGGATTGCCGAGCGTCGCCAGCCACTCGCGGGCCAGCTGCTGGTCGTCCTTCCAGTTGATGCCGTAGATCGGAATGCCGCTGTCGCGAGCGAGTGCCAGCAGGGTGTCGTGTTCCTCCCGGCAGCCGGCGCACCAGGTGCCCCACACGTTCACCAGGCTGGTCTTGCCCAGCAGGTCGGCCCGGGTCAGGGACCGGGTCGGGTCGTCGAGTCGCGGCAAGTTGAATTCCGGCGCAGGCTTGCCGACCAGTGGCGATGGCACACGGGTCGGGTCCTTGCCCAGTCCCGCCAGGAATACGGCCACCAGCAAGGCAAAGACCCCCACCGGCAGGAGGAACCGCCACACCTTCGCGCGCCCTTCGGTCGCGGCGGTCAAGGCCGGGTCTGGACGGTACGCGCACTCGCCGGCGCGGGTGCGGATTCCCGCGCCGGGACGCGATACCGGCGATCGGTGGCCGCGATGATGCCGCCCAGGGCCATCACGATCGCGCCCAGCCAGATGAATCGCACCAGGGGTTTGTACTGCAGGCGCACGCTCCAGGCGTCATTGCCGAGCTGATCGCCGAGCGCGACGAACAGGTCCCGGGACCAGCCGGCATCGATACCTGCCTCGGTCATTGGCGAGGTCTGGACCCGGTACGTGCGCTTCTCCGGATAGAGCGTGCTGATGGCCTTGCCGTTGCGCGTGACGGTGACTTCGCCGCGCAAGGCCTGGTAGTTGGGACCCGCCACCGGCCGGGTGCCCTTGAACGACACCTCGTAGTCGCCGACGCGGGCGGTCTCGCCGGGCACGATGCGTTGATCGGTCGCCAGGCCGAAAGTCGATGTCACGGTTATTCCCAGGACGCAGAGGCCAAGCCCGAGGTGGGCTACGGACATGCCGAGTGCCGCCCGGGTGAGTCGCGGCCCGCGGCCTGCGATCTGGCGAATGGGATCCAGCAACGCCGCGAGAATGAGCCACGCCGCTGCGGCAACCCCGGCAATGGTCAGGGCCCCGTTCCCGCCACCGTAGAAGACGGGCGGCACGAGCACGCCGGCTGCAACTGCAACTGCCGCCGGCACCCGCAACTTGCTCGCCACGTCAGCCGCCTTCGCGCCACGCCAGGCCGTGTGCATGCCCACGCCTACCGCAAGCAGCAATGGCAGCATGGGAATCAGGAAGGCGGTTTCAAAGTACGGCGGACCCACCGAAATCTTGCCGGCATCCAGCGCGTCCAGCACGAGGGGATAGATCGTGCCGAGGAAGATCAGCCCGGCCGCAATGCACAGCAGGATGTTGTTCACGAGGAGGAAGCTCTCGCGGGAGAATGGCTGGAAGCCAACGGGGCGGTCCAGGGACGGTGCGCGCCAGGCATAGAGTCCGAGCGCCGTGCCGATCACTGTAGCCAGGAAACCAAGAATGAACAGGCCCCGGGCAGGATCCGCCGCGAAGGAATGCACCGAAACGAGCACGCCGGAACGGACCAGGAACGTGCCGATGAGACTCAGCGAAAAGGCGGCAATGGCCAGCAACAGGGTGGAGCCCTTGAATATGCCCCGCTTCTCCGTGACGGCAAGGGAATGCATCAGTGCAGTGCCCACCAGCCAGGGCATGAACGACGCATTCTCCACCGGGTCCCAGAACCACCACCCGCCCCAACCCAGCTCGTAGTAGGCCCACCAGCTGCCGAGGGCGATGCCCACCGTCAGGAACACCCAGGCGGCCGTCGTCCACGGCCGCGCCCAGCGGGTCCATTCCTGGTCCACACGACCAGCCAGGAGCGCAGCGACGGCGAAGGCGAAGGCCACCGAAAAGCCTACGTAGCCCATGTAGAGCATGGGCGGATGCAGGGCCATGGCCGGATCCTGCAGGAGCGGGTTGAGGTCGTTCCCGTCGAAAGGAGCCGGGCTGAGCCGGACGAATGGATTCGACGTAAAAAGGATGAAGGCCAGGAAGCCGACGCTGATGGCTCCCATCACCCCGGTAATGCGCGCTGCGATTTCCCGGGGCAGCGCGCCACTCAGGGCCGTCACGGCGATGGACCAGCCGGAGAGCACCAGGACCCAGAGGAGCAGTGAGCCCTCGTGGCCACCCCAGACGGCCGCAAACCGGTAGATCTCCGGAAGCTGGCTGTTCGAGTTGCTGGCGACGTAGAGCAGCGTGAAGTCGTTCTGCAGGAAGGACCAGGCAAGCATCCCGAACGCGCCGGCCACGAACACGAACTGCCCGGCTGCGGCAGCGGGGCCGGCAGCCATCAGCCCTGCCTGCCGCCGGTGGGCTCCCACCAGGGAGAAGAGCATCTGGCAGACCGCCAGGCAGAGCGCGAGGATCAGGCAGAGTTGGCCGAGTTCGGGAATCATGCGGTCACCTGAATCTGGAGCCTTGCGGGCAGGAGCGAAGGTCGCGGGGCCTAGTTCGGCGTCGGGCCGGCCGGCCCGGTGGTCGCCGGATGGCCCTGCTCGGCGAGTGCCTCGGCGACTTCCGGAGGCATGTAGTTCTCGTCGTGCTTGGCGAGCACCTCGTCTGCACGAAACACGCCGCCCGGCTCCAGGTGCCCCATGGCGATCACCCCCTGCCCGTCGCGAAAGAGGTCGGGCAACACGCCCGAGTACGCCACCGTGAGCCGGTCCTTGTTGTCCGTGACGTCGAAGCGCACCTCGAGGGCCCCGGCCTCCCGGCGCACACTGCCCTTCTCAACCATGCCGCCCAGCCGAAACTTCTTGCCGGCCGGCGCTTCGCCGGCGAGGGCCTGGGAAGGCGTGTAGAAGAACAGGAGATTTTCCTGAAAGGCGCGCAGGGACAGGCCAACTGCACCGGCCACGCCGGCGAGTACCAGGCCGACGATGAGCATCCTCTGACGACGTGGGGTCATGAACTCCTCCCAAGAGTACGTTCCTTGCCGTGCTCAATCACCGGCCGCGCCCTGAACCTGGCGGGCGCCTGCCGGACGCCTGCTGCTCCAGCGCTCGAGTTGCTGCCGCAGGCGCGCCTGGGTCCGCCGGAACTGGCGCCGGGCGGCAACGACGTTGCCGATCACCACCAGCGCGGTGACGCCCCAGGCGACCACCAGATAGCCGGTGTAGCCTTCCATGCCAAGGATTCCGCCCATCAGTTTACGCCTACCGGGCTGGCGCCACGCAGCACGTCCTGGGCCCAGCGGGACTGTACCTCCCGCTCCAGCACCTCGGCCCTGACGCGCATCGCAAGTACGCCGAGGAAGAAGAACGTGAACGCCAGGATCATCGTCAGCAGCGGCCAGAGCATGTCCCCGGAGATCGAGGGCGCCTCGAGCTTCGAGAGCGTCGGTCCCTGGTGAAGGCTTGCCCACCAGATCACGGAAAAGTGAATGATCGGAACGTTGACCACGCCGGCGATGGCCAGGACCGCACTGGCGCGATCGGCCTGCGTGAGGTTCTCGAAGGCCCCGCGCAGACCCATGTAACCGAAGTAGAGAAAGAGGAGCACCAGTTCGGACGTGAGCCGGGGGTCCCATTCCCAGTAGGTTCCCCACATGGGCTTGCCCCAGACCGCGCCGGTAACCAGCGCGGCGAAGGTGAAGGATGCCCCGATCGGCGCGCAGCTTGCGGCCACGGCGTGGGCCAGCTTCATGCGCCAGATCAGACCGATCGCGCCGGCGACCGCCATGGTCACGTAGATCAGCATCGACAGGTAGGCGCTGGGCACGTGGACGTAGATGATCCGGAACGCGTCGCCCTGCTGGTAGTCGGGCGGAGCCAGGATCAGCCCGCCCCAGGTGCCAATGACCAGCAGCACGGCGGCGGGTGCCAGAAGCCAGGTGCTCAGGCGTCCGGCGAGCGCGTAGAAGTGCGGCGGCGATGCCAGCCTGAAAAACCAGGTCCACATGGTCTGCTCTCCCTAGCTGCAAGCCGGCTAATCGGCACTGATCCTTATCGCCCCGGCGGTCGCCACCGGCACCAGGCTGACCGCGAGCACCAGGAACGCGCCCAGCAGGTACAGCGGGCCGGTGACGTCCTCTCCTGCCAGGGCGAGATCCGTGGCCCGGGCGCCGAGCATCAGCACCGGCAGCATGAGCGGGGCCACGATGAACGCCAGCAAGACGCCCGCCCCGCGCAAGCCCGACGTCAGCGCCGCACCAATGGAGCCCAGCAGGCTCAGGGTCGGCGTTCCCAGCAGCAGGCTCAGGGTCAGTATGCCCACGGCCGACGCCGGCAGATGGTAGGTGATTGCCAGAACCGGCGCCATGATGATGACCGGCACACCGGTCATGACCCAGTGCGCGAGGGTCTTGGCAAGCAGCATCCAGCCCAGGGGGTACGGCAGGGTGAGCAGCTGCTCCAGCGTCCCATCCTCCAGATCGGCCCGGAACAGCAGATGCAGGGAGAGAAGCGTAGCCAGCAGCGCTGCGATCCAGATGACACCGGGCGCGAGCATGCGGAGCACGTCGGCCTTCGGACTGACGGCCAGCGGGAAGAGGGTCACCACCAGGATGAAGAACAGCGCTGAATTGCTGGCGTCGGTCCAGCGTCGCAGGCCCACCTGCAGGTCCCGCTGGAATACCACGCGGAAGAGCGCGAACGGCCCGAGGGCAGAATCCCCCGCCGCCGGGTCCTGTCCCGAGGACTGAACGACCGCAGCCACCCTCACGCCTCGCCCAGCATCAGGCGCGATTGCGGGGCGGCGGCCAGGTCCAGCACCTGGTGCGCGGCGACCACCGCCGTTCCGCCTTGCCCGAGATGCTGGCGAATCGCAACGGCCACGGCTTCCCGGCCGTCGGCATCCAGGTTGGTCTGCGGCTCGTCCAGCAACCACAGCTCGGCTCCCGACAGGAGTACCCGCGCCAGGGCCGCGCGGCGCTTCTGGCCTGCCGACAGCCGCCTGACTTCCAGGTGCGCACAGTCGCCGAGGCCCACCCGTTCAAGGACCGCCCCTACCTGTCCGGACATCCCCGTCAGGCGCGCAAAGAACGCCAGGTTGGCCCTTGCGCTCAGTTCCGGCTTGAGCGCCAGCGCGTGGCCGGAGAATGCCAGCCGCACCTGCCCTGCCCGGACTTCGTCACGGAACAGTCGCCCGCGCCACGTGATGGTTCCGCATTCCGGTACAGTCAGGCTCGCGATGATGCGCAGGAGCGACGTCTTGCCCGCGCCGTTGGGCCCCTCGATGAGCATGCAGCTGCCTGGCGGGACGACGAAGGACAGTTCCTCGAAGAGACAGGTCGTCCCCCGCCAGAGCGTCAGCCCTTCGCCTGCCAGCACACCCACCTCCGGAACCCCTGCCAAGGCCGCCACCGGGGCGCGACCCCGGCCACGAACGGCCGACATCCTCACTGACTTTCGTATCTAAAACAAGTTTCTACAGCACTTTACTGCACTGATTTCGCAGGCTGCGCCCGAACGCGGTCACCTTTACATAACAGGAACCGCTACTTAGACTGCACTCCACGAGTCAGTTATCGGCAATACCGCGGGCCCGCCAGCGCACCCGCCCGAGCAAGCATAAGCCGACTGCTCGCCGCCACGTTACGGAGTAGCCGCCATGGCCGCACTGTTTGAGCTCGCCAGCCCGAAGCCCGTGCTGGATGAGCGCGAGCGGGATTCCGCCCGGCAGGATCCGCCGGGCGTGACCGCGGGCCTCGCCTACGTCAATCGCTGCCTTGCCGGGCATCGCCCGTTCGGCATCCTGACCGGCTCGGCCGGGTCAATGGAACCGCTGGTGACCCGCTGTTCGTCGATGCTGGCTGCACGGGAAGAATTGCACGCCATCCGGGTCACGTCCCCGACGGACAGCGTTCAAACATTTCTCGCCGACTGTCTCGCCCAGCTGGGCTTCGATCTCGGTGAGGCGGGCCTCGACGACCTGCACAACCTGCTGGTGGTTTTCCTGAGGCACGAGGGTGCGCGCGGCCGCCGCACGATCGCGCTGGTCGATTCGACCGAGCATTGCGGGCCACGAGTCCTCGAGTTCATGCAGACGCTGTCGAAGGTCCGGGCTGGCGCGACGCCGGCGATCACCTTTCTCCTGACCGGCTCCCGTGACCTGCATCGGGTGCTGGACTCCCAGGGCATGGCGGGGCTCCGGCCGTTCACGCGGGAGAGGTTCGATCTGGACCGCGCCCTGGCATGGATCACGCCCGGCAACAGGCCGGCCAGCGCGGAGCGCCTGCCGGGTATCGAGTGTGCGCAACCGGGGGCGGCTGCCCCTGCCCCTGTCAACACAGGCCCCGGTCAACTCGTCGTGATGCTGGACGGCGCCATCGTTCAGCGTCTGCACCTGACGCCGGGCAGGCTCGTGATCGGGCGCAGCCCGCGGACCGGGCTCAGGCTCGACAGCCGCTATGTCAGCCGACACCACGCGGCGCTGATCGTCGCCGAGGACGCCGTTACCGTCATAGACCTGCGGAGCACGAACGCCACCCTCGTGAACGGTCAGGCGGTTGCCAGCCATCTGCTGGAGCACGGCGATCTGCTGGCGATCGGCAATTTCAGGATCCGCTACGACCGCCGGTCCGGCCATTGACCGGTCTGGTGCCCAGGGCCGGACTTGAACCGGCACGCCCTGTGAGGGGCAACGGATTTTAAGACCCACCTTTGCGCAAGCCAGCGCAAACCCACTCAAAGGCCATTCTCAAAAATTAGGCACTTATGGCCGGATATATTTCCGGCCGTTGAGTGCAATTGTGCCCATTTGTGCTGTGTGGTGTACACGATTTGTACACGCTTGAGCCTCTGACAGGCGCAGGCCAAGGAAAGACGTGCGGGTGTGGTTGGCTAACCCGTCCCGCACTGTTGTTCGCAATCTCAGCAGGCGGCGCCTACTTTCCCGCGTCTCCGCGACCAGGGAACGGAACTGCCTTCAGGTCGAGAT
>Ga0268299_1003387_pt1 | contig 14841 bp, 13 predicted proteins | sample NOBtaG_FD_193484 | JGI IMG/M metagenome (GOLD analysis project Ga0268299, IMG submission 193484) | Activated sludge microbial communities from bioreactor in Nijmegen, Gelderland, Netherland - NOB reactor | ecosystem: Engineered > Bioreactor > Aerobic > Activated sludge | place: Netherlands...
CCGACCGGGACCAATGCCGCAGCGTCACAGCACAATGACGAAGGGATCCAGGCCTATCAGCAGCAACAGTGGGAGAGTGCGAAACAACATTTCGACGCGGCGATCGCCGCGTCTCTGGAGTTCGCCGAAGCCCATTACAACTTAGGCATGACCTTATATCGACTGAAGGCGATGCAAGAGGGTGACGCGCATTTCATCAAGGCAGCGAATCTAGCGCCGGGGAACAAGGTCATTTGGGATGCGCCGCCTCTGAGGGGTGTGACGGTTCCGGACAAGGAAGTTCCTGGAATGTCGTCGGATGGACATATGCACAGCCACTAGGCCGGAAGGGTATGCGTTCGCGAAGCACGCGAGTACAGCGTCACGATTACTTACTCACACAGTGAATTGGTTCACCGCCAACAAGAGAGGTTGTCATGCTAAACGGTCGATGGGCGTTCATGGTTGTCGCGGCTGGCTTGGTAGTGGTTCTTAACGGCTGTGCGGAGACATCTGCTCAGCGGATGATCAATGCAAACGATCATGTGGGTCTGGCCAATTACTATGCTCAGCAGGCGCAGGAGCTGAGGGAAAAGGCGAAGGCGTGGGAGGGGACAGCCGAATTTTATGAGAAGCATTCGGATCCCCACGGGAAAACTGAACCGAAGCAACATGCTGCTCACTGTCGGGCGATCGCTCACAACAACCTGAAAGCGGCGGACGAAGCGGATGCGCTGGCCCAAGAACACCGCGCGATGCGTCCGCACGGCATGATTCAGTAAATGACTCCGCAAAGCCGTTTTATGGGATCTGGCCCAAGGATGACAGCATGCGGTGCCTGACGAGATGGCTGGGGATTGGTGTAGCGCTCGGACTCTCGGCCTGTGCGCATACGATACCGGTGGATGCGCCGGTGGTGGATCGGGTCCTGGGAGATCAAGCCTTGCGAGAGCAACTGGTGGCACGAGGCACGCAGGATGAGCACTTTGTGCACGAGGTGCTCCATCAACTCGGACAGGGACCTGACGGGGATCGAAAGCTCGCTCGCCTCCTGGCTGAACATCTCGACCACCATCCGACGCTCGAGCGAACGGTATTTCAGGAACTGGCGGCGCACCGAACGTTTCAGGATTGGATACTGGAGAGGTTGCGTGGGCAGCAGAAACCGCATTGAGTCAGGAACGTCTCATGGCGACGAGAACGTGAGCGCGTCATCGTCCGAGCACTGGTCCGGCGATCTAGTCCGGCAGGTCACGATGCTTGTTGTCGTGGCGGTCCTGGTCAATTATCCCTGGGAGCGCCTGCAGTCGCCGCTCTACGTTCATCCCGGCCGAGCCGGTATTCCGTGGTGGCTCTGTCTGGCTGCGAGTCTGGCGGACGGCCTGTTCGTTGTGGCGATCTTCGGCGTCGGCTGGATAGCCCTGGGTCGCCGAAGATGGTTCGAGCAGCCGGGAATCGAAGGCTACATTGTGATGCTGATTTCAGGTGTCGCGATCAGCGTCGGAGTCGAGTGGACCACCGTTCATGTGCTGCGCTGGTGGACGTATGGTGAACAGATGCCGCTCGTGCCCATCGTCAACATCGGCCTTGTCCCTTTGACCCAGATGCTGGTGCTTCCGCCGCTGATCTTTCGGGGCGTCGCCGTCGTGTCTCGATATGTCGATAGCATGCGCGCCAAAGCCTGTGGACAATGAGCACAGAGTGTCATGAAGGCCAATATCGCGAAGAGATTCAGCTTGGTGACCGTTTCGATCCTGGTCGTTCTGTGAAAGGCGGTGAGGCACGAGTTCAAATGGGACAATACGATCATTGACGCCAACGGTTGAGAGTCGGTGGCGAAGAGTGAACGATGATGGCAGGCCCATGCGCGGTGGAAAGAGGAAGTACTATTCGATTGGATACCAGTAGAAGGGGGGGCGAAATGAAACAGCAATTTGTGAAGGGGAAGCGCGATGAAAAGGCCGTCAGCGCAAGAAAGGATAACCCCCAAGAGGGCGCCTTATCCGATGAGCGACAGGAGCGCATTGCGAAGCGGGCCTATGAGCTCTATCTCGAGCGAGGTTGCCGGGAGGGGTGCGACGTGGAGGATTGGGTCGACGCGGAGCGAGACATTCTTGCGTTACCCCGAGGATAGGAGCGAATGTTCTCCAGCCGACAGGTTCAACGTCGTCGCGACTCTGTGTGGGCGAAGAGAGAAGGTGCATAACCGATGAACACCGTGAAAGATCCGGTTTGTGGAATGATGATTTCGGTTGGTGAAGGACTCTCTGTCGTCTATCTGGGACAAGAGTTCCGGTTCTGTTCTGATCTCTGCAAACGAACCTTCCTGGCTACACCGGAACGCTACGCGGCTGGACCGACAGGAACGGCACCGAGCGTCGCGGACGTGACCAGGCGCATTGCGTATTTTTCGATGGAAGTCGCAGTGGATTCGGGCATGCCGACCTACAGCGGAGGCTTAGGTGTCCTGGCCGGTGACACGTTGCGGTCCTGCGCCGATCTCAAAATTCCTCTCGTCGCCGTCACTCTTCTCTATGGACGCGGCTATTTCGAGCAACACCTGGATGAATGGGGCAATCAGCGTGAACAGCCTGCGCGTTGGGATCCCTCGAAGTTTGCCCGGTTGCTCCCTCCGACGGTCCACGTGTCCATTGAAGGCCGCCCCGTCGTGGTCCGGGCGTGGCAGTACGACATCACCGGCCTCTCGGGCTATGTGGTTCCCTTGCTGCTCTTAGATGCCAATGTCGAGGAGAACATAGCCGGCGATCGGGAACTGACCGGTGATCTTTATGGTGGCGATGAGCGGTACCGTCTGGCTCAGGAAATTCTGCTGGGTATCGGCGGCGTCCGGATGCTCCGTGCGTTGGGCTACATCCACATTGAACGGTTCCACATGAATGAAGGCCATGCGGCCTTGCTCACTCCTGAGCTGCTGCGTGAGCGCCAACAGAGAGAGCCGGCGGCGTGGGATTTCGACGGCGTGAGACGGGACTGCATCTTCACCACCCATACCCCTGTGCCGGCCGGCCATGATCAGTTCTCTTATGGACTGGTGAAGCAGCTGCTCGGTGAGACAGCGCCGCTGGAAGTCCTGCAGATGCTGGGCGGCAGGGACCGGCTGAACATGACGCTCCTGGCTTTGAATCTGAGCACCTACGTGAACGGGGTCGCCAAGCGTCACGGGCAGGTCTCTCAAGAAATGTTCCCGGGATATGCCATCGACTCCATTACGAACGGCGTGCATTCGGCCACCTGGACCTCGCCCAGCTTTCAGCAACTGTACGACCGGCATATTCCTGGCTGGCGGACTGATTCCTTCGCCCTCCGCTATGCCATCAGCATCCCTACTCAGGACATCTGGGCGGCGCATATTCAAGCGAAGGCACGACTGCTTGAAGAAATCCGGAGGCGGACCTCGTTACCGTTCCGCGATGAGGTGCTGACGATCGGATTTGCCCGGCGGGCCACCCAATACAAGCGGGGTGATCTGGTGTTCTCGGCCCCCGATGAGCTCGTCGACATTGCAAAGAAGGTTGGCCCGATTCAGCTGATTTTTGCGGGCAAGGCGCATCCCAAGGATGCGCCGGGAAAGGAGATCATTCGCCGTGTGGTTCGCGTCGCTGGTCAGGTCAAGCCGGAGGTCCAGATCGCGTATCTGGAGAATTATGATCTGGCCTTGGCACAGCTTCTGACTGCAGGGGTCGATCTCTGGCTGAACACGCCGCTTCCCCCCTTGGAGGCATCCGGCACGTCCGGGATGAAGGCCGCGCACAACGGGGTCCCCAGCTTGAGCGTGCTCGACGGCTGGTGGGTGGAAGGTCATATCGAAGGCATCACGGGGTGGTCCATCGGCCGTGGCCCTTCTGATGCCGCTTCCCAGGAAGGGCGCGATGCCCAGGATGCCCGCGAGCTGTACGACAAACTGCGAGGGGTCATCACGCCTTTATTCTATCAGAGCCACGAACGATGGAGCGAGCTCATGCGATCGACTATTACCTTCAACGCTTCCTTCTTCAACACGCACCGCATGGTCCAACAGTATGCGGCCAATGCCTATGTGTAAGGGAAGCCGTGCCCTAGTGAGAGTTAAAGCGGCTGAGCATCGTTCACACTAATGATCACCAAAGGAGGAGAGCAATGAATTTCACACGAGTGATTACCATAGGAGTTCTGTTTTTCTTGGCGGGGGCGAGTCCCGGTGTTGTCGGGGCGGATGACAAGTCTGGACACTCGAAGATGGATGGTGGTCACGAGGCGGCGACTTGTCGGCCATCCACCGGGCATTACCTCCATCATCTGCTGAAACATTCGAAGGAGATCGGCCTGACTGCCGACCAAGTGTCCAAACTGAAGGCGATCCAGCTCGACCTCAACCGAACGCGGATCAAAACCGAGGCTGATATGCAGGTGTCGGAGCTGGAGCTAGCGGTACTCACTGAGGACGAGAAAGCCGATCTGTCTGCGATCGAGACGAAAGCGAAAGAACGCGCAATGCTGGAGGTTGGCTTGCAGATGGCCGCTATCAAGGCCAAGCGGGATGCGGTGTCTCTGCTCACGCCGGAGCAACGCGAAAAAGTAACGGCCGAGCGCGAAAAAATGATGAAGGAGATGGGCGGGATGATGGGGAAAGGCGAGAAAGAAAAGAGCGAGGGTGAAAAGAAGAAACATATGGGCGGGATGATGAAGAAAGGCATGATGGGTGGGAAAAGCGGTGATGGAGACCCATCGCCGGCTCAGCCCAAAGAGGAAGAGTCTCATCAACACTAGGGTTCAAAGACCTCAATGGAACGTCGCACCCTGGGCGACGGAGGAGCAAGCTCAGTCTGTCATCATTCAGATGCTGAGTTTCCGGTGATAGTAAGGAGGTATGGGAATGGAGAAATTCATGGTTGCAAGACGCCGCGGTACAGATGAATCCACACTGGCGAACTTACCAGTTTGTGTTGGTAAGAGCGCGAAGAAGCAAGGCGATGAGGCGCCTCTCGGGAGGTGGAACGTAGCGCTGATGCTGGGGCGCAAAGTCCTCGGAGGCACGTTGGTCTTGACCGCGTGTCTGAGCGGGCCATGGACGCAATTTACGTGGGCGGACAGCAAGGACGGCGTCTTCCCCTCCGCGGATCAGGTGGGGGGGCAGGTGTACCGCGACCCTCTGGCGATAGGAACATACTTTCCGACGGATTTTGAACTGTATGACATGACCGGTGAGCGCGTCAATCTTTCACAACTCGTTTCCGTAAGGAAAACTGTCATTGCATTTTTCGTGGTGGCCGTTCCGGCTTCAGTCCTTGAGCTTAAAAAGTTACAGGATTTTGCTGCTGAGCAGGTGCCTCAGCTACAGGTGTTCAATGTGCATGCCAATACGATCCAAGCCGACCTTACGGGGGGCGGGCCCAACAGGGCTGTCGAGGACAGCATACGCACAGTAGCGCTTGCCCGGAAAGAACACGGTCTCAGAAATCCGACGTTTGTGGCGCCAAACGATACGATGAGTCCGACCGGATTGTCTAATCGTCTCGGCGTCCGCGGCGTGCCCACCATTTTCGTTTTGGGAGCCGACGGGAAGGTGCAGAACATCTTTATCGGCCCGCATAACTGGAAGCCGGGCGATCTGTGACCTGGTCACATGATCTAATGAACATTCAATCCATGATTGAGGAGGCGAAAACATGGCAATGTCCAGGCGAGAGTTTCTACAGCGTTCGCTTACCTTCGGCACTATTGGCGCGACATCAGGATTGACCGGTCTTTCGGCGTTTGCCGCGCGTCACAATCCTATCGGAGAAGGGACGGCGGAGTTGTTCGAAAAATTCGACGGTAATGTCGTCCTCTTGGCAGGCAAATATAGCGGGCTGGTGCATGTCATGGATTTAGCGGTCCCAGAGACACTGGCGTGGTTTCCTTATGGCCTCACCGGCATGGATATGCCGATCGCCCATCATATTGCAGCGATGCCATCGGCCGACCCCTACAGTGGGTTTGACTTTTATCAGACCTTTCAGCCACCGATGGCACCGTACGTCGATGAGAACTCGCCGGAATGGAGAAATCGGGGCGACTTCAGAATGTACAAGATGCGTTTCGACGGCTCGGGAAAGCAGAACCGCATTTCGCTGGTCAGCGACATCTCGGCCGCGACCGGCATGGCCTTGGGTGTCCACGTTGCGATCGGCGTTGGAGAGAACGCCAACAAATATGTCGCGTTTGCGGATGGTCAGAAAGACATGGTGCTGATCACCACGGTTGACGACAACCCGAAGACCGTGAGGGCATTCCGACTCGATTACGACATACTGGCGCGTCAACTGAGCGTGTCACATGTGTTTCCGGATCCCGCGACAGGCAAGTTTGATTACCAGGGTCGGAAGGGCGTGAAAACGACGCATGAAGCGATGCTCGGTGAAGAACTGATCCCTGCGGATACGACGGCGGTGTTCGTGGATGCCTTTACGTGGCATCCCACCTTGCCGCTGGGCGCCATCCTGATACGTCGACTCGGCTGTTGCTGCATTGTCGATACGCGAACGTGGGAACCATTAGCGTTACTCTCGACCGGCAAGGGATCGCCCGACAATTTTCAGTTGGTGAAACAGCAAGGTGACACCTGGACTTTCTCGGTGCCGGCGGTAGTGACTCCAATGCACGAATCTGGTTTTCTTACGAATGGTGAATACTTTCTTGCCTGTAACAATGTGCTGCAGAACCTCGTTACGGTCTATCAGTCTACCGATCCCAATCCGAATAAGTGGAAGAAGACACATTTCGTCGAGGGGTTCGGCAATATGTATATGCCGATGCACACGGGCAACGTTCCCGATTCTCGCTGGGCATGCTTGACGCTGTGGGCACGCAAACCGAACAACGGCTTCGTCTGCAAGATCGACACGAAGACATGGAAGGTGGTCGCAAAGTGGGACATCGGCCCTGATCCCCATACAGTCGACTGTACGGTGGATGGAAAGTACATGACGGCGGTCTATAGCGGGCATCAGGCAGGGCAATCCGGACTGGTGGTGATTAATTGCCATACAGACAAGATCGAAGCACGAATCCCGAGTCCTAGCGGACATCACGACCACGTGGTGGTCCCGCGCGATTGGGAAGGCATGAAGACATCACGCAGCACGTCGGTCTAAACAGGAGTCGCGGCTGATGCAGCACACCTGCGACCAGAAGCCCATACACAGAACGGCTGACTATCGGTTCAACCTATTGAGATAACTCAGTTGTCTGTAGCAAGTCTTGACGACGACGTGCCAAGCCACAGGAAGCAGCCGGGCATTGAGGAATGAGCGAGCGCATACGCCTTGCCACACTGAGTGCACGAGATGGACTCGATGTCGCCAAACAATGGGCACAACGGGCGGCAAGCCTCTATCGCCTGTCCGTCGGCGAGCCGACTCATTATGCGTCACAGCCGGACTGGAAACCGCTCTTTGAGCAGAGTATTCGTGAGTTGGTGGCTTTTGCAGAAACAGGAGTGATCTCATTACCTCCGACGCCGAATCGCAATTGATTGCTGATACGTCAATCATGAAACCCGCAAGGCAACAAAATAGTACAAATCACCTTCCCAGTATTTCTAGGCGTCTGCTGCTCAAGCGCGTAGGCGTGTTGGGGCTGATGGCCGGGGTTGCTTCACTGATTCCCGCCTGCGGCTGGACGAACGCCGCCACCAGGACCCGGACCGGCGTCGGTTCACAGACGCCCCTGCGTGGAGAGGTCATCGATCTAGCCATCAGCGAAACCCGCTTTATCCTTGACGGGCGAACTGCGATGGCGATGACCATCAACGGGACGATCCCGGGACCAGTGATTCGGCTGAAAGAAGGGCAGGACGTGACGCTGCGCGTGACAAACCAATTGACGGAAACGACCTCGATTCACTGGCACGGTTTGCTGCTGCCGCCCGAGATGGACGGCGTGCCCGGGGTGAGCTTCGGTGGTATCGAGCCGGGGACAACCTTTACTTACCATTTTCCAGTCAGGCAGAGCGGCACCTACTGGTTTCATAGCCATTCAGGCGGACAAGAGTTCTTGGGCATGTACGCTCCGATGATCATTGATCCACAAGAGCCGGAACCGTTTCAGTATGACCGGGACTATGTCGTGATGCTCTCGGATTGGACCTTCGAGCCACCCGAATCCGCACTCGCCAATCTAAAAAAACTCAACGGCTACTACAACTTCCAGAAACGCACCGCGCGCGAGTTTTTTGCCGACATCGCCAGATCCGGGCTGTTGCCGACACTGGCCAACTACTTGAGTTGGGACCGCATGCGCATGGACCCGACCGACTTCGCGGACGTCACCGGCTACACCTTCACGTATCTCATGAACGGCTTATCGCCCAACGGCAATTGGACCGGGGTCTTTCAGCCGGGCGAGAGAGTACGTCTGCGCTTCATCGACGCGGCGAGCATGACATTCTATGACGTGCGTATCCCGGGACTTAAGATGACAATCGTGCAGGCGGATGGCCAGAACGTCCAGCCCGTCGTGGTAGACGAGTTTCGCATTGGACCGGCCGAAACCTACGATGTCATCGTCGAACCGGTCGGGGAGCGCGTGTATACCATCTTTGCCGAAACTATGGATCGCAGCGGCTTCGCGCGGGGCACCTTGGCGACGAGTCAGGGCATGAGTGGGGAGGTCCCAGAACGGAGGCCCCGGCCGCTCCGTACGATGGAAGACATGGGCATGAGCATGGAAGGCATGGACATGCCGGGCATGAAGCACCATTCGAGCGGCAACGGGATGCAGATGCCCGACGTCGTTGCACAGGGCGAGATGCCGAGGGTGAAGGCAGCGGACGACAAGTCGAACATGGACCATGTGCAACACGGTGAAGGCATGCAGGAAATGCAAAGTATGGACACAGGGACGGACGGCCACGACCACTCGACGATTCCCGGTGCCGAGCCCGTCAAGCATGGGCCCGATGATCATGGGACCGGCAATCAAACGGTGGCCGAGTATTCGCAGAACCGCTTTGGAGAACCCGGGAGGGGGCTGGAACACAGTGACCGGAGGGTGCTGCTCTATACTGACTTGAAAAGTCTGGCGCCCTATCCTGATCAACGTGAGCCTGAGCGAGAAATAGAACTCCACCTGACGGGCCACATGAACCGGTACATGTGGTCGTTTGACGGCAAGAAGTATTCCGAGGCGAAAGAGCCGATTCGCTTCCGCTATGGCGAGCGCCTGCGCTTCACGTTCGTGAACGATACGATGATGGAACACCCCCTGCATCTGCACGGTATGTGGATGCATCTGGAAAACGGCGCGGGCGCATACTTGCCGCGCAAGCACACCGTCGTCGTCAAACCCGCCGAGCGAGTATCGGTCGCGATCACTGCGGATGCCCAGGGACGCTGGGCTTTTCACTGCCATCTATTGCTTCACATGGAAGCGGGTATGTTCCGGGTCGTTGAGGTCGCGGGTGAGGAGGGTGCGAGACCGTCATGACCATTTCTTGGCGAGCTCTGTTTGCCGCCCTTGCGGCATGCCTGTGCGGGGCTGCCCCGCATACAACAGCCGTCGCGGAAGTCGCATCCACGGTCTCAAACCCAAAGGGTTCAGCCAATTCAACTGCTTCTCAGGCGTCTGCGCCCATCGGTCCTTCACCCCAGGAGGAACGCATGCTCCAGAACGTGTCCCAGCCAAGCGGCTGGCTTTCTCCCGTCAATGATCAAGAGCACCGTCTCTTCACGCTCGTCGACGTCCTCGAATACCGTCCAAGTACAGGGGGAGGTGAGAGCCAGAGCGACTACCGATGGGATGTCGAGGGCTGGTACGGTGGGGACTACAACCGAGTCTGGTTCAAAAGCGAAGGGCAGCGGGACACGGCCTTCAAATCGGACTACGACGTGGACTTTCAGCTGCTCTACGGCCGGTTTATTCAGAAGTACTACGATTTTCAGATCGGCCCTCGTGTAGAAACGCAATCATTCCGCGGGCGCAATGTGACTCGTGGGCTCGCGTCAATCGGGATCGAGGGACTGGTTCCCTACAGCTATGATCTGGAAGCCAACCTGTTCATCGATCAGAACGGCGCGGTTTCTGCGCGCCTCTCGTTCACCAAAGATTTGCTCCTGACGCAAAGGCTGATCCTTCAAAGCCGATTTGAAACCAACGCAGCCATACAGCGAGTCGAGAGATTCACGACCGGCTCCGGCCTTAACAACCTCGAATTGGGGTTTCGGCTGCGCTATGAAATTCGACGACAGTTTGCGCCTTACGTGGGCGTCTCCCTGGACAGAAGTTTCGGCGAGACCGCCACACTCGTGCGCCAAGAGGGAGGAACCCCCAGCCAGGTGCGATTCGTGGCCGGAGTACGGATGTGGTTCTGAGGAGTCCGCAGAGACGTACAGACCGCTGCTTCGTAGTAACGATGCCGTTGCATCGTCTCATGGCTGATGGCCCGCGGTCATTGGCGAGGCTTCCCAGCACTATTGAAACGATGCGCCACTCGCGGCGGGAATATGACTGAATCCGGACAGTGGACGAGTCCTCCTCTGTGAAACAGATCGGAGTTCAACATGGACCATAGGACACGCGCCTGATCCACACGCTGGTTACACGATGTCGCGCGACCAGCGGAGCCATGACCGCCACGCGGGTCATTCCGTGGAGATGTTTCGCGATAAGTTTTGGTTGAGTTTCACCCTCACCATTCCTACGGTCTTCTGGTCGCCTGAAGTCCAGCACTGGCTTGGCTACACAGCACCCTCCTTCCCTGGCTCCAGATTCATTCCCGCCATCTTCGGGACCGCCGTATTCCTGTACGGCGGCCTCGTGTTCCTGCGGGGCGCACAAGGCGAGCTGGTCGAACGCAAGCCGGGCATGATGACGCTCATCAGCTTGGCCATCATCGTGGCGTTTGGGACGTCGCTGGCTGCCACATTCGGTCTCTTCCAGGTCGAAGTCTGGTGGGAGCTTGCCTCGTTGATTACGATCATGGTGTTGGGCCACTGGCTCGAAATGCGCGCCATTTCCCAAGCCCAGGGCGCGCTCACTGCACTCGCCGCGTTGCTCCCGGACACGGCTGAGAGAGAGGGCTCCGGAAATTCGGACAGTGTGCTAAGTGGTAGCCTGGCTTCACCCACACCACCGCGAGGTGGCCTACGAGAGGAGCGAGGCAATGAAGAGAACGAGACGGAATCATGGAGCCGCCTTCAAGGCGCAAGTGGCTGTCGCTGCCATCAAAGGCGACAAGACGCTGGCCGAGTTGGCCGAGCAATTCAGTGTCCATCCCACGCAGATCACCGAATGGAAGCAACAATTGCTGGCGCGGGCCGCGGACGTATTTGGCGGCACCACACCGACGTCAGACACGCCAGATCTCAAGGTCCTCCACGCGAAGATCGGCCAACTGGCCCTGGAGAATGATTTTTTAGAAGGGGCGCTCATCAAGGCGGGATTGTTGAGCGCAAAACGATGATCAACCGAACCCATGCCCTGCCAGTCGTTCGGCAATGTCAGATCCTCGGGTTGTCTCGCTCGACGGCCTACTACCAGCCGACGCCGGTGTCAGGGACGGAGCTGGCGCTGATGCGTCGGCTGGACGAACTCCACCTGCGTCATCCGTTTGCTGGCGCCCGCATGCTGCGCGATCTCTTGCGGCAAGAGGGCCAGGCCATTGGACGGCGACATGTGGCGACCCTGATGCGCCGCATGGGCCTGGAGGCCCTGTATCGCAAGCCGCGCACGAGCCACCGGCATCCGGCCCACCCCATCTACCCCTATCGCCTCAGGGATCTGACGATCAGTCGCCCCAATCACGTCTGGGCGGCGGATATCACCTACATTCCGATGGCGCAGGGCTTCGTCTATCTGTTCGCGGTGCTCGACTGGGCCAGTCGTCGGGTGTTGGCGTGGCGGCTGTCCAACACGCTGACCACCGACTTCTGCCTGGAAGCAGTCCAAGACGCCCTGGCCCACTATGGCACGCCGGAGATCTTCAATACCGATCAAGGGTGCCAATTCACCAGCCAGGAGTTCACCGGATTACTGAAAGATCACGGCATCCAGATCAGCATGGACGGGAAAGGCTGTTGGCGGGACAACGTGTTCGTGGAACGACTGTGGAAAAGCATTAAATACGAGGAAGTGTATCTGCACGCGTACGAGACCATCAGCGCCGCCCAGCAGGGGGTAGCACGCTACCTGACGTTCTACAACCAGACCAGGCCGCACCAGGCGCTTGACGGCCAGACGCCTGACCAGGTGTATTATGACCATCTGACGACACGGCGGACCGCCGCGTAATCAGCAACCCGCCAGGCGCCACTTAAGGAAGGGGTTACACTGTCCAACCAACCGGAGCCACCTCTGAGCGGATCACCGGCACGGAAGTCCACACCGTGCCATTGTCAGAATTGCACGTGGGTGACGTGGTCCTTGTCCGGCCCGGGACCCGCGTCCCGGCAGATGGCGCCGTCATCGAAGGCGCCGCCGATGTCGATGAGTCGATGATTACGGGCGAGTCGAAGGCCGTCTCGAAAGGACCAGGAGCCACCGTCATCGCGGGAACGGTCGCCGGCGGTGGCAGCCTACGGGTCCGCGTGACCGCAGTCGGCGAGGAGAGCGCCCTCTCCGGCATCATGCGGCTGGTTGCCGCCGCCCAAGCGTCGAGTTCTCGCACGCAAGCCCTGGCTGATCGTGCGGCCGCGATGCTGTTCTATGTGGCGGTCGGCGCCGGCGCAATCACGTTCATCTACTGGTGGTTATTGGGGGACACACAACACGCCCTGATCCGGACGGCCACCGTCCTCATCATTGCGTGCCCCCACGCCTTGGGGTTGGCGATTCCGCTGGTGATCGCCATTTCTACATCGCTCGGCGCGCGGAATGGGCTGCTTGTGAAGGACAGACTGGCACTTGAACGGGCCCGCCTGTTGGACATGGTGATCTTCGATAAGACCGGCACGCTGACTCGCGGTGCGCCTGCTGTCACCGGCATCGCAGCGGCGCCTGGGACGTCGGAGTTCGAATTGCTTGCGGTAGCCGCTGCGGTCGAGGCCAACTCCGAGCATCCGCTGGCTCAAGCTATTGTCGAAGAAGCCAGGCGCCGGGGTGCGCGCCAAGTGCAAGCGGCCGGCTTCGAAGCGCTGGCAGGGCGAGGGGCGCGGGCCATGGTGGACGGCAAAGGCATTGCCGTCGGTGGACCGCGTCTGTTGGCCGAGGCCAAGGCCACGGTGCCTCCAGAGGTGGAGAAGGTGACGAGCGCCTGGGCCTCAGAAGGAAGGACCGTGCTGTCTGTCATCGCCGAAGGACAACTGCTTGGTGTGCTTGCTGTAGAAGACGAGATCCGGCCCGAGTCCCGTGAAGCCGTCACCGACCTGCATCAGCTGGGTATTCGAGTCGCGATGATCACGGGAGATGCGAAACCTGTGGCGGAGTCCGTCGCCCGGCGCCTGGGGATTGACGAGATCGCAGCCGAGGTGCTGCCCAGTGATAAGGCCGCGGCCGTCAAGCGGTTTCAAGCGGGCGGCAAGCGGGTCGCCATGGTGGGAGACGGCGTGAACGATGCCCCGGCATTGGCCACCGCCGATGTCGGCATTGCGATCGGCGCGGGCACAGATGTCGCTATCGAATCCGCGGGCATCGTGCTTGTGCATAGCGATCCGCGTGACGTGGTCGGAGCCATCGAGCTCTCTCGTGCGACCTATCGAAAGATGATTCAAAATCTTGTGTGGGCGACCGCCTACAACCTGGTGGCGATCCCGGTCGCCGGAGGCCTGTTCGTCCGCTGGGGATTCGATCTCCCGATGAGCGTGGGCGCCGTCGCGATGAGCGCGTCCACGATCATTGTGGCAGTCAATGCGCAGTTGCTGCGTCACCTGAAACTGCGGCGTGCGGTCCCTTGATGAACTGCGCGGGGATAATCGGGGCGAACGGCTCAGAACGGCTTGCCAGTGGAGAGGCTGACTGGTGACGCTCTTCATAGCGGAGGGGACATGAACTCGCTTGATTGGTATACCCACACGCCGGATGAACTTGAGACGACCTTGCAGTCCAATCTGGACAAAGGATTGGCTGAGCGGGAGGCCCAGCAGCGCCTGGCTGAGCACGGCCCGAATGAACTGCCCGAGGCTCCCCCAGTCTCCGCCCTGACTCTCCTCCTCAGACAGTTTACAAGCATCATTATCTGGGTGCTGATCGGGGCAGCGGTCATCTCCGGGTTGCTGCAGGAATGGGTGGACGCCGCCGCGATCGTCGCCATCGTGCTGCTGAACGCTCTCCTGGGCTTTGTGCAGGAGTACCGGGCCGAGCGGTCCATTGCGGCGTTGAAAAAGCTCTCAATCACCATGGCGCGCGTGATCCGAGAAGGGGTCCTCCGGTCAATCCCAGCGCGTGACCTCGTGCCAGGCGATCTCATTCAGGTCGAAGCCGGCGATCGCGTTCCGGCAGACAGCCGCGTGGTCTATGCCACGGGTCTACAGACGCAGGAGGCCTCGCTGACCGGCGAATCTACACCAGTTGCCAAATCCATCGATCCGATTCCTCACGCAGACCTCCCGTTGGGTGACCGCCATAACATGGTTTTTATGGGAACTGTAGCTGTTTCGGGTAAAGGACGGGCGGTGGTGAGCGGAACCGGAGTCCAGACAGAGCTCGGGAAGATTGCCGCACTGATTCATCGAGAGGCCCGGGCCGAACAAGAAGAAACCCCGCTGCAACGTCGCTTGGAGCACCTCGGCCACACGTTGCTGTGGCTCTCACTCGGTATCGTACTCGTGGTGTTTCTGCTCGGAGCCTTCCGTGGTGTGCCGCTCGTGACGATGTTTCTCACCGCCGTGAGCCTGGCCGTGGCGGCCATCCCTGAAGGCCTGCCTGCCGTGGTGACCGTCACGCTCGCCT
>Ga0268299_1003388_pt1 | contig 14839 bp, 11 predicted proteins | sample NOBtaG_FD_193484 | JGI IMG/M metagenome (GOLD analysis project Ga0268299, IMG submission 193484) | Activated sludge microbial communities from bioreactor in Nijmegen, Gelderland, Netherland - NOB reactor | ecosystem: Engineered > Bioreactor > Aerobic > Activated sludge | place: Netherlands...
CGAGATGCTCGAGCGTCGCTTTCATCGACTGCAATTCCTTCAACTTCTCGTCGAGTTCCTCGATGTGCGCCTGCGCCAGCGCACGCACCTGCCGGCTCGGCCGCCTGCGGTCCTGCCACAGGCCGAGCAGCTCGCGAATCTGTTCGATGGAGAAGCCCAGGTCGCGCGACTGGCGGATGAAGCGCAGCGTGCTGACTTCCTTGTCGGCGTACTGCCGGTAGCCCGACTCGGTGCGAACGGCTTCCGGAAACAGGCCGACGCTCTCGTAGTGGCGAATCATCTTCGCCGACACGCCCGAAGCTTTGGCGGCTTCGCCAATGTTCATGCTCATCGCAATTCTCCCAGGGCTGCCACAGTTCGAGGCTGCTGATTCGTCGGCTCTGCCGCGCGCCTGTCGGCGACGCCGCGCCAGCGGCGCAGGGTCAACGCGTTCAGCACCACGCTGACGCTGCTGAAGGCCATCGCGGCACCGGCGATGACAGGGTTCAGCAGGCCCAGTGCCGCGAGCGGGATACCGAGCACGTTGTAGCCGAAGGCCCAGAACAGGCCTTGCTTGATCTTCGAGTAGGTGCGACGCGAGAGGTCCAGCGAGTCCGCCACCAGCCGCGGGTCGCCGCGCATCAGCGTGATGCTGGCGGTCTCGGTCGCCACGTCGGCACCGCCGGCCATCGCGTACGACACCGAAGCTGCGGCGAGCGCTGGTCCGTCGTTGAGGCCATCACCGACAAAGGCCACCACCTCGCCGGCGTCGCGCAGTTCCTTGACGATCGCCGCCTTGTCGCCGGGCAGCACCTCGGCGCGCACATCGGCGATGCCCAGTTCCTTCGCGACGGCATCGGCCGCGCCGCGGTTGTCTCCGGTCAGCATCACGATGCGGATGCCGAGTTGATGCAGACGTGACACCGCCTCCGTCGCAGCCGGCTTGACCGTGTCGCCGAAGGCCAGCAGGCCGAGCAAACGCTGCTGACCGGCATCGGACCGAACCAGCCACGACACGGTCCTGCCCTGCCGCTCCAGCCGTTGCGCTTCGGCGTGCAAGCCGCCTTCTTGGAGACCCAGCTCGCGCAGCAGGCGCGTGCTGCCCAGGGCCAGCGTCTGCCCGCGCACGACGCCTTGCACCCCGCGCCCCGGCAGGGCCTGGGCCTCGTGCGCCTCGGGCACAGGCAGGCGCTCATGGCGAACCTGGTCCATGACGGCTACGGCCAGAGGATGGCTGCTCGCCTTCTGCAGCGCAGCGGCCAGCCGCAACACATCATCCCGGGTCGAACCCACTGCTGCCACCACGGCGGCGAGCGATGGCTTGCCTTCGGTAAGCGTGCCGGTCTTGTCGAAAGCGACCACGGTGACGGCGTGCGCGACTTCCAGTGCTTCGGCGTCCTTGATGAGGATGCCGTGGCGCGCAGCGACACCCGTGCCGGCCATGATGGCCGTCGGCGTGGCCAGACCCAGCGCACACGGGCAGGCGATGACCAGCACAGCCACGGCGTTGATGAGCGCCTGCTCCCAATCACCCGTGAAGCCGAACCATCCCAGGAAGGTGGCCAGCGCGATGACCAGCACCACCGGCACGAACACCGCACTGACGCGGTCGACGATGCGCTGGATCGGCGCTTTCGCGGCCTGCGCCGACTCGACCATGCGGATGATTCGGGCCAGCGTCGTCTCGGCGCCGATGGCCGTCGTGCGCACGGTCAGAGCGCCTTCGGCGTTGATGGCGCCGCCGGTCACCTTGTCGCCAACGCCCTTGGCCACCGGCAGGCTTTCGCCGGTGATGAGCGATTCGTCGATATGGCTGCGGCCTTCGAGGATCTCGCCGTCGACGGCCACGCGGTCGCCGGGGCGCACGACGATCAGATCACCGACCACGACTTGCTCCACGGGCACGTCGAGCTCGACATCACCACGGCGCACGCGGGCCGTGGTCGGCCGCAGCGCGTTCAGCGCCCGGATGGCATCGGCCGTCTGCCGCTTGGCGCGCTGCTCAAGCCACTTGCCGAGCAGCACCAGCGTGATGACGGCCGCGGAGGCCTCGAAGTAGAGGTGCGGCATGCCATGCGCCGCATGTTTGAAGAGCAGGTAGACCGAGAGCCCGTAGGCCGCCGAAGTGCCCAAGGCCACCAGCAGGTCCATGTTGCCGGTCTTGGCGAGCACGGCCTTCCAGCCCGCGCGGTAGAAGCGCCAGCCGAGCCAGAACTGCACTGGGGTTGCGAGGGCCAGTTGGAGCCAGCCGTCCAGCATCCAGTCGATGCCGAAGAGCTGCAGCAGCATCGGCAGGACCAGCGGCAGCGTCAACGCGCCGCTCACGGCCACGGGCCACCAAGCCGGGAGGCGAGCCGCCGGCTTCGGCTTCGCGTCCTGAACGTCACTCGCGCTGTAGCCGGCCTTCTCGATCGTGGCTTTCAGCACTGCGACTGGAACGGTCGACAGCGCCTGGATGCTCGCCTTCTCGGTGGCGAGATTCACCGTGGCGCCGGATACGCCGGGGACCTTTCGCAGCGCGTTCTCGACGCGAGACACGCACGAGGCGCAGGTCATGCCTTCAACCAGCAGCGTGATGTCGGTCGTCGCCACGTCGTAGCCGGCCTTGCGCACGGCAGCGGCCAGCGTGTCGCCTGTCACTGCAGGGTCGGCGCTCACGACGGCTTGTTCGGTCGCCAGGTTGATGCTGGCTTGCCTGACGCCGGGAACAGCCTTGAGCGACTTCTCGACGCGCATCACGCAGGAGGCGCAGGTCATTCCGGTGACCTGCAGCTTGATGTCGGGCAGTGCGGCGGTGTTCATGGATGCCTCGGGAAGTGGTTCGATCCTGGGCATCGTCAAGGTTCTAACGATGGCAAGGTCAACACACACCGTCGATTCTGCCTGCTGGCAGTGTGGATTCCCGGAGTGGATGCTTGACCTTCCAACAGTAGGAGAGTGAACAGTCGTTTGCATCAACAACCCACTCGAGTACACAAATGATTGCCTTCGAAGTCAACGACATGACCTGCGGCCACTGCGTCAGCACCATCACCAAGGCGCTGAAGGCTACCGACAAGGAGGCCAAGATTCAGATCGATCTGGCCACGCACCGGGTGCAGGTGGAGCCGGTCTCGGCCGATGCCGAGGAACTGGCGGAAGCCATCAAGGATGCTGGCTACACGCCGGTGCTGGTCGAGGCTCCTGCCAGTGCGGCGGCGCCGCAGAAGCGTGGGTCGTGCTGCGGGCACTGCCAGTAATGGCGGGCGAAGGGTTCGCGATGTCCCCGTTGAGGACGTCGCGGCTCATTGAGCAATGCGTCGCGGCTGCGCAGGGCGAGGGCGTGAGCACAGGTGTCGATTTCGTGCCGCCGCCCTAGAATGATGCGACAGAGCAGCATGCAATGACTTTTCGGCAAGCCACGATCTCCGCCTGCGCCCAAGGGCGCAGCGCGGCGTCGTCGCGCTCGAGTTGGAGTGCCATTCGATGACGCGCGGCTTCCTGCGAGGACTGGCGCGCGGCCTGATCGGCATGTTGCTGCTCTCGCAGTTGGCGGTGGCCGCCTACGCCTGCCCGGGGCTGGCCGCCAAGGCTCCCGACACCGCCACGGCGTCTGCCGCCGCGACCATGGACGCGCAGATGCCCGGTTGCGACGACATGGCCGGGGCGATGGACCCGGAGTCGTCCAATCTCTGCGCCGAGCACTGCAAGCAAGGCAACCAAAGCGACCAGGCGTCCACGCTGACCGTGCCCGTGGCGCTGCTCACGGCGTTGTACACGACGACGCCGGCGCTCCCCGGCAAGGCGCCGCCGCGCCCCGCGGCGACCACGCTGAGTGCACTGGTTGCGGCTTCACCGCCGCACGCCATCCTGCACTGCGTCTACCGAATCTGATCCTCCCGACGACGCTGCGCTGACGACCCTTCGCGGGTCGGTTCGGCGCACCGGTCGCGCCCGTCCGCGTCTGCGAGCCTCGCCCGCGCGAGGCCGAACGGGCCCGGCACGAAGCCTTGATTCGTTGTCTGGAGAGTTCCATGTTCACTGTTTCTTCACGACGCGCGCCGCGCTGGTCGTGGTTGCCTCGCCTCCGTGTGGCCGGGTCGGTGTTGGCACTGCTGATCAGCGCTGCAAGCCTTGGCGCTCAGGCCCAGCCGACGCTGAGCCTCGAGCAGGCCCTGAGCCTGGCGCAGGACCGTTCGCGCCAGCTCTCGGCCCAGGAGTTCGCGGCGGCGGCGGCGCGCGAGATGTCCGCCGCCGCCGGCCAACTGCCCGATCCGACCCTGAAGGCGGGCGTCAACAACCTGCCTGTCGACGGGGCCGACCGGTTCAGCCTGACGCGCGACTTCATGACCATGCGCTCGATCGCCGTGATGCAGGAGCTGACGCGCGACGACAAGCGCAAGGCGCGTTCGGCGCGCTTCGACCGCGAAGCGGAACTGGCCGAGGCGGGCCGGTCCGCTGCGCTGGCCGATCTGCGGCGCGACACCGCGATGGCCTGGCTGGACACGCACTTCCAGCAGCGCATGCGCGACCTGCTGCGGGACCAGCGTGCCGAAGCGGCGCTGCAGATCGAGGCCGCCGACGCCGCCTACCGCGGTGGGCGAGGCACGCAGGCCGAAGTGTTCGCGGCCCGCTCCGCCGTGGCACAGATCGACAACCGGCTGCGCGAGATCGAGGTTCAACTCGCCAGCGCCCGCACGCGGCTCGCACGCTGGGTCGGTGCGGCCGCTGAACAGGACCTGGCCGCGCCGCCGTCGCTCGACGCCGCGCCGCTCGACGCGGCCGGCCTCGAAGCCCGGCTCGACCATCATCCGCAGATCGCGGTGCTTGCCCGCCAGGAAGCTGCGGCGCGTGCCGATGTGGACATCGCGAGCAGCGCCAAGCGCCCGGACTGGAGCGTGGAGCTGATGTTCAGCCAGCGCGGTTCGGCGTACTCGAACATGGTGTCGTTCAACGTCTCGGTTCCGCTGCAGTGGGACCAGAAGAACCGTCAGGACCGCGAAGTCACCGCGCGGCTGGCGCTGGCCGAGCAGCTGCGGGCGCAGCGCGAGGAAGCCACGCGCGAGCATGCCGCCGAGACACGCATCTGGCTGCTGCAGTGGCGGTCCGGCCGCGAGCGGCTGGCCCAGTACGACAGTGCCCTCATCCCGCTGGCGACCGAGCGCACGCGCGCTGCGCTGGCCGCGTACCGCGGTGGCAGCAGCCCGCTCGCCGCGGTGCTTGAAGCGCGCCGCATGGAGATCGACACGCGCATGGAGCGCCTGCGCCTGGAGATGGACGCCGCCGGCCTGTGGGCGCGGCTCCAGTACCTCATTCCGCCCGAGCAACCACCTGTACCAACGAACAGCGCGACGAACGGCGTGGCGAACGGCACCTCGGCATCCAAGGAGTCCCAGCGATGAACACCAAACCCCTGTTGATCGCCCTCGGCGGCGTGGTCGCGGCCAGTGTGTTCGGCGCGGCCGGCTATGCGCTCTACGCGATGGGCATGAACCGCGGCATGGGCATGGCCGCTGCGCCGGTCGCTGGCAGTGCCAGCGCTGCGGATGCCGCCCCGCTGCAAGCCCTTCCGCAAGGCATCGCCGAAGGCGAGGACGCAACGCGCCGCCACATCAAGGCGGGCCTCAAGGCCGGCGAAGTGGACCCGGCCACCGGCAAGAAGATCCTCTACTACCACGACCCCATGGTGCCGGGGAACAAGTTCGAGAAGCCGGCCAAGTCGCCCTTCATGGACATGATGCTGGTGCCGGTGTACGCGGACAGTGACGGCGACAGTGACAAAGGCGGCAGCAAGGTCACCGTGAGCCCGCGCATCCAGCAGAACCTGGGCGTTCGCACGGCGCCGGTGGTCGAAGGCACGCTGTCACCGGCCGTGGCGGCGGTTGGCAGCATCGCCTGGAACGAACGCGACCAGGCCGTGGTGCAGGCCCGCGCCACCGGCTTCGTCGAGCGCCTGCAGGTGCGCGCGACGCTCGACCGCGTCGCCAAGGGGCAGGCGCTTGCCGAGCTGTACGTGCCCGACTGGATCGCGGCGCAGGAGGAGTTCCTGTCGGTGCGGCGCATGCAGGGTTCCGACATGGCCGCGCTGGTCGACGGCGCGCGCCAGCGCATGCGCCAGGCCGGCATGGACGAAGCGCTGATCGAACTGGTCGAGCGCAGCGGCCGGACGCAGCCGCGCTTCACGGTGCTGGCACCGATCGGTGGCGTCGTCACCGAGTTGATGGTGCGCGAGGGCATGACGGTGATGGCCGGGGCCACGCTGTTCCGCATCAACGGCACCGCCACGGTCTGGGCCAACGCCGAGGTGCCGGAGAGCCAGGCCGCGTTGCTGCGGCCCGGGGCCAAGGTGCAGGCCCGCAGCCCGGCCGCGCCGGGCGCCAGCTTCGAGGGCAGGGTGCAGGCTTTGCTGCCGGAGGTCAATCCGACCACGCGCACGCTGAAGGCGCGCCTCGAACTCGGCAACCCGGGCGGGCGCCTGGTGCCCGGCATGTTCGTGCAGATGCAGTTCATGGACATGCGCGCGGAGAAGGCGCTGCTGATCCCGACCGAGGCGGTCATCCAGACCGGCCGGCGCACGGTGGTGATGCTTGCCGAGGAGGGCGGCCGCTTCCGCCCGGTCGATGTCGAGATCGGCATTGAGAGTGGGGGCCAGACCGAGGTCAAGCGCGGCCTGCAGGCGGGCCAGCGCGTGGTGGTCTCGTCGCAGTTCCTGATCGATTCGGAAGCCAGCCTGAAGGGGGTCGAGGCACGGCTCAACGACGAGCCGAAGCCCGCGTCCGCCAGTGCCGCGCCCAGGCATTCGGGCACGGCCACGATCGAGGCCATCGGCCGCGACGCGATGACGCTGTCGCACGGTCCCATTCCGTCGCTGAAGTGGGGGTCGATGACGATGGATTTCAAGCTGCCGAAGGGCGGCGTTCCGCGCGGGCTGGAAGCGGGCGACCGCGTGGACTTCGAGTTCACCATAGAGGCCGATGGCACTCCGCAGCTGACGAGAACCACGCTGCTGCCGCCTGAAGCCAAGGCGCTTCCCTCCGCAGCTTCCGGAGCCTCGCGATGATCGCCGCGCTGATCCGCTGGTCGATCGTCAACCGCTTCCTGGTGTTGCTGACCACGCTGATGCTCAGCGCCTGGGGCGTGTACTCGGTGCTTAGGACGCCGCTGGATGCGCTGCCCGACCTGTCCGACGTGCAGGTCATCATCCGCACCACCTATCCCGGGCAGGCGCCGCGCATCGTCGAGAACCAGATCACCTACCCGCTGACGACGACGATGCTGTCGGTGCCGGGGGCGAAGACGGTGCGCGGCTATTCGTTCTTCGGTGACAGCTTCGTCTACGTGCTGTTCGAGGATGGCACCGACCTCTACTGGGCCCGCTCGCGCGTGCTGGAGTACCTGAACCAGGTGCAGTCGCGTTTGCCGCCCGGCGCGACCGCCTCGCTCGGGCCGGACGCCACCGGCGTTGGCTGGATCTACCAGTATTCGTTGGTGGACCGCAGCGGCCAGATGGACGCTGGGCAGTTGCGCGCGCTGCAGGACTGGTTCCTGAAGTACGAGCTGAAGACGGTACCCAACGTCGCCGAGGTCGCGTCGGTGGGTGGCATGGTGCGCCAGTACCAGGTGCTGCTCGACCCGGACAAGCTCGCGGCCTACAACATCCCGCACACCCGGGTTGTCGAGGCGATCCGCAAATCCAACCAGGAAGCCGGCGGCTCGGTGCTCGAACTCGGCGAGGCCGAGTACGTGGTGCGTGCCTCGGGCTACCTGGCCTCGCTCGATGACTTCCGCAAGGTGCCGCTCGTAAGCACCGATGCCGGCGTGTCGGTGCGCCTGGGCGACGTCGCGCGTATCCAGGTCGGCCCCGAGATGCGGCGTGGCATCGGCGAGCTCGACGGCGAGGGCGAGGCGACTGGTGGCGTGATCGTGATGCGCTCCGGCAAGAACGCGCTGGAGACCATCGCCGCCGTCAAGGCCAAGCTTGCTTCGCTGCAGGGCAGCCTGCCGCAGGGCGTGGAGATCGTGCCGGTCTACGACCGCTCCAGCCTGATCGAACGCGCGGTCGAAAACCTCGGCTTCAAGCTGCTCGAGGAGTTCATCGTCGTCGCGGTGGTGTGTTTCGTCTTCCTGTTCCACCTGCGTTCGGCGTTCGTGGCCATCGTCAGCCTGCCGCTGGGCATCCTGATGGCGTTCATCGTGATGCACTACCAGGGCGTCAACGCCAACATCATGTCGCTGGGCGGCATCGCCATCGCGATCGGCGCGATGGTCGATGCCGCGGTGGTGATGATCGAGAACGCGCACAAGCACCTCGAACGCTGGAGCCACGAGCATCCTGGCCACGAGCTGCAAGGCGATGCGCGCTGGAAGGTGATCGGCGATTCGGCCGTCGAGGTAGGGCCGGCGCTGTTCTTCTCGCTGCTGATCATCACCCTGTCGTTCATTCCGGTGTTCACGCTGGAAGCGCAGGAAGGGCGGCTGTTCTCGCCGCTGGCCTTCACCAAGACCTATGCGATGGCCGCTGCGGCCGGCTTGTCGGCGACGCTGATCCCGGTGCTGATGGGCTACCTGATCCGTGGCCGCATTCCGGATGAAGGGAAGAACCCGCTGAACCGGCTGCTGATCGCCGCTTACCGCCCGCTGCTGGACGGGGTGCTGCGCGCGCCGAAGCTCACGCTGGCGCTTGCTGGGGTTGTGCTGGTGGCGAGCCTGTGGCCGCTGCAGCACATCGGCGGCGAGTTCATGCCGCGGCTCGACGAGGGTGACCTGCTCTACATGCCGTCGGCGCTGCCGGGCCTGTCGGCCGGCAAGGCCGCCGAGTTGTTGCAGCAGACCGACCGCCTGATCAAGACCGTGCCCGAGGTCGCCAGCGTGTACGGCAAGGCCGGCCGCGCCGAAACCGCCACCGACCCCGCGCCGCTGGAGATGTTCGAGACCACCATCCAGTTCAAGCCGAAGAGCGAGTGGCGACCCGGCATGACACAGGACAAGCTGGTCGACGAACTCGACCGCATCGTCAAGGTGCCCGGCCTGGCCAACATCTGGGTGCCGCCGATTCGCAACCGCATCGACATGCTGGCCACCGGCATCAAGAGCCCCGTCGGCGTGAAGGTCGCCGGTGCCGACCTGACGACCATCGACCGCATCACCGGCGAGATCGAGAAAGCGCTGAAGGACGTGCCTGGCGTGAGCAGCGCACTGGCCGAGCGGCTGACCGGTGGGCGCTACGTGGACGTGACGATCAACCGCGACGCGGCGGCACGCTTCGGCATGAACATCGCCGACGTGCAGTCGATCATCACCTCGGCCGTGGGCGGCGACAACATCGGCGAGACGGTCGAAGGCCTGCAGCGCTTTCCGATCAACATGCGCTACCCGAGGGAAACGCGCGACTCGCTGGACAAGCTGCGCAAGCTGCCGATCGTCAGCGAGCGCGGCGCCCGTCTGGTGCTGTCGGACGTGGCCGACATCCGCATCACCGACGGCCCGCCGATGCTGCGCAGCGAGAACGCACGGCTGTCGGGCTGGGTCTATGTCGACATCCGTGGCCGCGACCTGCGCGGCGCGGTGCAGGACATGCAGCGCGTGGTCGGCGAGAAGGTCAAGCTGCCACCCGGCTACTCGGTGTCGTGGTCGGGGCAGTTCGAGTTCCTGGAGCGTGCCACGGCCAAGCTCAAAGTCGTCGTGCCGTTCACGTTGCTGATCATCTTCGTGCTGCTGTACCTGACCTTCAGGCGCTTCGGCGAAGCCCTGCTGATCATGGCGACGCTGCCGTTCGCGCTGGTGGGCGGCATCTGGTTGCTGTACTTGCTGGGCTACAACCTGTCGGTGGCAGGCGCGGTGGGTTTCATTGCGCTGGCCGGCGTGTCGGCCGAATTCGGCGTGATCATGCTGCTGTACCTGAAGCAGTCCTGGGACGCACGTGTGGCCGCAGGCAAGACCGGCGAGGCCGACCTGATTGATGCGATCCGCGAGGGCGCGGTGCTGCGGGTGCGGCCGAAGGCGATGACCGTGGCCGTGATCCTGGCCGGCCTGTTCCCGATCATGTGGGGCACCGGCACCGGCTCCGAGGTGATGCAGCGCATCGCCGCGCCGATGGTGGGCGGCATGATCACCGCGCCGCTGCTGTCGATGTTCGTGATACCGGCGGCGTACCTGCTGATGCGCAGACGGCGCGAGCGACAGGAGATGGTGGTGCGCGAAGAACCGGCAGTCGCGTGAAGGTGACGGCGCGACGTCTCGACTTCGCCCGGGAGTCCGCACCACCTGCGAATCAAGACCCCAGCCAGGGCTTGATGAGCCATTGCCACAGGGCAAGGCTCGCCCCGATCCAGATCGCGACGATGAGGAGCGCGCCAACCTGACTGGTTGGCTTTCTGCCCTGCTGGCTCATCCAGTGGTCCGCCTGCTCGCGGCATTCGCCGAGTACCGGAGCCGGGATCAGCCGGATGGCTGCCCAGATCAAGGCGGGCAGCAGGACCACGTCATCAAGGTAGCCCAGCACGGGAACGAAGTCCGGAATCAGGTCGATGGGACTGAGCGCGTAGGCGACGACGAACACGGCGAGCGCCTTCGCGAGCCAGGGCACCGCGGGATGCCGGGACGCGAACCACAGCGTCACGCCGTCGCGCTTGATCCTCTTTGCCCATGCTTTCAGCCGGTCGAACACGGATACGTTCCCTTTCTCACGGCTCAGCGCCGCACCGCGACGGTTGATGGCGATTGCCCGCCAATCGCGTGGTGTTTCGGGCTGGTGCCATGGGAGCAGGGCCCTGAACGATCGGGCCCATGGACACCCAGCGATTGTCGATCCGCGGCCGCATCCTGGAGCCCGACGACCCCGCGATTCAGGATGCGCTGTCGGCTGTCTACGAAACACCGGAGCGCCCGCGCTGTCTGTGCGTGCCCGGCGGCGTCGAGATGTACGTCGCCTTTCACCGCCGCTACCTCGCCAAGCGCATGCCCGACACCGGCAGCCAGCACCATCCTTCCTGCGTGTCGTTCGAGCCTTCACCGCAGCAATCGGGCCTTGGCGAGTTGGTGGGCGACGCGGTGCTCGAGTCCGAGGGCGCGGTGGAACTGCGCGTCGACTTCGCGTGGAGCCGACAGGCCGGCGGCCGCGCGCCGCGCGGGCGCGCGGATGGTGACCCGGGCGAGATCGAGGCCCAGCGGCGGCGCATGAGCCTGCGCGCGTTGACGCACTTCCTGTTCGAGCGAGCGGGCTTCAACCGCTGGTCACCGGCGATGGCTGGCAAACGATCGCAGGGGGTGCTGCACAAGTACCTGCAGCGCGCCGCCGAGCAGGTGAGGGCGAAGGGCGTCGTCCTTGCCGAGCGTCTGTACGTACCCGAGCAGTTCAACGAAGCGACACATGCGGAAGCAGCGCAGCGCCGGCGCGAACGCCTGGGGGTGCTGCGGCCCCACGATGGCGTGGCGCCGCTGGCGGTGGCGCTGGCCGAGTTCAAGGCAGCCGAGGCCTGTCCGGGCGGCTACCGAATCTGGCTGAAGCACATGCCCGACGCGCCGCTGCTGGCGTCGGCGAAAACCTGGGAACGGATCGCGAGGACCTATGCCGCAGTGCTCGAGGCCCGCGATGCCGACCACGGCCAGCGTGTGCGCGCGGTGATCACGGCCTTGATCCGCGCGCGGCGCGAACACACCTACGAGATCGACACCGCGACCCTGCTGCTCGCCAGCGACCAGTGGATCCCGGTCGAGGGCGTGCATGAACTGCCGCTGTTGCAGGCGCTCGTCGATGCGGAGCGGTACTTCGTCAAGCCGCTGCGTTACGACGCGCGCTGCGCAGCCGCGTTTGCCAACGCTCTGCTGCTGGACACGGGTGCCGTGCCGTTGCCGCTGCATGTCCTCAGCCCCTTCATGACCCCACGCGAGCGTGAGGCCAAGGCCGCCACGCTGCGCGCAGCGGGCGGTGGCTGGGTGTGGTCCACCGACGAGCCGATGCCGGTGCTGCCGCCGGCTGCACTGCGGCGCATGTGAGGGCGGCGCGCCTCGACAAGCGCACTTGAAGCGGCGGATTCCGGCGAGAGCATGAACTCGCCGGGATGTCCCGGTGCACGCCTCGCCAAGGAGCGCAGCCATGACCGCCGCATCCGCACTGCCCACCGTCACCTTGCACGGCGGCGCCTCGACCCCGACCACCTTGCTCGGACAGGCGCCCGCACGCATCCCCACCGCCGGGAAGATCCGCGCCGGCATCAAGGTGCTGACCAAGCGCGCCGCGGGCGAGCCGCGCGCCTGCGAAATCTACGAGCGCGGCCTGCGCGACGGCCACTCGTTTGACCGCATCGAGCAGGCGCTTGCCGAGGCCTTGCCGCAGCTGAAGAACCCGCTCGTGCCGCGCAACGTGCCCTGGTTCACCGTGCGCGCGCAGGACTTTGGCAACCCGGCGCTGGCGCGCGAGCTGATCGAGGCCTACGGCGAGGACCGTGGCGAGGGGCGGCATCTGTACCGCTTCCCGGTGGTGTTCCCGTCGGACCACTGGCAGACCGTGATGCCGCACGAACTGGCGGCCTGGGGAACGCACGACAAGCGCTACTGGTCGGAGTACGCACCGGATGGCCGCGTGCGCCACTGCATGTGCCACGCGCCCGTGCCGGTGGACGCGCAGGGGCGGCGCGCGGTGCGTCTGTTCGGCGGGCGCAAGACGGTGATGCGCGAGGCCAACGGCGGCGTCTGCGAGCCCGAGGCTTGCCGCGAGTACCAGCTGCGCGAATGCAACCTGACAGGCCGCTTCCTGTTCTTCGTGCCGGGCATCCGCTCGCTGAGCGCGTTCGAACTGCACACCACCAGCTTCTACGCGATGAACGCGGCGATCCAGAAGTTCGAGACCGTGGCCTTCTTGCGCGGCGGGCGCATCTCGGGTTTTCTCGACCGCCAGCGAACCCCCTTCTTCCTGTCCAAGCGGTTGATGGAGGTCAGCCACATCGACGAGCAGGGCCGGGCGGTACGGGTGCCGCAGTGGATCATCGATCTCGAGGCGCCGGTGGACGTGAGTGCGCTGCTGCGTGACCGCGAGGACGACGAGGCCGTGCTCGTGCAGGCCCACGCGGCCTGTGGTGTGCTCGAAGGTGAGCCCGCCGGGGCCACGCTGGTAGCCGCCGACGTTGCGGACGCCGAGGTGGCCCCGTCACGCAGAGAGCCAACGCTGGTGAAGGTGTTGGCTCTGGCCGGCAAGTACGGCGTCTCCGCCGCCGACTTCGAAGCCTACGCGGCGCGACGCTGGGGGCCGGGCTGGAAACTCAACCCGCAGGGACGGCGCCGGGCCTGGGACGAACTGGACCGCCACCGCAACGACGCGCCCGGCTACGCCGACAAGGTCGCCGCCGCGCTGCGGGAGGCGTCATGACCACGCGCTCGGCGCTGCGGGTCGCGCACTTCTCCGACCTGCACTACGGGCCGCGCAACCTGGCCGAGGCCGATCGGTGCTTTGGCGCCGCGATCGAGCGCGCGGTGGAGGTCGGCGTCGACGTGGCGGTGATCTCCGGCGACAGCACCGACCACGCGCTCGATCTGCACTCACCGTCGGCGGTGGCGCTTGTGTCGCGGGTTCGACGGCTGGCGGATCACTGTCCCGTGCTGATGCTTCAAGGCACCTGGTCGCACGAGCCGCCGGGCACCTTGTCCGTGTTCCGTGAACTGGGCGGGCGCCATACCGTGCACGTGGCTGATCGGATCGGGCAGGTGGGCCTGACCACCGCGGGCAACTGGGTCGTGTCACGGGGATGCTGTTTCGACGCGCTGCCGGAGGGGCTGGTGGCGCTTTTCTCAAGCCTGCCTGCGGTCAACCGCGCGGCGGTCGCTGCGGCCCTCGGGGCCGCCGACGCGGCGGGCGCAACCGGCGAGCACGTCGCGACACTACTGCGTGGGCTCGCACCGAGCCACGCGATGGCACGCCAGCTTGGTCTGCCGACCTTGCTCGTGTCTCACGGCACGGTGTTCGGCTGCATCACCGAGCACGGCGTGCCGATGGCCGGCTTCGACCATGAGTTCACGACCGGCAGCCTGTTCGATGCGGGCGCGCAGGCGGTGCTGCTGGGGCACATTCACCGCCACCAGTGCTGGGAACGCGACGATGGCACTGGCCGCCGCTGCATCGCCTACGCAGGGTCGATCGGCCGGTTCCACTACGGCGAGGCTGGCGACAAGGGCTTCCTGCTTTGGCAGGTCGGCCCCGACGCCGCTGCATGCCGCCTGGAAGCGACGCCGGCGCGGCGCACGGTCGACATCTGCTTCGACGGCAAGCCGGACCTCGGCGCACTGCGTGCCGCGCTGGTGGCACAGCCCGTCGAGGGGGCCTGGGTGCGCCTGCGCTGGAGCGTGCCCGAAGAAGAGCGCAACGACGTCGACCGTGCCGCGATGCGCGAACTGCTGGCCGGCGCCGCGGGCGTGCAGTTCGAAGGGCGCATCGTGCCGGTGGTGCGCGTGCGTTCCGGCGGCATCGGCCAGGCCGGTGCGATGCGGGACAAGGTGGCGGCCTGGGCCGGCGTGGTCGGCGCGCGACCCGAACCGCTGTGGGCGTGTCTCGACGAGCTCACGGCGTGCGAGCCGCAGCGGATCGTGGACGCTGCCGTGGCCGAACTGGAGGCGGCGGCAGAAGTCGATGCGCCGCGTCCCGCAGGCGAAGTGGCGAGCGACTTGCAGGCGTTGGAGCTGGCAGGAGACTGCCTCGAGGTTTCATCGGGAGCACATGCATGAGAGCCCATTCGCTGACGCTCAAGGGCTTTCGCGGCATCCGCGACGGCATGGGCCGGGACACCCTGGAACTGGACTTCGAGCACCTGGCCCCCAGCGCCGCGCTGGTGGCCATCTCGGGCGTCAATGGGCGCGGCAAGACCACCGTGATGGACAACCTGCACCCCTTATG
>Ga0268299_1003389_pt1 | contig 14832 bp, 10 predicted proteins | sample NOBtaG_FD_193484 | JGI IMG/M metagenome (GOLD analysis project Ga0268299, IMG submission 193484) | Activated sludge microbial communities from bioreactor in Nijmegen, Gelderland, Netherland - NOB reactor | ecosystem: Engineered > Bioreactor > Aerobic > Activated sludge | place: Netherlands...
GTCGATCCGGCAGGACGCCTCGCTCAGCACACGGGCATCGCGAACGTCGTTCTTGAGGCCCCGCTGCCCGATACCGAGCGAACGCACCAGCGTCGCCGCGACCACCCGCACATCGTGACCAGCCCCCGGCGCCACCGCGGCGATGCGAAAGGCTTCCGTGCACGTCTCCAGAATCACCCGCGCGGCTGCTCGGCCCTGAAGGAACGTGCCGAGGCGATCCGTCCGCCACCGCCACTCACCGACAATCGTCCCGTCAGCCGTGCGGACGCAGACCTGACTCTCTTTGCTCCCGAGGTCGATGCCGATGTGTTCCATTTGTCAGCCCCCTCGCAGCCCAGTATCGGCGACCGCTACAGAGGCCGGCCACTTCATCCTTTCTGATCAAGCCCATTGATCTGCAGCTGGCCCTGACGCCGGACAACTATGCGGAGATAACGCTGCGGTTGATCGAGTCAGCGCGAGAAAGGATCTTCTTCGAGAACCAATCGTTCAAGATCCTCGAAAACAACGACGAGAAGTTCGAGGCGCTCCTGGGCGCGCTGCTCTCTAAACAACGGGCCGGTCTAGATGTTCGCATCATCTTCCGGGATATCGGCGACGTCCCGACTTTCCTTGAGCGCATCAAGGACTTCGGGTTCGACATGCGTCAGGTGCGACTCCACAAACCCTGCCACACGAAGGGGCTGGTCGTGGACGGCCGCAGCGTGTTGGTTGGGAGTCACAACTGGACCAATCACGGTGCCGTCTTCAACCGCGACGCGAGCCTGTTAATCAACAACCGCAGAGTCGCCGAGTACTTCGAGGAACTGTTCCTCTTCGACTGGGAGAACATGTCCCGGCAGCGCACGGACTTCGAGGAAGTGAGCCCGCGATTGATTCGCCCAGAACACGCCCGAGAGGCCAAAGGCAGCGTCGTGTCTTTGGCTGAGTACTTGGGCGAAGAGTGACTGCCTGTGTCCCTACTTTTCCGAACGCACCAACCCGACCATGGGCAGAAGACACGCACTCGGCGTACCGAACCAGCTATCACGCGTCGCACCAGACGGCCGTTCGTGCGAGAGTGAATGGCCGCTGGGACATCCACGCTTGAGAGTTCCGGCAGAATGAGTGCGTGGCCATTCTCATGATGCCTCTGGGCCCGCCTCGCGCTTTCCAACGGGATCGAGATCGTGCCCAGCTGAGTGACGTCTGGGCGACTCTCGAAGCGCCAGCGTCACTAGTGTGACTTGAAGACAAGGACCTGCGGCTTGATAGCTTCCGAGATGAGCATTTCGTCAAAGTAGTTGGGATCCTTGTAGCGGTCCCACGGCGCAAGACCGTGGAAGGCATTGAGAAAGTTCTCCACAATGCCCGAGCCCTGAGTGACCGCACCGACCCAATTCCGACTGCGAAACTGCTCATTGGGCCATCGCGCTCGCTCGAGTTGAACAGAACGGTTGGCGACGACCTTCCAACGCCCGCTGTCTAGCAGGTCTCTGGTCGTAGAAACCGAGCAAATGACGTCGTTTCGCAGAATCTCAATCGGTCTTTCCCATCACGGGCGTTGGCTGATGGCCGCATTCCGCAGGTGAGAGCCAGAGCTCGCTGGGCTCCTACGAGCCTTGCCTGGCCGATTGCTCGTGTCCGTAGTGCCCTTCCTCGAAGTCCCAGATCCCTTCCGCGCTACCGAGCTCAAGTAGTGCGTACACTCGGAAAGGATCGGCATCACGAGACACGTCAAGCGCAATCAGGCGCTGTGTCGCCCGTTCGTAGGTTACGCCGAGGGCATGGAGACGCGAAAGCCACTCCTCAACTGAACTAACGCCTTCCGACACGAAGATACGATACGTCGAATGGCCACTCGGAGCCACTTGAACAACACCTTCAGATGCTGAGACTTCGACGACGTCTCCGAAGGAAAGGCCACAAACGAAGAACGGAACGTTCCTCAGACGAAACCTGTTGGCCCCCAACGCTTCAGCCCATAGCGTCTCCGTTGCGCGCCCATGCCAGGCGTCAGTCGGCAAAGGTATCGTGACCTTGACTAGATCTGTCGAGGATTCTGGGAGTTCGTGCATGATCTACTGCCCGGCTCGACGGTTCTGGAACTCGGTAGTGGTCGTAGCGCCCTTGCTCAGATTGCACGAGGCGCAGGTGTTCTGCGCGTTCTCAAATGTATTGTTACCACCACGCGACTTCGGAATCGCATGATCGATATGGGATTGCGTCGGTCCGGGGCCTTTTGTGGTCTGGACACCGCAGAAGACGCAGTTAGGCGATTCCGCTCGCGCCGCTTCTTGGGTCTTGGGGTTGAAGCCTCTTCCGGCACCAGGTCCGCCTGCTGAACCTTGCTTTGGCAGGCCACTTTCGATACCGGCCTTGACAGCTCGCCTACTCACCTCACGTCCGGCGGCCCTTACTACTCCAGCAGCGCCTCCACTGATGAGTGTCACCGCGTCGCCGGCGATGCTCCCGATCGCAGCGATCCCGGCCACGGTTGGCACCAGGTAGCCATAGCCGTCCTGACCGAAGTGCATCGCCTCGGTGACGTTTGCCTTGAACTCCTGGAAGTCAAACAGAATCCGCCCGTCGGGGTCGGTGTAGCGGAACGGGTTGTTCTTGACGTAGGTGTAGCGATTCCAGCGCTGTGGGTCTTCTAGAGTCTCCTCGAGTCGATAAGCAGGATCAACGGTTGTGAAGCGAGCCAGCCGCGCCGCGTAGTAACGCCCGCCGAAGTAGTCGTATCCAGTCTCTGGGTCGCGCACCTTGCCCGCATACTTGCGCGGCTGGCCCCCGACCGTAGGCTCCTCGCCAAAGACGTGGTAGTCGTATCGCTGTATTACGTCACCGTCAGAGTCGGTGACCATTCGCACTGAACCCATCGGATCGAGGTGGTAGTACTCGATGCTCACCTGCGCGGCCGCTGGAGGCCCCGCCGCCAGAACAAGCGCCAGGGCTAGACCGGCGCGACGAAGACGCAGTGCCCATCGGGTCCGCCATGTCGCCCCGGTTGCCGGGTTGTTCGGGGGGGGCACCTTCTGGCGCCGTCTGAGCGCCAACCACACAGCAGGAAGTGCAGGAAGAGTGTGTATCGGATCGTCTCCGGACATCGGCATTTCAGACTTGGGACTTAGGGGCACTGCTCGCACTAGGCCGCCTCCCGTTATGGTGAAACTCACCTGCGCTGCGGCACTTGCGCCGCGATTGTCGAACACCGTTGCCGTCACCACATAGCTTCCGGGCGGAGCCCCGCCGGCGAACGTCAACGAGTACGGCGGAGTCGTCACCGTCGCCAAGTGCTGACCGCCGTTGTAGGTAAACTCGACCCGGTTGACACCGTCGTCGACATCAGCGGCATTGGTTGCGATCGTGAACGGATATCCGGTTGGGCCGACTGCGCCGTTGGGTGGTGAGGTAATCGCAATGGTCGGCGGCGAGTTGACGACCAGCGTGATTGGCGCTGAATCCGACCAGCCGCCACGCGAGTCCGCGGCTCTGGCTACTACGCTGAAGGTGCCGTAGATGCCAGCGGTCGAGAAATTGAACGTGTAGGGCGGACCAAGAGCGGGCGAGAACGCACCACCGTTGGCTAGGTAGGTCACTGAAACCGGATCACCGTTCGGATCGCTGGCACTCGCGGTGAAGGTGACCGTGGCTCCGGTGAGAACCGTTGTGCCTGAGGGCGGACCGGTCACTGTCGCCGACGGGGGATTGTTGACGGATAGGCTCACTGGACTCGAGTCAGACCAACCGCCACGGTTGTCGAAGGCGCGGGCCACGAGCGTGTACTGCCCGCCCGGAGCGCTGCCGATGGACACGGCATAGGGTGCCGACGTCGACTGCCCCACATACGCCCAGTTGGCGTAGTACTCGACCCGGTTGATCCCGTCGCCAGCATCTGCGTCGCTGGCATTCGCGGTCAACGCTACCGGCTGTCCGGCCTGTACGAGTGTGCCGTTAGCCGGGGCGGTGATTGACACCGATGGCGCCCCATTGACGGTGACAGGAGACACCGCCGCGCTGTTGAAGGTACCGCTCACCACACTTCTCGCATACGCGACGATCGTGAACTGGCCCGGCGGCATGTTCAGGGTGTGCGAGAAGCCGACGTTGAGGAACCGTGGCGCGAGTTGACCGGCCGCAATGAGAGCCGCCGCGCCCGCATGATACTGGCCGTAAGTGGCCACACCGCCGAACACACCATTGGCGTAGATGTGGATGACGTCGACGCCAGTGCCAACCTGCGCGGCAAGATCGGCGGCGAAGCCGGCAATCGTGACAGGGCCTGCCTGCACGATCGCTCCCGCCGTAGGGGTATCGATGCCCTGGTTGGGTTGGCTCGTGCCCAACTGGTAGACAGTGTGGACGAGCGTCGAACCCATCCAGACGTAGAGCTCTCGAGGATTGAGGCTCCCATTGGCCCCGACGGTATAGGTCACGCGCCGGCCACCCGCGATTGGCGTGTCGCCTGTCAGTGTAAGTCCCGCACTCGCGGTGGGGGCGACGGTGCCGGGGCAGCCCGCACTCACGATAATGTCGGCGGTCATGCCACTGGCTCCCGCCGGCACGACCCAACCAGTGCTTGCCGGATTGCCCCCGTAGGAGCAGGGAAGACCCTCTTGCTGAACCACGACACTCTGTCCGGCGACGGTAACGCCACCAACGCGCCCCTGGTCTGGCCCCGAACCTGCCGCGAACGTCACTGTCCCACTCCCCGTTCCGCCCGCCGGGCTCACCGATAGCCATTCCGATCCAGCTTGAGCTTGTGCGGTCCAGCTGCAGATGCTCTGAGTCGTCACAGAGATGGTCGTCGAGCCGCCTGCCTTCGGGATGACTCCTGGTGTGCCCACGGTGAAAGTGCACTGATGGGCACTCTGCGTGAGGCTGACCGCAACCCCTGCAATGGTCAGTGTGCTGCTGCGGGCCGTCAGGCTGAGATTCTGCGTGACATCGACAAAAAGTGTCGCCGAGCCAGAACCACTCGCGGTGGAACCCGCGGGCCCGGCGCCTACTCGAACTTGCGCCCAGCTGACTGGTGACGATGCGTTCCAACCGCACCCACCAGGCGCTCCGATGCTGAGACTGGCCGTTCCAGCCGGGCTTCCGACAGCGAGCGACATCGGCGTCACTGTCGGAGCACAAGCAGCACCCGCTTGCAAGACCGAAACGGCAAGGCCTCCGAGCACAATCGAACCTGAGCGCGGTGACGTGGTCGGATTGGCTTGCACGACGAAGGCGAGAGTGCCAGAGCCACTTCCGCTGTTTCCCGATGGAAACGAGATCCAAGCTGGGGCCGTGGCCTGCCAAGAACAACCAGGCAGGGTTGCCACACTGAGTGTCCCAGACTCACCAGCAGCGTTGGCCGTGACGGACGTCGGCGTAACGTTAAAGATACACGTGCCTGGCTGCTGACTGACAGGGATGACCGTGCCGCCGAGTGTGACTGAGCCACTTCGCGCGGAGCCCGTGTTGTTGACCGCGGCCGTCACCGAGAACGAACCCGGCCCAAGTCGCTCGACGCCACTCGACAAGGTCAGGAACCCCTGACCAGCTGTATCCACGGCAGGCGTCCACGCACAATTCGGCTCAGTGGTCACGGAAACCGTCTGACTCCCACCGCTTTGAGCAAAGCCCAACGACGGTGGTGACACTTGAACGCGGCACGTCGTGGCGGCAAGGAGCCGGCCACCGGCGTAGATGTAGTCCCTGGTCCAGCGCACAACCCCGCCCGTGACATCGAACTCAGACAAGAGCTCATTGGCGCGCCCGTAGGCGCTGCGATGCGTTTTGCCACCAGTCAAACGAAGAATGCGCAGATCGTCGCCGTCGTAGCGGTACGTGTGAGCGGTGCCCGCTACGGTTGCAACCTCGAGCATGTTCGTCGGGGTATACGTAAACGTGCTCGCCCCGTGCGCCAGTTGATTTCCGTTGTTGTCGTAGCCGAACGAGGCAGCCTCGCCGACGCCACCGGTGATGGAAGTCAGGCGGTTGTTCGTGTAGTGATACGTTGTCGCTGCCGACGCTGCTTTCGTACGCCGATTGCCAGTCTCGTCGTATGTGTAGGTGTTGGCGCCGAATCCAGACACTGTGCGGATGCGATCGAGGTCGTCGTATTCGACCAACGGGATACTGAAGCCGCTCCGACTGTCTGTGACAGCCGTGACGTTGCCAGCCGCATTGCGTTCGTAGGTGACGTTTAGACCTGCTGTTGTCACCGACCCGATCGGACGGTGGCGCGTGTCGTAGGACAGCGTGTGTGTCGAGCCATCGCCCGTCCGGTAAGAGCTGAACTGACCCGATGGATGGTGCACGAACGTATTCGCGATCGTCGTCCCGTTACGTACCACCGACTCCGGGCGGCCCATATCGTCGACGCCGATGGTGACCGTCGCCCCAGATGGATAGTCGATCCTGGTGACGTTGCCATCCCCGTCGAGACCAAACACGGCTTCGCGAGACACGCCGTCCACGCTCTCTGTGCGTCGCGTGAGTCTGTTTGCGGGATCCCACTGGAACGTGACGTCGGCCACTCCGTTGACGACTCGTCTTCTGTTGTCTGCGTCGTCGTACTCAATCGTGGCGTCGTAGAGCGTGCCCGACGCATTGACCGTGCGGAGCCTGTTGTTGCCATCGTAGCCGAAGTTCGTCTGTGCGTTGTTCGCGTCCGTACGCGAGCTCATGTTGCCGACGGCATCTCGTCCGTACTCCGTGACACCAGACTCAGGAAATGTCTCTCGAATCAGCTGATTGCGAGTGTTGTAATCCCACGAGCGCGTAAGCGACGCAGCACCCGACGTACCGGTAAGGCTTCCCACCAGGTTGTAGGTGTAGTTGGTGACAACATTCCGAGGATCGGTCACTCGCGTGAGCCGCCTCTCTCGTGGATCTCCGAAACTGGAGTACCGAAGGACCGTGTCTCGTCCCAGTTCATCTCTCCGGGTCACGTCGTTCTCGTTGTAGGTGACTATGGTCACCCCACTGCCGGGATGCTCGAGCCGCGTGACGCGGCCGAGCCCGTCGTAGTCCATGTCGGTACCACTATTAGTGCTCTCGTATGGCAGGCTCCGGTACGACAGGTGGCCGTAGGCGTCGTAGTCAAGGTCCGTCTTGACGTTCTCGGCATCATCCGTGCCTGACACTCGGCCGAATCCATCGAGCAGCTCTCGCACGCGCCAACGCGAGCGGCTCCGCTCAACATACTCGCCCGTCGAACTGTACGTCGTCGTCGTGACAGCTCCAGCGGGTGGCGTCTCTGTCCTGAGGCGACCTGCCCCGTCGTAAAGAAAGTTCCACGTGAAGCCTCGTCGCGTTTCGGACTCTATCGTGCCGTCGCTGTTGACCGTCCGCGTGGTCGTGTGCTCAGGGGTCTGAATCCGGGACACCGTGCCCCATGAGTAGTCAAAATAGGTCGTGTAGCCGCGTGCGTTCGTCGACGAATCGACATTTCCGTCGCCGTCTGGGGAGAAGCTCGTTGTCACGCCGTAGACGGTCTCGCTCGTTGTAAACCCGTCGTTGTTGTAGGTCCAGCTCTTTGCGAAAGTCTGCCCAGCACCGGTGACGGTCTCCGACAGAATCTTGTCGCGAATGTAGCCGGTGAACGCATACGTAAAGCCACGACTCGTGGTTCGGCTCAGTTGACCAACCTCGGCGACTGAGTACGGACGGCCGTAGTCATTGAAGTTACTGCTGCCGTACGAATTCGTTGTCCTGTAGGTTTGGCCGCCTTGAACGGCCTCACGTTCCCGCAGTAGCGGCACGATGATCTGGTAGTCCGTATTGAAGCCAATGATCTCGTCGTCTGGGGAAATCGGTGCACTTGCGTCCCATGCCATGTTGATAGTTTCGAGCGTTCCTCCGGCTGAGATGCGGACGCTAGATGGCAAGCCAACCCGCCAGGCGTCACCCTGCGTGGCTCCACTTCCAACACCGATGAACGCATAGGTCGTTGTGGTTTGAGGCGTCGACGCGGTCGAAGGACCGGCAACCGTTGTCTCATTGCCCCCTCCGCCTGTGGCGTACGTATAGGTCCAGGTTCCACCCGCGATGTCACGGCCTCCCGTGAAGCGGGTCCCAACCACTCGGGACGTCACTGAATAGGTCGTTCCGATACGAAATTGCTGGTCTCGGTACGTGTAGCCGATTGTTCCGCCGTTAGGGGTCGTCAGCTGTGCCAACTCATACGGCACGGTGCCCGAGTAGTAGCCGTAGCTCCAGCCGGGTCCGGCCGGAGGTGTCACAGACTGAAGGATGTTGTAGCCGACGGTCGGTGCTGCCACCTGAGAGTACGTCCAAGTGCGGCCTGCGAATGACATCGTCGTGAGCCATTGGCTGCCGCTCACCCCGAAGGTGATGGTACGGGTCTGCGAACCCAAGTCGTGCACAACCTGATCCAGCGCATCTGTGGGGGCTGTCTTGTAAGTTGCCGTTATCGTGTTGCCGAACGAGTCCTCAATGCGCGTCGCATAGTGAGCAGACTCCCCTGGCTGGCTGCCCGCGACGCCAGAATGGTTAAACGTATAAACGACACCGTTGGTGAGCTGTAGCGTTCGGGCACTCTTGTTGTAGATCCAATACTCTTTGGTGATGTAGCACGGTGCACACCCCGAAGGTGGGTTGATGTGGGTATACGCCACGTGTCGGCTGCCGTCCGGCATCTCAATAACGGGCGGGCCAGTATCGGTGCCGCCTGAATTGAACACTCGACCTAGGTGCAGCGTCCACCCGATGCCTGCCCACGAGTCTTCGCGCAAGAGAGTGCTGGTGTAGTGGTAGTCGCGGTGGATCTTGCTGTTGTAGGTCCGTTGGATCTTGAGGTCGAAGCCGGCGTTTCCAGGCAGCACTAGGTCCGTGAACGTCAACAACAGATTGCCAGTCAGGGGGTCGATGTGCTCAAAAGGCAGCTGACTGAATGTCTGCCGATGGCGATCGAAGCCGCGAGCGTCAAAGAGGTTGTCGGCTGAGGCCGAGGCTGCCCAGGCAGAGCTTACAAGCAGCGACAGTATGAGGAGCTTGAGGTTGCGGCTTGTCATGGCTACTGGCGCTGGATATCGATGAAGAGACCGGTGATGGGGTCGATCGTCGCCGCAAAACGCCGGCTCGCGGAACCACGGCCGATCCTTAGCGTCACTTTCCAGGCGGCCAAGACGTCACCGGTGTCGACACGTTCCGCTCGATGTGGGTGCCGTGTCTCGAAGACTGCGTCTTCGACTGTCAGCGAGGCGCCGAGCCTTCGGGCAAGAGGGACCTGGCTCATCGCCTTGATGAGACGCTCTGGGTGATCGACTGGGAACCGGGCGCCGTCATTCTCGAGAAGAAGCGCAACTGTGCGCCCGTCAGCGCCGAGCTGATTCACACGTCGCCGAAGCGCCAGGTGACGCTCAAGCACACTAGACTGAGGGTCGATTCGCAGGCTGACGAGACCGGCCGAGTCTAGTTCGATGGCCCCGACTACCAGGCTATCAACAGCCGTGGTCAGGGTTGCCCGAGTCGCTCGGAAGTGCACAACGTTCCCTATGGGCTCTAAGGCAACTTGGGTCGATTGACCGATCCCGTCCATAGCGGCGATCAGCCAGGTATTCGCTTCTCGAAGCAACTCGGGAACGAGCTCGTCAGAGGCCCCGAGGGGCTGGGCGTCCTGCGCGGCTGCCGGACGGTTGTCAAGAGCCGTGAGCAGAAATGCGGACAGCAGGATACAACGGGCGAAAAGGCGCATCGCGTAGCCTCTCTGACAACGAAATCTTCTGTTGAAGGTCTCGAACTCGGTTCGCGGAGACGAAGCTACCACAACGAACGGAACAGTCTTCAATGACTGCGCATGATCACGGACTCGCAGATAAATTCTGTGTGCAAACGATGACGACGGAGGACTCCCCGCGGTGGCAGTATAGGGAGGGCGAGGACGGGCGAGCGGGAACGGACTACTTTTGCCCTCCGAGCTATGCCGTTGAGATCCGGGAGACAGCGGCTCTGGGTTGCCCTTGATCGCGAGCGTCTTCACGCGCGCATGGCTGAGACTTGATGTCGGAGGTCAAGACACGGAACGACGGCATCGCAGGGTCAAATTCTAATCACTCACGCCTGCACGGTCCCTTTGCTCTAGACCATATGGACAATCGACCTCGGCTTTTCATCTCTCGCGGGCTGCGTTGCACCTGCGGGTGTCTGAGTGGAACTATGTCGGGTAGAATTCTGGACCAAGGATCGTGCTAGCTCACTTGGAAGGCCAGCCGCGGCAGGTCGCATGGGTCTCGCTAGTCGTGATGTCGGTCTTGTGCACAGGCTGGTCAGTCGTAAGCCTGGCGCAACGGCCACCTGATGGCACGCGAGCCTTGCTCGACACATACGGCTCCGTGTCTGCCTATCTGCAAAGTTCTGAGCGCGTCGGGTTTATTCAGCCATCGGGCAATCCAACCGAGGCCGCCCGCCACTTCTTCGTTGCTCAACACGCACTGGCACCACGCATACTTGTTCAAGAACTTGACGGCATCGATGTAGCTATCTCCGCCATCGGCGGTCCTTCCTCGTTTCCCGGCTTCAGCCTGGTAGCCGTCAGCGAGAGCGGCGTTCGGGTGTTTCGACGGACGCATCAGCCTTGACACTATACCTCCTATCCCTTGCGGTGATGTCGTGTCCGATTCTTGGACTGTGGGCTTGGCTTAGGCAGCTGCGACGGCTAAGCACGCTTGAATGCATGGCGCTCGCCATCGGTTTTGGATGGCTCGCTGGCTCAGTAGAGCTTTACATCGCTCGGCTCGCTGGTGTATCGACGCTAACCTTCGTTCTTATCGACTTATTCGTCTGGACGACTGTCGTATCGACTGGCTACCTCTCGGGCCGACACCAGAGCAGAGTTCGCCATCGATCAGCGTTGGGAGCGGGAACGTGGGTTGCGGGGGCGATGGTGCTTGCGGTGGTGGGCGTCCTTACCATCGTCGCAATACGCCATCAGCCGGACGGTAGTTGGGATGCCTGGGCCATCTGGAATCTACGCGCTACGTTCTTGGCCGAACCAGCACCAGATTGGAGGAATGGGTTCAGCGAAGCTCTCGCGTGGTCGCATCCAGACTACCCTCTGTTGATCCCCGCATCGATCGCTCGAGTCTGGACACTGACTGGGGCTCGATTGTCGCTGGTCCCGGTCGCAGTTGCTGGATCGTTCACTGCGGCCACTGCTTTGTTGCTCGTCGGTGCCTTGGCGCATTCGGCCTCGTCTATGAAGGTCGTCGCAGCGCTGGGCCTTCTCATGGTACCGACGTTCGTCCTCAATGGTCTCTCGCAGTGCGCGGATGTACCAGTCGCGTTCTTCGCACTAGCGACTGCAACTCTGCTCGATTGTGGTACATCAGATGATGAGAGGCCGTGGACCCTTGCTGGCGTCGCAGCAGCGGCGGCAGCCTGGACGAAGAACGAAGGCATGGTACTCGCGATCCTGCTCATTCTCGCATTCTTGTACGATCGCTGGCGACGGCGCGGCCTCGGCCACGCGTGGGGGGTAGCGCGGGCGGTGATACTAGGAGCAGCTCCGATCGTCTGGATCGTAGCGTCCTTTAAGCTACTGCTTGCGCCGCCGAATGACCTCGTGTCGGGCTTGTGGCTTCCGGGTGTCATTGCCACGCGGTTGCGCGACACCGTGCGAATGGCATTTGTCGGATCATACATGCTCGAGCGCGGTTTCTTTTGGGGCGGTTGGCCAGTAATGGGACCCATGCCGATCCTACTTGGCATCGGCACATTGAACAGGGCCGACACAGTCGCTCGCGGTGCAGCAGGCCGCGCATTGGCGCTGCACGTTCTCGTCCTTGCTGCGGTGTATACCTTTACCCCGCATAGCGTCGCGTGGCATCTAGCCACATCGTGGGAACGCCTGCTGGCGCAACTGTGGCCGACAGCTGTCTGGTGGGCCTTCGTTTCAAGACCTATGGGTAAACACGGTTCCTCGACGCCACAAATCGGATAAGTGTTCGAGAGCGCAAGTAGCAACAGAGTCAGAGCATCAGGTGCAGCCACAGAGTCGGAGGTCACTATGGTATTTCGATGGCTCGGTTCATCCCTTGTAGTCGTTGTCGTTTCCCTTTGCTTGTCAATAAGCACCAGGGCGTCCGGCCCGCACGTCCAACACATGGGATTTTTCTGGCTGGTTAGTCACAATCCCGCGAACGTCTATGCGCCGTTCAACTACATTCCTAATGCCGCGTCGATTGGCGCTGATACTGCGGTGCTAGGATCTGATGCCAATCTTGCCGATGAAGCACTAAAGAACTCGATAGTCGCAACCGGAACAAAGCTCATTCTGACTGTTGGATTTAATTGCACGTCGCTCGCATCAGCAGTTGATTTCGCAAATCAACTGGACGCGATTCACAGCGCTGTAACGAGCGGTACTAACGTGTTGAGTTCAGTGATCGGTATTGAGATGGGCGGGGAAGAGCTGTTCGCTCGTGTGCTGACCACCAGCTTTCCAGGTAACTGCCCAGTGATCACTGCAGAAACCGGGTACGTTGCCAAGAACAATAAGCTAAGGGATTTGATCGCGGCGCGAATCACTCAGACAACGTGTCCCACTTGCAGGTTCCCTGGCCGCAAAGCGATCGTGACAGACTTCTGGTGGCTTGAGGATACTACGAATCCCTACTATCGCCCCGCGCCTTCAAACGCCGATGTGCTCGGCGTTCAGACTTACTATCATGGAAATCTTCACCTCTGCGATGCGGCTACCTACAACAATTGGCTCTATCAAGATGTTGGCTTGTCAACGCCGGTCCAAAATCCGACAGTACCGCCGGTTGAAAATCCGACAGATCGACGAGGGGACGAGCCTCAGGTCGTCGCAGCCTCCTGACGGGCGCGGCGCCGACGCGCGGGAGCGGAGTCTGGCTCGGGCGGCGCGTGGAGGGTCTGCCAGAGCTCGGTGTGCTGGCGCATGCGGTAGCTGTTGCCGCGGATGCTGACCAGGTGACAGTGGTGGACAAGGCGGTCGATCAGGGCGGCGGCCATGACGTCGTCGCCGAAGATCTCGCCCCATTCCTCGAAGCCTTTATTCGACGTGAGCACCGTGGACGCGTGCTCGTAGCGCCGCGTCATCAGCTGGAAGAAGAGCATCGCCCCCGTGCGGCTGATCGGGAGGTAGCCGATTTCATCGACGACGAGCAGCGCCGGATGCGTCAGGACCTTCAGGCGCGCCTGCAACCGGCCTGCGGCTTGGGCCTCTTCGAGCGAGGTGATCAAGTCGGCGAGCGTCCCGTAGTAGACGCGCCGGCCGCTCTGCGCCGCGGCAATGGCGAGGCTGATCGCCAAGTGCGTCTTGCCGACCCCCGGCGGCCCCAGGAAGATGACATTCTCCCGGCGCTCGACGAAGCCGAGCTCGTGGAGGCTTTCGATCTGCTCGCGGCGGAGGGACGGCTGAAACGTGAAATCGAAATCGCAGAGCTGCTTCACCGCTGGGAGTCGACTGGATCGCATGGCGGCCTGGAGCCGGCGGTTATTGCGCAGCTGAATTTGTGCGGTGAGCAGCTGCTCGATCGCGTCGGCCGCCGTGAGCGTGGCGCCATCGACGCCCGACAAGATGGCATCCAGCGCTTCGAGCGCGCCAGGCATCCGCAGGTCGGCGAGGATCTGCCGCAACCGGTCCCGTCGGGAGAGCGGGGCGGCCTTCATGCGACACCGCCCGTGAGCTGCGCGTAGGCCGCGAGCGCGCGCTTTTCGACGGGGATGACGGGACGCGGCGGCCGTGGCGCCGGCGTCGTCGATGCGGGCCGCTCGACGATCAGCGACGTGTACCGCCGAGCCGCAAGTGGCTGCAGCGTGAAGCGCTCCTCGCGGTCAAAGCGGACGCGCGGGCGCTCGCGCGTGGTGCCGTGCAGGCGCACATTGGCCACCCGCTCGAGCCAGTGCTGGCGTTGCTGCTCCAGGTCGCCGTCATTGGCGAACGTGCGCCCGTACACGAAATTGCCGCGCAGATAGCGGACCGGGCGCTCGACCTTGCCCTTCGTCTGTGCGCGATACGGGCGGCACGCGCGTGGTGTGAAGCTCCAGTGATGGGCGAAGCGCAGGAACTCGGTATTGCGAACCAGCGCACCGCCCTGCAGCCGAAGGTCGCGCGTGATCACCGCTTTCATCTGGTCGAACAGCAGCTCCTGCGGGACCCCACCGAAATAGAGGAAAGCCTCCTCAATCCCATCGATCAGCGTCGCCATGTCCTGGCGCGGGTAGAACCGGCACCAGAGCAAGCGGGAGTAGCCCAGCACCACGAGCAAGGCGTAGCGGATGCCCCACGGGAAGGTGAAGCGGGCGAAGTCGACCTGCGCCTGGCGTCCGGCGGGCGTCTCAAAGCGAATCACCGGCTCGGGCGCGGGCGTCGGTCGCACCCGCTGGACGAAGGCTTTCAGCTGCGTATATCCGCCGCTGTAGCCCGCCGCCCGAATCTCCTCAAGGAGCCGCACGGCCGACAGCTGCGGATACGCGGCGAGCCGCGCCTCCACAATCGACCTGTACGCATCCAGCTTGGTGGCGACCGGCCGTCGCGGCCCGTAGCGCACCGGCTCGCCGTCCAGATCCCGATCCAGCTCGCCATCGCGAATCCAGCGATGAATCGTGTCGCGATGGACGCCCAGCTTGCGCGCCAGCGCGCTCTTGCTCGTCCCTTGCTCCAGGTAGTGCCTGAGTAGCATCCGTGTCTCCCGTCCGAACATCGCGCCTCCGCTCGTCGCAGAGACGCCCTGGTGAATGGAATCACCGGCCGGGAGCTACGCTCTCAGCCGGCAGCCAGACCGTGCTGCCGACTGTCGGATTTTCGCCCGCCATAACTGTCGAATTTATCGCCGCCGCTAACAGCCGGCGGCAAACCCCACGCGAATT
>Ga0268299_1003390_pt1 | contig 14831 bp, 11 predicted proteins | sample NOBtaG_FD_193484 | JGI IMG/M metagenome (GOLD analysis project Ga0268299, IMG submission 193484) | Activated sludge microbial communities from bioreactor in Nijmegen, Gelderland, Netherland - NOB reactor | ecosystem: Engineered > Bioreactor > Aerobic > Activated sludge | place: Netherlands...
TTGGTGTTCGCAGTCGTCGGCACGCTGTCGTGGTGGATCACCAGGCGGTTGGCGCATGAAGCCTCATTTCTCCGCTCGCTGGATCATCCCAACGAGCGGTCATTGCACAGCGCGCCGACTCCACGGTCCGGCGGCATCGCCATTCTGGCCAGCATCCTGATCGGAATGGGGTTGGCTGCAGTCGGCTATGCCCTCGTGCCGCAGTCGAAGGGATTTCTCCCGAAGGGATTTGCGTCTGCCAGTGTATGGATCGTCGGATCGATCGCCCTCGTGACCGTCGTCTCCTTTCTGGACGATCGCGGTGGTGTGCCGGTCTGGGTCCGCTTCGGGGCGCAGGCGCTCGCGGCGATGATCGTGGTATGGGGTGTCGGGCTACGGCTGTCGTCCGTGCCGATCCCCTTGATTGGGACCGTGGCGCTGGGCTGGTTTGCCGCACCGGTGAGCATCCTGTTTCTCATCTGGATGACCAACCTCTACAACTTCATGGACGGCATGGATGGATTTGCCGGTGGTATGACCGCCATCGGGTTTGGATTTCTCGCCTTCTTCGGCTGGAGGGCCGGGCATCCGTTCATGCTGTTGGCGACATCGGTCGTCGCGGCGAGTGCAGTCGGATTCCTGGTGCATAATTTTCCGCCAGCCCGCATCTTTATGGGGGATGTCGGAAGTATTACATTAGGTTTCACGGCAGGCGCTCTCATGCTGCTCGGCGTGCGGGACCGGCTGTTCGACATCTGGGTGCCGCTCTTGATCTTTTCCCCGTTCATCCTCGACGCGACAGTGACCGTGTTGCGTCGCGCCTGGCGCGGCGCGCGAATCTGGGAAGGACATCGGGAACATTACTATCAACGTCTGGTTCTCTCCGGCTGGAGCCATCGGCGGTCGGTGCTCATGGAGTACGGACTCATGGCCTGGTGCGGAGGATTGGCGATCCTCTATCGGGGCGCAACCGATCGGTGGCGGGTGGTGATCCTGCTCGTATGGGCGGCGGTATTTGCCGGTTTGGCTTGGGCGGTCCACCGGCGGGAATCGCGGGCGGGCAACGGGAGACGATGACGTGACGGAGGAGACTCGCGGTTCGTCGCCGCCGTGGGTGGGCACGCTGTCACGGTATTTCGACCCGACGATCCGGCTCGTCCTGTTGGTGTATGTGGCGACGTTGCCCTTCAAGAAGCTGTTGATCGTGGAACGGCACGGATTTCTCGTGCTCATGGGTTTGCTGGTCGTCTGGTGCGTGACCAGGCAGCGGTTCTTTTATCGGAGGACTCCCTATGACCTATGGCTTCTCGCGTTCGTACTGTGGGTCGGCCTCACGATCCCGTTCGCGGCATTTCCCTCCTACAGCTTGAAGGAGTACGGTAAGCTGCTCCAGGGCATGACCGTGCTCTATGCGGTGGTGTGGTTTTTGGCGGATGGGCAAAGCAGGAAAGCTTTGCTCCTCGTGCTGGGCGCCTCGCTGTTCCTCGTCTCGGCCTACGGATTGACACAGTTCAACATCGCCAATCCGCAAGCAATCGTGTCTTCATTTCCGGCCGAGGTGTGGCTCACCACGTTTTTGGTCATGACCCTTCCGTATGCGCTGGCTGCCGCCTACGGCGATCATTCCTCCGGTGCGCGATGGATCGGGGCCGTCCTGTCGGTGACGGCGGCGGCCTGTCTGCTGAGTACCCAATCCAGGGCCGGCCTGATCGCTCTGGTGACCGAGCTGGCCGTGATGGCCTGGGTCATGCGGACTGCGTTGGCCAAATGGACGGCCGGTGCGGTGACGTTCGGCTTGGTGCTCGTCGTGCTTCTGGCGGTCTGGCTCAAGTCGCCAGGGTCGGCCGGGACGCAACCGGCGGTCCAGAGTTCGATTCCAGTCAAGACCGGTGTGGCGACGATCGTTCATCGATTGGACATCTGGAAATTCACCTTGTCGGAAATCGGCGAGCACTGGCTCGTCGGCGTCGGATACGGCGGCCAGGCCTATTCGATGCTGTACGGAGACGACGCGGAAACAGTCGCTCCCGGACATGCGGCCGTGAAGGCGCAAGGCGCCCACAACATTCTGTTGTACCTGGCGCTCCACGTCGGCGTGGCGGGAATGGTGTTGTTCTTCGGATTCTATCTTTCCTTGGTCCGTACGACCACGAAGGCCTATCGAACGGCTAGGGACGGATTGTCGAGATTGGTATTGGCGGGCACGGTCGGGAGTATGATCGGGTTGTTCGTGCGCCTGCAATTTGATCAAATGTTGGTGGGAGCCCTGGCGGTTCTGTTTTGGGTATTGGTGGGCATGAGCATTCTCGCTCTGCCGTCGTGGGACAATCACGGAGGCGACGCCGTCCCGAGGTGAGCCCTATGCGTTTGACCGTCGTCAGAATCTTTCAGCATCTTCTCGGTCGCTACGGGGACGCGTTGCTCCGCTATCGGTCGGTGATCGTCGTGCTGAGTCAGGCGGGCCTCGTCGTCGCGGCGAACGTCACGGCCTTCGCGCTCCGCTTCGACGGAGAAATTTCCCCCTTCTACGGCGCCCTGCTGCTCCGTGGCTTGCCCGTCATCGTGACGGTGTATTGGCTGGGATCGTTCATTTTCGGTATTCAGCATGGCCTGTGGCGCTATGTGGGACTGCACGACCTCGGACGCATCCTCTGGGCATCGGTCGCAGGGGCGGCGGCCTCGTACGCGGTGCTGCATGGTGTCCTCGGATGGGTGGAGTATCCGCGTTCGGTGCTCATCCTCACGGGGTTGCTGAGCGGACTGTACCTGGCCGGGATCCGGCTGGCGGTGCGGTGGTTCCGTGAATGGATTCAGGTCTGGAGTCCGATGACCAGACGAGTCCTCATCGTCGGTGCCGGCAACGCAAGCGAGCTGCTCGTGCGGGACATGCTGAGCGACGGGCGCTACCATTATCGCCCTGTCGGACTGATCGACGACGATCCGGTCAAACAGCGGATGAAGATTCACGGCGTTTCGGTGGCTGGGCGTATTGATGACATCCCCGAGGTGTCCAGGCGGCTGGTCATCCAGGAAATCATCGTCGCGATTCCCTCGGCATCCAACGCGTTGAAGCAGAAAATCCTTGCCGCCGCCGAGGGCTGCAAAGTTCCCATCAAGATCCTGCCGAGCGTCAAGCAGCTGTTGGCGGATCCGGCCGCCCTGAGACAGATTCGGCCCATGAGCCTCGAAGATCTCTTGCAGCGCGAGCCGGTGCAAACAGACCGCGAGGAGCTTCACCCGCTTTTAGAAGGGCGACGAATACTGGTAACCGGGGCCGGCGGATCGATCGGATCGGAGTTGTGCCGCCAGATCGCCCATTACCGCCCGGCATCGCTGATGCTCCTCGAACGGTACGAGAACAATCTGTACGCGCTTGATCTCGAACTTCGGCGACGATTTCCCCGGGTCAAGATCGTCTCCGCCGTGGGCGATGTGACCCTGCCGGAACGGGTTGCGGACGTTATGGCACAGACGCGCCCCGAGCTGGTCTTTCATGCGGCGGCGCACAAGCACGTCCCCCTCATGGAGATGAATCCCAAGGAGGCCGTCCGCAACAACGTGCTGGGAACCAAGACCGTGGCGGAAGCATCGTTGCACGCCGGCGTCGACCGGTTCGTGCTTATTTCAACGGACAAGGCCGTGAATCCGACCAGCGTGATGGGGGCATCCAAACGGGTGGCGGAAGATCTGATTCAGCGGCTGAACTTCCGGGGAAGGTCGAAATTCAGCGTCGTGCGATTCGGAAACGTCCTCGGGAGCAACGGCAGCGTGGTCCCCCTGTTCACCGAGCAGATTCGTGCAGGGGGGCCGGTCACCGTGACGCATCCGGACATTACCCGTTTCTTCATGACGATTCCGGAAGCGGTGCAGTTGGTCCTGCAGGCCAGCGTCCTCGGCCGGGGCGGGGACGTGTTCGTGCTCGACATGGGCGAGCAGATCAAGGTGGTTGATCTCGCGAGAAACATGATCGTGTTGTCCGGGCTCGTTCCGGAGGAGGATGTCCGCATCAGCTACGTCGGGCTTCGGCCGGGCGAGAAGCTGTTCGAGGAATTGTTCGAAGAAGGAGAACAAGTCGAACCCACCGCCCATGTTAAAATCCGCCGGGCCGTGAAGGATCACGTGCGCGAAGAAAATGAAATCGACCGGATGGTCGAACGGTTGGAAGCGGCGGTCGGCCATGGCGACGACGAAGCCGTGATCCGGGCGCTGCAGGAAGCCGTTCCGACCTATCGGCCGGTCGTTCCGCCGAAGCCTCAGCCCATTCCCTAGCCCTAGAGCAGCACATGCGTCCATCGGAAGACAAAAAGGGCGAATTGATGCCGGCATCCCATTTATAGGGAATCGCTTTGCGGACGGGATTGCATGGGATATCAATACGGTCTCAGATGATGAGGGAGGGATCATGAGAGGAGTGGTGCTGGCCGGGGGATTGGGGACGAGATTGTTGCCGCTCACCAAGGTCACGAACAAGCATCTGCTGCCGGTGTTCAACCGGCCGATGATTTATTATCCTATTCAGACACTGGCCAACGCCGGCATCGATGAGATCATGCTCGTGACCGGCGGCAACAGCGCAGGTGACTTCCTTAAACTCTTGGGCAATGGCAAAGAGTTCGGCCTGAAACGGCTCAACTATACGTACCAGGAAGGCGAAGGTGGAATCGCCGATGCGCTCCGGCTGGCCGAGCACTTTGCCGACGGGGAGTCGGTGTGCGTCATCCTCGGGGACAACATCATCGAGGGCAATATCGCCGCGGCGACGCAGGCGTTTCGCGAGCAACGGAACGGTGCGAAAATCCTGTTAAAAGAAGTGAAAGATCCACAGCGATTCGGCGTGCCGGTCCTGCAGGGCAAGCGCGTCCTCAGGATCGAGGAAAAGCCGGTCAACCCTCCCTCACCCTACGCGGTCACGGGCATCTATTTCTACGATGCCGCCGTGTTCGACATCATCAAGACGCTAAAGCCGTCCGGACGCGGCGAATTGGAGATTACGGACGTGAATAATGCGTATATCCAGGACGGGACGTTGACGTGGGATCTGCTCGAAGGCTGGTGGACGGATGCCGGGACGATCGAATCGCTTCACCATGCCCATCAACTGGTCAGCCGGACAGGCGCCAATAAGATGGGAGGTTGAAGTTCGACATTCTAGGTTCGACGTTCGAGGTGTAAGGGATTGAAGATCACTCGCTTTGAAGACATCCAGGCCTGGCAGGTCGCAAGAGAGTTGTGTAAAGACACTTACGCTCTCAGCGACAACGGGCAATTTGCAAAAGATCTGGCCCTGCGAGATCAGGTGCGAAGAGCGGCCGTTTCTATCATGGCCAACATTTCTGAAGGTTTTGATTCACGGTCCAACGCTGAATTCATTCAGTTTCTTTACTATGCCCTTCGATCAGCATCGGAGCTTCAAAGCCATTTGTATGTAGCCCTAGATCAAGGCTATATCACTCAAGATCGCTTTGCTAGGTCGTGTGAGGAGGCTGGGAAAGTCAAGTCGATGATTTTTGCTTTCGCCCGGTATCTCCGCAATCACAAGAAGGCCAATACGATGAAATCTCGTCGTCCTGAACCTCGAATCTCGAGCATAGAACCTCGAGAGCCAAACGTCGAACGCTGAACCTCGAACTCCTATGAACATCCTTGTAACCGGAGGAGCCGGCTTCATTGGATCGCATCTGGTCCGTCGCCTGGTCAGGGAAGGCGGCCACGAGGTGGTGAATCTGGATGCGCTGAAGTACTCCGGCAATCTCGCCAACCTGCAGGATCTCGAGGGAGACCGGCAGTATCGATTTGTGCACGGCGATATTGGCGATCAGCCGCTGGTGGAACGGGTTCTGCGGGAGCATCGGATCGAGGCCGTCGTCAACGCCGCCGCGGAGACCCACGTCGATCGGTCAATCATGGATCCAGGGACTTTTGCGCGCACGGATGTCGTCGGAACCGGCGTGTTGCTCGAGGAATCCAGGCGTGCCGGCATCTCCAGGTTTCTGCAGGTCAGCACCGACGAGGTGTACGGCAGCGTGGAAACCGGAAGCTCCACGGAGGAGGCGCCGCTCGCTCCGCGCAGCCCCTATTCGGCCAGCAAAGCCGGCGGAGAACTGCTCGTGCTGAGTTACTGGTCGACGTTCGACTTTCCGGTGATGGTGACCCGCGGCAGCAACACCTACGGCGCCAACCAGTATCCGGAGAAGTTCATCCCCCTCTTCATCACCAACGCCATAGACGATCGGCCGCTTCCGTTGTACGGTGACGGCCGCCAATGTCGGGATTGGTTGGCGGTCGAGGACCATTGTTCGGCGATCGATCACGTGCTGCTTCATGGCGAGCCGGGACAGATTTACAACATCGGCGGCGGCAACGAACGGGAAAATGTCACCGTCGCGGAATTGTTGTTGGCCTGCCTTGGCAAGTCCGCTCAGCTCATCAGATTTGTCCGGGACCGCCCCGGACACGATCGCCGCTATGCGGTCGATTGCGCCAAGCTACGGAAGCTCGGGTGGCGGCCGTCCGTGTCGTTCGAGGAAGGACTGAAGACGACGGTCGAGTGGTATCGCACGCATGAATCGTGGTGGCGCCCCATCAAGTCCGGCGAGTTCAGGCGTTACTATGAAGAACAGTACGGTAAGCGACTTACGGAAGCAGGTTAAGGGGGATAGAGGGGGTACAGGGATAGGGGTAAAGAGGTAAGGGGATAAAAGGGATAGGGTACTAGTATCGATACCCCGTTATCCCCTATCCCGCTACCCCCACTTGAGCTATGCGTATTCTGATCACCGGCGCTCAGGGTCAGCTCGGGTCCGCGCTGCGCTCAGTGCTGCCCCAGCAGACGCTCATCCTGAAGGATTTGCCCGGGTTCGATCTGACGGCGCCGTCGTGCGAGGAGCAGATCGTTCAAGCCCGGCCCCATGTCGTCGTGCATGCCGCCGCGTATACCAACGTCGATGGAGCAGAACGGGAACCGGACAAGGCCAGGGCGGTCAACGTCGCGGGGACGGCCGCCGTGGCGCGCGCAGCTCAGCGTGTGGGTGCTCGACTGATCTACATTTCGACAGACTACGTATTCGACGGCGCCAAGGCCGTGCCGTATACGGAGGAGGATCAGACAAATCCGCTGAACGTCTACGGCCGGTCGAAGCGGGAGGGCGAAGTGGCAGCCGCCGAACATTGCGAGGACTGCCTCGTAGTCCGTACGGCTTGGCTCTATGGGCATGCCGGGCAGAATTTCGTCAAGACGATCATGCGGCTGTCCGGAGAACGGCCGGCCCTGGAGGTCGTGGCGGACCAACGGGGCTGTCCGACCTTTGCCGACGATCTGGCTCATGCGCTCTGCGATCTGATCCCGAGCGGGCTCACGGGAGTCTGTCACGCGACGAACAGCGGAGACACCACCTGGTTCGAATTCGCGGACACGATTGTGCGGTTGGCCGGCGGAGGCGCCGTGGTCCGTCCGATCGCCACGGCTCAGTCGGAGCGCCCGGCCCAGCGTCCGCCGTACAGTGTTTTGGCCTACGGCCGTCTGCGGCTGGTGCGGCCGTCGCTCCCGGATTGGCGCGACGGACTGGAACGGTTTATGCGGCAGAGTCGTGCGTCCGCGTCGAACGTGCAATCGTCGGGCGCAGCGCCGGTATGAGTCGCGACGATGGTTTTTTGTTTGCAGGGCCGTGTCGAGTCGGTATGATGACGACGTGAGTGACCCGGAGGGACGTGCGCACAATGGCCAAGTCTCGAGCCGCCCAGCGCGGCGGTAAAAAAGCAGCCGACAAGAGGCGCGCAGACCGGCTCAAGGGGATTCGGTTGTTCGCGACGGACGTCGACGGGGTCTTGACCGACGCGGGTATGTACTACGGCGAATCCGGAGATGAGTGGAAAAAATTCAATACGCGGGACGGCATGGGCATCAAGCTGCTGCAGCGCGAGGGACTGTTGACCGCGATCGTCACCCAGGAACGCACCAAGCTGGTCGCCAGGCGCGCTGAGAAGTTGGCGATCCCTGAGGTGCATCAGGGTGTGATGGACAAGCTGGCCTTGGTCCGGGAGATGGCGACCAGACATGGGTTGACGATGGAGCAGGTCGCATTCATCGGAGACGATATCAACGATCTTGCTACCTTAAAGGCGGCGGGCTTTTCGGCCGCTCCGTTCGACGGCGTGCGGCAGGTGGTTGCGGCGGTCGATTATGTCTGCCGGAAGAAAGGCGGCGAAGGAGCCGTTCGGGAAGTCATCGACATGATTCTTGATGCGCGCAGTGGACCCGGGGAGGGATAGTCGAATGAAGAATCGCGCGACGGTATATCCCGTCATCATGGCGGGCGGCAGCGGAACGAGATTCTGGCCCTTGAGCCGGCACCTCTTTCCCAAACAGCTGCTTCGCATCATCGGCGATGAAACCTTGATCCAACAGACGATGAGGCGGGTGAGTCATGTGTCGCCGGCCGAACGGGTATTGATCTCGACCAATCTCGCTCAAGCGGACTCGATCCGCATTCAGCTCGGAGAATGGAAGGACGCGATCAAGGACAACTTCGTGCTTGAGCCGGAAGGAAGAAATACGGCTCCCGCCATCGCCCTGGTTGCGTTGGAACTCATCCGCCGCGATCCCGATGCGGTGATGTTAGTCGTGCCCGCCGATCATATCGTCAAGGGGCAGAAGGAATTCGACGCCGCGGTCGGTCTTGCGGCGGACCTGGCCGCGCAGGGGTATCTCGTGACGTTCGGCATCAAGCCGGCCAGGCCTGAAACGGGCTACGGCTATATCAAGCCGAACAAACGGGTCACCGTCGGCAAACAGGGAAAGCTCAAGGGCCATCCGGTCAGTCGCTTCGTGGAAAAGCCCAATGCGGCCAAGGCCGCGCAGTACGTGAAGGCGAAGGATTACTACTGGAACAGCGGCATGTTCGTCTGGCGGGCCGCGACGATTCTGGAAGAAATCCGGCGTCATCAACCGGCCCTGTTCAAGGGCATCGACCGGATCCGTGAATTGATACAGGCGGGAGGCCTGAGAGGAGCGGTCGATGAAGAGTATAAGAAGCTGACCCCCGTGTCCATCGATACAGGGGTGATGGAGAAATCCACGAAGTCGGCTGTCGTGCCGGTCGCCTTCGAATGGTCCGATGTCGGGAGTTGGGGCAGCCTCGACGAAGTCGCTCCCAAAGACAAGGCGGGTAACATCGTCGGCGGCCGGGTCGTCGATCTCGGCAGCCAACGGTCCGTGGTCTACGGGGACCGTCGCGTCGTGGCGACGATCGGATTGACCGACATGGTGGTGGTCGACACCCCCGATGCCACGCTCGTTTGTCCCAAGGATCGGGCCCAGGACGTGAAGAAGGTCGTGGACATCCTCAAGCAGCAGGGCGCTCCCGAACATCTCGAGCACGTGACCGTCCATCGGCCCTGGGGATCCTATACGGTGTTGGAGGAAGGGGACGGCTATAAAGTGAAACGCGTGACGGTGAAGCCGGGTGGGAGATTGTCGCTGCAAATGCATCACCGCAGAAGCGAGCATTGGGTGGTCATCGCCGGGACGGCAAGGGTCACCCGGGGTGACGACGTCTTCGATCTTCAGGTCGGCCAGAGCACGGCCATTCCGGTCGAGACCCGCCACCGTCTGGAGAATTTCGGCCACGAAACGTTGCACATCATCGAAGTTCAGAATGGGCCGTATCTTGGCGAGGACGACATCGTCCGGTTCAAGGACGAGTACGGACGGACCGCGCACGGTTGAATTGGAGCAGGAGACATCATGGGGCTTTTTCGAGAATATGATCTGCGTGGCATCATCGGCAAGGAGTTGACCGAGCCGATCGCCGAGCAGGTAGGCCGCGCCTACGCCACGTACGTCAAGGATCGAGGCGTGAAGACGATCTCCGTCGGCCGTGACGGCCGATTGAGTTCTCCCGGACTCTTCCAGGCGCTGGTGCGGGGGCTGCTTGGCGGCGGGATGAATGTCGTGGACGTCGGCGTCTGTCCATCCCCATTGGTCTATTTCTCGCTATTCACCCTGCCGGTCGAGGGCGGGATCATGATCACCGGCAGCCATAACGCGGCCGAATATAACGGGTTCAAGATCTGCGTCGGCAAGGAAGCCATTCATGGCGAGGCGATTCAGGATCTTCGCCGCATCTTGGAGGCAGGCCGGTTCGTGTCCGGGCAGGGCCTGTTGTCCGAGCATCCGATCATTCCCGATTATCTGGCCTACATCAAGCGCAGTTTTCCCGATGTGAACGGCAAGCGGCTGCACGTCGTCATCGATTGCGGCAACGGTGCGGCGGCACTGGTGGCTACGCAGGCCCTCGAGCTGCTGGGCTGCCGCGTGACGGGACTCTATTGCGATCTGGACGGGCGGTTTCCCAATCATCATCCTGACCCCACCGTTCTGGAAAATCTTCAGGACTTGATGGAGGCGGTGAAACAACATAAGGCGGACGTGGGGATCGGTTACGACGGCGATGCCGACCGTATCGGGGCGATCGACGAACAAGGGCAGGTGTTGTGGGGAGACCGGCTGCTCGTGGTCTATGCGCGCGACATCCTGGCCTCAAAGCCTGGAAGCACCATCATCTCGGAGGTCAAGGCGTCCCAGAGTCTCTATGACGATATCGCCAAACAAGGCGGTCGGCCGGTCATGTGGAAAACCGGCCATTCGCTGATCAAGTCCAAGATGAAGAGTGAAAAGGCCGTGTTGGCCGGCGAAATGTCCGGGCATATGTTTTTCGCCGACCGCTATTTCGGCTATGATGACGCCATCTACGCGTCCTGCCGCCTGATCGAGATCCTGTCCAAGAATCCACGGCCTCTCTCGTCGCTCGTGGCGGATCTTCCGCAGACTTCCGTGACGCCCGAGATTCGCGTCGATATGCCTGATACGGTCAAGTTCGACGTGGTCAAACGGGTTCATGAACGTTTCGCCGGCTATCTCAAGACGCGGCATGAAATCGGACAGCACCGTCTGCCGCTTCGCGACCTGGTCACGATCGACGGCGTGCGCGCGATTTTCGACGACGGGTGGGGGTTGATCCGCGCGTCGAACACGCAGCCGGCGCTGGTCTTGCGCTTCGAAGCGACTTCACCCGCACGCCTCGAGGCCATCCGGACCACCGTCGAGCATGAGTTGGCCGACGCGAAGCACTCATTGGGCCAGTAGTTCATTGGTCCCGTTCTTCCCCCTGCGTGCCGGTTCCCTCCCTCCGATGCGGTGGATGTTCGCCGCCGCTCTCGTCGCTTCCTTCTTTGGTTCCTCGGTCCGGACCTTGGCTGAGTCTCCCGCGCTCGTGCGGGCCGTGCAGGTCGGCGAGCGGCTGACCTACGAGCTGTCTTGGCTCAATATCCTGGCGGGAACCGCCGTACTCGAAGTGGGAGAAGGAGGCGGCAACGTGCGGCACACGCTCAAGCTCATGATGACAGCGCAGTCCAGTCCGAAGGTGACCAGGTTCTATCCGGTAGACAACCGGGTGGAATCGCTGGTAAGTCCCGACACGTTTCTCTCGGAACACATGACCTTCCACCGGCGGGAAGGCAAGCGCAAGAACGATTTCGACTATACCTTCCATCATGATCAAGGAACGGTGACTGCGGTCAAGGACGGGGTGTCGGAGACATTGCCCATTCCTCCCGGCACGTTCGACGCCATCTCCTGTCTGTATTATGTGCGGAGTCTCCCGCAGTTCACTCCCGGCACGACGGAATCGCTCAGCGTTCATCATGACAAGAAGAACTACAAACTCGAGGTACGGGTGGAGGGGCTGGAAACGATCAAAGGCTCGTGGGGAAATGCGGAGGCGGTCCGCCTGCTCGTGATCATGCCCTTTCAAGGGATCTTCTTGAACCAAGGCAATATCCGCGTATGGCTGACGAATGACAGCCGGCGAATCCCGCTCAGAATGAAGGCGCGAGTGATCATCGGTTCCATTGTCGCCGACCTGGTGAGCAGTGGAGCAGAGGGCCGTTCCCATCCTTAATGGGTCCATGTTTCATTGCCCACCCCATTGCAGACAGGCTATAATTGCCAGCTATCATCCAATTCGGGCAGGGGTTGCGGGCCCTTCGGTTCCCGCTGATTCATGGCGCTTCATTCGCTGACGCTTGAGCAATATTTCAATCGGAGCCACACGGCTGTCCCCGGAGGGGGCCCTCCCTTTACGACCCTCCTCTCGCACGTGGGATTGGTGGGCAAGCTCCTGTCCCGCGACCTTCGCCTGGCCGGTCTCCTGGATGTACTCGGTGCCAGCGGAGATACAAACGTTCAGGGCGAAGCGGTCAAGAAATTGGATCAAATCGCCAATGAAACCTGCGTGCAGGTCTTCCAGCGAAGCGACGTCGTCTGTGCCTTGGCCTCCGAGGAAATGGAAAAGCCGGTGATCGTGTCGAAGCCGGGACAGCACGCGCCCTACATGGTCCTGTTCGACCCTCTCGATGGCTCCTCCAATACCGACGTCAACATGCCACTCGGTTCCATCTTTTCAATCGTGACCCACCAGCCGGCCGACCGCCTGCCGGGGGAACGGGATTTGTTGCGGAAAGGCACGGATCAATTGGCGGCCGGCTATCTTCTCTTCGGCCCCAGCACGATGTTCGTGGTGGCCACAGGAAAGGGCGTGCACGGGTTTACGCTCGATCCCGCACTCGGCGAATACCTACTGTCGCACGAAGGCATGACCATTCCGACTCGCGGCAAGATCTACGCGGTGAATGAGGGAAATTATCAGAAGTGGCCCGACGGGACGAAGCGGTATTTCGATCATCTGAAGATGGACGATAAAGCAACCGGGCGGCCCTATAGCGGGCGGTACTCGGGTTGTTTGGTCGCGGACGTGCATCGTATCCTGCTGAACGGGGGTATTTATCTGTATCCCGCCGAAGCCAAGAAGCCGGAAGGAAAACTGCGGTTGCTCTATGAGGCGAACCCCCTGGCGCTGATTGTCGAGCAGGCGGGCGGGCGGGCGAGCACGGGAACGAAGCGGATTCTCGATGTCCAACCGGAGCGGTTGCATCAGCGGGTGCCGCTCCTCATCGGGAGCCGCGACGATGTGCAAGAAGCGGAAGCCTTTTTCGCCAAGTCGTAGGGTTTCGGGGCGCGAGACGGAGTTCGTTCGAGCCCGGGCCTGCCGGGTCGTAGCTCGGTTCAGCGGCCGGACGACTGGTCGTTTCGCAACGTGAGAACGAGTTGAGGGCTGCTTCAACAGCCCGACTGGGAGGGACACATGACTGACAGGGTTCAAGAGATTTTGAGTTGGTACGGCAGCGACAATGCAGGCACAAAGACGAATATCGCTCGTCTTCTGCGGAGCGGAAAGCTCGGCGGCACCGGCAAGCTCGTCATTCTTCCCGTGGATCAGGGATTCGAGCACGGTCCTGCCAGAAGCTTTGCGCCAAATCCGGCCGGGTATGATCCGCTGTATCATTTCCAATTGGCCATTGACGCGGGGTGCAATGCCTATGCGGCTCCGTTGGGTTTCTTGGAAGCTGGAGCGAGCCACTTCGCCGGCCAAATCCCGCTGATCCTGAAACTGAACAATCATGACGTGTTGCACGACGAGAAGGACCCGCTTCCTTCCGTCACCGGCAGCGTGAGGGACGCCCTTCGGCTGGGGTGCGCGGCCGTGGGCTTCACGATCTATCCGGGATCGGCCCACTGCAACGCCATGTACGAACAGCTGCGTGCAATCGGGGAAGAGGCGAAGGACAACGGTCTGGCACTGGTCGTGTGGTCCTATCCCCGCGGTTCCGCGCTCAGCAAAGAAGGAGAGACTGCGATCGACGTGGTGTCGTACGCGGCGCAGATCGCGGCCCAATTGGGCGCGCATATCATCAAGGTGAAGTTGCCCAGCGCCCATCTCGAACAGGCCGCGGCCAAGAAGGTGTACGAGTCGGCTCAGATTCCCATCAAGACGCTGGCTGAACGGGTGAAACACGTCGTCCAAAGCTCGTTCGACGGGCGCCGCATCGTCATTTTCTCCGGAGGGGCCAAGGCCGAGGATCAGAATGTCTTCGAAGAGGCCCGCGCCATCCGTGAAGGCGGCGGATTCGGTTCGATTATCGGGAGGAATTCATTTCAGCGGCCGAAGGCGGACGCCGTCAAGTTTCTGCATACGATCATGGGCATTTACGCGGGCGAAATCCGATAGCGGCCGGGTTGGGATCAGTCATGAAATTGAATCCGTCTTGGGGCTTGTCGTTTGTGTTGGTGGCGGTCGGCGTCGTCATCGGGGTCGGCATTGCGTCGGATTTGGGATGGCTCCCAAGCGGAAGCGCGGGACCGGATCCGACGCCCGTGCCGGATCCGATCGTTCGCCCCGTCGCCACGGCGCCTCAACCGGTCATATCGGGAGCCGGGGCCAAGAACTTCGTCGAAATCGCCAAAATGGTGAAACCGGCGGTGGTCAACATCGCGGCGGCCAGAAATGGAAAGGCGGGAGATGGGCCTCATGGCACACCCTTCGACGATCCCTTCTTTCGTCGGTTCTTCGGCGACGAGTTTTTCAAGCGGGAGTCCCCGCCGCGGGACCGTAAGGAACGGGGCCAGGGGTCCGGCGTCATCGTCGATCCCAACGGCGTCATCATCACGAACAATCACGTGGTCAACAAGGCCGATGAGATCCGCGTTTTCCTGTCGGACAAGCGCGAGTTCAAAGCCAAGCTGATCGGGACCGACGCCAAGACCGACATCGCGGTGATCAAGATCGAAGCCGCCGGGTTGCCCACGGTGCCGTTCGCCGATTCGGATCAGCTTGAAGTGGGCGAATTCGTGCTGGCAGTCGGCAGTCCGTTCGGACTGACGCAGAGCGTGACCATGGGAATCGTGAGCGCGGTAGGACGGGCCAGCATGGGCATTGCCGAGTACGAAGACTTCATCC
>Ga0268299_1003391_pt1 | contig 14812 bp, 11 predicted proteins | sample NOBtaG_FD_193484 | JGI IMG/M metagenome (GOLD analysis project Ga0268299, IMG submission 193484) | Activated sludge microbial communities from bioreactor in Nijmegen, Gelderland, Netherland - NOB reactor | ecosystem: Engineered > Bioreactor > Aerobic > Activated sludge | place: Netherlands...
GCCGCGCAGACCGCGTCGAGCGTGCGGGTGTCCTTTCCGACTCCGTCCGGCAATCCGACCGTCGGAGCCAATCTCCAGGAGTGTCGCGTGCAGGTTCGCCGGCACGCGAGCGCGAGCTGCAGCCCGACCGTCACCATCAACGTCAAGGAGAACGGCGTGCTGCGGGTTGCCGGTGTCGCGTCGGCCGCGATCACGGGCCCCACGATCCTGAGTCTCACCTGGAATGCGAGCGCGCTGACAAGCCCAACCGGCGCGGACGTCGAGTGTGAAGTGGTCGCGCCGGCCTGCGGCACGGGCATGGCCGCGAATCGATGGTCCGCCGACGTCGGCGCGGTCGAATGGAACGTCACGTACACGGTCGCGGCGACGCCGACGGCCACCTTGACCGCGACGCCAGTTCCGACGCTCACCGCGACGACGACTCCAGTGCCGACCCTGACGACGACGCCCGAGCCCACCGCGACGGCAACGACGACGCCCGAGCCGACCGCAACCGCAACGGAGACACCCGAGCCCACCGCGACCGCGACCGAGACGCCGGAGCCAACTGCGACGGCAACGGAGACGCCGGAGCCAACTGCGACGGCAACGGAGACGCCGGAGCCGACGGCAACGGCAACGGAGACGCCGGAGCCGACGGCAACGGCAACGGAGACGCCGGAGCCCACCGCGACCGCGACCGAGACGCCGGAGCCAACTGCGACGGCAACCGAGACGCCGGAGCCCACCGCGACCGCGACCGTCACCCCGACGCCGACGGTGACCGCGACGGAGACACCGGAGCCTACTGCTACGGCAACCGAGACGCCGGAGCCGACCGCGACGGCAACGGAGACCCCGGAACCCACGGCGACCGCAACCGTCACGCCGACGCCAACGGTGACCGCGACGGAGACACCGGAGCCCACCGCGACTGCAACCGAGACGCCGGAGCCGACCGCGACGGCAACGGAGACGCCGGAGCCCACCGCGACCGCGACCGTCACGCCGACGCCGACGGTGACCGCGACGGAGACACCGGAGCCTACTGCTACGGCAACCGAGACGCCGGAGCCGACCGCGACGGCAACGGAGACGCCGGAACCCACCGCGACCGGGACCGTCACGCCGACGCCGACGGTGACCGCGACGGAGACACCGGAGCCCACCGCTACTGCAACCGAGACGCCGGAGCCGACCGCGACGGCAACGGAGACGCCGGAGCCCACCGCGACCGAATCTGCGACTCCGACGGCGACCGAAACGCCGGAAGCCACCGCCACGCCGACGGAGTCGCCGACCCCGACGGCCACCGAGACCGCGACCCCGACGGCGTCGCCGACGCCGACGGCGACGGAGACGCCGGAAGAGACGGCGTCGCCAACCGCGACGTCGACCGAAGCCACGCCGACGGCGACCGAAAGCCCGACGCCCACCGCGACCGCCACGGCGACCGAAACCGCGACACCGGAGCCGACCGAAACCGCGACGCCCGAGCCGACGGAGACCGCGACGCCCGAGCCCGTTCTGACGGCGACGCCGACGGTCAGCCCGACTCCGAGCGTCAGCCCGACGGCGACGCCTGGGCCGCTCGATCATTTCCTCTGCTACGAGACGCACCGTCGCTCGCTCAACATGAAAGGCGTGACCGCCAACGACGCCCTCGGCGCGAGCACGATCACCGTGCGGCAGGCGAAGCGCCTGTGCGCGCCGGTCAACAAGAACAACGAGGACCCGACGGCGCCGAGCCACCCCGGCCATCAGACGTTCTACACGATCAAGCAGACGGGTCCGAAGTTCGATCGCGTCAAGGATCTCACGGTGACCGACCAATTCGGCACGATCGAGGTCGACCTCGTCCGGCCCGAGCGCCTGCTCGTGCCGACGTCGAAGAGCCTGAGCGCGCCGCCGCCGCCGGCGCTCGGTGTGCCGCTCGATCACTACAAGTGCTACCGGGTCCGCGGTGCCCGCGTGCGCGTACCGAACGTGAGCGTGCAGACGCAATTCAACCCGGCGGGTCCGATCAACGTGTCGATCAAGCGCCCGCGTGATCTGTGCTTCCCCGTCGACAAGAACGGCGAGGGCATCAACGATCCGACGCGCGGCCTCATGTGCTACCAGGTGCGGACGCTGCCGCAGCAGCCGCCGCACGTATGGACGACCGACCAGTTCGGCAGCGCCGACTACGATCTGTTCGGCATCCGCGACCTCTGCGTGCCGCTGCTGGCCGGTCCTGGCCGGTGCGGCGACGGCTTCCTCAACTCGCCCGGCGAGCAGTGCGAGGTCGACAACGACGGGAACTGCCCGGGCCGCTGCGACACGGAGACCTGCACGTGCACCGAGCCGGAGCCCTGCGGCAACGGCACCCTCGATCCGGGTGAGCAGTGCGAGCAGGACAGCGATTGCCTCACCCAATGTCGAGGGCCGGCGCCGTGTTCCATCTTCGTCCCGCTCCCGCAGTGTACCGATTGCCAGTGCGTGGTGCCGCCGTACTGCGGCGACGGCGTCGTCAACGGCACGGAGGAATGTGACGACGGTCTGGTGGCGAACGCCGACAACCGCGACTGCACGGTCACCTGCGAGGCCAACGTCTGCGGCGACGGGAAGCAGAACACGATCGGTCCGAACGGGATCGAGGCGTGCGACGACGGGAATCTCGATGACGGCGACGGCTGCGACAGCAATTGCACTCCGACCGAGTGCGGCAACGGCGTGCAGACGACCGACGAGGCGTGCGACGACGGCAACCTGACCGATGGCGACGGTTGCGACAGCAACTGCACGGCCACGGGATGCGGCAACGGCATCACCACGGCGCCGGAGGAATGCGATGACGGCAACACCACCGGCGGCGACGGATGCGAAGCCGATTGCACGCTGCCCCCGGTGTGCGCGGCCGTAGGCGAAGCGTGCAGCGATTCGCCTACGGGCCCGCAGTGCTGCCCCGGAGCCGTGTGCTGTGTCACGCGAGCGGTCGTCACCGACGGCGTGTGCTGCATACCCTGATCCTCTCGGTACAGCCTTCCAGCGAGGTCGCCGCGCACGCGGCGACCTCGTGGTTTTCGACGACGCGAGCGTCGCGCGTTCCGTAAACGCGCGACCGGTCCGGTCGGACGCAGGCTACTCGTCGCGTCGCGCGCCTTCCGCGTGGCGAGTACGGAGATCCGCGTGGTAGCGTCCGACCCCGTGAGCTCCGCGACCCGCGAACCCGAGGCGCCTCGGACCGTGATGTCCATCGACGAATGGGCGGCGTTGCCGGAGGACGAGCCCGGCGAGCTCGTGGACGGCTACCTGGTGGAGGAGGAGATGCCAGGTTTGCTGCACGAGATGGTAGTCGGGTGGTTGTACTTCGCCCTGCGATGGTGGGTGACGCAGCGGGGCGGGCTGGTGTTCGGCTCGGAGGCGAAGTTCGCCGTTTCGCCCCGCAGCGGACGGAAGCCCGACCTGACGCTGTACCTGCCTGGACATCCGGTGCTGCCGCGTCGGGGCGCCGTGCGGGTGCCGCCCGACGTCGCGGTCGAGGTCGTCACCCTCACGCCACGGGACGTTCGGCGTGATCGCGTTCAGAAGGTCGACGACTATGCGGCGTTCGGTGTGCGCTACTATTGGATCGTCGACCCGGAGCAGCGCACCTTCGAAGTCCTCGAGCTCGGCGACGACGGCCGCTACGTGCGTGCGCTCGGCGCGACGGGCGGCACGCTCCCCGTGGTCCCCGGTTGCGAGGGCTTGGTACTCGATCTCGACGAGCTTTGGCGCGAAGCCGACAAGCTCGGCTCTGCCGACGGCAGCTAGCCGAGCGCGACTTCTTTCGCGACCTCGTATGCCTTGATGTCGAGGCCCTTCGGTTGGAGCAGCATCACGGCCTTGTTGAACTCGGCCATGTGCGGGCTCGCCATGTGCGCCTTGATCGCGTCCATCGATTCCCAGCGCTCGATCACGCGCACCATGCCGGGGTCGGTGATGTCGACGGCGAAGGCGTACTTGAGACAGCCGGCTTCCTTGCGGGTCGCGGTCTCCATCGCCTTCACGGCGTCGACGACCTTGGACGCGGAGCCCGGCTCCACGATGACTTCGACTTGGACGACGATCATACGAGTCTCCTCAAGTAGTCTTCGGTGTTGTCCTGGATCCGCTTGGCTTTCGCCTTCGGATCCTCCTCGACGACGATCTCGTCGGGGGTGATCTTGTAGAGGGGCTGGCCCTTCCGCACGACGACGCCGCTCGTCGGCATGAGCACGTCGGTGACCGTGCCCGCGAACGGGGCGAGCACTTTGTTGAACATCTTCATGACCTCGATGATGTAGAGCGGCTGGCCCTTGTCGAAATGGGCGCCCTTGGTCACGAAGGCAGGCAGGGTGGGCGCCTCCTGCGCGTAGAACGTGCCGCCCATCGCCGCGACGACCTCGTCGGACTTGGTGACCGGCGGCGGGACGAGCACCTTCCGCATCGCATCCTGGAGCTTCGGGTCGTGGAGACGCTCCGGGATCGTGATGGTGAGGTCGTCCTCGAGCTTCAGGTCGTAGAAGCCGACCTTCTCCGCGATCAGCGGGAGGAGCCCGAGGATGTCGAGCCCGAGCTGATGCCCGGCGTGCGCGGCGCGGACGCGCACCCACGTGGCGGCGTCGATCCCGAACGCCGGCGTGCTGGCGCGGAGCTTCGCGTCGAGTGCGGGCCAGTCGAGCCCCTTCGCGCGCTCGGCGAGCCGGCCGTAGAACGCGAGCGCGGTCGCGAGCTGATCCTGGTCGTGATCCCAGATGCGGTGCGCGGCAGCGGCGCTCGGCGTGTCGAGGTTCAGGAGGCTGTAGGTGTCGGCGAGGATCTCGACCGGGTTCCGGTGCCAGGCGACCCGACCGTCGGTGACCGTGAAGTCGAGACGGTGGGCGCTGAGCCACGCCGACAGGTGGTGCGGCTCCTCGATCAGTTGCTGCATCGGCCGCTCGAGGAGCGTCTCCTTCATGTCGAGGACGCGGCGGGTGGCGTCCGCGACGGCGGCGCTCGCTTTCGCCGTGGCGGCGCGGGCGATCTGCCGGAAGGCGTGGTCGAGGTCGATCGACTGGGCTTCCTGCGCGAGCTGCCCGACCAGCGTCAGGTAGGGCACGACGAACTTGGTCGTCGGCTTCGCCCAGGTGTCGCGGGCGAGGAACCAGGTGAGGATGCCGTAGTGGAACTCGAGGTTGGTCGCGAGGTCGATGCCGCGGAGCGTGGTGCGGCGGAAGATCTCGACGAGCCGCTCCCAGCTCTCGTGGCGGCTCGACCCGGTGGCGAGCAGCAGCGCGACGTTCGAATCGTACGCGCCCGCGAGGCGGTAGCGCATGAAGAGCCCGGTGTCGGGGTTCTTGATGCAGATGCCCTGGTCGTCGCGGATCTCGCCCGCGATCGGGTCGGACCACGAGACGATGACGCCGCCGGCGGCGGGGTTGAGCGCGCGGTCGGTCGCGTTCAAACGGGCTTCGATCGCGGCACGCTCGCGCAGTACGCGCGTCGGCTTCGGGAGGCGGGCCTTGTGCTTGGCGATCAGCGCCATCGCTTCGACCAGCGACTCGACGTCGAAGAACTCCTTCTTGTCCTTCGGGTTCGTGAAACGGAGGGCGTAGCAGAGCTCGGACACCCGGTGCTCGACCTGGATGCGGGTGTTGACCTCCATGAAGTAGTGGCGGTCCCCGTCGACGATGCACTCGAAGGTCGACGCCGAGTCGAGCTTCACCGCGCGGCCGAAGCGCTCCGCTTCTTCTTCCATGCGACCGAGCGTCACGAGGTCGGTCTGGAGCGCTTTCACCTTCTTCAGCTGCTTGGCGGCCTTCGCGGCGGCGATCGCGTCCGCGAGTCCCTCGCGCGTGACCGAGACCTCGACGAGCTTCTGCTCGTGCATCTGGAGGGAGCAGTCGCGGCCGCCGAGCGCGATGGTCCACTCGCCGTTGCCGAGGATCTGGATCTCGTTGTGACGGGTCTGCTCGATGTTGAGCTCGAGCAGGATGTTCTTGTTGTCGCCGACGCCGGTCGCCTTGACCTCGGCCAGCACCTCGCGGACGAGCGTCGGCACCTGCGCCGCCGTGTCGAAAATGCGCTGGCCTTTGCCGCCGCCGCCGCCGATCGCTTTCAGGCGGAAGCGGCGGCCCGGCTGGTCGGCGAGGAGCTTGGCAGCTTCGAGCCGGAGCGTCTCGGCGAGCTCGTCGATCGAGTAGAGGTCGACCTGCTTCCGATACGAGGCTTCGAGGAGCTGCTCGACGGCGTCGGCGAGCGCGATCTTCTCGTTGCCGAGCGCGGGCACGGCGAGGCCGTGCTTCTTGGCGAGCTTCTCGAGCGCCTTCCGATCGCGGTAGAGCCGGAGCAGCGTCCGCGTGGTCGCGTCGTTCACGCCCGGCGTCACCGACACCTTGTTCTCGATCGCGGTGCGCTTGGCCTCGTCCTTGGCGCCGGCCGCCATCTGCGTGTGCGAACAGGGGCCGATGAAGTTGATGCCGGCTTCTTCCAGGCGGCGCACGAACTCGGCGTCCTCGGCCATGAAGCCGTAGCCGGCGAAGACGTAGCCGTACCCGTGCTCGCGGCAGATCGCGATCATCTGGTCGATGCGCTGCACGCGCTCGTCCTTGGTGGCGCCCGTGTAGTCCGGGACCGGATGGACGTGGCGCGGGTCCATCATGCGGAGCTCGGGCGAGAGCGCCCGCGGAAAGACGATCGAATCGCGCTCGGAGAGGAGGATGCCCACGTTGGTCATCCCCATCTCGCGAAAGACGTCGATGGCTTCCTTCCGGATGGGACCGCGACAGACGATGAGCACGCCCATGTCGTCGCAAGAGAAAGAACGGGTCCAGGCGGTGCTCGCGAGGCCGAGTCGGCGGTCGCGGTGCACCATGGGATTGTCGGCGTACGAGGAGGCGGTCTTGGGTGTCGTCATCGTGGGTAAGGGGCTGTTTCCTATTGTGGAACGGCCGAAAACGCCAGTGGCCCGGAGGGCCGCTCCGGCCGTGTGTCAGGCCATCAAGAACTTGCCGTTGGCGGCGGCGACGGGCCGATCCCGCTCGTCCTGCCAAGCGATCACGTGGACGTGCGAGATGCGGCGTCCAAGCTTGAAGATTTCGCCGCGCGCGCGGGTCTCGCGCGGCCCGGCCGAGCGCAGGTAGTCGATCGTGAAGCTGATGGGACGAGGGACGTTGTCGAGCCCGCTCTCGGCGACGAGGCGCAGGATCGCGGTCATCTCGAGAAACGACCCGATGACGCCGCCGTGGATCGCGGGGAGCCGGGTGTTGCCGATGAGCGGCGCCGCGAAGGGCAGCACGCACTCGATGCCGTTCGGCGTCTCCTCGACGTCCATGCCGAGGAGCCGAGCGTACGGGATCGCGGCGACGAGACGATTCATGCCTTGGCCTTCTCGCCCTTGAAGCCGCCGAACGGGCTCCCGCCGCTGTTGGCGCCGACCATGAACGTTCCGAGGCAGCTCGCGAACGGGTCGGCTTCGTCCTTGTCCCACGCGGTCGCGCGGACGAACGCGACGTTGTGGCCGAGCTTGTAGCAATCGGCCCGCGCGATGATCTCGAGCCCGGGGACGGCGGCGCGCAGGTAGTCGACGCGGAGGTCGATGGTCGCGATCGCCAGGAGCTCTTCCATCGCGCACGCCACCGCGAGCCCGGAGGCCTGGTCGATCAGCGCGGTGACGGCGCCGCCGAAGACGACCTTGCGCTGCGGGTCGCCGACGAGCTCCTCGTCGTAGGGCAAGGCGAGGACCGCGAAGCCCGGGCCGACTTCCACGACGCGCATCCGCAGCCGCCCCGCGTACGGCGTGAACTGGCCGATGTCGAACTTGGCGGGCCCGAAGAGGGCCCCCATGGCGTACTGGCGTTCGGTCGACATCGCGCCGGAGGACTTTCGACGGCGCCCGCGAGGGAGTCAAGCGCGCGCCGGAAGATCCGTCAGCCGAGGACGACCTTCCGGCCGTAGAACGCCTCGGCGAATCCCGACGGCGCGTTGCACTCCATGCCGCGCAGGCGGAGCGCCGCGCGAAACAGATCCTCCGTGAACCAGCGCCGGCCGCGCTGGCTCGGGAAGGCACGCACCAGGTGACGGACCTTCCGTGTCGTCGTCGCGCGGTCGAGGGGCACGAACACGTTCGGCGTGCCGAAATCGCCGTCGTACTTCGGGATCTCGTATTCGAGGATCGCGTGATCGCGGAACGTGTTCCACGTGAGCTCGGAGACGAGGCGGTGATCCTGGTGGCGGTCGTCGCGGTAGTGCGTGAAGACGAGATCGGGATTCGTCTCGCGCTTCAGCGTTTCGAAGAACCCCTTCACGTCGCCGCCGACGTACGGCAGGAAGCCGTCGGGAAACGCCTGGATCTCGATGCGCGTCGTGCGGACGCCGCGGAGGAGCCTGGCGGCGCTCTTCCGCGCCTCGGCGGCGCGGCGTGCGTCGGAGGTGAGGACGACCCACGTGACCGAACGCACGTTGCCTCGCCGCAGCAGCGTCAGCAGCGTCCCGGCGCAGCCGACCTCGATGTCGTCGCAGTGCGCGCCGAGGCACAGGACGTGGCGCGCGTCGCTCGTCCACGTCAGCATCGCCACACCTCCCAGGGGCGCGTGCCGCGCGCGACCAGGTCGTCGAAGGCCTGCTTGTCCTTGAAGGTGTCCATGCTGTGCCAGAAGCCGTCGTGGCGATACGCGCTGAGCTCGCCGGCGGCGATCAGCCGCTGGAACGGCGCCTCGACGAGATCCTCGCCCGGATGGATGTGGTCGAACACCGCACGCCGCAGGACGAAGAAGCCGCCGTTCATGCGGATGCCGCTCTCGGCCGCGCCGCGCACGCCGTGCACGCGTCCGTCACCGTCCGTCTCGACGACGTGGAACGTGTGGTGCGGTCGGACGCTCGCGAACGCGGCGACCGTCTTCCGCCGGTCGCAGAAGGCGAGGTACGCGTCGAGGTCGAGATCCGAGAGCGCGTCGCTGTAGTTGGCGAGGAAAATCTCGTCGTCCTGCACCTGGGGCCGGACGGCGACGAGGCGCTCGCCGATGCTCGCGTGCGGGCCCGTGTCGACGCACGTGACCCGCCACCCGGGCTCGCGGGCGTCGGGATCGTCCGCGAACCAGCGCGCGATCACGTCGCCGCCCCACCCGAGGCAGAGCACGAACTCGGTGTGCCCGTAGTGCGCGTAGTAGCGCATGAGGTGCCAGAGGATCGGCCGCTCGCCGACCGGGACCATCGGCTTCGGGATGGTGTCGGAGTACGCCTTCAAGCGCGTGCCGAGCCCGCCGCAGAAGAGGACGACCTTCACGCGCCGACCTCGTCGAGGAGGCCGTGGGTGACGAGGCGTTCCGCGGCCGCGGCCAGCGTCGGGAGCGGCAGGCCGGCGCGCTCCGCCACGTCGAGGAGGGTGTGCCGGCCGTCGCAGAGGTTCAGCACCCAGAGCATCGCGAGGTCGTTCGTCGTGCGGGTCTTGCCACCGACGGGATCCCAGAGCCCGCGGCGTCCGAGCTGGGGCTCGGCGCGCGGGTCGCGGCGTCGATAGACGCGGTTCGCCTCCAAGCCGTCGACGATGCCCGCCGCGAGGCCCAGCGACTCGGCGAGTGCGGCGGGATCGACGAACGCGAGGTCGTCGGCCGACGAGTGATACTCCGGGAACTGGCCGTACGGCGTTCGCATGAGGCAGCCGACGGGGAGGTCGAACGCGGGCGAACAGTACTGGCGCTCGTCGTACCCCCACGGCTCGAACGGGACGATCCGGTGCGCGCCGCCCATGGTCGCGAGCACGTGCGCCGCGACGCGGTCGATCTCGGCGTCGCCGCGCCGGCTCCGTTTGTACGTCGGCCGGCCGCGGTCCCCGAGGCACGTGAGCACGAGGCCGTGCCGGATGTGCGCGACGGTGGCTTCGTTGCGCGCGAGCCAGGTGATCGAGCCGATCGTGCCGGGGATGAAGAGGAAGCGGTACGCGTACCGGCGCCGCGGGCGCGCCGCGAGCCGCGCGGCGAGCTCGGTCGCGACGGCGATCCCGGCGAGGTTGTCGTTCGCGAGCGACGGATGGCAGACGTGGCACGAGAGGAGCACCTCGCCGGCGTCGGGCTCGGTCGCCGGGATCAGCGCCTCGCCGTACGTGAGCGAGCCGGGTGCCAGCGTCGAGTCGATCCGCACCGCGTACGTGCCGTCGGGCAGGCTCTGGAGCTGCCGCTCGCTGAGACAGAAGCCCCAGTCCTCGTCGTAGTAGGTCGTCCGGAACGGGATCCAGTCGGGATGGTCGGGGAGCGTGTGCAGGCGCGGCTTCAGCTCGGCGAGCGTCAGGTGCGCGTCGACGGGCACGCTGTACCCGACGAGGTGGAGGTTCGAGCGCGCGAGGTCGACGACACGCTCGCCGCCCGCGTTCGCGATCCACGCGTCGCGGACGTTCCACTCGCGCGGGACGGTCCAATCGAAGACGGGCGTGCCGCTCGGGACCTCGTGGACGATGAGGGGCAGCGCCGGGACGCGGCGCGCGATCGCGGCGAGCGTCGCGCGGACGCCGTCGCCGGTGATGCTGCGGCAGATCGGGAACAGCTCGGCGACGAAGGCGTGCAGCGCCGCGCCGACGGCGGCCGTTTCGACTCGCCGCTCGCTCATCGCGGCGCTCCCGGCACGAAGTCCGGATAGGTCCGATCGCGCTCGTTCATCACGCGCTCGGGGGCGTCGGGCCAGACGATGCCGAAGCGCGGATCGTTCCAGCGGACGCCGCGCGCGTGCGTCGGCGCGTACGCGGCGGACATCTGGTAGCAGACTTCGCTCGCGTCGGTGAGCGTCTGGTAGCCGTGCGCGACGCCCTCGGGGACGTAGAGCATCCGCCGGTTGTCCATCGAGAGCTCGACCGCGACGTGACGGCAGAATGCCGGCGAGTCCTCGCGGAGGTCGACGATCACGTCGAGGATCGCGCCGCGCGTGCAACGGACGAGCTTCGTCTCGGCGTGCGGCGGGAGCTGGTAGTGCATGCCGCGGAGGGTGCCGGCGCGGACGTTGAACGCGACGCTGCACTGCGCGAGGCGCGCGTCGAGCCCGCGCTCGACGAGCTCCCGGTCGGACCAGATCCGCGCGAAGAAGCCGCGCTCGTCGGCGATCCGCTCCGGGTCGATCACGAACGCGCCGGGAATCGCCGTGGCCGCGAACTTCACGCGTGCACCTCGACCGCTGGGATGGCGGTCACGAAACGGCCGCCCCAGGTCCGGATCTCCGCCATCTGCCGCATGATCTCGCCGCGCAGGTTCCACGGCAGGATCAGCAGATAGTCGGGACGCGTCGCGGCGATCCGCTCGGGCGCGTGGATCGGGATGTGAGTGCCCGGCAGGAACTTGCCTTGCTTGTAGGGATTCCGATCGACCGTGTACTCGACGAGGTCGGTGCGGATCCCGCAGTAGTTGAGGAGCGTGTTGCCTTTGCCGGGCGCGCCGTACCCCGCGACCCGTTCGCCGGCGCGCCGGCAGCGGATCAGGAACTCGAGGAGCCCGCGTTTCACTTCCGCGACGCGCTCCCCGAACGCGTCGTACGTCTCGGGTCGCTCGAGCCCGGCGTCGACCTCGGCGTCGCGGAGTCGTGCCACGCGCGCGTCGGCGGGCCAGCGCGTGGAGCCGTCGTGGCACGCGAACACGCGGAGCGACCCGCCGTGCGTCGGCAGCTCCTCGACGTCGAACACCCGGAGCCCGTGCGCGGCGAGCGCCCGCGCCGCCGTCGCCAGAGAGAAGTAGGAGAAATGCTCGTGGTAGATCGTGTCGAACTGGACCTCCGCGAGGAGGCGAGCGAGGTGCGGGAACTCGAGCGTCGCGACGCCGTCGGGCGCGAGCAAGAACGCGATGCCGGCGACGAAGTCGTTCAAGTCGCTCACCTGCGCGAGCACGTTGTTGCCGACGATGAGGTCGGCCCGTCCGCGCTCGGCGACGACGGCCGCGGCCTCGGCGCGGCCGAACAACGCGACCCGGGTCGGGACGTCGCGCGCGAGTGCCGCCGCGGCGACGTTCCGCGCGGGCTCGATCCCGAGCGCGGGGATGCCGCGCGCGACGACGTACTGGAGGAGGTAGCCGTCGTTGCTGCCGAGCTCGACCACGAAGCTCGCGGGGCCGAGCCCGAGCCGCGGCACGGCCGCGCCGACGTAGTCGCGGGCGTGCGTGAGCCAGCTCTCGGAGTAGCTCGAGAAATACGCGTACTCGCCGAAGATCTCCCCGGGGCTCACGTACTCCTCGACTTGCACGAGCCAGCATCGGTCGCAGACGAGCGCGCGGAGCGGATAGAACGGCTCCATCCGGTTCAGATCCTCGGCCGCGACGTAGCTCTCGCAGAGCGGCGACATCCCGAGGTCGACGACCAGGCGCTCGAGCGTCGCGGCGCAGAGTCGGCAGGCGGCCATGGTGTCAGGCCTCGGCACGCGGCCGCAGCGCCGGGTCGAGCCGGCCGCTTGCGAGCCCGGCGCGGATGCGGCCGACGCGGCGATAGCGCGCGCCGTCGTGGTCGGCCTGCGAGTAGCCGCGCGTGCGATACGCGTCGGCGAGCTCGCGCGCGCCCGCGCGGACGGTCCACGCCGGCTGGAAGGCCGGGAGCAGACGGCGGATCTTCTCGAAGCTCACCCGATAGCTGCGCTTGTCCGGCCCCGCGCCGTCGGCGTACGCGACCCGCGCGCCCGGTACCGCCTCGCGGACGATCGCGGCGATCTCGCTCACCCGGAAATTCTCTTCCGTGCGCCCGACGTTGAACGCCTCCGCGTGCACGATCTCCCGCGGCGCCGTCAGCGCCGCGAGCGCCGCCTGCGCGATGTCGGCGACGTGGACGAGCGGGCGCCACGGCGTGCCGTCGCTGCGGACGAGGATGCGGCCGGTCGTGTGCGCCGCGCCGACGAGGTCGTTCAGGACGATGTCGCAGCGGAGCCGCGGTGAGACGCCGTACGCGGTGGCGTTGCGCATGAAGACGGGGCTGAAGTCGCGGTCGGCGAGCGCGGCGAGACCTTCCTCGACCTGCACCTTCGAGACGGCGTAGGGCGTCAGCGGGTTCAGCGTGGCGTTCTCGTCGACCAGGTCGTCGCCGGCCGCCCCGTAGTTGCTGCACGACGACGAGAAGACGAAGCGCCGGACGCCGGCGTCGCGCGCGAGACGCGCCAGCCGCAGCGACGCCGCCGTGTTGATCGCGGCAGTGAGGCTCGGGTCGAGGTCGCCGAGGGGGTCGTTCGAGAGCGCCGCCAGGTGGATGACGCCTTCGAGGCCGGCGAGCTCGTCCGCGGTGACGTCGCGGACGTCGCGGCCGATCGTCGGGACCTCCGGTGGCGGTGCGCCGAAGTCGCAGCCGGCATAGAGGTCGCTATCGAGGCCGACGACCGAGTGTCCCGCGGCGGTCGCCATCGGCACCAGGATGGCGCCGATGTACCCGAGATGTCCGGTGACGAGTACGCGCATCGGCGGAGGGAGGGGCAGGCGGACTATCCCACATCCGAGTGGGGGGAGACAGCGCGGAAATGCGCGGCGCGATGGTCGTTCGGCTCGACGCTCGGATGGTCGAGAACGAAGTGCGCGCCGGTGGGGCGTCGGCCGTCGGGAAGTGCGTGCGGGGGAGGTGTCGCGCGCGGGGCCTGCGGCGGCGTCGCGCATGATCGGCGCATCGCTGACGACCGCCGGTCATGCGTGCGCCGACCCTGATCGGCGCATGGCGCTCGCGGCGCGGGAGGCTGCATCCCCCATGGACTTGCGTCGCGCGCTCCTTGCCGGCGGCCGGCCCCGCGCGCGACACCTCCCCCGCACGCCCTCGCCCAACGGGGATCGTCGGAGTCGCGGTCGCTGCGCTCCGCTCGATCGTCTCCTACCGATGCCGCGCGTCTTCCGAGCGCCGGCGGTCGTGGGCGGACGACCCTCCACCCGTCCGCATTTCCCGACGGTCGACGGCGCACCGGCGCGCACTTCGTTCTCGAACAGCCGAGCTCCGACTGGAATCGAACTGCGACACGACCCGATGCGCGGCCGCGTTGCGTGGCGCGATTCGCCTCCGGTATTGGTCGCGCGCGTGAAGGTCGCGACGTTCACCGACCTCAGTGACGTCGCGCGGCTCGGGCTGCACGTCGCGGCGGCCTGGCTGCCCTGGCGCGCGGAGCAGCGTCTCGCCGAGGCCGTCGTGCGCATGGGCGGGCGAGATCCCGGCGGCCTGCACGCGCGCGTGACCCGCGGGCTCACCGACCTTCTGGGGACGACCCATGGTGCGGCGGAGATCGCCGCGCTCGCGGAGACCAACATCGCGTTCCGTTGGACCGAGCGCGAGCTCGTCTGGCTCTGGCGGATGGCCCGGTCGCCCCGGCGGCGGGCGGCGCTCGCGCGCGACGTTGCGATCACGGGCGAGGAGCATCTGCGGGCGGCAACGGCGCGCGGGGAGGGCGGCCTCCTGCTGGACGCATTCCTCGGACGGCGCGTGCTGGCGCGGGAAGCGCTCCGGCAGGCCGGGTTCGCGCTCGGGCAGGTCCACGTGCGGGACCACGGCGGCGATCACACGTGGCTCGGCCAGCGCGGGTTGCGTCGGCTCCATCGCCGGCTTTCGCGGCGCGCGGAAATCGAAGTCGTCGAGGTCGTGCCGGGGTCGCTCGCCTATCTTCGGGGGCTCGTCGCTCGCCTCCAGCGAAACGCGTTTTTCGTCACGTCGGGTCTCGGGACGGCCGGCGACAAATTCGTCGCCGTCGAGGCGCTCGGAACGACGCTCGCGATCCCGACCGGGATGCTGAGCCTCGCGCGTACGACCGGCGCGGCGCTCCTGCCGCTCGTCGCGTACGAGGACGACGCGGGCCGCGACCACGTCGTGATCGAGCCGCCGCTCGCGGTGCCCGAGCCGGGCGATGCGGGCCTCGTCGCCGCGGCGCGCGCGTACG
>Ga0268299_1003393_pt1 | contig 14800 bp, 13 predicted proteins | sample NOBtaG_FD_193484 | JGI IMG/M metagenome (GOLD analysis project Ga0268299, IMG submission 193484) | Activated sludge microbial communities from bioreactor in Nijmegen, Gelderland, Netherland - NOB reactor | ecosystem: Engineered > Bioreactor > Aerobic > Activated sludge | place: Netherlands...
CTTGATAGGTCCTGGATTCGTTGGAGCCGGGATTACGGCCTCGATCTGTGGGTGCTGGCGTCGGCGGGTGGCCTCAGGCGGCCGCGCTGTCGGCGTCGGAGCCGTCGCCGTCGTCGCCACGCCCACGGGCGGGGCCGTCACCGGCGTCATCGGGCCGCCCAAGCACCGGACGGCTGCCATCGTCGGCTGACTTGACGAGCGGGGACGGCTCGCTGACCGCGTCGTCGCGCCCCATCACCAGGTGCCGCAACACCGCGTCACTGAACCGGAAGGCGCCCACGAGCTCGGCCAGGACTGCCTGGTCGCACTCGACGTTCATCAGGACGTAGTGGGCCTTGTGGACCTTGTTGATCGAATGGGCCAGCTGGCGCCGCCCCCAGTCCTCGAGCCGGTGAACCTGCCCGCCCCCCGCCGTGATCATGGCGCGGTAGCGCTCGACCATGGCCGGGACCTGCTCGCTCTGGTCGGGATGGACGAGGAAGACGATCTCGTAATGACGCATCGGGATACTCCTTGTGGATTACAGCCACCCATCCCGGGCCCGGTAGGCGGGCCTGACCCGATAGCCGGGCCTGACGGTCGGTGTGGCAAGGACCGCGGCGGGGCAGACCCCGCCGCGGGCCGCACATGCTACCGGACGCGGGGGGTCGCGGGCAACCGGCCGGCGGCCGGGCGCTGGGCGGTTCGCTGGCGCACGCACTCGTAGAGGCAGATTCCCGCGGCCACGGCCACGTTCAGGCTGCTCACGGTGCCGCGCATGGGCAGGCTGACCCGGTGATCGCACCGCTCGCTGGTCAGCCGCCGCATGCCCTCACCTTCGGCCCCCAGCACCAGCGCGATGCCGGTGGTCAGATCCACGTCGTACAACGAGGTCTCTGCCGCATCGTCCGTGCCGACGATCCACAGGCCCTGATCCTTCATCGTCTCCAGGAAACGCACCAGATTGCCGACCTGCGCGATGGCCTGCGCTTCCGCCGCGCCCGCGGCCACCTTGCTGACGACCGGCGTCATGTCGACGTTGCGGTGGCGCGCCACCACGACGAGATCCACGCCGGCCGCATCGGCCGTACGCAGGCAGGCACCGAAGTTCCGGGGATCCTGGACTCCGTCCAGCGCCAGGACGAGCGGCTTGTCCACGCGGGCCAGCAGCTCCCGCGCGGCGCCTTCCGACAGTGGCCCGGACTCCACCACCACGGCTGCCACGCCCTGGTGCTTGGTCGTGCCCGCGAGCTTCGCAAGCTCTTCAGCAGTGACATTGACGATGCGACCGGCTTTGGTGAGGACATCGGCCAGTCGCGCCTGGCGGTCCTCGCCCAGGTCTGCCTGGACGTAGACACGCTCCACGGCGCCGGGCCGCGCCAGCAGCAGCTGCCGTACCGGATGAATGCCGTAGACGAGGCGCTGGTTCATGGGACTGCCTGCCGCCGGTTACGCCGGCTGCTGCCGGCACGCGATCCCTGCTTCCTCGACGCTCCCCGGTTCGCGCGCGGGGCGTCGCTGGCGCCATCGAGGGCCAGGTCGATCTTTGCCTCGTCCGGATCGACGCGCACCACCCGCACCCGCACATCGTCCCCCAGCCTGAACACGCGGCCGGTGCGCTCGCCCTTGAGCCCGCGCCCGCCCGACTCGAGGTGGTAGTAGTCGCTCGGCAGGCTGGTGACGTGGATCAGGCCGTCGACGAGCAGGTCCCGGAGCATCACGAAGAGGCCAAAATGAGTGACGCCGGTGACCACCCCATCCAGTGTCGCGCCCACGTGCTCCTGCATGAAGAGGCACTTGCAGCGGGCTTCCACGTACCGGGTGGCCTCGTCCGCCCGGCGTTCCTGCACTGACGTGATGGTGCCCAGCTGCTCGGCGGCCGGCGTGTCGACGGGAAATGCCGCCGGCTTGCCGCCATCGAGGAGATGGCCGATCCCCCGGTGCACGAGCAGGTCCGGGTAGCGGCGGATCGGCGACGTGAAGTGGGCGTAGCAGTTCAGCGCCAGGCCGAAGTGGCCGGTGTTGGCCGGCTGGTAGACGGCCTGCTTCATGCTGCGCAGGACCGCGGTGGCCAGCATCGGGAAATCGGGCCGGTCGCTGATCTCCCGGAGCACGCGGTTGATCTCCCGGGGTTTGGTGCCCGCGGTGTCCGCGATGGGAATCCCGAGGCCCTGGAACAGCAGGCGCAGTTCCTCCAGCTTGTCGCCCTCGGGGCCCGCATGGACCCGGTAGAGCGTGGTGAGCTTGTGCTTCCGGAGGTGGCGGGCCGCCTCCACGTTGGCGGCGATCATGCACTCCTCGATGAGCCGGTGGGCATCGTTGCGCAGGCGCGAAGCAACGCCGACGATGCCGCCGGACGCGTCGAGCTGGATCTTGATCTCCGGCAGGTCGAGATCGAGCGCGCCGCGGCGTTCGCGGGCTTGGTGCAGGCTGCGGTAGACGCCGTAAAGGTTGTCGATCACGGGCCTGACCCCGTCGGGAACCCGGCCACCGCCCTCGCCCCGCTGGTACTGGTCGACGATGGTGTAGGTGAGCCGCGCGCGGGAGTGCATGACGCCCCGGTAGAACGTCGAGCCGGTGACGTTGCCCCGCGGGTCGACCCGCATGTCGCACACCATGCAGAGTCGGTCGACGTGGGGCTTCAGCGAGCAGAGCTCGTTGGACAGCTCCTCGGGGAGCATGGGAACGACGCGATCGGGAAAGTAGACCGAGGTTCCCCGGCGCCGCGCCTCGGCGTCGATCGGTTCCCCGCTCCGCACGTAGTGCGAAACGTCCGCGATGGCGACCACGAGCCGCCAGCCGCCAGCCACCAGCTCTGCGTAGACCGCATCGTCGAAGTCCCTGGCGTCCTCACCATCGATCGTCACGAGCGGCATGTCCCGCAGGTCGGTGCGGTCACGCTTGTCGGCTGCCGCGACCACCGTGCCGATACGCCGCGCATCCTGCAGCGCCGACTCCGGCCAGCGGGACGGAATATGGAACATCTCCATGGCGGCATCGGTCAGGACGCGCGGGTCGCGCGGATCGCCGAGAACCTCCACCACCTTGCCCCGTGCCTCGTGATCGGGGCCCGGGTACTCCTGGATTTCGAGCTTCACCAGCTGGCCGTGCTCCGCACCACCCCGGTCCCGGTCGGTGACGAGGAAGCGATGTGGCGATCGGCCGGACTCGACGACCCAGCCCAGCTCCCGGTCTCGGTGATAACGGCCGACGAAGCTGTCGCGGCTGCGCGTCAGGATCTCCACGACGATGCCCGCCCGGCGGCCGCCGCGGCCACGGCCCGCGACGCGTACCGCCACCCGGTCGCCGTCGAGGATGGCACGCATCTCGGGTACCGGCAGGAAGACATCGTCGGATCCGTCGTCAGGCACCAGGAACCCGAAGCCATCCCGGTGCGCCGTCACGGTGCCCGGCACCACGTCGAGCTTGTCGCTGAGGCAGTACTCGCCGCGGCGATTGACCAGCAGCTGGCCCGCCGTGCGGAGCGCCTCGAGCCGGCGCCGCAGGTCGGCAACCTGGCGCTCTCCGCCGATGCCGAGTGAAGACGCCAGGGCCGACAGGGTCAGGGGGACGCCCTGTCGCCGCAAGGCGTCCAGGAGGGCGTTGGGGTCGGGAACAGGATGCCGGTATGGCTTGGCGGGCTCGCCGGGAACGGACGACGCTGTGTTGGATGCGCGACGTTGCCGCCGCTTACGCATGGAAGTATTCAGTTGATTCACTCATTTCGTTGACAAGGATACAGCCGGCCATTAAATTGCCGCACTCTCATTACAGCCCTCCCACCCGCGCCGAGGTGGCGGAATTGGTAGACGCGCTGGCTTCAGGTGCCAGTGGGGGCAACCCCGTGAAGGTTCAAGTCCTTTCCTCGGCACCAGGTCAAGACGGCCGCGCCGGCCGCTCGGTCGAGATCCCCGCGGGATCGATTCCGGCGGGTGCGGTGGCGCGAACCCGCTCGAACAGTTCACCCTCCTCCGCCAGCAGTGCGGGCGTCATGCCGGTGATGTGGGCCCAGTCCGCCTCGCTCAGCAGCGTCGAAGTCAGGTGGCGCAACGAGTGGCTGCGCGCACCGAGGACATTCACCACGAAATCGATGTAAGTTCGGGCCGCCGCCTCGAACCGGGCACGCGCCGCGTCACCCCGCGACCGGAGCTCTTGCGCCGCGGCCTCGAAGGCCCGCAGCGCGGCATCACTGTCCTCGAGCCGGCCCGTCAATGCCGCTATCTTCTCGTGGTCGTCCGTTGCAGATGCCGGAACCCGGCTCCGGATGAGCGTGGCAAGCCGCATGTCCTGGTCGATGAGCCTGCGTTGCGCTGGCACGAGGTAATCGGCGCACGCCCGGTAGAAGCCGACGGGATCGTAGGTCGAACCGCCAACCCCATCGAGCCCGGCGCGAAACGCCTCGCGGACCTGCAGCTTCCGGCGTCGTTCCCACTGCAGAACTTCAAGCGGCTTCATCATGTCGTTTCCTCTCGTGCCTGTTAGAACCGGTTACCTGGTCCTGCGCTGGCCCCGGTCCCCCACGAACCAGCGCATCGAAGTCGTCCGCATAGGTCGTCAGGTACTTCCGGAAGTGCTCCAGCTGACGTTGTGAAAGGCTGCCCAGTACCGCTGCGACCAGCCTGAAGGAGGCCTGCTGGTTCTCGAGAACGAGCTGGCGGTATTCGGGGCTGTCGAACTGATTCGGATCCAGCAGCAGGCTGGTCAGGCGATCGGCGAACAGCGGATCGGATTTCCTGACGGCCATCAGCATGCGAAATTCACCCTGCCACGCCTCGCGCCGCCTGATCCACTCGGCCGACAGGTCATGGAAACGGGACGCATGCGTGCGCACCAGAACTTCCTGCTCGGGACGGAGGCGGCCGGTAAAATGACGGAATGCCTTGAGGATGGCCTTGTCCTGCTTGGCCCGGCGCTCGTCGCGGCCGATGCCGGAGTAGTCCTCCTCGAGCTCCCGGTTCTCCTCGGCCAGGTTCGCGAAGAGTTCCTCCACCTGCTCGTCGCTGAGTGATTGCAGAAGGAGCGAAAAATCCGGCGCCACCTGTCGCATCAGGTCGTCCCAGAAGGTTACGACTTCCGCGTAGCGGTCGGCAACGAAACCGGCCTGGACGGGGGGCTGCAGCCCTCCGAGCGTGGCCCGTATCAGGTCCGCGTAGCGCGGCAGCTGGGTCTCACGGTGCCACGCGATGGTCCTGTCGATCATCTCCCTGGCGAGACGCTCCTGGGCGGGGTCCAGGTCGAAGTAGTCCTCCACGTACCAGAGGGCCAGCCAGTCGAGCTGGTTGTAGACCACGCGGACCACGCAGCCGCCGAGCAGCACGGCAGCCAGCGCGCCAGCTATGGCGAACCGGAACCGGGCCCGGCGCGGCGCCCGCCCCAAGCCTGCTGGCGGGGTCAGTGGCTGCGGCGGGGCTGGCATGGCGTGCAGTCTTCCGGTCAGTCGAAGGGATGACGCAGGACGATGTTGTGATCGCGGTCCGCACCCGTCGAGATCATGTCGACCGGCACCCCGACGATGGCCTCGAGGCGCCGCAGGTAGTGACGGGCCTCGCCGGGCAGTCCGTCGAGTGCGCGTATACCGACGGTCGAGGCGGACCAGCCTGGAAACTCCTCGTAGACGGGTTCCACGTGCTCGTACTGGTCGACCAGCACTGGCGGATCGGCGGTGACCTGGCCATTGAGGCGGTACCCGGTGCACACCTTGACCGCCGGCAACCCGTCCAGCACGTCCAGCTTGGTGACGCACAGGCCGGTGACACTGCTGTTGATCACGGCCCTGCGGACGGTGACTGCATCGAACCACCCGCAGCGGCGCGGCCGGCCAGTGGTGGAGCCGAACTCGACGCCGACGCGGGCGAGCCGCTCGCCCGTCTCGTCGAAGAGCTCCGTGGGAAACGGACCGCCGCCAACCCGGGTGGCATAGGCCTTCACGACACCGAGCACGTAGTCGAACACCCCGGGCCCCAGGCCCGAGCCCGTGGATGCCGCCCCCGCCGACGTATTGGACGACGTGACGTACGGATAGGTCCCGTGGTCCACGTCCAGCAGGGCGCCCTGGGCGCCCTCGAACATCAGTCGCGCGCCACCGCGGCGCAGGCCATCCAGGTACGAGACGGTATCGACCACCATGGGCCGGATGCGTAACGCGAGGCGAAGCCACTCGTCGCGGGTCGCCTCGACGCTGACCGGCGGCACCGAGTAGTAACGCTCGAGCATGAAATTATGCTGCTCCATGACCTCGGCGAGCCGCTCGCCGAAGCTCCGTTCATCGAACAGATCCGCCATCCGGAGCGAGCGCCGGCCGGCCTTGTCCTCGTAGGCAGGACCGATGCCACGGCCCGTGGTGCCGATGGCGCGCTGCCCGCGCGCCTGCTCCCGAGCCTTGTCGAGGGCAATGTGCGTGGGCAGGATGAGCGGGCATGCCGCGCTGATTCGCAACCGGTCCGCCACGGCGATTCCGCGGGACTCCAGGCCGTCGATTTCCCTGAGCAGCGAGGGCAGGTGCACGACCACGCCATTGCCGATCACGCACGCCACGGTCGGCCGCAGGATTCCGGACGGAATGAGGTGGAGCACGGTCTTCTGGCCGTCGATGATCAACGTGTGGCCTGCATTGTGGCCGCCCTGGAAGCGGACGACGGCATGAGCCTGCTCCGTGAGCAGGTCCACGATCTTTCCCTTGCCCTCGTCACCCCACTGGGTGCCGATGACCACTACGTTCTTGCCCACTGTCAGCTTCCGCCCCGCACGGCCACCAGCAGGGCGACGCCTGCCAGCATGCTCACCAGCCCGAAAATGCGCAGCTGCCGGCCCGGCAGCCCCGCCAGCATACCCATGCTCCGCCGCCAGCCTTCCGGAGTCAGGAAGGGCAGGATCCCCTCCAGAACGAGGTAGAGCGCCAGGCCCGTCAGCAGATCTTTCCAGTCCATCGGTGCAACAGCAGCCCGGGCTCGCGGCCCCGCTCCGAGACGACGAAGCGGATTGTCGCCACGACCGGTCCTAGCGTCCGGAACCCGGCTCCCCCATGTACCGGAAGAACTCGCTGTCCTTGTCTAGCACCAGCAGGTCGTTCTCCTTGCCCAGGGACCGCCGGTAGGCCTGGATACTCCGGTAGAAGCTGAAGAACTCCGGATCCCTGCTATAGGCCTCGGCATAGATGCGCGCGGCCTCCGCGTCACCCGCGCCCCGGACCTTCTCGGCCTCGCGATAGGCTTCTGCCAGCACCACGGTGCGCTCGCGATCGGCCTCCGCCCGGATCTGCTCCGCATTCTCGGCGCCCTGGGCGCGCAACTCGGATGCCGTCCGGGCGCGCTCCTGGCGCATGCGTTCGAATACGGAGTCGCTGACTTCCTCCGGAAATTCCGTACGCTTCACCCGCACGTCGACGACCTCCATGCCCAGCTCGGCGGCGTTCTTCCGTGCGCTCGCCAGCATGTTGTCCAGCAGTTCCCGCCGTTCGGCGGTGACCACCTGGGGCACCGTGCGCTTGGCGAACTCGCTGCGGACGCCATCCTTCACGATCTCGATCAGCCGCTGGGCCGCCAGGGCCTCGTCACCCCGCGTCGCGCGATAGTACGCACCGACATCGATGATCCGCCACTTCACGAAGAAATCCACGAAGAGGTTCTTCTTCTCGAAGGTCAGGAACAGTTCCTGGGGATTGGTCTGGGTCAGGATCTGGCGCGGGAACTTCCGTACGTTGTTGATGAAGGGCATCTTGAAATGGAGCCCTGGCTCGAAATCGGTCCGGATGATCTCGCCCAGCCGGAACTTGATGGCCAGCTCCCGCTCGTCCACCGTAAACACGGACATGCTGGCGATCCATACCACCAGCAACAGCCCGATGGGCAGCAGTGCTCGGATGTTCATCGGGCCTCCCGGGTACGGCGATCCTCGCGATCGCGGGTTGCCGTGGACGCCTCGGCGGCAGCAGCGGCCTCTGGCGCGCGAACCGGCTGCCCCGGCGCGGCCGCCGGCTGGCGCCGCTGCTCGAGGAGCTTGTCCACCGGCAGGTAGATCAGGTTGTTGCCGCCCTCGCTGGCGTCGATCAGCACCTTGCTGGAGTTGGCGTAGATGTCCTCCATGGCGTCCAGGTACAGGCGGCGGCGGGTGACGCCGGGCGCCTTCTGGTACTCGGCCATGAGCTGGGTGAAGCGGGACGCCTCGCCCTGGGCGTCTGCCACAACCCGGGCACGGTACGCCTCGGAGTCCTGCTGGCGCCGGACGGCTTCGCCCCGTGCCCGGGGCAGCACGTCGTTGGCGTAGGCCTGCGCCTCGAAGGCCAGGCGCTCCCGGTCCTCACGGGCCTTGATCGCATCCCGGACCGCCGCCTCGACCTGACTGGGGAAGTTGGCATCCTGCAGGTTGACCTTGGTCACGAGCATTCCGGTCCGGTACTCGTCGAGCGTCTGCTGGATCAGCCGTTCCGTCAGGGCAGCGATCTCCGTGCGCCCCTCCAGCAACACGAAGTCCAGCTTGTTCTTGCCGATGACCTCGCGGATCGCGCTTTCGCTGACGTCCTGCAACGTAGCCTCGGGATCCCGGACGTTGAACAGGAACTTCACCGGATCGGCCCGGCGGTACTGCACCACGAGGTCGATGACGACGATGTTCTCGTCCGCCGTCAGCATGCTGGTCTGCTGCTTGAACGACACCACTTCGTTGATGTTGACGCGCTCCACGCGCTCGATGGGCCAGGGCAGGTGCCACCGGAGGCCCGGTTCGGTCGATTCCAGGTACTGGCCGAAGCGCGTCACGACGCCCCGTTCCGCCGCATCGACGCGGTAGATGCCGGTGAGTCCCCAGATCACAACCGCCAGGCCGACGAGCAACCCGAGCAGGGGGCCGTTCGGCTGCGCGCCCGCGGGCCCCGCGGCGCGCGGCGCGCCGCGGCCGCCCCGCAGGAAGGCACCCAGGCGCTGCTGCCATTCCCGGACGATCCGGTCCAGGTCTGGCGGGCCTTCGTTGCGCCCGCGGTCCCACGGATTCTTGCCGTTGCCAGATTCGTTCCAGGCCATGCCTTCAGTCCCAGGCTTTCATGTTCGTCCGTTGACTACCGGGCCAGCGTCAATCCGCGCGGAGCCTGCTCCAATCCCTGCCCCGTCAGCACCCGGAGGTGCTCGCGCCGGTTGAGATCATCGAAGCCACGCCGGTCGAGTTCGAGGTCGAGTTCCCAGCCGCCATCGTCCCGCAATCGCTCCGCCGCGACGGCGCCCATCTCATAGAGCCGGGCGCGGACCCTTGCTTCTGCCGGTGACACTTCAATCGTGCACTTGAGCAGGGCGACGTGCAGATACTCCGCAATCACCCCAAGAAGCTCGTCGACGCCGAGTCCGGTGCGCGACGACAGCCAGACGCGGGTCGCCATGCCGGTTTCTGCCCGGTCGACTCGCGGCGGGAGCCCGAGTATATCAGCCTTGTTGTAGACCTGGACTCGCGGCAGGTGGTCCGCCCCGATCTCCTCCAGCACCTTCACCACGTCATGGATACGTTCTTCGTGAGCGGGATCCGACGAATCGATGACGTGGAGTAGCAGCCGGGAGTACCGGGTCTCCTCGAGCGTGGAACGAAAGGCCGCCACCAGTTCGTGGGGCAGGTCCCGGATGAAACCGACCGTGTCGGCGAGCACGATACCCGTGCCGTCCGGCAGGGTGACACGCCGCAGCGTCGGATCGAGGGTCGCGAAGAGCTGGTCGGCGACGAGCACTCCAGCCCGGGTGAGCAGGTTGAACAGCGTCGACTTGCCGGCATTGGTGTAACCCACGAGGGAAACGGTGGGCACTTGTTCCTTGCGTCGCTTCTGGCCGGCCGTCTGCCGCTGGCGGGAGACGCGGGCCAGGCGCTCGCCGAGGCTCCGGATCCGGGCGCCGATCAGTCGGCGGTCGGTCTCGAGCTGGGTCTCGCCAGGGCCGCGCAGCCCGATACCACCCTTCTGGCGCTCCAGGTGAGTCCAGCCCCGCACGAGGCGCGTGGAGAGATGCTCCATCTGCGCCAGTTCCACCTGCAGCTTGCCCTCGTGGGTGCGGGCACGCTGGGCGAAGATGTCCAGGATGAGGCCCGTCCGGTCGATGACACGCCGGTCGAGAGCCTTCTCGAGGTTACGTTGCTGGGCGGGACTGAGGCGATGATCGATCAGCACGATCTCGGCGCAGGTGTCGTGGAGCAGTTGCCGGAGTTCCTCCAGCTTGCCGGTGCCGATCAGGAAGCGCGGATTGACCTGGCGGAGCGTCGCCGTGACGGATCCGGCGATCTCCGCGCCGGCCGACAGCGCCAGCGCACCGAACTCCGCCTCGGCATCGGGACCCGGGGCGTGGCCGATGGCGACGTGCACCAGGACCGCCCGCTCGCCATGGCTGGGGCGGTCAAACAAACCGGTACTCCAAACCCGACCCGAAGCGCCCGGCAGGCCTCCACCGGAGGGTCAGCAGATCAGGGGTATTGATCAGTCGTCGTCCTCTTCGTCGCCGTCAGGAACGCGGACAGCACGGGACGGGACGACGGTGGATATGGCGTGCTTGTAGACCATCTGGCTGACGCTGTTCTTGAGGAGGACGACGAACTGGTCGAATGATTCGACCGTCCCCTGCAGCTTGATGCCATTCACGAGGTAGATCGAGACAGGCACCTTCTCCTTCCGAAGCGCATTCAAGAAGGGATCCTGCAGCACCTGACCTTTGGCCATCTTGGACTCCTGGGATTATTCTTATTGATTCCGACCGCGACGGCATTCTAGCCGCTCAGGGCGCATATTGCATCCGCGCCAGCGCGCCGCGAACGGCGCTCTCAATGGTCCCGGGGAGATCCGGAGCCTCCATGTCCAGCCAAAGGTCGCACACCTCGCGGCGGAGCCAGGTGAGTTGCCGTTTGGCGAGCTGACGGGTGGCGGCCAGGGCCTCCCGTTCGGCCTCCGCCCGCGTGCAGTCACCGCCCAGGAAACGGACGATCTGCCGGTAGCCGACGGCACGGAGCGCGGGCCGGTCAGCCTGCATCCCGGGCAGGGACAACAGCTGCTCCACTTCGGCCACGAAACCCCGCTCGAGCATCCGCCTCAGGCGCGCCTCGATGCGGTCCACGAGCACGGCGCGGTCCCGTGGAACCAGGCCAATGCGGAAGAATCTCCCCCGCCCCGTCCCGGCCCGCCGACCCTGGAGCGCGGAGATCGGCTGCCCGGTCAGCAGCCGCACTTCGAGCGCCCGCTGGATCCGCTGCCGGTCCATCACGCCGATGCGGGCGGCGGCCGCGGGATCCACACTCGCCAGTTCCGCGTGCAAGGCTGGCCAGCCCTCGCGGGCCCCGCGGGCGTCCAGGCGGGCGCGCACGTCCGGGTCCGCCGCCGGCAGTTCCGACAGGCCGTGCACGAGACTGCGGAAGTAGAGGAACGTGCCTCCGACGAGGAACGGCAGCTGTCCCGCCGCCCGGACATCGCGGACAGCTTCGCCAGCGTCCGCGGCAAAATCCCCCGCCGAGTACCGTTCCCAGGGTTCCCGGATGTCGACCAGGCGGTGGGGATACCTTGCCAGCACGTCCGGCGCAGGCTTGCCGCTGCCGATGTCGAGGTGGCGGTAGACCATGGCGGAATCGACGCTGATGAGCCCGAGTGACAGGCGGCCCGCCAGGGCGATGGCGAGGTCGGTCTTGCCCGTCGCCGTCGGCCCCATGAGGCAAACCGCGAAGTCCACCGGCGGGTCGCGCATGGCGCCGGTCGCTCAGCGACCGCGGGCGAACAGGCGGTCGAGCTCGGGCAGCGACAGCGCGACCCGGGTCGGCCGCCCGTGGTTGCACTGCTCGCTGCGCGGCGTCCGCTCCATGTCCCGCAGGAGGCTGTTCATCTCGTCGATGCTGAGGCGCCGGTTGGCGCGAATCGAGGCGTGGCAAGCCACGTCCGCCAGGCAACGGTCGAGCAGGCCGAGCAGCTCCTCGAAGCCGATGTCGTCGTGCAGGCCGGCCACGAGCCGGCGCGCCAGGGAGATCGCGTCATCGCCCGCGAGCACGGCCGGCACGGCGTGGAGGGTCACCCGGTCCGGACCCGTGCGGCGCAGGTCGAATCCGCAACGCTCCAACAACGCGACGTGGTGCGCGGCGCGCTCCGCCTCCGCCTCGGTGACCGCCAGCGTCTCGGGCAGCAGCAGCGACTGGGACTGCACGGCAGACTGCCGGATGGTCGCCTTCAACCGCTCGTAGGTGATGCGTTCATGGGCCGCGTGGGCATCGACGACCACGAGGCCCTCGGCACTCTCCGCCAGGATGTAGACGCCGTGGAGCTGGGCCAGCGCGAAACCCAGGACCGGCGTGCCTCCGGTGGCGCCGTGCCCGGGCACGGCGTACCCGGCCCCGGGATCGCGCGCGAGCCCCGGCGCCCCACCCCCGGATCCGCCGTGACCGGGCTGGCCCTCCACGAGGTCGAGGTCTGCAGTCGCGGCGCCATGCCCGGAGGCCGGCCAATTGCCGCCCGGTGCCACGGGGCCAGCCACTGCATCCTGCCGGGCCAGTGCCTCTTCGACGGCCCGGCGCACGAAGTCGCGCACATTGCCGGGATCCCGGAACCGGACCTCGTGCTTCGCCGGGTGGGCATTGACGTCGACCCACGCGGGGTCCATGTCCAGGTACAGGACGTAGGCCGGCCACCGGTCCCGGTACAGCACGTCCCGGTACGCGGCCCGCACGGCCCCGGCCAGGACCTTGTCGCGGATGGCCCGGCCGTTGAGGAAGATGTGCTGCAGGTCGGGCTGGCTCCGCGCGTGGGTCGGCCGTGCGATCCAGCCGCGCAAGGCGTAACCGGCTGCCTCGCGCGCGAGATAGATGGAATGGCGGACGAACTCCTCGCCGCACACCTTGCCGATGCGGGCAGCGAGCTCCTCCTGCGTGCCGGCTGCCGGAAGGTCGAGCACGACGCGCTCGTTGTGAGCAACCCGCAAGGCCACGGAGCCGCGGGACAGGGCTATGCTCTCGATCGTGGCCCGCACGTGGGCAAATTCCGTCCGTTCGCTCCGGAGGAAACGGCGACGGGCCGGCGTATTGAAAAACAGGTCGCGGACCTCGACCGTCGTCCCCGGCGGGTGCGCCGCGGGTGCAACGGGGCCGGGCCCACCGCTGTCCTCCCCGCTGACCGAGTAGGCATCACCCGAATTTCGCTGTCGCGACGTCAGCTTCAGTCGTGACACCGACGCGATGCTGGGCAAGGCCTCCCCCCGGAATCCCAGGGTCGCCACCTGCTCGAGGTCCTCGAGGCTCCCGATCTTGCTGGTCGCATGGCGGGCCAGCGCCACCGGCAGCTCGTCCCGGGGAATGCCCGCGCCATCGTCGCGGATCCGGCACAGCCGGATCCCGGCCTCCTCGAGCTCGAGTTCGACGCGGGTCGCACCGGCGTCGAGGCTGTTTTCCAGGAGCTCCTTCACGACCGAAGCCGGCCGTTCCACGACTTCGCCAGCGGCGATCTGGTTGACGAGATGCGCGGGCAACTGGCGAATCGGCATGGGCGCATTCTTTCAAATGCGCGGCCTCTTGCCTATGCGGCGCGCCGTGGCGCGGCGGCGGCGCTGCCCGTCAGCTGGTTTCGCGGGGAATGCGCAGCTTCTGCCCGACCCGGACGGTGTCCGAGCGCAGGCTGTTCGCCGCCCGAAGACTGCTGAGGCTGACCCGATAACGGCTCGCGACGCCGGACAGGGTGTCACCACGGCGGACGATGTGCTGCTCGGGCCGGGGCGCGGTGGCGGCAGACGCCACGGTGGCCGGCGGACGGCTGACGGGGCTGCCCGGCGGATTGGCGGCAAAGTACTTCTTGATTCCGTCGAGGATGGCGACGGCCAGGGCCTTCTGGTGCGCGGGCGAGCGCAGGTTGCGCTCGTCGGTGGGATTCGAGATGTAGGCCGTCTCCACCAGGACCGAGGGGACGTCGGGTGACTTCAGCACCATGAACGGGGCCTGCTGCACCGTCCGCCGGTGGAGGCGGCCGAGCCGGCTCATCTTGCCGAGGATGGCATCGCCCACCGCGATGCTGGAGCTGATCGACGCATTCTGGGACAGGTCCATCAGCACCGAGGCCAGCACGGGATCCTTGTCGCCCAGCTCCACGCCCCCGATCAGCGCCGCGTTCTCCCGCGCGGCGAGCCGCCGGGAGGCCTCGTCGCTGGCCGCCTTCTCCGACAGGACGTACACCGTGGAGCCCTGCGCACTCCGGTTGTAGGCGGCATCCGCATGGACCGAGATGAACAGGTTGGCATTGGCGCTGCGGGCGCGCTCCATGCGCTCCCGCAGGCCGAGAAAGCGGTCGTCGCTGCGGGTGAGCACCCCACGCATCCCCGGTTCCTCGTCCAGCAGCGCCACGAGGCGGCGACTGATGGCGAGCGTCACGTCCTTCTCCCGGGTCCCGGAGGGGCCGTGAGCGCCCGGGTCGTGGCCGCCATGGCCGGCGTCGACCACGACGACGATGTCGGCCATGACCACCGGCGGCGGAGTGACCGGCGCCACTGGCGGTGCGGGCGGTGGCACTGGCGTGATCACGGGAGGAGACGGCGGGGGCGACTCCAGCGCGACCGGTGCCGGCTCAGGCCGGGCGGCGGAAGCTGCCGCTGCCGCGAGCAGGGTCACCGGGCGCAGCTCGATGGCGAGGCGCGGTGCAGTCGCATCCCCGGCCGGGGAAGCCAGCGGACGGACGGCTTCCGCCGTGTCGAGGACGATGCGCAACTGGCCGCCGGGACGATGGGCCACCCGCACCTGACGCACGGCGCCCGCGGCAGGCGGCAAGGGCAGTGCCGACGGCCCCAGCGCCGCCGAGGCAATGTCGATGACGACCCGGTCGGGATTGGTCAGGGTGAAGAGGTTGAAC
>Ga0268299_1003394_pt1 | contig 14796 bp, 10 predicted proteins | sample NOBtaG_FD_193484 | JGI IMG/M metagenome (GOLD analysis project Ga0268299, IMG submission 193484) | Activated sludge microbial communities from bioreactor in Nijmegen, Gelderland, Netherland - NOB reactor | ecosystem: Engineered > Bioreactor > Aerobic > Activated sludge | place: Netherlands...
GGCTTCACCCAGTCGCCGAACGGCGCCTTCGCGTTCACATTCTTCATTTCGCTCAAGGCGCAGCCCGAGATCAAGCTCGACTACGATCGACAGTCCTTCCGCAATCAAGCCACCCTGGACCGCTAGTGACCGCCCCACTCCTCATCGACGGCGACGCGCTCTCAATCCCCGACCTCGCCGCCGTGGCGGACGGCCTGCGCCCGGTGCGGCTCGCCCCCGCCGCGCGCGCGCGGATGTCTGCCACCCGCGCGATCGTCGAGGGCCTGGCCGCGCGTGGGGAGGCCGTCTACGGCGTGACCACCGGCTTCGGGAAGCTCTCCGACATCGCTATCGCCCCGGACCAGCTGGCACAGCTGCAGGTGAACCTGGTGCGCAGCCACGCGGCCGGCGTAGGCCCGCGTCTGCCGCGCCGGGAGGTGCGCGCGATGATGCTGCTGCGCGCGAACGTGCTCGCGAAGGGATTCAGTGGTGCACGGCCGGAGCTGGCCGAGCTGCTCTGTGCGATGCTCGAGGCCGGGCTCACGCCGGAGGTGCCTGAACAGGGCTCGGTCGGTGCGAGTGGCGATCTGGCGCCGCTCGCGCACCTGGCGCTCGCACTCATCGGCGAAGGCGAGCTCACACACGCCGGGGGTCGCGGCCCGGCCGCGGAGGTGCTCCGCGCCCACGGTCTGGCGCCGCTGCGCCTCGGCCCCAAGGAAGGCCTGGCGCTGATCAACGGCACGCAGGCGCACACCGCCGTGGGCACGCTCGCCTTCATCGGCGCGCAGCGTTGCTGGGAGAGTGCCCATGTGGCCGGCGCGATGACCCTCGAGGCCCTGCTCGGCACCCCGACGGCCTTCGACCCGCGGATCCACGAGGCGCGCGGCCAGCGCGGCCAGGTCGAGTCGGCGGCGGTGATGCTGCGGCTGCTGGCCGACAGCGAGATCCGTGAATCGCATCGCACCGGTGACCCCCGCGTGCAGGACGCGTACGCCCTGCGGTGCATCCCGCAGGTGCACGGCCCCGTGCGCGAGGCGCTTCGCTTCGCGGAGCACCTGCTGCAGGGCGAGCTCAATGCGGCCACCGACAATCCGCTCGTGTTCGATGACGGCACCATGCTCTCCGGCGGGAACTTCCATGGGCAGGCCGCGGCGATGGCGCTGGACGTGCTGGCGATCGCCCTCACGAACCTCGCGGTGATGAGCGAGCGCCGGATCGATCGACTCGTGCACCCGGACCTGAACGAAGGGCTGCCCGCCTTCCTCACGCCCACGGCGGGGGTGAGCTCCGGGTTCATGATGGCGCAGGTGACCGCCGCGGCGATCACCAGCGAGTGCAAGATCCTCGCGCACCCCGCGAGCGTGGACACAATCCCCACGGACGGGAGCAAGGAGGATGTGGTCCCCATGGCGATGGGGGCGGCCACCAAGCTGCGCCGCGTGCTGCACAACGTGCAGCACGTGCTGGCGATCGAGCTCATGTGCGCGGCGCAGGGCCTCGAGTTCCGGCGGCCGCTGCGGGCCGGCGCCGGAGTGGAGCGCGCCTACGCCGCGGTGCGCGAGCGCGTGCCGGCCCTCACGGCGGATCGCGTGCTCGGTCCGGACATCGAGGCACTCGCGGCCGCGATCGGCGAGGGCCGTTTCGCGCTGTAGTCGTACCACCGTGCCGAGCGCCGCTGCGGCGGCGCCGGGTGTCTCACGGTGCCCGCACGAACTCGAGGTCGCTGGCGTCCTCGAACCGCAGGGCCGCGACGCGGCCGGCGCCGTCCACACGGAACGTGAACCAGGTCCAGCCGCCGCGCCCATCACCGAGCCGCGCGCGGAAGCTGTCGTGATGCCAGTGCTCGAGCGTGCCGCGCGTGTCGGGCGACGAGCCGAAACGGATCGCGAGGCCGCCGTCGCGGGCGGTCACCTCGATGTCCCCGTAGACCGCGTGCAGGAAGCGTCCGGCGTAGTCCGCCAGCGGTTTGGACGGTGACGTGCCGACGATCCGCGTGCGTTCCCGGGCGTCCGCTGCCTCCTTCGCCCGACCGCGCAGCGTGCCGTAGAGGGTGAGGAACTCCGCGCTCCAGTCGCGCGCCGGCGCCCCGGTGTAGGCGTCGAACACGCGCCACATGAGCGCGTGCCGGAACTCGGCGTGGTCGAGATTGCCGAAGATCATCACGCCGAGGCGTTCGTCCGGCATCAGGCCGATGATGGCCGTGCGGCCGTCGATCGAGCCGGTATGCATCGCCACGTAGCGCCCGCGGTAGTCCTGCTGGAACCAGCCGAGGGCGTAGGTGGTCCAGTGCGGCTTGGTGAGCTGCGCGGTGGGGTAGAACTCGCCCGGCCCCACGAAGGCCTGCGGCCGGAAGAGCTCACGGAAGTTGCGCTCCGAGACGAGGCGGACGCCGCGCACGCGACCGGAATCGAGCAGGAACCGCAGCCAGCGTGCGGCATCGTTCGCCGTCATCCACGCGGACCCCGCGGCCGGCACAGGGTCCACGGGCGATTCCTCGATGGGCTGGATGCGGCCGTCGAAGTCCCAGTGGGCGGACGAGACGTTGGCGTCCGCCGCGCCGCGCGTGCTCGCGCGCATCGCCGCCAGCGTCGGCGCGGAGTGCTGCATGCCCAGGGGACGGAGGATCCTCGACGCGACGAACGCCTCCCAGGACATGCCGCTCGCGGCGGCGACCACTTCGCCGGCGACCTGGTACATGACGTTCTGGTAGATGAACCCGTCGCGCAGCGAATAGGCCATCGGGACATGTCGCAGCCGCTCGAGGATCTGCCGCGTGTCGAGGTCACCGCGCACCCAGAGCAGGTCGGCGTTGCCGAGTCCGGCGTTGTGCCGCAGGAGGTCGCGGACCTTGAGGTCGCGTGTGACGAACGGATCCGAGAGCTGGAACCATGGCAGGTGCTTGGTGACCGGGTCATCCCACGCGACCTTGCCCGAATCGACGAGCATCGCGACCGCCAGCGCCGTCATCGCCTTGGTGGTCGACATGATCCCGAAGCGCGTATCGGCGTCCACCCGCTCGGGGCGGCCGGCGGTACGCACCCCGAAGCCCTTGGCGTACACCACGGAATCCCCGCGCACGATCGCGATGGAGAGGCCGGGGATCCTCCAGTCCTGCAGCCCGCGGGTGATGTATGCATCGAGGTCGGCTTCGAGGCTCGGGCGTGCGCGCTGGGCGTGCAGCGACGCCGCGGCGAGGAGCAACGCGCCGCCGGCGACGCAGAGGTGCCGCGCGAGGAGGTGCGCGCGGCGGCGCGCGCGTGCGCGGGTCGACAGCGATCGGAAGCGGAGCGGAGGCATGGGCAGTCGGGGTGGGGGCCGAGTCGCGCAGAACATACGGCGCATGGGGAGGCGTCACTAGATTACCGGGCGAACCCTCACGCCCCCGACGATGCCCAGCACCCCCCGAGTGGTCCGCGCCGCGCGCGGTACGGCGATCAGCTGCAAGGGCTGGCAGCAGGAAGCCGCCCTGCGCATGCTGATGAACAACCTCGATCCCGACGTCGCGGAGCGACCCGAGGACCTGGTGGTGTACGGCGGCACGGGGAAGGCGGCACGCAACTGGGACGCGTTCGATGCCATCGTGCGCAGCCTGCGGGCGCTCGAGGACGACGAGACGCTGCTGGTGCAGAGCGGAAAGCCGGTGGCGGTGTTCCGGACGCACCGTCACGCGCCGCGTGTGCTGATCGCCAACTCCAACCTCGTCGGGCGTTTCGCCACCTGGGACCATTTCCGGGAGTTGGAGCGGCAGGGCCTGATGATGTACGGCCAGATGACGGCGGGCTCGTGGATCTACATCGGCTCGCAGGGCATCGTGCAGGGCACGTACGAGACCTTCGGGGCGCTCGCCCGCAAGCACTTCGACGGCACACTCGCCGGGCGCTTCGTGCTCACCGCCGGACTCGGCGGCATGGGCGGCGCGCAGCCGCTCGCCGCCACCATGAACGACGCCGCGATCCTCGGCGTGGAGGTGGACCCGGCGCGTATCGAGAAGCGCCTGCAGTCCGGGTACTGCGACCGCATGACGCGGGACGTCGACGAGGCGATGCGCTGGATCCGCGAGGCGCAGGCCGCGCGGCGCGGCCTGAGCGTGGGACTCGTGGGCAACGCCGCGGAGGTCCTGCCGCAGATGGTCGAGCGGGACATCATCCCGGATGTCGTCACCGACCAGACCTCCGCGCACGACATGCTGAACGGCTACGTGCCGCATGGCATGTCGTTGGCGGAGGCGGCACAACTGCGCGCGACGGACCCTGCCGAGTACCTGCGGCGTTCCACGGCCAGCGCCGTCGCACACGTGAAGGCGATGCGGGCCATGCAGGACCGTGGCGCCATCGCGTTCGACTACGGCAACAACATCCGCACCGTCGCGCTCGACGCGGGCGTAGCGGACGCGTTCGAGATCCCGGGCTTCGTACCCGAGTACGTGCGGCCGCTCTTCTGCGAGGGCAAGGGTCCCTTCCGCTGGGCGGCGCTCTCGGGTGATCCCAAGGACATCGCGCGCACGGATGCCTTGGTGCTGGAGATGTTCCCCGAGGATGCGCACCTGCGGCGCTGGATCACGATGGCCGGCGAACGCATCCATTTCCAGGGACTGCCGGCGCGCATCTGCTGGCTGGGACAGGGCGCACGCGCGCGCTTCGGCGTCGCGCTCAACGACCTGGTCGCCCGCGGCGAGGTCTCGGCGCCCATCGTGATCGGGCGGGACCATCTCGACACCGGCAGCGTGGCGTCGCCGTTCCGCGAGACGGAGGCGATGCGGGACGGATCGGACGCGGTGGCGGACTGGGCCATCCTCAATGCGCTCCTCAACGTGGCCAGCGGTGCGAGCTGGGTCAGCTTCCATCACGGGGGCGGCGTGGGCATCGGCAACTCGCTCCACGCCGGTCAGGTGATCGTCGCCGACGGCACGCCCGAGATGCGCGAGCGCCTGCAGCGTGTGCTCACCAACGATCCCGGGATCGGTGTCGCGCGGCACGCGGATGCCGGTTACGAGATCGCCGTCCGGACCGCGGCGCGCGAAGGCATCACGCTGCCCTCGCTCCAGGGCTGAGTCCTGCTCAGCACCAAGTTCCGCCCCTGGCACCTCGTCCCGTTCAGCTGGAAGTACGCCCGGCTGAAATGGCAACGGCGGCCGGTGCTCGTGCACTTCGAGGTCACCATGCGTTGCAACGCGCGCTGCGCGTTCTGCGACTACTGGAAGACCTCGCCGGCGATGAAGGCGCAGGAGCTCGACAGCTTCGTCGACGCGGCGCGGGCCTTCGACCCGATGCTGATCACGTGGACCGGTGGCGAGCCGTTGCTCCGGAAGGACCTGGAGGGGCTGGTCGGCGCAGTGGACCGCGCGGTGCGGACCAAGTGGACGACGCTCATCACCCACGGCGGCATGCTCTCGCTGGAGCGGGCCCGGTCGCTCTGGGATGCCGGGATCGGACAGTTCTCGATCTCGCTCGACTACCTCGACGCGCGGCACGACGCCGCGCGCGGCATCCCGGGGCTGAGTGCGCGGATCCTCGCCAACGCCGAGGCGATCCGCCGGGCCGGCATGACGGTGCGGTTCAACACCGTGATCAAGGACGACAACCTCGACGACGTGATGCCGTTGGTGCGCGCCGCTGCGGCGATGCGGGTCGGGGTGAACCTCTCCGTGTACACTGACTTCAAGAACGGCAACCGGGCGCACCTGCTGGGACCGGCGCACCTCGCCCGCCTCGAGGCCCTCGTGCAGGAACTGCTGGCATTCAAGCGGGGCCGGCGCGGGACCATCTCCAACTCCGACCACTACCTCGCGCAGATCCCGCGCTACGTGCGCGGCGAGCTGCGGGACCCGTGTCGGTCGGGGCAGGAGACCGTGCACATCGATCCCTACGGCGGCATCCGGCGCTGTCCCGACTTCCCCGTGGACGGCCATTGGTCGCAGTACGAGGGCTACGCGCCGATCAAGTGCGACCGCTGTTTCTATGCCTGCCGCGGCGAGGCGCAGGCACCGCTGCGCCTCGATCGCTTCCTCGACCTCGTCGCCTCGCCGTGAGTAAGTTGCGCCGCACCCTCCACCCCGCGAGGTCCGCGTGAGCCGCGCCGCACTCCTGCTCCTGAACGCCGCCCAGGTGGTGACCTGCGCGGGTCCGGCGCGCGCGCGGCGTGGCGCGGAGCAGGGGGACGCGGCCGTCCGGGACCGCGTCGGCGTGGCCGTCGGGGCGGACGGACGGATCCTCGCGGTCGACAGCGACGCGGCGCTGCGCGCCGCGCATCCCGGTGCGCCCGAGCACGACTGCGCGCAGGGGGTACTCACACCCGGCTTCGTCGACTCGCACACGCACGCCCTCTTCGGCCGCGCGCGCTACGAGGAGCAGGAACTCCGCGCGGCCGGCGTGGGCTACATGGAGATCGCACGCCGCGGTGGCGGTATCCACGCGTCGGTGCGCGATCTGCGCGAGCGCAGTGCCGACGACCTCGTGGCGCTCGCGACCGCCCGGCTCCGGCGCATCGCGGCCCACGGCACGACGACGCTCGAGGTGAAGTCCGGGTACGGCCTCTCGCTGGAGAGCGAACTGCGCAGCCTCCGCGTGATCCGGCGACTCGCCGGAGAGTTGCCGCTGCGGCTCGTGCCCACCTTCCTCGGGGCGCACGAGGTGCCGCTCGACTACCGCGAGGCGCCCCGGGACCGCGAGGCGTACATCGCGCTGGTCACGGGCGAGATGATCCCCGCGGTCGCCGCCGAAGGGCTCGCCCGGTTCGCCGACGTGTTCTGCGAGCCTGGGGTCTACTCCGCGGACGAGTCCCGTCGCATCCTCACCGCCGCGCGGGCGGCCGGCCTCGGGCTCAAGCTCCACGCCGACGAGCTCGAGAACGGCGCGGCGGCCGAACTGGCGGCGGAGCTCCGCGCCACGTCGGCGGACCATCTCGCGGCCATCTCCGAGGCCGGCATCCAGGCGCTCGCGGCGGCGGGCACGGTCGCGACGCTGCTGCCGGGCACGATGCTGTTCCTCGGTCGGCCCAAGCAGGCGCCGGCGCGGGCGCTCGTGCAGGCCGGTGTCCCGGTTGCGCTCGCCTCGGACTTCAATCCGGGGACCAGTCCCACCGTCAGCCTCCCCCTGGTCCTGACACTCGGTGTGAGCCAACTGCGCTTGAGCGTCGCCGAGGCGTTCGTGGCCGCAACGGTCAATGGGGCCGCTGCGTTGGGACTGGCAGGCGAGATCGGCCAGCTCGCCGCCGGATTCCAGGCCGACCTCGCCCTGTTCGACGTGCGGGACCACCGCGAGATTCCCTACTGGTACGGCGACAATCGCTGCCTGCGGACCTGGGTCGGCGGGCGTCCCTGCGCCGGCGCCTGAGCGCCGCGGTCCCACCTCCTCCCTCCACTCCCAAACGCTTGTCTCGCCGCGGGTTCGGCGGGTAAGTTTCTCGAATGGCCGACATCCTCAAGCTCAAGAAGAAGGCGGCCGACTTCGAGGCCAAGAAGCAGATGGACAAGGCCCTCGCGACCTATCGCGAGATCATCGAAGCCTATGAGAGCGGTGAGGAAGACCCCGTCGACATCCCGCTGTACAACCGGGTCGGCGACCTCATGCAGAAGGCGGGCAACCTCGCCGAGGCCGTCACGATCTGGGAGAAGGCGGTCGACCAGTACACGGATGGCGGGTTCTACAATCCGGCCATCGCGCTCTGTAACAAGATCCTCCGACAGTCGCCCGGGCGCGCCGTCGTGTACTACAAGCTCGGGAAGATCTCTGCCGAGAAGGGCTTCAAGTCCGACGCCCGGCAGAACTTCCTTGAGTACGCCGCGCGCATGCAGAAGGCGGGGAACCTCGACGAGGCATTCCGTGCGCTGAAGGAGTTCGCTGACCTCGTCCCCGATCAGGACGACGTGCGGTTGATGCTCGCCGACCAGCTGGCGAAGGCCGATCGCAAGAAGGAGGCGATCGAGCAGCTCCAGATCGCGTACGCGCTCGCGGTGCGCACCAATCGCGACGACGACGCGAACAGCATCGCCGACAAGATGAAGGCGATCGACCCGTCGGTGGAGCCGAAGGCGGACGACGCCGGCGGCGGCTCCAAGAGCGGCGGCCTTGTCTTCCTCGATCTGGACGGCGGCCCCAGCCGTCGCGCGTCCTCGGCGTCGCCGGTCGCCAAGTCGCGCGCGCGCCGCGTCACCAAGGCGGTCGAGGGGCTGAACCTCATCCACGTCGAGGACGAGCCGACCACCGGACCATCCGCGCCGGCGCCGCCCGCGCCCCCCGTGGCACCCGCCGCGGCCGCCGCGGCGCTGGCGCCCGCGCCGGAGCCGGTTGTCGAGCCCGAGCCGATCCCGCCGGCCGTCGAGGCTGCCGCGCCCGCCGCGCCCGAAGCGCTGGTGGAGCCGGAGCCCAGCTTCGCCGGCGACGCCTTGGTGATCGAGCCGACCTCGGTTGCGGATGATGTGCCGCGTCCGGCGCGTGGCTCACTTCCGGGACTCGAATCGACGGTCGTCGGCGCACTGGACGAACCCGCGCCCGAGCCCGTCGTGCCCCGCGACCCGGACCTGCCGTTGGTCAGCGACCTGGTCGAGGCGGCGAGTCCCACCGCAGGCATTCCGCTACTCGAGATCGAACCCACGTCGATCGAGGCCCCGGCGGCCGCGCCGGCGCTCGACGAGCTGCCGCTGATCGAGCTCGCCTCGGTCCGCCCGCCGGAAGACTCGGCGCCGGCCGCTCCGGAGCCGGAGCCCGTCGCGGAGATCCCACCGGTCGAACTCGAACTGCCGTCGGCCCCGCTGCCGCCGGTGCTCGTCGACCTTCCGGTGCTCGAGGTCAGTCCGCCGCCGCGCCCCCGCGAGGAGACGCCGCTCGACCTGCCGTCCACGGCCGAACGCCCCCTGCCGCGCAAGAGCGAGGACGGGCCGATCGTGCCGGAGACCACCGAACGCCCCATCCCGCGCGAACTCACGCCGACCGGCAAGACGCCGCGGAACACGGGCTCGGTTGCCACGTCGGATTTCGGGTCCTTCGGCGCCACTGGGGTCGAGGCGGAGCCTGACAGCACGTTCGAGCCGCTCCAGGTGGAGTCGAGCGAGGGGGTGCACGCCCTCCCGCTCGGCGACGACTACGTCGCGCGTCCGTCGGGCCTGCTCGAGGAGCCGCCGCCGCCGGCGTTGCCCCCGATCAGCGATGAGGAACTGGCGAGCGCCCCGCCGCCGGCGAGGGCCACGAGCGTGGTGCTCGCCACCTCGGTGGACCTGTTGCGCGCGCGTGCCGCCGAGACCCCCGAGGATTGGGGGCTGCGTCGGCAGCTGGCCGAGGCGATGCTGGACGACGGCCAGCGCGAGTCCGGCGTCGCGGAGCTCGAGGTGGCGCTCGCCGGGTATGAGCGGGACGGCGATCTCGACACGGCGGCCTCCATCGCGGAGGAGATCGTCCGGCTCTCGCCGAACGTCATCAAGTTCCACCAGAAGCGGGTGGAGTTCGCGTTCCGGGCGAACGATCGCCGCCGCCTCGGCGAGGCCTACGTGGAGCTGGCGGATGCGCTCGTCCGGGACGGCCAGGCCGCGAAGGCGCGCGTCGTCTACCAGCGCGTGCTGGAGATCGACCCCGAGGACCTGCGCGCGCAGGCGGCGCTGGAGACCATCGCCGACACGCCCGTGCCGGAACCGGCCCCGGCCCCGCGCCGTTCGACCAAGGCGGTGAACAAGTCGGCGGCCGCGCCCAAGGCCGCGCCCAAGAAGCCGGCGGCCGACGAGGAGTACATCTCGCTCGGCGACTGGTTCAAGGACGACGACGAGCCGAAGAGCACGCGCATGGTCGTCGAGGAGAAGGAGCCGACCGGCGACGAGCAGGCCGACTTCGCCGACATGCTGCGCAAGTTCAAGCAGGGCGTCGCCGACAACGTCGACGACGAGGATCACGAGGCGCACTACGACCTCGGGGTCGCGTACAAGGAGATGGGCCTGCTGGACGAGGCGATCTCGGAGTTCCAGAAGGCGCTGCGCGGGACGAGCAATCGCGTGCGCGCGATCGAGTCGCTCGGGCTCTGTTTCGTCGAGAAGGCGCAACTGCCCGTGGCCGCCACGATCCTGCAGCGGGCGCTCTCCGAGCCCGGCGTGCCGGACGACCAGTTGATCGGCGTCCTCTACCTGCTCGGCACCATCGCCGAGGAACTGCACCTCTTCCCCGACGCCAAGCGGCACTATCAGCGCGTGTTCGCCGTCGACATCAACTTCCGCGACATCGGAGCACGGTTGGCCGCAGTGGAGAAGCAGCTCTCGTGAGTCTTGAGACACGGCTCCAGACGCCGGTGGCGAGCGCCCTGCTCGAGATCCAGGCGCCGATCCGCACGCAGCTCGCGCGTGTGCCGGACGAGATGTGGCGCATCGTCCAGGCGGACGTCGCCATCGTGGAGGCGGCGAACGCCCACCTGCGCGGCATGCGCGGCAAGCTCTTCCGCCCGACGCTGCTGCTGCTCGCCGCGTCCGTCGAGGGCCGTCCGGAGGCGCGCGCCGTGCCCCTCGCGGCGGTGGCCGAACTCGTGCACCTCACCAGCGTCGTGCACGACGACTCGGTGGACCACTCGGTGCTGCGGCGCGGCCAGCCGACCATCAATGCGCTGTTCAGCCACCAGGTGGCGGTCCTCATGGGGGATTTCCTGTTCTCCAAGGCCATCGCCGAGCTGGTGCGGCTGGGCGACATGGAGCCCCTCCGGGTCTTCACGCAGGCCTCCAACGAGATGACCATCGGCGAGCTGCGGCAGCTGTCGTCGTTCGATGCCCTGAGCTTCTCCGAGAGCGACTACTACACGCTGATCCGCGCGAAGACGGCCTCGCTGGTCGGTGCGGCCTGCGAGATGGGCGCGCTCGCCGGGGCGCCGCGCTTCCGGGCGCCGATGCGCCGGTTCGGCGAGCGGCTCGGCATGGCCTTCCAGGTCGCCGACGACCTGATCGATTACACGGAGCAGGAGGCGGTGACCGGCAAACCCAGCGGCAACGACCTCAAGGAACACAAGGTCACGCTGCCCCTCATCGCCGCGCTCGGCCAGATGTCCCGCGCCCAGCGGGAGCGGGTGGATGCGCTGTTCGCCGATCCGACGCCCAGTGACGCCCATATCGCCGAGGTCGTCGGCATCGTGTCGGAATGCGGCGGGTTGGAATACGCGCGGCAGAAGGGCGAACTCTTCGCCCAGGAGGCCGAGGAAGCCCTCGCCGGTCTCCCCGAATCCGACGTGCGCCAGTCCTTGTTCGGCGCTCTGGGGTACGTCATGGATCGGAGATTCTGATGCCGCCACAAGGGTCCGCCAAACACCGCCCGGGATTCCACGCGATCGTGCTCGCGACGGGATTCGTGCTGGGTGGCTTCCTCCACCAGTTCGCCCGGATGGCCCTGCCGGCCGGGGCGGTGAAGGAGTTCCTGAACCTCGGATACGTCCAACCGTCGGTGGGCCCCTTGTCCATCGACCTCGTCGTCATCAAGTTCGCATTGGGACCCATCGCGCTCGACGTCTCGCTCCTGAGCCTCGTCGGGGTCCTTGCGGCCTATCTCATCGCGCGTTCGCTGTTCTAGGAGGTTCGGATGTTCAGTGGAATCGGAGCCACCGAGCTCCTTCTCGGTCTGGTGGTGGTGCTCCTGCTCTTCGGGGCCAAGCGCATCCCCGAGATCGCGGGCTCGTTCGGCAAGGGCATCAAGGAGTTCAAGAAGAACATGAACGAGGCGCAGCGGGAGATCACGGCGCCCGAGAACCGCGAGGCCCTGCCGCCGGCTGCGCCCCGCAGCGTCCAGCACGACGACGCGCCCGAGAAGGAACCGCGCCGGCTGATGTAGGTCGGTCGCACGCGGGAGAAGCCGAACGGGGGGCCCGGACGATGTCCGGGCCCCCCGTTCGCGCCTGCCTGGCGTCGATCAGATCGCGTCGGCCGACTGACGTCGCAGCGTCGCGTTGATCTCGTTCCGGCGGTCGACGATCTTGGCGTCGCGGCGGAGGTGGTCCAGGAAGAGCCGCACGCGCTGCTCACGCATGGCCTGCAGCGTCCGCGCCCGCTGGCCTTCCTTCTGCGCTTCGAAGTCGGCCCGCGTCGCTTCCACGCGGGCGATCACGCGGATGATGTACAGGCCGTCCGTGGACTTGGCGACGCCCATGCCGCCCACCGGGATCGCGAAGGCGGCACCCACGGCCTCGTTGTAGTACCCCATGCCCGGGACGAACCCGAGCCGCGTGAACGGCCCCGCCGTCTGCGCGGCCAGGCCCGCCTTGGTGGCCGCGGCGCCCAGCGTGGAGCTCTTCGCGTCGGCCAGGATGGCCTCGGCCTGCGCCACGAGCCCCTCGGTGGCCTTCCGTTCCTTCAGGGCGGTCCGGATCTCCTCCTTCACCTCGTCGAACGGCGCCTTGCCGCCGACGGTCAGGGAGTCGATGCGCGCCACGTAGTAGCCACCGTCGTCGTCGATGAGGTCACTGATCTCACCGCGCACCGCACCGCTGAACGCGAAGCCGGTGATGCCGCCGACCGGTCGGCCGAGGTAGTAGGCCGTCTGGCCCTCGGTCACCGGCACGGTGGAGACGAGCAGGCCGAGGACCTTCGCCGCGCTGTCCAGGCGCGCCGGCTCGCTGCTGCCGGCGGCGATGTTCGAGAGGCTGTCGGCGCGGCGGTCGGTCGCCGTCGCGGTCGAGTCGTTCTGCTTGACGGTGACGAGGATGTGGCGCAGCGCCAGCGTGTCGCCCTTCTTCTCGGTCGCCTTGATGAGGTGCCAGCCGAACTGGGTCAGCACCGGTTCCGAGATCTGCCCCACGCGGAGTGCGAAGGCCGCCCGCTCGAACTCGGGCACGAAGCGGCCACGGGCGCCGCGACCGAGGTCGCCGCCCTGCGGACCCGAGATCGTGTCCTCGGACTCGCGGATGGCCACGGCCTCGAACGTCGACTTGCCCGATGCGATCTCCTCTCGGAGCACGCGGAGCTTGCCGGCCGTGGCCGCGGTGTCCGCCGCGGTGGGGGTACGGTCGATGCCCACCACCGACATCACGGCGCGGCCCGGCCGCTCCCAGCGGTTGGGCTGCGCATCGTAGTACTTCCGGACCTCGGCATCACTGACCTCGGCGTTGGCGATCTGCGTCGCCGTCGGCTTGAGGGCCACGAACTCCACGGTCGCCGAGTCGCGCTCGTCGCGGAAGAAGCGGAACAGCCGGTCATCCGAGGCGTAGGCGTCGGTGATGAGCTGCGAGAACAGTTTGGTGCGCGGGATCTCGGTCCGATAATAGTTCTCGAGCTGGACGAGCAGGCCCTGCTGCTTGGCCACCGGCGACGCCAGCAGGCGCTGGTACTTGGCGGGGTCGAAGCGGCCATCGGTGAGCAGCTGCGGGTTCGTCAACATCTGCTGGGGCGGGGAGTTGAGCGCTGCTTCCTGGATCTCCTCGTCCGTGACGCGGATGCCCCGCTTCTCGTATTCCTGTTGGAGGAGCAGGTCGGAGACCAGCTGGTTGAAGGCCTGGTCCTCGATCTGCTGCCGTTCGTCGAGGTTCAGGCCGCGGCCGGTCCGCTGCTCCTGCTCTTGGGCGAGCGCGTTCGTGAGGTTCTGCCACGCCACGTAGGTGATCTCATCGCCGTTCACCTTGCCCACCACCGTCGAGGTGGTGACCGGCGCGCGGCCGAGGAGGCCGGACACCTCGCCGAGCAGGAACCCGCCGACGAACGCAAAGAAGAGAATCGCCCACACGAACCAGATGAACTTGTTGCTCCGCATCGATTGCAGCACGGACCACGACCCCTGAATTCGACGGTAATTGGCTGCGCTGGACCCCTGCGGATCCGGCACTTCACGCTGGGTGACGTAACCTGTAAAGCTACCCCGAAAGCGAACGTAAAATCAAGCGAGACGCGAACTTCTGATTGACGCTCTCTCGCCGCCAATGCTAGCTTGGCGAGACCGCGCTGCGTCGTACCGCAAGGGTTCGCCCTCCTCCTCCCGATCCGCCCGATGGCCGCACCGAACCGCGTCGAAGAACTCCGGAAGCGATACCACGAGAACCCGAAGAAGTTCTTCGCGCCCTTTGCGAACGAACTCCGGAAGACCGGGCAGATCGACCGCGCCATCCTGATCTGTCAGAAGCACTTGGGCGACCAGCCCGCGTCCATGAACGGGTTCGTGGTGTACGGGCAGTGCCTGTTCGAGCTCGGGCAGCTCGAGGAGGCGCGGGGGCCGTTCGAGGCCGCGCTCGGCCTCGATCCGGAGAACCTCATCGCGCTCCGGCACCTGGGCGACATCGCGCGCCTCAGCGGGGACCAGGAGACCGCCCGCAAGTGGTACGTGCGCCTCCTGGAGTTCGACCGACGGAACGACGAAGTGATCGCGCTGCTCGAGGAGGTCGGTGGCCGGCAGGACGTCGAACCCGCCTCGGGGCCCTCACGCGCGCCCAACATCATCTCGGTGGCGCCCTCGGTTCGCGTGACGGCCTCGGCCCAGGCCGTGGGGCTCGCGGGCGATGCCCAGGCGATGCCGCCACGCGGTTCGACGCCGGTGCGGCCGGTGACCCCGGCGCCCGCCAGCGCCGCCGCGGCGGTCAACCGACCGCAGGCGCTCGAGGATGTGAAGACCGTCGAGGTCGTGCTCCCGCCCAAGCCCACCAAACGGCGCTCGCTCCTCGACGTCACGTTCGACTTCGGTGAGAGCAGCTCCGCCCCTGCGCCGGAAGCGGTCGCGCCGGTGGTGCCGCCCGTGGTGCCGCCCGTGGAGCCGCCGTCGCCCATCGCCCCGCGCACGCCGACGCCGGTGATGCCGATGGAGGCACTCGAGGACGTCAAGACGGTCGAGATTCCGCGCGCCGCGATGGATGGCTTGGAGTTGGCCGACTTCAGCGCCGAGGTCG
>Ga0268299_1003395_pt1 | contig 14770 bp, 14 predicted proteins | sample NOBtaG_FD_193484 | JGI IMG/M metagenome (GOLD analysis project Ga0268299, IMG submission 193484) | Activated sludge microbial communities from bioreactor in Nijmegen, Gelderland, Netherland - NOB reactor | ecosystem: Engineered > Bioreactor > Aerobic > Activated sludge | place: Netherlands...
GATGCTGGACAAGCCCCGGCTCGTGGCGCTGAACAAGATGGACACGCGCCCGGACGAGGACCTTCTGAAGAAGACGCTCTCGAAGCTCAAGCGCAAGAAGCTCGAGGTCTGGACCATCTCCGGCGTGTCGGGCGAGAATATCGAGAAGCTCAAGATCCGGCTCGGGCAGATCCTGGATGATCTCGGCGCCCGCGAGGCCGAAGCCGAAGAGGAACCGGCCAGGGAAGGAGACGACTGGTGACGGGCCGCGACGCGATTACCGGCGTGAAACGCGCCGTCATCAAGCTCGGCTCCCGCGTGCTCGTCTCCGGCGACCGGATCGACAACGCGCGGCTCGCGGGCCTCGTGGACGAGATCGCCGCGCTGAGAAAGCGCGGGATTGAGGTGGCGGTCGTCACCTCCGGCGCGGTGGCGTCCGGGCGCTCGCGCCTCGGCCTGAAAGAGAAGCCGAAAACCATTCCGCTCAAGCAGGCGGCCGCCGCCGTGGGGCAGAGCCTCCTCATGCACACCTACGCGACCGAGTTCGGCCGCCACGGCACGGCCGTCGGGCAGGTGCTCCTCACGCAGCAGGTCGTGAACAACCGGCAGCTTTTTCTGAACGCCCGCAACACCCTCGAAACCCTTTTCGAGCTCGGCGTCGTCCCCATCATCAACGAGAACGACACCGTGGCGGTGGAGGAGATCAAGCTCGGCGACAACGACCGGCTCTCGGCGATCGTCGCGGGGCTGCTCCGGGCCGACCTGCTCGTGATCCTCACGGACGTGGACGGCCTCTACGACAGGAACCCGAACGAGCACAGGGATGCGAAACGCATTTCCCTCGTGCCGCAGGTGACGCCCCAACTGAAGGCCGCCGCCGGCGGCACGGGTTCGGACGTGGGCCTTGGCGGCATGCGGACGAAGCTGGACGCCGCCGAGACGGCGACGAAGGGCGGCACGGCCGCCGTCGTCGCTGCCGGGGTGAAGCCCGGCACCGTCACCCGGATCTTCGCAGGCGAGGACGAAGGGACGTTCTTCGCTCCGGACCCCAAGGGCGTTTCCGCCCGCCACCAGTGGATCGGTTATTCGCTCCAGGTGAAGGGCGAACTGGTGCTGGACGCCGGGGCGACGGCCGCGCTCCGGGGCGGCAAGAAGTCGCTGCTCCCGGCCGGCGTCCGGGAAGTGCGCGGGGAGTTCGAGCCCGGCGACTGCGTGAAGTGCCTCTCGCCGGACGGCAGCGAGTTCGCCCGGGGGCTCATCGCCTACAATTCGCGCGACGCGCAGAAGATCGCCGGCCACCGGACCGAGGAACTGGAAAAGCTTCTGGGTTACCGGGGCGTAGACGAACTGATCCACCGGGATGACCTCGTGATCCTGAACGGTTAGGATTCTGGAGAGAGAACCGTGTCACTCACCGAAGAAATGAAAGCCGTCGCCCGCCGGGCGAAGCTCGCCTCGAACAAGGGCGCGCGCCTCGCCACGCCCGATAAGAACCGGGCGCTGCTGGCCATCGCGGACGGCATCCTGAACGGCCGGGACGCGCTCGTGGCCGCGAACCGGCTGGATGTCGAGGCGGCGGAGAAGTCCGGACTCGCCCCGGCCATGGTCGACCGGCTGAAACTCTCCCCCAAGGTGCTTGAAACGATGGTGAAGGGGCTGCGCGAAGTGGCCGCCCTTCCCGACCCCGTGGGCACCGTCAGCCGCCAGTGGGTGCGCCCGAACGGCATGCGCGTCGGCAAGATGCGGATCCCGCTGGGCGTCATCCTCATCATCTACGAGTCGCGCCCGAACGTGACCGTGGACGCCGCCGCCCTGTGCCTGAAGGCGGGCAACGCCGTGATCCTGCGCGGCGGCAAGGAAGCGATCCACTCGAACCAGGCTTTGGGCGAAATCATCCGCGCGGCGCTTCAGGCGGCGAACCTGCCCACCGACCTCGTGCAGGTGCTCCAGACGACGGACCGCACGGCGATGGAAGAGCTCTTGAAACTGGACGAGGAGATCGACCTCGTGATCCCCCGGGGCGGCGAGGCGCTGATCCGCTATGTGGCGGAGAAGAGCCGAATCCCCGTCATCAAGCATTACAAGGGCGTCTGTCACGTCTACGTGGACGAATTCGCCGACGTGCGGATGGCGGACGACATCGTGTTCAACGGCAAGGTGCAGCGCCCCGGCGTCTGCAACGCCCTCGAAACGCTGCTCGTGAACGAAAAAATCGCGGCGAAGTTCCTGCCCGTGGCGGCGAAGCGGCTGCACGAGGCGGGCGTCGAGCTGCGCGTCTGCCCGGAGACGGCGAAGCACCTCGGCGGCGTTCCCTCGAAGCCCGCCACCGAGGACGACTGGTACGCCGAGTACCTGGAACTGATCCTCGCCGTGCGCGTCGTGCCGTCGCTGGAAGCGGCCATCGAGCACATCGACACCTACGGCTCCCATCACACGGAGACGATCGTGACCGAGAGCTACAGCCGGTCGCAGAAGTTCCTGCGGGACGTGAACTCGTCCTGCGTGTTCCTGAACGCCTCGACCCGGTTCTCGGACGGCTTCGAGCTCGGCCTCGGGGCGGAGATCGGCATCTCGACGACGAAGCTCCACGCCTACGGCCCCATGGGCGTCGAGGAGCTCACCACGGAGAAGTTCTTTATCTACGGCGACGGACAGATCCGCGCCTGAAAGACCCAGGACCCATGGCGAAACCCTCGAAAAAACCCGCAGCGAAGAAAACCACCGGCAGGAAGCCTGTGAAAGCCGCCGTCCGGAAACCGGCGGCGAGGACTCCGGCCGCGAAGTTCCAGCCCGTGAAGGCCGCGCCGAAGAAGCCGAAACTGCCCGCGAAGGCACCGGCCCGGCCGGCGCCGAAGCCCAACGACCCGGCGGTGCTCCAGCTCAAGCGCCTCGTGGCGGCGCTGCTCGAGAAAAAAGGCCTCGCCGTCACGAGCATCTATGTCGCTCCGGTCGTGGGCTTCGCCGACTATTACCTCGTCGCCACCGGCACGTCGTCCCGGCACAACCAGACCCTCGCCGACGCCGTCGTCGAATCGGAAACGAAGTCCGGGCACCGTAAGCCCCGGCGCGAGGGCTACGACACGGGCAACTGGATCGTGGCCGACGCGGGCGACGTGATCGTTCATATCTTCGACGAGGCGAGCCGCCACTACTACGATCTCGAGCGGCTGTTCCTCGATTCCGAACGCCGGCTCTACGGTGAGGACGGCAAGGTCGTCGATCTCCCCAGGATGGGGGCGAAGACCTGAGCGCCCGGGCGGCGTCATGAAGCTCTACGTCGTCTGCGTGGGGAAGATGAAGTCCGGACCGCTCGCAGAGCTGTCCGAGGACTACGCCGGAAGGCTCTCCCGGTTCGCGCAGCTCGAGATCCGCGAAGTGGCCGAGACGAAGATCCCGGCCCGTTCGCCGTCGGAAGCGGACCGGAAGAAGGCGGTCGCCGAAGAAGGACAGGCGCTGTTGAAAAAGACCGCGGGCAGCGTCTATGCCCTTTCCCCCGACGGAAAGGCGCTGACGACGCCCGGATGGAAGGAACTGCTCGACCGGATCGAGCGGGACGCACAGCCGGCCTCGTTCGTGATCGGCGGCGCGTTCGGACTCTCGGACGAGGTGAGAAAGCGGGCGGTCCAGACCGTCTCCCTCTCACCCGCCACATTTACCCATGAACTGGCGCGGGTGCTGGTTCTGGAACAGCTCTACCGGGCCTGGACGCTGAAGAAAGGCGTTCCGTACCACTACTGACGACCACGGAGTATCCCCGATGCCGACCTCTGAACAGATCCGCGAGTGCAAGGCAAAGCTCGAAGAGTCCCGCCGCAACCTGACCGAAGAGATGGAACACCTCCGGGAATCCTCGGCGGCGCTCGACGAGGGCCAGGGAGCGTCGGATCTCGCCGACGCCTCGCAGGCCCAGTACGACAAGCAGTTCGTCGGCCGCCTCTCCGAAACCGACAAGCGGCTGCTGGACCGCGTGAACGCGGCCCTCGCCCGGATCAACGCGAAGGACTACGGCATCTGCGTGGACTGCGGCGAGGAAATCCCTTTCCGCCGTCTGCTGGCAGTGCCCTACGGCGAACGCTGCGTGGCCTGCCAGGAGATCGCCGAGCGCGACGCGAAGAACCGGAGCAGCGGGCCCAGCAACGAACCGGCAGGATTCGACGACTGACGGGACCGGGTTGCCCCTTCCCCGTTCATGCTTAAACTAAACTGATGGCCCGCAGGGGCGTCGGCTTCAGGAGCGGCAAATGCCTGGCAAAAATCCGGTACTGCTGGTCATCATGGACGGCTGGGGACTCGGCAGGGACGAGCCCTCAAACGCCGTCAAGGCCGCGAAGACCCCGGTCGTGAACGCCCTGTTCGCGAACAACCCGTGGGTGCCGGTAAAAACGTCCGGTGAGGACGTGGGCCTTCCCAAGGGCCAGATGGGCAATTCGGAAGTCGGCCACCTCAACATCGGCGCCGGCCGGATCGTCTACCAGAGCCTCTCGCTCATCTACCGGGACATCGAGAACGGCAGCTTCTTCGAGAACCCCGTACTGATCGACGTCTGCACGAAGGTGAAAGAGAAGAAGGGCGCCCTGCACCTCATGGGGCTCGTCTCCGATGGCGGCGTCCACAGCCACATCGATCACCTGATCGCGCTGCTCAAACTCGCGAAGGAACAGGACGTCCCGCGGGTGTATATCCATGCGTTCCTGGACGGACGCGACACGGCGCCCAAAAGCGCCCTCGAGTTCATCGGACATCTGGAAGAGGCGATCCAGGAGCACAAGACCGGCCAGATCGCCACGGTCTCCGGGCGCTTCTACGCCATGGACCGCGACAAGCGGTGGGAACGGCAGAAGCTCGCCTACGACGCGCTCGTGAACGGCCGGGCCGAGTTCGTCGCGACGACGGCGAAGGAAGCCGTCGAAGCCGCCTACGCCCGCGGCGAAACGGACGAATTCGTGAAGCCCACGATCGTCTGCAACGAGAAGAAGAACTGCGTGGGGCAGATCAACGACCGGGACGGCGTGATCTTCTTCAACTTCCGTGCGGACCGCGCCCGGCAGCTCTCCCGCGCCCTCACCGACCCCAAGTTCGCCGAGTTCGAGCGGGGCCGCATGCCGAAGCTCTCCGGTTTCGCCTGCTTCACCGAATACGAGGCGGCGCTCGGCCTCCCGTTCGCCTTCACGAACGAGGAACCGAAGAACACCCTCGGCGAAGTCTTGGCGAAGAACAAACTGGCGCAGCTGCGCGCCGCCGAAACCGAAAAATACGCCCATGTGACGTATTTCTTCAACGGCGGGCAGGAGAAGGTGTTCGACGGCGAGGACCGGATCCTCGTCCCGTCCCCCAAGGACGTGAAGACGTACGACCTGAAGCCCGAGATGAGCTGCCGCGAACTCACGGACAAGGTGATCGAAACGATCCAGAAGAAGGACTATTCGTTCATCGCCCTGAACTACGCCAACTCCGACCAGGTGGGGCACACCGGCGTGTTCGGCGCCGCCGTGAAGGCGAACGAGGCCATGGACGAATGTCTGGCCCGGCTCGTACCCGCCGCACAGGCGAAGGGCTACACCGTCATCATCACGGCGGACCACGGCAATTCCGAGCAGATGGTCGATTCCACCGGCCGGCCGCACACGCAGCACACGACGAACCCAGTGGCGTTCATCCTCGTGGAACCCGGCGGGAAGCGCCACGAACTCCGCGAAGGCGGCCGCCTGTCCGACATCGCGCCGACCGTGCTCGAACTGCTCGGCATCAAGGCCCCGCCCGAAATGTCAGGCAAGTCCCTGATCGTTCATCACTGACGGGAAAAGTTACGCGGACCGGGGCAGCCGTGAAAACCACACAGCGCTCGCAATCGCCATGATCGCGACCGCGAGCGCAGCCACCGGCTGGCCCAGCGCGAGTCCCGCCCAGGCGGCAAGCCCGAGCAGGAGCCCGTGCCGGAGCCACTCGGCGGGCCGTGCCCAGGACTTGCCCTCGAACAGGCCGCCCCAGACGGCGGTGGTGAGAATGACGAGCGAGCCGCCCGCAGCCACCTGCCAGAGCGGCAGGCGGTCCTTGAACAGCAGCATCGAGGTGAGTCCCACGCCCACCAGCAGAAAGTGGAAGTTCACGTAGCCCTTGTACCGGCGCGGGAACTCCGTGTCCCATTTGACGAACGCCGAGGCCTCCACGGGCGGGGCCTTCTTGGGGCCGCCGAGATCGGCCGGATTCCATTCAGGATTGGCGAACCAGACCCATATCTTGTCCCGGAGGCGCGAGGTCTTGACGGACCGGTCCCACAACTCCTTCCAGTAGTCGAAGTTCGCCCACACGGGATTCCAGCTCGCGTAGGGTTTCACGAGCCCGAACACGGGGGAGGCCTTTTCCTCCTCGAAGGTGCCGAACATCCGGTCCCAGATGATCAGGATTCCCGCATGATTCCGGTCGATGTATTCGGGATTGATCCCGTGATGGACCCGGTGGTGGGAGGGGGTATTCATCACCGCCTCGTACCAGCGGGGGAGTTTCCCCACGGTCTGCGTGTGGATCCAGAACTGGTACAGAAGGCTGATCGCCGCGCTCCCGGCAAAAACGAGTGGCGGGAGCCCGATAACCGCCAGCGGGAAATAGATGGGCGTTGCTGCGAACCCCTGAAACCAGGACTGCCGGAGCGCCACCGCGAGGTTGTAGTCCTGGCTCTGGTGGTGGACGACGTGCATGGCCCACAGGGCGTTGATCTCGTGGGAGAGCCGGTGAAACCAGTAATAGAAGAAATCGAACCCGAAGAAGCCGATAATCCAGGCCGCAGCCGGATACGGCGCGAGGTCGAATACCCGGAAATGGTCGTAGACCCAGGTGTAGGCGAGCAGCCCCGCGAGCCCCAGAAACACCCGGATCACCTCCGAGCCGATACCGCAGGAGAGGTCTGTGATCGAATCGGCGAACCGGTAGAACCTGTGCCCCTGACGGCGCATCACCGCCACCTCGATGCCGATGAGGATGAAGAAGAAGGGAATGGCCAGCGCGATGGGATCGAACTTCACGCCAAGGGGCTCCGGTCAGGCGGTATGGCGACAAGAAGACCGCGAAACCCGCCGGTTTTCAAGCGGCGGCTATCCCTTCCAGAGGAACCAGCCCGTGAGCAGCACAATGCCGATCAGATCCATCACAAGTCCCGTCCGGATCATCTTCCGGAGCGGGACTTCGCCCGAGGCGTACACCATTGCGTTCAGCGGTGTTGAAACCGGCAGCAGGAACCCCAATGTACAGGCAGCGGTTGCGGCCAGCATGAAGGGACCCACGGGGATATCGAATGCCCCCGATGCCGCCGCGAGGATCGGAGCGATGATGTTTGCCGACGCCGTGTTGGAGGCGAACTCGCTCATGACGACGGCGAGCACCACCGCCGCCAGCAGGACGAGCGCGGGCGATTCCGCCGGAATTCCGGCGAACGACGCACTGATCACCTTCGAGAGCCCGCTCTTCTCGATCAGCGAACCGATGCAGAGCCCGCCGCCGTAAAGGAAGATCGTGTTCCAGTCGATGGCCGCAAAATCGTCCGCCCCGAGGGCGGCCTGCCGCCTGCCGCCGCCCCCCAGGAAGAACAGCGGGAACGTGAAGTAGAGCGGCACGAACGGCTCGGCGAAAACCCGTTCCAGCAGCTTGCCGCCCGGCAGCTCCAGCGCGACGAAAGCCGGCGGCACAAGCCATCCGAGGATCGTCGCCACAAGGGCCGCAAGCGTCCATTTCTCGCTGGAGGTCATGGCACCGAGTTCCCGGAGCTTTTCCCGCGCGAACGCCGGATCGAGAGGAAAACTCCCGGCCGGTTCCACGTTGCGGGACAGCCACAGGCAGCCGAGCAGCCAGATACCGAGTGCCGGCGGCGAGACGGCGGCAAACCAGTCGAAGAACTTCACCTCGGTGCCTGTCACCCGCTCGAGCTGGCCGATGCCGATCAGGTTGGGCGGCGTGCCCACTGGCGTCAGCAGCCCTCCGATGCTGGCCGAGAAGGCGCAGGTGAAGGCGAGCGAGAATCCGAGTCCCTTCGCCGCGTCCGGCCCCGACTCGCTCCGGATGCGGGCCACGATGCCAAGAACGATGGGCAGCATCATGGCGCAAGTCGCCGTGTTCGACACCCAGGCGGAAATCAGGAAATTCACCGCCGAAACGGCCCAGAAAATGGCGAGCGGCGAGCGCCCCACGGCCGGGAGCGCCAGCGCGGCGTAGGCGATCCGGCGGGAGAGACCGTGTTTTTCGAGCGCCTGCGCAAGGATGAAACTGCCGATGAACAGAATGACGATCCGGTCCGCCATGGAGGCGAACGCCTCCTTCGCCGGAACGATTCCCATGCTGGCGGCGAAGGCCGTTCCCACGAGCGGCGGAATGGCGAGCGGCATCGCCTCGCTGATCCAGAGAAAGATCACGGCGACGAGGATCCCCGCCATCCCTGCGGCGGAAGGCTCCAGCCACCGGCCGAGCAGAAGCCATGCGGCAAGACCCGCAAGAACGGCCATCACGACCAGGCGGGCCACGGTGCGCGGCGGGACTTCCGGGACGGCTGAATCGGACAACATCGGGCTTAAGGTGCCGCCGGAGCCGGAGCAGCCGGTGGTTCATCTTCCGGGATTTTCCCGGACGGCTGTTCCGCCGGAGCCTGCGGCTGGGGCGCAGGTGCAGGAGCCTGCGGCTTCGCCGCCTCGCGGGCCTTCTGCCGGGCGTCCATTTCGGTCTCGTAGTCGCGCTGGTCGGCGGCGATGAAATCCATCAGCCAGTCGAACAGGCCGCCTTCCTTCGGAGGCAGGCTGCCGTCCGGGAGCGGGGCCGGCTCCTTGCGCTGCCAGCGCCCGATGGTTTCGATGAGCGCGGGCGACTTCGCGATGTCGTCGTAGGAGAAAACGACGACGCCGCTCGGCTTCGCACTGGCGGCCGTATCGAGCTCACGGTGGAACGCCCCGGGGTCGGCCGCGAGGTCCCACGCCCCCACGGCTACCCAGGCCCTGGGCGAACCGGTGACGCGCGGAGGCTCCGAGGCCACCGCCGAATTGACCAGATACCGGTGGAACCGTTCGTCCCGCGAGTAGGTCATCGAAACGACGAAATCGACTGTGCGCTCCTCCAGCCAGCGGCGCCAGTCCTGGAAGGCGGAGAGATAGGCGCGGTCGCTCCAGGCGAGCCCGGCGGCCGAGAGCTTCATGCGGGAGGGGACCTCGGACCGGACCTTCCCGGCCAGTTCCGTCACCTGATCCCTTCGCCAGTCGGCGAACCGGCGGAGTGACTGGGCCGTGGCGCCCTTGAGCGGCAGCCCTTCACCGGTCTCCGCCGGGAACCGGAGGCGCGCCGCCTCGCCGTAGCCGAACTCGACACCTTTCGACACCGTCGAGACCGGCTTGAGCGGCAGGGCATAGGGATAGCGGATGAAATCGAGGTGGATGCCGGCGAGTTCCGGATATCCCTTCACCAGTTCCCGGACCGCCGAGAGCACAAACTCCTGCGCCTCGGGACTTGCGGGGTCGAGCCAGTAACCGGGAGTCTCCAGTTCGGGTTCGGTATCGGGGCGCCCGGCGGCGAGATATTCCTTCACGCTCCGGCCTGCATTGTCCGCCGTCAGGGCCTTGTCCCCGAGCCGCTCCAGCGCCTTCGGGGACGGCGACGTGCTCAGATTATAGACGTTGATCCAGGCGTGGACCCTGATCCCCTTCGAGCGTGCCTGCTCCAGCAGGTCCTTCAGCGGATCGCGGTCGCCCTCGTAGCCCCGTTCGAACGTCTCCGACGGCCACCAGGCCCGCCCGCCCCGGAACACCTGAACGAACAGGTCGGAAACCTCGGCCGCCTCCGCACGGCTGGCGAGTTCCGCGGTCTTCTCGGCCGTGAGCAGCGGGCGGCTCGATCCCTCGGCCGGGACCCAGAGCCCCAGCGCGGGGCGCGACGATGCCAGCGCACAGGCGTTGAGAAGAAGCACGGCCGCCGGGACGGCGAGATGCAGCAGGAATTTGCGGATCGGCAGCATGGGTAAAGACCTCGCGGATTCGGTGGTTCGTCAGGAACCGGCAGGTTTCCGGCGGGGCGCATTTGCCCAGCCCAGCAGGCGGGAGAATTTCCCGGCGAACTTCCCGCCCATCAGGTCCTGGACCGCCGAGGTGGCGTCCTGGACGACTTCAAGGATGTCGCCCTCTCCGGCCCAGTGCTCGCGCACGATGGCCGGATCGATGCGGTTGATGACCCGGTCCACGACGAACAGGGCCAGCAGGATGTCGTCCAGGAAGCCGATTGGCCCGAAGGCCACCTCGGCCACGACATCCACCGGCAGCACGAAATAGGCGAGCGATCCGCCGATGATGAGCTTTTCCCGGAGCGGCACGCGGCCGTCCATCGTGAGCTTCACAAGCAGGTGCACGAAATCGGGGAGCAGCAGGATGAGGCCGCCGAGCTTGGGCGGCACTTTCCGTCCCGATAGCCACTCGCGAAGCTGCGCCCGCCAGCGGACGTAATAGTCCCCGTCCGCCGGAGCTGCGGCCTGCCGCTCCGGCGGCTTTTTCTCGCCCTCTTTCACTTCACGGGCCGTGGTTTTCACGACTTCCGGGCGGCGGGGTTTCCGGGTTCTTGCCATACAGGGAGAAGGCTAACCCGGACGGCGGAAACGTGGCAAAGGAAAAGGGGTAAACAGATATGGGAAACCGTGATCCGTCAGCCGGCCTCGGGAAGCTGGAACTGCTTTTCCCGGAACAGGCGGAGGCAGGCATCCACCACGTCCGCGTCGTAGCGCGTCCCCCGGTGGGATTCGAGCTCCCCGAGCGCGGAGCGGAGCCCCTGCCCCGGGCGGTAGGGCCGGTGGGACATGATCGCCTCCACCACGTCGGCGACCCCGATGATCCTCGCTTCGGGGATGATCTCATCCCCCTTAAGGCCGTGGGGATAGCCCGAGCCGTCCAGCCGCTCGTGATGCTGGACGATCATGTCCGCCACGGGCCAGGGGAACTCGATCCCCCTGATGATGTCGTGCCCCACCTGGACATGGGTTTTGACCAGCTCGTACTCCGGAACGGTCAGACGGCCCGGACGGGAGAGAATCTCGGACGGGATATAGATCTTGCCGATGTCGTGGATCAGGGCACCGAGGCGAAGTCCTTCAATGAACCCGTCATCACGGCCCAGTTCCGCCGCAATGGCGACAGACAGCTCTGCGACCCGGCGCTGGTGCCCGGCGGTGTAGGGGTCCCGCTTCTCGATGGTGAGTCCGAGCATCTCGATCGTCTGGATCAGCGTCTTCCTCTGGATGCCGGCCGACTGAAGCCGTTCCGCCTCGTGGCCGAGGGTTTCAATGGCGAAGGAAAGATCGCCGGTGATCTCCGAAACGAGGCGGAGCCGCTCCGCCGTAAAGAAATTCTTCTCGCCGGAGAACAGGGCGAACCAGCCCGCAAACCGCCCCTCGACAATCAGCGGGAAGGCTCCGGCGGAACGGATATCGCGCCGGAGGAAATCCTCACGGAACGGAACTGCTACAGCATCCGTCTCCACGTCATTGCTCACAACCTCACCGGCGGACGAAAGGGTCCGGTCGGGCAGACTCGTACCGACCGGAAGATCGCTCCGGTACGGTACCGTGAGACTCCCGGCGAAGGCCGCCAGTTCTGGCGTTTCGCCGAACCAGGCTTCAGGCCGGGTGATACCGGTTTCAGCTTCAGCGATACCGATCACCGCAAATTTGAACTTGCCCTCCTCCACCGCGACGCGGCAGACCTGCTCGCAAAGGTCCTTGCGGCTTTTGGCCCGGACAATGGTCTGGTTGACGCCGGAGAGAGTCTGGTAGAGGTCGTTCATCCGGGCGACCTGCGCCTCGAAGTCCTTGATGTCCTGGATATCGACGATCGACCCGATGTAGCCGCCGAAGCTGCCGTCCCGCTCGTGATAAGGTTTGCCGAAATCGCTGACCCACCGGTAGGTTCCGGACTGGTGCTTCAGCCGGTAGCTGATGCGGAACGGCACGCACTGCCGGCGTGCATCCCGGCAGATGTTTTCATGGTTAGCCCTATCGTCCGGATGAATGGCGGCGGCCCAGCCGTTGCCGGCCGTCTGGTCCTGCGAAAGACCGGTAAATTTCGTGAAGGTCGAGTTCACATAGACGTTCTCGCCGTTTTCGTTCTCCCGCCAGACCATGTTCGGAAACTCCTCGAACAGACGGAAGTAAAAATCCCGCGCCGTCCGCAGATCGTTCTCGAACTGCTTGCGTTCGGTAATGTCCCGGATGACGTAGTGGCGGTATCCCCTGCCGTTCAGCACGAACCGGTGGCCGGAAACCTCGACCGGGAAAATCGTGCCATCGGCTTTCCGGTGCAGGGTTTCGTACCGGTGGCCCTCGGACTTTGCAGGCAGCTTCTGCCAGTCGCCGGCAAATTCCGCTTTTGCGGCCTCGGCACGCAGGTCCGACGCCCGCATCTGCCGGAACCGGCCTTCGTCATAACCGTATACACGGAAGGCGGCCCCGTTCATCTGGAGAAACCGGCCATCGTCATCCATGAGGAGCACAACGTCGTTGGCGTGCTGGTACAAATAGGCAAACTGGGTCAGGATCGCGTCGCGCTCGTATTCAATGTCTTTCCCCCGGGCCGCAGCACGGGCGAAAACATAAAAAACCAGCGTGGACAGGGAAACAAACAGCAGGCCTTTGAACGTCTGAAAGGACGTCAGCTCACGGGCATCCGGGAACAACGCCTCGGAAAGACGGTCGGAAAACAGGATCCAGACCGCCGACAGGGCGCCGTATATCAGCGTCAGGTAAACCGGATTCGTAAACCACTGCTTTCGCACAGCAATTCCTTAGACAGTGTCCCCGGTACCCAGATTATGGACAACTTGGGGGAGCGATCACGAAACGGCGAATAAAATACTTGTTCCAGTTTACGGAATCCGCGCCGCGTCAATCAAGGAGGTTGAGTTTTTACTGAATTTTCAGGTTTGATTCGCTCGTCCCAGCCGCCTAATTAGGCCCGCGCCGCCGGGGGAGCTAGAGTCACGGACGGCATGAAACCCCCTCCCCCCGCCACCCACTGGACCGCCGAACTGGGCGCCCTGGCGGGTGTGGGCACGACGATCGCCGTCGCCACATCCGTCGGCATCTTTGCGGGCCAGTGGGCGGACGAAAAATGGGGGATATCCCCCTGGCTGACCGTCACGGGGGCATTTCTCGGGTTTGGAGCGGGGATCGTCAATCTTGTCAGAGCCTACGAATATTTCTCCCGGACCCTCGCCAGACGGCCCCCGGACGCCGGTGCCGGGGATCAGCGACTCCCTCCGGGCGGTCCACCGGGTCCGTAACGTCACTCTTCTGCTGGGAGGGCTTGCCACCCTGGCCGTAGGAGCGGTTTCAGGCAGCCTGTTGATGGCAGGGAGCACGGCCCTGGGAGCAGGGCTTATCTCCGCGAATTTACTGGCGATTGAGTGGATCGCAGAACGCTATTTCCGGCCCGGCGTGGACCGTTCCTCGGCCGGCGGCCTGATCATTCTGAAACTCGCCGCAATGGTATTGATTCTGTATGCCATCGTCCGTTATGTGCCCGTCCACCTGCCCGCCTTTATCGGCGGATTTGCAGCGTTTGTGCTGGCTTCCGTTTGGGAAGGGATCGCCGCTCCGAAGACACCCGCGGCCGGTCCGGAGGTAAACAAGCCTTGATCCGAGTTCCTCTCGACCAGATCGTCACCGCTTCGGGCGGCGGCACGTGGTTCAACCTCGTCCTCGATCACGAGATCGCGAAAAACTACAACAACGTACTGATGGGCCTTGTGGTGCTCGTGATCCTGACGGTCTCCAGTCTGGTCGTCGCCGCCGGTTCCAAAGCCCGCGAGAAGGATCTCGTCCCCGAAGGACACACGACGTTCCTCAACTTCTGGGAGATGTTCGTCGAGGGGATCTACAACATCGTCGCCTCGGTGCTCGGCGAAGCCGAAGCCCGGCGGCAGTTCTGGTTCTTCGGGTCGATCTTCATCTATCTGTTCATCTCGAACGCACTCGGTCTCATTCCCGGCTTCCTGCCGTCCACGGACAACCTGTTCACGAACTTCCCCGTCGCGATCAGCGTGTTCATCTATTACAACTACCAGGGTGTCCGGTCCCACGGCGTGAAGAACTACCTCGCGCACTTCTGGGGCCCCCTGTGGTGGCTCGGGCCGCTCCTCTTCATCATCGAGCTCGTTTCGCACTCGATCCGCCCGGTGTCGCTGTCGATCCGTCTGTTCGCCAATATCTTCGGCGACCACACGGTGCTCGGCGTGTTCCAGGGCCTCGTTCCTTACGTGGTACCGGTGCTGTTCATGGCGTTCGGCCTGTTCGTCTCGCTGATCCAGGCCTATGTCTTCGTGTTCCTCTCGCTCATCTACGTGGCGCTGGCCACCGAGCATGAGGGCGGACACGACGAACACGGCCACGGCGATGCCCACGGCCATGGACATGGCCATGCGGAGGCCCACGCCCACTAACCCAAAGTCACAAGAGTCTATCTCCGGCACCGGCGGATCCCCTCCTGAAGAGGGAAGATGTTCCGGACGGACCGGCGACTGAGGCAAACTCAACAAACCAACGAATCGTAAGGAGATTCACACCATGTCGAAGTTCAACCGTTTCGCTTCCATCCTGTTCGCCGCCGTTGTGCTGGCCCCCGCGTTCGCGTTCGCCAATGACGGCGTCGCCGCTGCCGGCTACGGCGACAAGGGCCTTGTCGCCCTCTCGGCCGCCCTCACGATGGGCCTCGCCGCCGCGTTCGGCACGTTCAGCCAGTCGAAGGCCGCCACCGCCGCCCTCGACGGCATCGCCCGCAACCCGTCG
>Ga0268299_1003397_pt1 | contig 14766 bp, 7 predicted proteins | sample NOBtaG_FD_193484 | JGI IMG/M metagenome (GOLD analysis project Ga0268299, IMG submission 193484) | Activated sludge microbial communities from bioreactor in Nijmegen, Gelderland, Netherland - NOB reactor | ecosystem: Engineered > Bioreactor > Aerobic > Activated sludge | place: Netherlands...
CATCGGCCATGACGGCCGGCGGGAGATCCTGGCCGACCGCTTCGAGGGCAAGCGGCTCAACTCGCCCAACGACGCGGTGGTCCACTCCGACGGCGCCGTGTGGTTCACCGACCCCACCTACGGCATCGACTCCGAGTACGAGGGAGACAAGGCCGACAGCGAGATCGGCGCGTCGAACGTCTACCGGATCGATCCGGCCACGGGCACCGTGACCGCCGCGATCACCGACATGGTGCGGCCCAACGGGCTGGCCTTCTCGCCCGACGAGCGGATCCTCTACGTGGCCGACACCGGCATCTCGCACGTGGGCCGGGCCTGCCCGCCCGACATCCGGGCCTACCCGGTGGCGGCCGACGGCACCGCCGTCGAAGGCGGCCACACCACGTTCGCCACCTGCACCAACGGCGTGTTCGACGGGTTCCGGGTGGACGCCGAGGGCAACGTCTGGGCCTCGGCCGGCGACGGGGTCCACTGCTACGCACCCGACGGCACCCTCATCGGCAAGATCCGCCTGCCCGAGGTGGTGGCCAACGTGGAGTTCGGCGGGCCCAAGCGCAACCGGCTCTACATCTGCGCCACCACCAGCCTGTTCGCCGTCTACCTGAACACGCAGGCCGCCACCGCCGGGCTGCTGGCGGGCTGACCGTGGCCGGCTCCGTCCGGGACGGCCAGAGCGGAGCGGACCGGTTGGGCGGCGTGGCCGTGCACCGCGACGCCCACACCCGCACCGTCTACGCCACCGACAACTCGATCTACCAGGTGGAGCCGGAGGGCGTGGCCCTGCCCCGCAACGCGGCCGAGGTGCGGGCGCTGGTGGCGGCGACCGGTCGCCGGCCGATCACGGCCCGGGGCGGCGGCACCGGCACCAACGGCCAGAGCCTCACCTCGGGGCTGATGGTCGACCTCAAGCGCCATCTCAACCGGCTGGTGTCGCTCGACGTGGAGGCCCGCACGGCGGTGGTGGAGCCGGGCATGGTGACGGCCCGGCTGAACGCGCTGCTCGCCCCCCAGGGCCTGCACTGGGCCCCTCACACCTCCACCCTCAGCCGGGCCACGGTGGGGGGCATGATCTCCACCGACGCCGCCGGCAAGGGGTCGCTGGTGCACGGCCGGGCCCACCGCCATGTGCTGGCCGTCGACCTGGTGCTCGACGACGGCACCCTGTTCCGGGCCGAGCCCTGCACGGTGGCCGAGGCCGAGGCCCGGGCGGCGTCGCTGCCCGGCCGGGCCGGCGAGCTGTGGCGGGCCCTGCTGGCCCTGCCCCTGGCCGAAGGGGCCGATCACGGCCTGCCCGAGCTGGCCCGGGGCTTCAGCGGCTACGGGATAGACCGCTTCCGGCGCGAGGGGATGGTGGACCCGGTGGCCCTGGTGTGCGGGGCCGAGGGCACGCTCGGCATCATCACCGCCGCCACCCTGCGCCTCACCCCGCTGCCGGCCCGCACCCTGCTGGTGATCGCCGGCTACGACACCTTCGCCGAGGCCCTCGACGACGCCGTCGACCTGGCCGCCACCCGCCCCACCGCCATCGAGTGCTCCGACGAGACCACCCTGCACGAGGGCCGCTCGTCGCCGGCCTGGCCGGTGCTGGCCAACCTCATCGGCGACCACCAGGGGTCGGTGCTGCTGCTCGAGTACACCGGCGACGACGACCCCGACCCCGAGCCGGTGCGGGCCGCCCTGGCCGCCACCGGCCGCAGCCGGATCGTGCGGGCCACCACCGACCGGGCCGAGCGGGCGGCGGCGTGGAAGGTGCGGGAGGACGCCGTCGGCCTGCTGGCCAAAGTGCGGGTGCCGGTGCACCCGGGCGACACCGAGGCCACGGCCCGCCCCACCGCCTTCGTGGAAGACTGCGCCGTGCCGGTGGCCCGGATGGCGTCGTTCATCGCCGGGTTCCGGGCCGTGCTCGACCGGTTCGGCCTCAGCTACGGCATGTTCGGCCACGCCGACGTGGGCTGTGTGCACGTGCGCCCCGCCCTCGACCTCACCGACCCGGCCCACGAGGCCCTGGTGCGGGCGGTGACGGCCGAGGTGGTGGACCTGGTGGCGGCCCACGGTGGGGTGCTGTGGGGCGAGCACGGCCGGGGCTTCCGGGGCGACGCCGCCGAGGCCTTCCTCAACCCCGAGACGATCGGGCTGATGCGGGCGGTCAAGACCGCCTTCGACCCCCACGACCGCTTCAACTCGGGCAAGCTCTACCGGCCCCTGGGCGGTGACGGTCGGGATGCCGGTGCCGTCAACCCGATCACGGCCCTCGACGCCGCCCCCCTGCGGGGCCAGGCGAACCGGGCCGTGCCGGTGGCGGTGCGCCGCAGCTACGGGCACGCCTTCGCCTGCAACGGCAACGGCCTGTGCTTCCACTACGACGGGGCCGAGGTGATGTGCCCGTCGTACAAGGCCTCGGGCGACCCGGCGCTCAGCCCGAAGGGCCGGTCCGACCTGATCCGGGCCTGGCTTGCCCGCCGGGAGCGAGACGCCCCCGACCTGGCCGCTTTCGAGGACGACCTGGCGGCCAACCTCCACCAGTGCCTGAGCTGCTCGGCCTGCACCGGCCACTGCCCGGTGGAGGTCGACATCCCCGAGCTCAAGTCGCGCTTCCTGGAGGCGTACCACGGCGGGAGCGACGGGCGGGGCGGCCGGCGCCGGCCCCCGGCGCACGCGGTGCTGGCCCGGTTCGAGTCGCTGGCGCCCCTGCTGGCCAAGGTGCCGGGTCCCCTGGCCCGCCTGGCCACCCGGCCCGCCGGCCGGGCCCTGGGCCTGGTCGACCTGCCGGTTCCGGCCCCCCGCCCGCCCGGCACCCTGCCCGCCTTCGCCCCCGCCGACCCCACCGACCTGGTGCTGGTGCCCGACGTGTTCACCGCCACCCTGGAGCCGGCCACGCTGCACGCCGCCGTGGGCGCGCTCCGCTCGGCCGGATGGACGGTGTCGGTGGCCCCGTTCGTGCCGTCGGGCAAGTTCGACCACGTGAAGGGGCGGCGGGCCGCCTTCGCCCGGGCCGTGGCCGCCCAGGCCAACCTGGTGGAGCGGATCACGGCGGTGGGGGCCATACCGGTGGTGATCGAGCCGGCCGTGGGCCTGCTCCACCGCCACGAGTACCCGTCGATCCGGGCCGGCTACCCGTCGGGGGCGGTGCGGCTCCTGCCCGAGGTGCTCGACGAGCGCCGGGCCGAGCTGGCCTCGCGCCCACCGGAGACCCAGCCCGAGCCCCGGGAGGTGGTGCTGCTCGGGCACTGCACCGAGCGGGCCACGGCCCCGGCCTCGCTCGACGCCTGGGCCCGGGTGCTGCGGGCCGCCGGCCACACCGTCACCGTGCCCGACGTGGGCTGTTGCGGCATGGCCGGCATCTTCGGCCACGAGGCGGCCAACCAGGCCATGAGCCGTACCCTGTGGGACCTCACGTGGGCCCCCCAGGTCGACGCCGCCGGCTCCCGGGTGGTCGCCGCCACCGGCTACAGCTGCCGCTCGCAAGCCCACCGCTTCGCCCCCGGCCAGCACCTGCACCACCCCGTCGCCCTGATCTGAGTCGACCCAGCCCGAAATTAGGAGCCTGAACCGTACTCAGTGCGGCTCAGGCTCCTAATTTCGGGCAGGTCGGGTCAGCGCCGGCCCAGGGCGGCCTGTTCGGCCTCGTGCTTCTCGGTCATCAGGCGGGCGGCTTCGATCCGCTTGGTGACCAGCTCGTTCTGATGGTCGGTGACCCAGGCCCAGGAGTCGGTGCGGTTGACGTTGGCCTGGTCGAAATGGGGCATCACGTAGCGGGCGTACAGCTCGTAGCTGCGCTTGGTCGCCTCCCAGTCGGCCCAGTTCACGGCCTGGATCAGCACGCAGCCGAACTCGCCCTGCTTGGCCTGGAGCTGCTCGATCCGCTCGATGGCGTCGTCGGGGGTGCCGACCACGGCGATCTTGTGCTCCACGATCCAGTCGACCGTGTCGACCCCCGGCGGCACGGGGAACCGGGGCTGGTTGTTGTTCAGGTAGTCGATGTACTCCTTGGCCCCGAAGCGGATCTGCTCGATCGCCTTCTCCCGGGTCTCGGCGATGTGCATGCCCACCACGCAGCGCAGGCCGGAGCGGTCCATCGTGGCGCCCCGGTCGGCCGCCGCCTGGCACGCCACCGACCAGTTCACGTCGAGGGCGTCGAACCCGGCCTGCACCCCGGCGGCCACGCACAGCATCCCCAGGTCGTACCGGCCGGCCAGCCGCCCGCCCGACGGGGTGACGGCGCTGGCCACGCACACCTCGGGATAGGGGCGGGTGTAAGGCCGCAGGTGGGTGCGGGCGTCTCGCAGCGTGTACCACTCGCTCGTCTCGTTGACGACCTCGCCCTTGAACAGGCGCAGGATCACGTCGAGCGCCTCCTCCATCCGGTCCCGGGTGACCTCGGGCTCGATGCCCATCATCAGGGCGTCCGACGCCAGCAGGCCCGGCCCCACCCCCAACATCACCCGGCCCCGGGTCATGTGGTCGAGCTGGAGGAAGCGGTTGGCCACGTTCAGGGGGTGGTGGTACGGGAGCGACACCACCCCGGTGCCGAAGCGGATGTGGCGGGTCCGCTCGGCGGCGGCGGCGATGAACAGCTCGGGTGAGTCGATCAGCTCCATGCCGGCCGAGTGGTGCTCGCCGATCCAGGCCTCGGCGAACCCGAGCTTGTCGAGGTGCACCAGCAGCTCGAGGTCTCGTTCGAGGGCCAGGGTGGGGTTCTCGTTCACCGAGTGGAAGGGAGCGAGGAACACGCCGTGACGGAGGGGGATGCTCATGGCCGCTATCTTGGCAAAGATGAGCGCCGCCGAGCCCGTTGGCCGCCCCGCTGGGCCCGAGCTCACCCGTCCCGAGCTCACCCGTCCCGAGCTCATTGTGCACCGGGGGGCCAACTCGGCCGACGTGTTGGCCGGTGTTCCACCCGCCGCCCACTGTGTGGAGATCGATGTCCACCGCCGCCGCAACGGCCGCCTGGAGGTCCGCCACGCCAAGCGGCTGTGGGGCACCCGGCGGCTGTGGGAGAAGTGGTACCTGCTCCCGCCCGACGCTCCGGTGCCCGAGCTGGCCGACCTCCTACCCCTGGTGGCCCGACGCCCGGGGCTGGCCCTGTGGGTCGACTGCAAGGGTGTGGTGCCCCGGATGGCCCCCGATGTGGTGGCCCTGGCGGAGGCGGCCTGCGTCGCCGACCTCACCCTGTCGTCCAAGTCGTGGTGGGTGCTGGCCCGGGCCGCCACCGGCCCCGGCCCACGCCCGAGGTTGGTGCGCTCGGTGGGGAACAGGGCCGAACTGGCGCTGCTGCGGTGGCTGCCGTCAGCGGTGCCGCTCGACGGCGTCGTCGTCCACCGCCGGCTCCTCACCGCCGCCCTGGTGGCCGACCTCCGCCGACGGCACCGGCGGGTCTTCACCTGGTCGGTGCCCGACCGGGCCACGGCCGACCGCCTCGCAGCATGGGGCGTCGACGGGCTCATCATCGACGACACCGCCCTGGTGGCGGCACTGGCCGTCACGGAGGTCGAGGACGGTGGCGCCGACCGACAGGTCGGCGACGGCGCAGGCTGAGATCGCCGGATCCAGCTGATGGTGGAGCCGGCGGTCGAGCATCACCATGCGCGGGGTCACCCGGTACGAGGCCCACAGGCCGGCCAGCGACAGGGCGGCCCCCGCCACCCCGTCGAGCACGTAGTGATTGGCCGTCACCACCACCGCCACCGCCATCAGCAGTGGGCTGGCGACGGCGAACGCCCGCAGCGGCCATCGCCGGGCCACCTGGAACAGGGTGATCCCCACCAGCAGGTTCCACCCCACGTGGAGGCTGGGCATGGCCGCGTACTTGTTGACCAGGGCCGGGGGCTGCAGTATCCGGTAGCTGGTGGAGTGCAGGGTCACGGTGTCGGCCAGGCCGACGTCGAGCAGGCGGGGAGGGGCCACGGCGTAGCTGGCGAAGATCACGAGGCCCACCGCCCCCGACAGGAACATGGCGTTGCGGAGCAGCAGGTAGTGGCGGCGGTGGGCGTGGTGGAGCCAGATCAGGGTGGCCGCGATCACGGGCCAGTGGCCCCAGATGTAGATCCAGTTGGCCAGGTCGACCAGCAGGGGGCGGCCCAGTATCAGGTCCTGGGCCCAGGCCTCCCAGGCGACGCCCAGCCGGCGCTCGAACCGCAGGAGCTCCAGGCCGTTGTCGACGGCGTCGTCGACGTTGCCCTGGGTGAGCCCTCTCACCAGGAAATAGAGCAGCACGGCCGCCCCCACGAACGCGATCTGGCGCGCCAGCTCGGTGACGGTGGGGGCTATCCGACGTATCCACGATGCCTCCGCCACCGTGGTGCGCGGGGGCTTCGGCCCGCCAGCGGAGCGTGCCATCATCACCTCCGTTGTACCGCTCGCGAAGGCCGCCGTCGAGCGGTTGTACCCATCGGCCGGCTGGGCCCAAACCGGCCCCCGCCGACTAGGCTCGGATCAGCTGTTCATCCTCTGGCTCCCCGGCCACCCTCACACCGGCGGTTCCCGGCACCTTGCACAAGCCCACCCCCCTGCAGCTTCCCGGCTGGCGGGCGATAGCCCGCCATGCCCTGCCCAACGTGCTCGAAGGCAAGATCATCCCCCTGATCGTCTTCCTCGGCCTGCTCAAGGTGGTCGGCACCACCTCGGCCCTGATCGGAGCGCTGGCCTGGTCGCTGGTGGCCCTGGCCCGGCGCCACCGCCAGCAGCGCCAGACCTCCGGCATCCTCGTGCTCACCACCGTGGGCCTGGCCGCCCGCACGGTGGCAGCCCTGGCCACCGGGAGCCTCGTGGTCTACTTCATCCAGCCCACGGTGGCCACAGCCCTCATCGCCGCCGCCTTCCTCGGCTCGGTACTGGTGGGCCGCCCCCTGGTGGAGCGGCTGTTCGTGGACCTGTGCCCGGTGGACGCCGAGACGCGGGACCATCCCCAGCTCCGGCGGTTCTACAACCACGCCTCGCTGTGGTGGGCCTTCACCAGCGCCGTCAACTTCGCCATCACCCTGTGGCTGCTGCTCAACCACTCGCCCACCACGTTCCTCCTGGTCAAGTCGTTCCTGGGCCCGCTCACCACCACGGTCACCCTGTCGGTGGCGTACTGGTGGCTGCGGTCGTCGCTGGCCCGCTCCGGCACCGCGGTGGTGCTGGTGCCGGCCACCGTGTCCCATCGCTGAATCCCCGGGGTCTGGATACCCGAGCCTGAGCCGCCGCCGACTCTGAGCCGTCGCCCACTGCGCGGTCGAGCGGCGGGGGCTCAGATCGAACGGGCTCGGCAGGGATCGCTGGCACAGGCCGGCACCGACCCCAGGGTCGACCAGTTGCTGAACGCAACCCCGCTCAACCCGCCCCCGAGATCGACGGGGGCGCCGGCGGCCACCGCCCGGGGCGAGAGCGCGGGGTCGGTCGGTGCCGTGGTGGCGGGTGACGCCGTGGCGGCCGGTGCCGTGGTGACCGGGTTGGTGCCGGGCGTGGTGGGGGAGGGCCCGGCGGTGGGGCTCGTGCCGCCGACCCGGGGAGCGGTCGTGGTGGTGGAGCGGGCCGTCGTGGGGCTGGTCGCACCGCTGGTGGGGGGCGGCGCCGTGGTGGGCGAGGGGGCCGGGGGCGCCGTGGTGGCGCTGGTGGACCCGGTGCCGCCGCCTCCGCCTCCACCGGTGGACGTGGTGGCCTCCCGGAAGGTGAAGGCGGCGGGCAGGGTGAGCACCGCGCCGGCGGCGGTGCGCAGGGTCACGTCGACCACACCGGCCGTGGCTGCCTGGGGCGTGGTGACCAGGATCCAGCTCGACGACTGGTACAGCACCTGGCCCTGCTGGTTGCCGAACCACACGTAGGCCGCCTCGGGAAACGACCCGGTGATGCTCACCACGGTGCCGTACGCCACGGGCCCGGACCGGGGGCTGATGGTGGTCACGGCCCACTGGCCGTTCACCACGCTGGTGGCGGTGGTGGCGCCGCTGCCGGCCGGGGCGGCGGTGGTGGTCGTGGCCGGGCGGGCCGTGGTGGTCGTAGTCGGGCGGGCCGTGGTGGGGGTGAGGGCGGGGGCCGCCGTGGTAGCCGGAGCGGCGGCGGCGGTGGTGCTGGTGGCGGCCCGGGCCGTGGTGGCCGGAACGGCCGACGTGGTGGTTGTGGCCACCGTGGCCCGGGGGGCGGTCGTCACCGCGCCCCCGCCGGGGGCGGTGGTGGTCGTCACCGGCCGGGCGGTGGTGGGACTGGTGCCGGGAGCGACCGTGGTCGTTGTGGGGGCGCCGCCCCCACCGCCGCTTCCCCCACCGCCGGAGGTCGACGTGGTGGCCGAGCCACCCGGCGCGGTGGTGGCGGGCCCGGCCCCGTCGCCGGCCCCGTCGCCCGCCTCGTCGCCGGGCCCGGCGGAGGGGGCGACCTCGAAGGTGGCGGCGAACGCCTGGCCCAGGCGCATCGACGGGTCGGCCGTGGGCACGGCCTCAACCACCAGCCCGTAGGTGCCGGGAGGAAGATCGGCGGTGAGGGAGGCGGCGCCGCTCCCGCCGGATCGTAGGGCGATCGCCCCCCGCTGGTCGGTGGTGACGGCCTCCCCGTCCACCGTCACCGGCAGGTCGATCAGGCCGTAGGCGGTGGTGCCACCGCCCGTGGGCCGCAGAGCCACCAGCGTGGCCTCCCACCGGTACGGCCGGTCGAAGCCGGGGCCCTCGTCCAGCGTCACCTCGGCCTCCAGGTGGCCGCCGGCCGTGGTCAGGCCCGTGATCGACACGTCGGCCATCGACCCGGCGTCGGCCATCACCCCGATGGCCCGGGCGGCGTTGAGCCGCACCCCGTTGGTCACCCAGTTCGACAGCGGCCCGATCTGGTCGGCGGTCCCCACCAGTTGGCTGATCACCTGGGCCGGCGAGAGGTTGCGGTTGCGGCCGAGCACCAGGGCGGCGGCGGCCGCCGTGGTGGGGGCGGCCTGGCTGGTGCCGCTCATGAACCCGTAGCCCCGGTTGGGCAGGGTGGAGGCGATCATCACGCCGGGAGCGAAGATGTCGACCGGGGCCCCGTAGTTGGAGAAGCTGGCCCGGGTGTCGTCAGGGGCGGAGGCCCCGACCACCAGCATGTTGGCCCCGGGGATGCTGGCCGGGTAAACGGCGGTGGCCCCGATGTCGGCGTTGGAGTTGCCGGCCGCCACCACCAGCAGCACCCCGTGGGCCTGGGCGTAAGCCACGGCGTCGAACATGGGCTGGACCACGGCGGCAGGGGTTCCGGGTGTGGTGCCCAGCGACAGGTTCACGATGTCGGCCCCGTTGTCCACGGCGTAGCGGACGGCCCGGGCCACCCCCGACACGGTCATCCCGCCGGGCCCGGCCACGCTGAGGTTCATGATCGACACGGAGGGTGCGATCCCGGCGATGCCGATGCCGTTGCCCGGCTGGGCGGCGATGATGCCGGCCACGTGGGTGGCGTGGTCGGGGTTGCCGGCGGCGTAGGGCTGGTTGTCCTCGTAGCCGAAATCCCAGCCCCGGCAGTCGTCGACGTAACCGTTGCCGTCGTCGTCGGTGCCGTTGTTGCAGGTCTCGTCGGTGTTGATCCACTGGGCGGCGGCGAGGTCGGGATGGCTCATGTCGGCCCCCGAGTCGACAACCGCCACCACCACCCCGACGCCCCGGGCCGAGGCCGCCTCCCGGCCGTCGATGTCGGCGTCGGCCCGCTGGGGCGGCGGGCTGTCGGTGGCGTCGAGGTTGTGGCCGCTGTTGTCGAGCGTCCACTGGTAGCCCTCGTAGGGGTCGGCGGTGAACACGAGCTGGGGGTCGGGAGCCACGGCGGCGCCGGCCCCGGCCAGGGCGTCGGCGGTGGTGGCGGCCACGGCGTAGCGGCCGTCCCCGATGGGCTGCACGTCGACCACTCCGGGGTGGCTTGCCAGCGCAGCCTGGACGGAATCGGCGCCGGGAACGCGGGGGCCGGTGATGGCGGCGGCCGCGGCGGCGTCGAACGGGCCGACCACGAAGCGGTGCAGGTCGTCGGTCACCGGCACCGTACCGAGCTCCACCACCGGCGGCGGCGGTGGTGTGGCCGATGCCACCCTCGGGGTCGGTGCCGCGGCACCGCCGGCGGCGCAGCCCGAGGCGAGCAACGCCAACGCCAGGGACGCGGCGATGCCGCGGGCGGCCCGGTGGGGCGCGGGGGCGTGAGCGTGGGATCGGTGGCGAAGGGGGCTGATGCCAGTGGATCGGATCGAACCGGCATGCACCTTGAGCTGCGATACTGTGCGGCCGTGACCGTCATCCTCAGCGGACCCGAGGCCCGGATCCTCGGCTCGCTCGTCGAGAAGGCCGCCACCACTCCCGACAACTATCCCCTGAGCACGAACGCCCTGCGTGCGGCGTGCAACCAGATCTCCAACCGGGAGCCGGTGGTCGACTACGACGACCGCCTCGTCGACGCCGTGATGCTCGACCTGCGCCAGCGGGGTCTGGCCCGCACCGTGCACCAGGCCGGCAGCCGGGTGAGCAAGCACCGCCATGTGCTCGACGAGGCCCTGGGCCTGGCGGCCGACGAGCTGGCGGTGCTGGCGGTGCTGCTGCTGCGGGGCCCCCAGACCGTGGCCGAGCTGACCAGCCGCACCGACCGCTACGCCGGGGGCCCGGCCGGAGCGGCGGGGGTGGAGGCCGTGGTCGGCCGGCTGGCGGGGGCCCGGGACGACGGCGGCCCGCCGTTGGTGGCCCGCCTGCCCCGACGGGTGGGGGAGCGGGAGCCGCGGATCACCCACCTGCTGTACGACCCCGAGGAGGCGCCGGCTGGCGTCCGGGCCCTGCTGGGCGAGGCGGCCGACGGGCCCGTCGTCCCGCTCATGGCCAGTGGCCACGCCGCCCATCCGCCCGCCGCCGCCCCGTCCCCGGCGCCCCATGCGCCGGCCCCGGCCGCTCCCTCGGCCCCCGGGGCCTTCGTCTCGGCCAGCGCCCCTGCCAGCCGGGCCGTCGCCTCGGCCGGTGCGCCGCCGGCCCCGCCGGCCCCGGCGGTCGAGCCACCCGATCTCGTCACCCAGGCCGTCACCGGTGACGCCCCCGGGCAGCAGAAGGCCGGTGGGGGCGACGCCCTGGCCCGGGAGGTGTTGGAGCTGCGCCGCCGGGTCGAGACCCTGGAAGCGGCGTTCGCCGAGCAGGAGGCCCGGCTCAACCGGCTGGTCGAGGAGCTCGGGGGCTGACGGTCGGTTCCGGCCGAGCTCCGGCAGCGCCTGGCCGCCGGGTGGGCCGAGGCCAACCGCACCGCGCCCGCCGTCGTGGCCGACTGGGTGTTCGCCGACCTCGCGCCCGCTGAGCTGGTGGCCGCCTGGGCCCTGGCCACCGCCGCACTGGCCCGCCCACCGAGACCAGGCGCCTGACCCACACCGAGTGGGGCTGAGGCTCCTACCTTGCGGGGGGTTGGCCCCCGGGTGGGGTGGGGGGTCCGTGCAACCCTGAGACCGGATCGGGGGAGAACCCTGAGACGGCCTCCGGGAACCCTCAGGGTGCTATCGGTGCAAGGCCCGATGGGCGGCCCACCAGGCGTTTCCTAGGTTCAGAACCACCGAACGAATCGCATCTGAGAGGGAAGTCCCATGAGCCGATCCACCACCGTCCCCGCCCCCATCATCGCCGCCGCTCGCGCCAGCGTCGGGCCCGAGGAGGCCCCCGCCACGGCGGCCGCCATGGCGATCGGCGCCACCAAGGTCTACGGCAAGGGCGACACCGTCGTCCGGGCCCTCGATGGGGTCGACGTCACCTTCGACAAGGGCCGCATGACGGCCATCATGGGCCCCTCGGGCTCGGGCAAGTCCACCCTGATGCACTGCCTGGCCGGGCTCGACCAGCTCACCTCGGGCCAGGTGGTGATCGGCTCGACCGACCTCACCCAGCTCAACGAGCGCCAGCTCACCCAGCTCCGCCGGGACCGGATCGGCTTCATCTTCCAGGCCTTCAACCTGATCCCCACGCTGAGCGCAGCCGAGAACATCCGCCTCCCCATGGACCTGGCGGGCACCACCCCCGACGCCCGCTGGGTGGAGCACGTGATCGCCACCGTGGGCCTGGGCGACCGGCTCCGCCACCGCCCGAGCGAGCTGTCGGGCGGCCAGCAGCAGCGGGTGGCCGTGGCCCGGGCCCTGGCCAGCCGGCCCGAGATCGTGTTCGCCGACGAGCCCACCGGCAACCTCGACTCCCGCACCGGAGCCGAGATCCTGGGCTTCATGGCCCGGGCCGTGGTGGAGCTGGGCCAGACGATCGTGATGGTCACCCACGACCCGGTGGCCGCCTCCTACGCCGACCGGGTGGTGTTCCTGGCCGACGGCCGCCTCCGGGGCCAGCTCGACAACCCGACGGCCGACACCGTGCTCGATGCCATGCGGAACCTGGGCCAGTGAGCCCGGACCCCACCTGATCCGACCTGACCTGACCTCACCTGAGCATGAAACCGAGAACCTGACATGTTGCGTCTCACCCTCAAGAACCTGGCGGGCAACCGCATCCGCTTCGCCCTCACCGCCTTCGCCGTGGTGCTGGCGGTGTCGTTCGTCGTCTCCTCCTTCGTTCTGACCGACGGCCTGCGCCAGCAGTTCGACGGCCTGTCGGCCGAGATCGTGGAGGGCACCGACCTGATGGTCCGCCCGGTCGAGCCCGAGTTCGGCGAGACCCCGAACCTGCCCGACACCCTGGTGGCCGAGGTGGCCGCCACCGAAGGGGTGGCCGCCGCCGCCCCCGTGGTCGGCGCCCCCGACAACGCCGTTCGCCCCGTCCCGCCCGACGGGAAGCTGATCGGCACCAACGGGCCACCCCAGATCGCCGTGAACTGGGTGGACGACCCCGCCCTGTCGAGCTTCACCCTGGTGGAGGGCCGGGCCCCGGCAACCGACGGCGAGTTCGCCATGGACGTCGACGCCGCCGCCGCCCACGGCTTCACCCTGGGCGGCACCTACGACGTGCTCGCCCCCACCGGCACCGTGCCCCAGACCCTCACCGGCCTCACCCGCTTCGGAGCCGACAACGCCACGCTCGGCGCCACCCTCATGCAGTTCCCGACGGCCAGCCTCCAGCGGCTGACCGGCGAGACGGGGGTCGACTCGGTGGCCGTGGCCCTGACCGACGGGGCCGACCGGGCCAGCGTGCAGGCCGCCCTGGGGTCGCTGGCCCCCGGCACCGAGGTGATCGACAACGCCACCCTGCTCAGCGAGCAGCAGGACGGCTTCAACCAGGGCATCTCGATCATGGGCAACGTGCTGCTGGGCTTCGCCGCCGTGTCGCTGTTCGTGTCGATCTTCATCATCTACAACACCTTCGCCATCGTGCTCGGCCAGCGGACCCGGGAGCTGGGCCTGCTGCGCCTGGTGGGGGCCGACCCCCGCCAGATCCGCCGCTCGGTGCTGGGCGAGGCGCTGGTGATCGGGATCGTGTCGTCGGTGCTCGGCATCGGGGCCGGTGCCCTGGTGGCCCAGGGCCTCACCGCCCTGTTCGACGCCCTGGGCGCTTCCATGCCCGACATGGCGCTGGTCATCTCGGCCCGCACCGTGATCGTGGCCCTGGTGGTGGGGATCGGGGCCACGATGATCTCGGCCGTCGGCCCGGCCCGCAAGGCGGCCCGGGTGGCCCCCATCGTGGCCCTGCGCGACGGCGCCGCCGCCGGCACCGGCACCCGCAAGGTCCGCCTGGCCGTCGGCGCCCTGATCCTGGCAGCCGGCCTGGTGGCGGGCGGCACCGGCCTGTTCGCCGCCTCCGGCACCGCCACCGTCGTCTCCCTGCTCGGCCTCGGCGCCGCCAGCGTGTTCATCGGCGTCACCCTGGTGAGCCCGGTGGTGGCGGTGCCGGTGACCCGGGTGCTGGGCTGGCCGGCCCGGGCCACGGCCGGGGTGGCCGGCCGCCTGGCCGGCCAGAACGCCGGCCGCAACCCGCAGCGCACGGCCACCACGGCCGCCGCCCTCATGATCGGGCTGGCCGCGGTGACCATGGCCCTGGTGGTGGGCGAGTCGGTGAAGGCCGAGCTTCGCTCGACCCTCGCCTCGTCGGTCACGGCCGACTACATCGTCACCGAGCAGAGCGGGAACTTCCCGGCCGGTCTGGCGGCCACGCTCGACGCCTCCCCCGAGGTGGCGGCGCTGTCGAGCTTCCGCTACGACGAGGTCCGCACCGGCGCCGCCGGTGACGAGATCGAGGTCACCGGGGCCCGGATGGCCGAGGTGCCGGCCCTGTTCGATCTCGACGTGACCGAGGGCTCGCTCACCGGCTGGGCCGGCACCGTGGCCGACCCGGTGGCGGTGGCCGAGACCGAGGCCGATCGCCTGGGCCTGGCCCCCGGCGACACGGTGGGCATGGACTTCGGCTCGGGCCAGCACCGGGATCTGACGGTGGTGGCGGTGTTCGCCGACGAGTACGTGGTCGAGACCCCGTACCTGCTCGACCAGTCCACCTGGGAGGCCGTGGGCGCCTCGGACCTCGACGGCTTCCTGTCGTTCGCCCTGGCCGACGGGGTGGACGCCGCCCGGGCGGCCGAGCTGGTGGCCGGCCTCTCCGCCGCCTACCCCCAGGTCGACGTCGACACCCCCGGCCAGTTCGCCGACAGGGTGGCCGGTTTCGTCGACCAGGCCCTCACCGCCGTCAACGCCATGGTGGCCCTGGCCGTGGTGATCGCCCTGATCGGCATCGCCAACACCCTGGCCCTGTCGGTGTTCGAGCGGACCCGGGAGCTGGGCCTGCTGCGGGCGGTGGGCATGACCCGGCGCCAGCTGCGGCGCATGATCCGCCTGGAGGCCACGCTGGTGGCCCTGTTCGGGGCAGCGCTCGGGGTGGTGACCGGGCTCGGCTTCGGCTGGGCCGCCGT
>Ga0268299_1003398_pt1 | contig 14758 bp, 4 predicted proteins | sample NOBtaG_FD_193484 | JGI IMG/M metagenome (GOLD analysis project Ga0268299, IMG submission 193484) | Activated sludge microbial communities from bioreactor in Nijmegen, Gelderland, Netherland - NOB reactor | ecosystem: Engineered > Bioreactor > Aerobic > Activated sludge | place: Netherlands...
AGCCTTGGCAAAGCGGTCCGCCGCCGAAAGTGTGGAATCTTCAGCATCCTTAAGCAGAACACCAGCGTATGATGCGCCCTCTTTCATGGAGGTGCGCGTCACCTGTCCGTTTTGAAGTTCTTCAACAACGAGATCACCATTGAAGTTACGCAGTCTGACCTGCTTGCCTTCTCCGGCGTTCACTGTATGCGTTTCTTTTCCAACCATTGAGGCAAGCTCCGCTCTGACTTCCGGCGGCGCTTTCGGATTGTCCAAGAGAGACTGCCCGAGCGGTCCCAGGATTGCATTTTTGCCATCGCCGGCCTTGAATGGCTTGAGAAGTTCAATCGCGTCCTTCCTGTATCCTTCTCTCGATCCGCTCACTGCCATATCAGCAAGAACTTTGATGGCCTTTTGTTTTACAGGATCGGCTACATCTAATTTCGACTGTGCAACTACCATTGCTGCTGCCAGTTTCACTCTTTCAGTTTTCTCCGACATTGCCAGGGAGAGATAATTGAGAGTAGGATCTCCCGGCTTCAGTTCATGACCAGATGTGGCATTGAATATTTGCTGAACGGTTGTTTCCACACTTTTTTCGGTCTTCTTCTCACCTTGAACCTGAGTAGTTTCCAGTGCTTTTTTGAGAGCCTGCGCTCTTTCCTCGGCTCCTGTCCTTAGATCAGGCTCTGTGTTTTTCCACATCAGGGAAACTGAGTCTCGCATTTCCGCCAGCATCTGCGCTGCTTGTGCTTTGACCGCTGGTTTGGCTTTAGACTCCGCACTGCAGATCGCTTCCAGGGCAGGGAAGACCATACGGTGCTGCTGTGATTGCAGTTCCTTGAGCAGATCTTGCTGATACCATTCGGTCTGATTGCCGGGCAGGCGCAAAAGCTCAAGTTCAAGAGCTTTGGCAGTAACTTTGGCAATATGCTCTTTGGTCATGGCAAAGAGAGGAGGCTTATGCTTATCGCCTGCTTCTTTCAGTTTTTCCTCATCGGCAGTCAGTTTATCTTTGCGTGTCGAAAGGGCTTTCCACTGGTCGAAGAGCTGATTTTGCAGAGTCACTTGCTGATGGGAATTGAGCGGCTCTTTGACATGACCAAGCTGCGTCCAGGTGGCGAGCAATTTCTTTTTCATGACGTCTTCGTCTTCGCGATCCATTTTATCGCTGCGCACGGCCAGTTTTTTCCAGCCTTCCAATAGGGTGGAGCTGGCGTCTGCTCGCAAAGAACTTTGATGGTTCAAACCCATTCGAATGATATGGGCAGTCAGGTCACGTCCACCGCTGCCGGGGGCGCAACAATCTCTGAGCGCACGAGCGGCGAACTCTGAATAGTCGTGGTTGTAGCTTGTAGACCAAAAATCAACTACGCCTTGTTTGTATTTGTCACCGTCAAATTTCAGGGTCAAACCGGGTTTGCCCATATAATCCCCGTGAGTGAGGATGTAGCCTAATGCGAGTTTTGCCTTGTTTGCCTCAGGTCCGTCACCTTTGGCCATGGCGCAAAGCTCCTCCCACTGTTTGGAGCGCGCCTCCATCCTCTTATGCATGATTTTGGATTCTTCATAAGCTTCCGTCTCTTTCATGCTCCAGAATCTGTTTATCGGCAGATCGCCTTGCATGGCTTGATTTGTCGATCTCATGAAATCATCGATATTCATGTTTGGAAAATTGTCTTTCAGCCACTTTTCAGTGTCGCCATCGCCCCAATTTTCCAGGTATGGATATTTAGCTGTTTTTGCCGGATCAACAAGCTCTTTGAGAGCCTCTTCAAATGCTTGTTTGTATTCGCGGGAATCCGGTTCAATGCGCCGGGTGTCGAATTCGATGTCGCGCAATTGCTGAGCAACCTGAGGATCCGTTTCTTTGTCTATCAGCTCCAGTACGGTGTTCTTGAAGTCGACGTCATTCAAGCGCTTGAGCGCATAAACTGCCGCTTGCCGGACGCGCGCATCTTTTTCACCGGCTGCAACCGTTTGATTGCCAACGTTATAGCTATCTTGCGCTGTCACATACTTGTGTATGAGACCTATGGTGGCTGGATCTCTGCCGCCCAGATCGGCCAGACCGTAAATTGCCGAAGCGCGCATGTCCGGGCTGAATCCGGCATAACTCTTGCCGCGCGACGGATCGAGCATGTCCTTATATTTGGTGGCAAGCTGTTGCGTCAGGTTGTCGCGCAGCTTCTTGTCGCCATCTGGAGGAAATGTGTCGTGGATAAGCGGTTTCATGCGTTGCATGATCGCAGTCATCGAAGACATGTCGTCTAAGTTTAGAGGAACCTGCAGGAAGTCGATTGCTTGCTGTCTCAACCGGTTAGCCGCAGCAGGATCGCTCTTGGACAGCTCTTTTATGCGGTCCGGTACCAGCTCTTTCATCACCTTCAGGTTCATGGCGAAATTGTTTTCGCTGAAACATTCGGCAATTGCTCGGCTGATTTCTGTCTGTGTCGCGGCATCTTTTGGATCAGCGATCAAAGCGAGGGACAGAGCCGCGTTCATTTTGCGAGCGCGCTGCAATTCTTTGTCAGGCTTGGTTTCGTCGACCTTGCTGCTCTGGGCGTTCTTGAAGTGCGCCTTCATGCTTTCGGCGAAGAAGCCGTCCGGCTTGCCTTTGGCATTTTGCCATGCTTCGTTGTAAGCATTAAGGAGAGCGGCGCGGTCAGAAGCTTCTCGTTCTTTCAAACCATGCAAGAGCCCGGCGGCCATCGCTCTGACGTCGGCATCGCTGTCGGATTTGGCGGTGTGTTCCAAAGTCTTGAGCAAGTCGTCCGAGGATAACCCGAATGATTTGCCTAATTCTCTGTCTTTTGCCTCGCCGGAGCGCTCGCCTGTAATGCTCGTCTCTTGATGTCTGACGCCATCGACTATGGTGGCAAAGCGGGCGCTCATACTATCGGTAAGAGCTCGCATTTTATCGGCTTTACTGCTGTCTTTGTTGCTGAGAACATCCTGCAAGACTCCGCCATACTGTTGATGTGTCAAAGCACCTACGCGCACGAGGGCATCACCAGTAACGATGCCGCGATTACCCAGTTCCTGGGACTCCAGATCGCGCTTCAAATAGTCGACGGCTTCTGTTGCCGACACATGTACTTCCGCTGAGTGAGCGGCGATCTTTACTTCTTTGTTGTATCCAGGATTGTCGCCGTGTCCTTCCACCCAAATGTTTCTCGTATATTCCGGAATTTCCATCGGAACTTTGGCCAGTTGCTCGCTGATGTTTCCATCCTTGTCGCGAGATAGATACAGCAGTGCAATACGTGATGCAGCCTCGACATCCTTGTCTTTCTCAGCGAGAATTTTTTCGGCCAAGTCGCGCACAGGCTTGGGAAAATTTCGTCTCTTATCGGCGTCCATCAAGTCGTGAGCTTGTTCGTTGCTCATTCGGAACGATTCGGAGTTGAGATGCTCGCCGTACTTGTTCTCCAGGTCCTTCAGCTCTTCGGCAGTGAAGGTCATGTTTCTCAAGAGTTCTTCTCTGTATTTGGCCCGATCCGCATCAGTGGCACCAGGTCCAATCAAAGTTTTGGTCTTGTCGAAAATCTCCTGCAACTTGGCTTGCGTGCCGGGTTTTCTGCCGTCTTTCAAGGTGGCGCTATAGCTGTCCAACAACTGGTGTGTCGCCTCCAGTTGTTTCTTATTGTTTGGATCAAACGAGTTTTTCTCAGCTTTTTGCAAGCCTCTTCCATCGCCTACCTGAATGGTGGCATCGCGAAGATAGTCTCTATGCTTGTTGGCAATCTCGTCTATTTGATGGGAAATTTCTTTGTACAGAATCGGCGCAAAGCTCGCCTCGGCTGCCTTGAAACCCCATTGCCCTGCGGTGTGGCCTTGTTTGACCCAGGGAATTCCTTCCAAAGGCTTGAGCGTTTCGGTTGCTTTTCGTCCGTGAATGAGAGTGTGCACCTTGTCGGCGGCGCTCAATTCCTGTGCGACTTTGGCTCCACGAGCCAGTCTGTAGCCGCCTTGCAGAAGTCCCTTGCTGATGTCGCCGAGGAAATAGAGTCCGCGGGCAGTGTTGACAGTGTTACCCCAGCTTGTGTCACGCGCACCGGCATTATTGAAGACCCCGGCCAAGCCGATACCGACTTTGAAGCTGTCTTTGGCAAGTTCCATCGCCACTTGCTTGCCGGTCAGTCTCAATGCCACTTCGCCCGCTTTTGCGGCCAGTCTGGCGCTGCGCAGTACAACTCCGACTTCAGCCAGAGGCGGGATAACGAGCAATCCGTCAGCCAGACCTACAGCTACTTTTTCTCCTACATACCAGGCCTTCTGTGTGGCTCTAAAATCCTCGAGATTCTTGGCTTTTATGATTTTGTCCTTGCCGCCGTCTTTGACCACTAGCCAATCTTCCGGGTCATGGTCTTTCACTTCTACGTTCATCTTTTTGCCGACCGGCTCGATGCCGAACGCTCTGATATTTTGGTATGCGTAGAACGGCGCATTTTCAGCTTGAATCGATTGAGTGACTCTTATCTTTCCATTGGCCAGTTTTTCGGTTGTGAAATCGTAGCCGACTAAATTGACCTCCTCCAGTTTTTCTCCCGGTCTGCCGTTTTGCCCGGGCGCGGCCATGCCGACGAATTCATTGTTGGCGTTGAAGCGTCCCTTCCAATTGCCGGACCATTCCTGGTCGCCGTACATAATGCGATCATCGGGATTTTCCATGGCTTTGGTGATTTGCACCATGGCCTGGTCGATTTCAGGGCCGTGCTTATCCAGCCAGCCTCGCAGTCTTTCGATCTTTTGTTTGTTGGCGGGATTCTCCTGGCGCAAGTCTTCAGGCAAATCCACTTTGATCTGTGTAATTTTGCCGTGCGCAAGCAAGTTTCTGGTCGATTCATCGACGAGTTGTTTGTCAGTCAGCTCATGCTTCTTGCCGTGTGATTCCACGGTTATTGAAGTGCCGGGGGGAAACTGCAGTGGGAAATCTTTGTACTGAGAGTCTTTGAAAAGACTTTGCATCGCTTCCACATAATTGCGAGTGCGCATGGACAGATCGAGCATTTCAAATGCCGAGGAGCGCCAGGCTTCGGGATTTAAATCCCTGCCTTCCAACCATTTCTCGGGCAACCCGTGTTTCTTTATCTGATTGACGAGATACTCGTCGCGCCCGCGATTTTGCGCGTCTTTTATAGATTCGTGGCAGCGCTCGAGCCAGGCGAATGTGTCATCGATTTTGGTCAGTTCTTCTTCCGTTGGAACTTTCGATGTGTCAAGTTTTAGATCGAGTTTTTGCTTGCCGGCGGATGCCAGTGCCTTATAGAGCTCGGGATTTTGAGCGCGCTGATATTGATCAAGAGGCAGAGTAATCGGGCATCCGGGTGGCATGGCCAACTGATAGCTGTCCATGGTCCTGACTGCATTCGGTACCGCTTGCCTTTCCAGCCACTCTTTGTACTGAGCATATGCCTTGGCCGTATGCGGACCGAAAACACCGGCGTCCTTTTCTCTCTGTATATCTTGCCTTTGCTGCTCGAGGCCTTTTGCAAAAGTGTTGAATTCTTCTTCTCTTTTCTTGGGGTCTGGGCCCGGCCTGAATTCCGTGAATACGCCATTCAGATTGATCAGCGAATTTTGCAAGTATTCGTTGCGACTGAGAGTGTCCTGGTCGGTAATTTTTTCAGCCTTGTCTGTGACGGCGTCGTCGGCGTCCGCTGCGAATTTATCATCGACGTCGAGCTCATCCTCGACATTCGGTTCTGGTACCCGCTTTTCTTGTGGTTTTTTAGGAGCATCTTGTGGCTCAGTCATTTTAATTACTCCGGAAGAGTTGATTTGCTATTGATTGCGGGGTGAAAAGTGGGTGTGGGTTAGCTTTGTGGTTGTTGGCGGGAAACAAACATGAGGCTGGCTTGTTCCTTTTTCTCGGCAACCATTTTTTCTAATCTTGGCGAAACCTTCTCCAATCGATCAAGAAGCGTAATTGCTTCAGTACGGAACCGGGGATTTTCGTTGTTGATTGCGATGGAGGCCAGCTTCTCGCCTGCATTTTGAAGAACCTCCTCAAAAGCAGTTCCTTCCTCTGAGAGCAGCCCCTTCTCGGTCTGAACAACGGCAGCGAGCGAGGCTGTCAGGTTTACCAGTGAAGCGTTACTTTGCAATGCCCTGTTGAGCTGGCCGAGGCGCGGGTCGCTGTCTATTTCCATTTCTCTGTCTTTAAAAGCGTGGACAATTATTTGTGCCGACTCTTCCTCTGTGAGTGTGGATGCCCCGACTCTTTCCAACATGCGCGAGCGGTCTTCCAGTCCTGAGACTAAATCTGCCGTGGTTTCATCCCAAATCTTTTGCGCCGATGCGTTCAAACTATCAAGAGCAAAACGAGCGTGCTTGCGAGTGGCGCGCAATCCGCTCATTGCGCTCGTGGCGATCAAAGCATCCAAGATCGGAAAAATCTCCGGATCAGGGAAGGACATGATTCTGTCTAGAATGGCTACGGCTACCGTCTCATCAACGTCTGCAGGCAGCCGTCCCACTTCCAGAAGCAATGCATTTTTCAAAGTTTCGGCGCAAGACTGATGAGAAGGACAACTGACGGAAGCGGTTATGAAGTCGAAAACGACCAGCAACTTCTGCCTGAGCGCCGGTCTGACAGTAGTTGTCCGAGCTAGAGCGCCAAAGACATGATGAGAAATTTGAGAGATGAACAGCCCATCGCGAGCCAGTTCGAGAAATATGTCCAAACTGCGTTCTTGTCCCCAGGATCTCAGTTCTGAAACAAGCGGAAATCCGTCTGCAGTCAAAAGCAGCCCCAGGAAACTTCTCACCTGTTCGCCTTCAAAACCAGCCTGGAATGCTACTTTTACCATCGATTCGAATTCTTCTTTTACAGAATCGATCAGTCCGGCATCGACAAACGGATGAAGAGCAACTGCTCCTTGCAGAGCTTTTTCCAGTGCTTCTCTTTCTGCTTGAGTTGGACTCGCATCTTTTGACGCAGAGATTTCATCGAGTCTCTGAGTGGCTTTCTTGAATATACGATCGGACAGACTCTCTACATCAAGGCTTGGATAATTGGTGGCAATCCATGACCGTATTGCCATTTGGCCGCTTGCTTGAGAATCGTTGCTCCAATCAGTGGTCGCTGATGTCAACATTTCAATCTCCGTGTAAATTATGAACCGTTACCGCCAACCCCAGCCCTATCTGGGTTTTGATATTGTTCTTGCTTGCGCGAGGACAGATAGAGTCCCAGTGCTGCTGCAGTGAGTATGGCCACACCGGAAAGCGCACCACTGATTTCACCTGCTGCTACGCCTCTTCTGGCGCGGGTTTTCAATTCTTTTTGGAAGGCCGGGTCGTTCATTCGTTGTTCGGCATAGCGCAGCGCCTCCAGACGCACCTTCTCTTCTTTTTCAAGCTTGTTGTCTTTTTCCTTTTGCTCGAGCGTTAAGCGCTCTTTTTTCATGCCGTCTTTCTCGTTTTCAGCAACCCGATCGCCCTCGGAAAGCTTTTCTCCGGCAACAGTAGAGCCGACCACTTCGCGTCCGCGCGTCATTGTTCCGTCCTGGTTCGCGTGCTGCTGCGCACCGCTGATTCTGTCTGCCGAAGGTGCCGCGCCACGCCTCGGTCGCCGCGGACCTTCTTCGACCACCGTTTCCGGTGCCAGCGCTGGAACCACTCCCGCTGCTCTTGCAGTCCCTCCGGTCGCATTATCCACAGCTTTGTTCACAGCTTTATGTACTGCTTCCACTGCGGCTGGGTCACCGGCTTTATAGCCTTCGTAAAGCGTCTTCAATTCTGCGATTTCTTTATCGCTCCAGCTCTTTTCGGTCGGGTCTTCTTGCAAGATCAGTTGCCACTCCAGCATTTCTAGAACAGCGGGATTTGTCACTGCGCCTGGTTTTGCCAATGAACCGGCCGTATATTCGCGACCCAATTGTTCGCCACGAGCTTTCAGCAGAGTCTCGTATTTTGCAGCCGGCGGTGCCTCGACTGGCTTGCCGACCGGCTTTGGTGTTTCCATAACTGGTGGTGTTGCTGCCACTTGCTTAGGACGATCCAGGATTTCATCGACTGCAATTGTGCTCAGACGGGCCGCAACTCTTTCAGTGATTGTGCCGGCTTTTGCATACTTACCGCCACCGTCGACAACGGTGATGTCTTTTTGCGTAATGACGACATCTCTGACTTTTTTCGCCACTTCCAGCATTGCTTTCTCTCGCAAAGCTTGATTTTTGGTTTTTGGAGAGTCAATGTCGGCGAGATTTTCGGGAGTTATCCCCAGGCGTCTCTGTTCGCTAGGAGTCAATAACTTTCCAATCAGCCCGCGTTGCTTGCTGATTATGTCGCGAACAACCTTTTCATCCATCACGGCTCGGCTTGCCGCCTGAAGGATATCTGTCATCTTGTCTGTGACGTGAATCCCATCTGCCTGAGTATCGAGCTTGATTTGGTCGGCATGTACTTTTACCTGGCTTTTCGCAGTTCCCGCCAGGGGTTTCAATTCTTCTTTCGTGAGAGTACTTAAGGCTAAGTCGACAATCTCGCGCTGAGCCAAACCTTGCACCTTGCTTTGAAGCACTCTTGATTTTACTTCCTGACCTTCTTTGGCGGCTGAATGTGCTGCCTGGTGAACGACTTCGGCAAGATTGGCCAGCAGTCTGCCTTCAGACGGACTGTTGATGCTGCGGGCTTGTGCTTGTCTTCTTGACCAGGCTTCAAAAGCCTCGAGCTCTTTTGCAGTTACTTTCATATCCTTGTTGTAAATCAAGTCCGGAAATGGACATGGATCCGGCCCGCCCAATTTCAGCGGAGTTTCCTTGTTTGCAAGCAATTCGAGTTGGGCTGATCTTTCTTTGCGGAATGTCTCGATGTCGTCGTTCCAGGTTTTCCTGTCAAAAAGGATCACAGCGTCTCTGCGAATTTCAGAGACATTTTCTTTTTTGGGGTCTCTGGTGAAGTCAATCATCTGGATTTCGCCAGTCTTTGTATTGACCATGAGCACGTCGCAGCCGGCTTTGTCGGCAGGCGAGTTTTTGTCGGTCGGGAAAAGCTCCCAGCCTTTGTCGATTTTGTTTGCTCTCTTCAGGGCATCAAGTTCTTCATTCAAAACTCGATAAACTCTGTGTTCTTCGCCACCGGCTGCGATCATGTTTTTCTCGAGCTGGGGCTTGAGCCTGCGCAGACGATCGACTGTAGTCTTCAGATCCGCAGAATCCAGAGCTTTCACTGTGCCGATTTTTTCGCTCTCGATCACTTCTCCGACCGGATTAGCGCGACCGCGCACGGATCCCATCTCGGCATTCTGCTCTTGCACGGACATCGAGCGCGGGAAACGTCCGGACTCGGCCATAATCTTGGCGCGCGATGCCAGAGCTTCTACTCGGTCCATGGTCAGATTGGTCGCTTTTTGAAAAGCCTCTCGCCCTTCCTTTGTAGAAAGTTGATCGGCTACACCTTGAATTTTTGCTCTTACATCGGCGGGAATTTCTCCTTGCGACAGATGCGTGAAGGCGCCATTGATCACGCTTCCGAAATTGCCTGCCTGATTCATGTTGGGAGTTTTCTCTTTGGAGAAAGCGTAATCCGTATCAATGCGAGCAATGTGGAAATCGTTCGGTCCGGCGCCGTCGCGGTTGATGACGAAGTTCATGCCATGGTGATCGTGGTCGCCCAGGAGCAACGAAAATGCGACACCCTCGGCCACCCGTTGTCTGAGTATTGGATCTTTGGCCAGCAGTTTTTCAATGCGTTTATCCAGGTGCGGCTCTTGAGCGCGCAATGCAGCATCCTGGCGAGAACGCTCGTGCAAGAAGGTGGCAACGTTTTCTCCCTGATTGCCTACAAAAGCCTGCACCATCATGCCGTCACGCATGACGGTTGAAGGAAACAGCTCAGGAGATTTCATGAATTTGGCCAGCTCTTGCGCGGCCAGATCGTTTTTCGCGCGCAACCAGTCCTGGGGATTGCCGTGCGGCGGCTTGTGAACCATGGCGCTGACGCGCTCGCCATTGGGACCTTCTACACTGGCGATCCACTTGTCGTGACCGCTGTCTCCGTCTGTCCAGCGGCAAATGAGATGCACTTTCGACTTTGGATCGGCCAGGACTTTGCCGACATCGAGAGGCCCGACAACGCTGCGATTCTGTTCCGCCAGTCTTTCCAGCGATACTTTTTCTCTGAAACCAGTTTCGCTGCGCAAAGTCAGCATACCGGTATTGGGATCGATGTTTGTCAGTCTCCAGCTTTCAATCTCGCCTGTTCCGCGACGCACCTTGTAATTCTCGCCAATGCGGGGTGTTTCTTTCCCATTCAATGCTTCGAAAGCTCCGGGCCGCACTTCTTTCACAGCCGGCCTGGCGATTTCGATGTCATTGCCGCTTTGCCCCTGCACTGTCCATCTTTCGCCCTGGTGCAAGACTTCACGTCCTTCTGCGAATCCATGGCTTTCTCGATTTAGAGCTTGCGGGCCGGCCGGCACTTCGGCAGCGGCTTTTGCCGCGGCTCTTTCTTTTTGAACTTCTTCGAAGATTTCCGAGTTTTGTTTTTGCACTTCCTCGATAAGGAACTTTCTCGTCAACGCATCCGGCTTGGTGAGCACAAACTCTTTCTGTCCGCCTACTTCGCCGACTCCGACAAGAGTCCAACCGCTTTCCACTGCTCCCGAAGAGCGCTTGACGTTGTATTCCTGTCCGACCACCCATTTGCCGCTCTTTGCCGCTTCCGGATTCTGCTCTGCAAATGACGCTTGATCAACGCTTCTCAGTGCGTCAGCGGTGACTGTGACAAGCCCGCGCTCGACACCTTGAATGCGATACTTCTTGCCGTTGTAGCTGACTTCTTGTCCTTTCAGGCGCTCGATTTCCGCCGCCGTGAGCGGGCTTTGCTTGAGATCGAGCGGTTTGGGCACCTGATCGCCGGGCCGCATTTGCGGTACGTCTTTGCCGGCATGGTGCAGAGGGCGTGCCTGAAGCGGGTCGCCGTAAATTTGTTGGCGCGGATCAAAAATGCGCTCCATGCCCGGGCTGCCGTCTCTGTTCGGTATGGTGAGCGTATTCCAGGCATGGTTTTGCGCCATTTCGCGCGACAAACCTCTGGGAGATTCGCCGTAAAAACCGCGAACCATCTTCATTTCCGGGCGATTGGGCATGTCTGCCGGGTAGAAATGGTCGAATGCCACTTTTGTGAGCATGGCTTGATGGTTGCAGACGCCTGCTCCCTTGGCGTACTTGGCTGCTTCAAGAAAGTCGCCCAGGAGCATGCGTTTTCCGGCGAAGTCACTGCGCAATTTCGAGTAACCGTCGTCGACTGCCGAAGGACTCCATCCTTTCGGTTCGAGCGCTGATTTTGCTTCCCTGGCCAGAGCCTCCGCCAGAGCGCCAGGATCGCCAACCAAATGCGCATACTTAGCTTTCATGTCCTGAACGAAACGCTCAAGAGCCGGGTCTGCACCCGGTCTTTGATCGAGTACGACAGACGGACGCTCTGGATCGTGATGCTCACCGGTTGCATCTATGAGATTGCTGCCGCCTACGTTTTGAAATCCGTTCGGAAATGGCTTTGAATACTCATGATTTCTCAGGTATGTGTTCGATTCGCGTCGCGCTCCCTCTTCGGCAGCTACGTCGAGCACGCCGGGCTGTGGTCTATAGAGACGCGGCTTGCCTGCGTCTCTCAGCTCGGACGAGCGCATCCATTCCATTTCGGTGTATTTGCCGAGCCTGATGGTGTCTCCCGGCAAGATCTCGGTCTTAGCCGGATGCAGCCCGACCTCGATTTCGACACCCTTGCGAATGATTGTTGTATTGTTGCTGTCGCGCAAGTTAGTGATGAATGTTTTGCCTTCCGAGGCAGTGATAGTGGCGTGCTCGCGGCTGACATAGGGGTCGTCGAAAGTCAAATCCGAAGCCATCGGGTTGCGGCCCAGTCGAAGAGCGGGCTGAGCAGTGCCGGGAAGTTGAACTTCCCGCCCGTTGTAATGCACGCCAAATTCTTTGAAATGCTCTTGCCGAGGCGTATCTTTGGAACTGTCGCTGGTCGGGCCCAGCACATCCAGAACGTTTACCGACCACTTTTGCGCTGCAGCCAGGTCGCCTTGCGGTCCGCGCATCGGCTCGCCCGGTATTACCAGCGGCGTATCAAGAGCTGCCAGGGCAATTTGCGGGTTTGTGCCAAAGGGGTCTGAAAACTGAAACTCTCCAGGGGTGCCGGGGAATTGTCCATAACGCCTGTCCCCAGTACTTTCGTTGTCGTCCAAAAAACGGTCGGCAACCTCATACTCGTCGTCCGCATCCAGATCAACGTCTTCGCTTTCGTCGATCTCAAGCGCAGCCGGCTTTTTAGGTTTTTCTTCCTGGGGGTCTTTTACTGGATCAGCCATTCTTTCCAAGCTTTTTAGAATCGGTATTACATAAGAGAACTGCCCGTTCTGAAGATGTAATCCACATCTCACAACCGGTTTTTAAGTTACATCGAGCCGATCAGCCTGTAGGACAAGCCGGACGTTTCAAATGTGAAACTTGTGGTCTTAACTGTTTTGTGAGGGGTGCGTGGGCGCCTTGTGGGTGAGCGACCAATTTGATCCTAGGCGAGGTCTATTTCAGTTTTGTTGCAGTGCCGATGAGATCAGGCCGTTTACAGCAAGGTTTATTTGCCTGGGTATAATTCACGCAAACTAAAGAGGAAAATTGCTTGGCATTGACTCCGCCTATTTCTCGCACGCCCACAGGCTATGTCCTGGCCGAAGAGATCGAGTCCGGTCTTTATGGAACCCGCTGGCTTGCCTCCAAGCCTGCAGACGATGGCAGCGTCGTCGATCTTATTGCCCTGGACGACGATCGCTTCCTCATAACTCTATGCACCAATGCCATGTGCATGAAGGGAATTACCAATAGCCAGTACACCTCAAATGTATTGGAGGCCGGTTGGCTGGATAACGGTGATTATTATCAGGTGTCGGATCTTCCTCATAGCGCGTCGGCATTGAGTAAAGCGAGATTGCCGTTGCTCGAAGGTGAAGCGCTGATGGTCTCTCTGGACATGGTGAGAGCGCTCAAGCACCTGCACAAAAGAGAATATTTGCATGCAGCAATTTGTCCGGAAGCTGTTTACTCGGTGGATGGAAGGTTTAAACTGGGCGAGTTTTGGTGGGCTCATACGTTAAGTGGCAAGACTCTTGATGGCGATCTGTTCGATCACTATCCCAGGCGAGTGCCTGAGACAGCGCTCAATTTTTTCGCACCGGAAGTTTTGCTCGGCTTTCCGCCTTCCAGAGAATCCGATCTCTTCTCGCTCGGCGCTTTGATGTTTTATCTTCTCACTGGTGAGACGCCGCGCGCTGTGCATTCAGACACGAACGCTTTTGTTGATCTGGAAAGAATTGCCAAGCAAGAAGTGCGTTCGATATCCGATTTCGGAAGCTTTTCAGACCTGACCGCAGCAGTGCTTGAAAAAATGCTGGATCCCGATGCCGACAAGCGCAGCAATATCTTTCGCTTCGAAGACATGATTGCCCATGCCCTTGGCGAAGAGACCCCCGAGCAAGTGCTTAATGAGTCGGAGTAAGAAATTGGCATGGATTGGGTAGGACTGACAGTCGAGCAATTTTCAATCGATGCCCAGATAGGCGAAGGTTCGTTTGCCTGGATATTTAGAGGCGTAAGTGAAAGTGGCGAGCAGCGAGCTTTTAAAGTATCGAAGCCGCGCGATTTCGTTCTGCAAGGCATGCGCACAGGAGCTCTGTGCACAAAAGCTCTCAAGTTTAGAACCAATGGTATAAGCGAGACGGTGCCTGATTCTCAAGCATTGCTGGTTCTCGAGTACGAGAAATTCTCTCAGCGAAAGTTATCCTGTTTGCCCAGCTATTACGGAATCAAAAGAGGCGACAATCTGACCTATTTGCAGATGGAATATCTTCAAGGCGAAACCCTGCAAAGTAAGATTGACGGCGGGCGCGCAGATATTTCCGACGTGCAGAAAGCGGCCGCATCTCTAAGCAAGTTGCTGTTTTCAGGACTGCCTTACCATGGCGATCTGAATGCAGAGAACATCTTCATTGCAGGCAATGAGGCGAAGCTTTTGGATCCCGGTCACTTTGGCGAATTGCGGCTGGCAGACGGTTCAGTTGCCGGAGTGATGGTGACGACGCCGCAGTATTACCCGTTCTTCAAACCTGATGATGTAATGGCCCTGGGATTGCTCGTCTGGCAGATCATCCTGGGAAGCCCGCTAATAGAGCGTGAATTCCGTGGTTCTGCCGCCAAGAAGAGCGATCTTCAAACTAATCTTGCCCTGGAAACTGTGGAATGGTTGAGCTGCCTGGAAACGGTCGGTAATTTCTATGCCGCTGCGTTGCGCAATATGCCGCTGCCAAGCCACGTCAAAACCGCCATCACCAGCCAGCAAGAAGCCGTTCTTCTGAGAGCATTGCGATTGGCGCTCGACGATCAAGGAAAAATTGTTCGAAGCGATGGTTATGAGACAGCAAACGATCTGGCAGTTGCGCTCAATGTCTTTCGGGTCTGAAAACAAAACGCCCGCCTCTGCGGGCCATCGATTACAAGGCGTCAAGAAGCAGCATGAGCGAGACTTCAGAATATCCGCTCGCTGCAAATCTGATCTTCGGCGTGAAATCCTCTTGCTCCAAGGTTTTTGGCAAGATCAATGGCAAAACTCTAGCGCGAGGCTCGCAAGGCGCCGGTCAATTAAGCCCTTCCAAGCTGTCGGATTTTTCGTGATAACTACAGATTGGAAAGCTCTGGTTTTGTAGTCTGAGTGTCTCTTTCTCGTCGCTTTCCAAACTTAGTTCAAACCGTCCTTACTCCCGCTCGCA
>Ga0268299_1003399_pt1 | contig 14758 bp, 16 predicted proteins | sample NOBtaG_FD_193484 | JGI IMG/M metagenome (GOLD analysis project Ga0268299, IMG submission 193484) | Activated sludge microbial communities from bioreactor in Nijmegen, Gelderland, Netherland - NOB reactor | ecosystem: Engineered > Bioreactor > Aerobic > Activated sludge | place: Netherlands...
CGGCCGGCGTGCTGCGCGTCGCCTCGATCTATCTCCCCAACGGCAATCCCTTGGGCACCGAGAAATTCACCTACAAGCTCGGCTGGATGAAGCGCCTGCACGCCCATGCCCAGGCGCTGTTGAAGCTCGAGGAGCCCACCATCCTCGGCGGCGACTACAACGTGATCCCCGAGCCCATCGACGCGCAGAACCCGGCGGAATGGACCGGCGACGCGCTGTTCCAGCCCGAGTCGCGCAAGGCGTTCCGGCGCGTGCTCCATCTCGGCTACACCGACGCGTTTCGCGCGCTGCATCCGGAGCCCGGACATTTCACGTTCTGGGATTATCAGCGCGGCGCCTGGCAGCGCGACGACGGCATCCGCATCGACCACCTGCTGCTCTCGCCCCAGGCCGCGGACCGGCTGGCCGAAGCGGGCATCGACCGCGAGCCGCGCGCCAAGGAGAAGGCCTCGGACCACACGCCGGTCTGGTGCCGGTTAATTAGACCATAAATTCAATGCGTTATATGGCACTTTTCGGCCGGGGGTTTTCCGGGGGTACGAAAACCGTTTCTCCATTCCGGTAAAAAATGGTCGCCGGAGCCGGGGGTCTGCCGGGGGTTCGGGCTCCCCGGCAGGTGATCGGGCCCAGGGAATTCCCCCGGCTTTGTTTTAAGGCCTGTCCGGGCGCGCGCGGGGCGCGCGGGGCCTCCGGGCCTCGACAGCGACCGCCAAGGCGAAGCGAAGGCCCGGAGGGGCGCCGGAGGTCCGGGCGCGCTCGCGCCGGGGCACTCGCACAACGGCGGGAATCAGAGCACGCCGCGACAGCGGCCACGAAAAAGGGCCCCGCCCACGGCGCGCGCGAGCAGCCCATATCGTCCCGGCTCAGCCGCGTTTCGGTGGGGTGCGGATCGCGCGGAGCACTACGGGGTTAGTGCCCACGTAGCCGCTCTCATTCGTCGTGCTCGGTACGAAATAATCGAGCGGCGCACCTGAACTCGCGGACGTGGTCGCTGTCCCGAAGTATGACGCGGCTGGCGGGAGGTCAGGGCGACCTTGTTTCGCGTCCGAGTTCGCGAAGTAACTCGCGCAAGCCGCACAGACCGCGAGTAAGCCGCCGAACACCACGGCATTGCGGACAGATTTTTGGCAAAGTTGGCAATTGGACATATCAGGAACATAGGTCCGCCTGTAGAATGTTGCAAGGCCCTGGGGCGCAGTGGGCGCGCGCTAAGCGGGCATCATAAAGTAAATCCCGGCGCCGAGGATCAGAAGCGCGAACGCCATTCCGATTACAGCCGCCATCGTTGCGCGGCCTCCTGATGACCTGAGGCGCGCGCGCGGAGTATTATCCGCGTCTTCCTGGAAAAATCGCATGGGGCAACTCCGCCGTATGGCGCTTCCTCATTGATCGGGAGATTTTATCGCGTCCATTATTCGCTCGATGTGGGCGGCGATGGCGCAATGCTCGTCTGCATCTGGCAACAACAGGGCCGCAGTACGGTGCGTGGCGGCCGCATCCACCAGCAATGCGCGCGCTTCCCGAGCATCCAGGATTTTCAGTTCGATCAGCGCAAGCAGCAGAGATTCGCAGATTGAGAGTGCTGCCATCCCTGCCGTCGTCAGGTCCGTGACACCGGGCGTGCTCATGTCCGGAAGTCCCCTGTATTGTCGTCCCGCTTGATCCGCGGATCCAAAATATTACGGACAGCCCGGCTGGTTGCACTAACCTGGGATAGCTTCGGCTCTACCGACGGGGCCACGAAAATGGTCCCGCCCCGGGAGCGCTGCGCCGCTTGGGCGCGCGGCGGGCCAAGGCGGGGCGTGGTCAAACGCTGCGCGGCGAGGACGCGGCGCACCCTGACGTAGATCAATGCGCGGCAACGGGCGCGGCGCCAAGTTTGCAAGATGGACGAACGCAAGATCATAGCCGCGCGGCGCCAGATCGCGATCTACCGCGAGTATCTCGCCAAAGGTGTGGGCGGCGGCTACGCGCTCGTCTGTGTCTGTGAAATCATGAAGCTAGAACTGCTTTTGGAAAAGGCTGACCAAGAAGGGCAACCGCACAATCCGCGCGACTGAAACGCACCCGGGTGCTTTCAAAAGAAACGGCGACACGTCCAGGAGGATAAGACGTGTCGCCGCCCTTTCGACTCGCGGCATCTGGCATCCTTGACCCGCCCGAACACTCAACCGGGCAACGCGGGAGGATGCCTATCGTTATTGCAGCAGCCGCGCGCCGCTCAAATGAAGTTGCCCGGTCGCCGTTCTAGTTCGTCACGCCGCTCCCGATGCAGAAGCTCGCCGGGCGCGTCACGAGGAAATCGACCCGCGTGTACCCCACAAACTCCAGCAAAAGGTTCGTCGCGAAGGTCGTGAGCTTCAACACCTCGACGCTGGATTCAGCGCGCACGCCCAGCAGGAGGTCGCGGAAGTCACCGAGGAACACCGCGCTCTCCGCTCCCGGCGGGCTGGCGCCCTGGGGCAGATCGTTGGGCACCGCGCTCGTCACGCGGAACGCCGTGTTCGCGAGCGCGCGGGGCCGGGCGAGTTGCGACTTGTCCGAGCTCAATCCCGTCACCAAGCCTTCGTACTTCGCCCAGGTTCGCGGCGACATGATCACGTTCGCCGTCGCGACTTCGAGCGGGACATTCGCTTCCAGCAGCGTCTGGACGGCGGCGAGGAGCTTCACGTAGTCGCCGGGCGTGCCGAAGGAACCGACGTTGCCCACGCTCGCCGTATTCAAGATACCGGCGGGCTCCGGCGGGGTGCCCGTGCCCACGAGGCCCACGCGGTCGATTTCGGCAGCCATGGACTTCGTCATCACGTTCGCCAACTGGCGTCCAAAGTCCGGGCTGTCTTGCGCCAGTTCGACGGAGCCCTGGCACCGGGTCACGAGCGTCTTCGCCGTGAGCGTTCTTGCGGCGAAGGTCGGGTTGGCCGCGTTGATCGAGCCGCCTTCCGAGTGCCAGGCCGCGAGCGGATCGGCCGTCACTGCGGAATGCACCTGCGTCTTGCCGTCCATCGTCACGGTCCGCATCCCGCAGGCGTTCAGGACGGAGGCCGCGCGGATCATGTCGATCCACGTGCTCTGATATTCCGCCGGGATGAGCACGCCGGTCGTCGCCGTGGTCATTTGCTTTTTGTCGCGGGCGAAATCGAGTGCCGCCTTATCCTGGCAGCGTTCACCCGCAATCGTCGCCGCGAGCCAGCGTTCCAGGGAAACCTCCGGCGTCTTCGCGGGCCGGACCACGTCGCTCATTTTCACGTCGTGCGGGAGGACATGCACCGGGCCGTGCGCCGTCTCGAACGTGGACCAAGCCTTCGCCGGGCGAAGCGGATCGCCCGCCTTGCCAGGTGAAGCGCGGCGGCTCTCCAGTTCTTCGACGCGGTCGCGAAGGTCGGCCACGCCTTTGCCGACGTCCTCGATGCGTCCGCCGTTCTCGGTCTTGAAGGCTTCGAAGGCGGCGGCTTGTGCGCCGACGGCCTCTTTGATCTCGTTCAGAACATCCGTGGGTCGTGCAGACATAGTTCTACCTCATGCGATTTGCGGCCCGCTCAGGGCGGGCGCGCGGGTTGCGTTCCAAATTGCGGAGGATCGCTTGAGGCTCTCTCGGCCTCGGGCCGGATGCTCCACCGTCTCGGTGGCACGCGGCGCGAAAGCGAGCTTGACGGCCTTTCCGCCGACGCCGCCCCTTTGGACCCGGACCAACTGGCTCTCGCCAAGGCGCGGAAGGCAGGATCGACGCGGTACAACCGCCAGTCGCAAAGGGGAGCTTCGCCCAACTCGCGGACGAAGGCAAGTTCATTCTGAGCAGCGGCGCTCACGCCCGTCCCGCCGCGTCCGTCGCGGAGAGGAGCCGCGAGCGCATGATTGACCGCGACCGCGAAACAACCCGCACCATCGCCGCTGCCACCGCCCACCGCTGGCGGTCCGGGGACGCGGTGGGCAGCCGCCACGCAACGAGCCGCTCCACGACCCCGCGCGCCTCCGCAACGGCGGCGTCTTGGACCGCAGGGGGAGCAGCAGCGATGATGGCGGCAAGCCGTTCCAGGGTGGAATTGATCGCGCCGGTGTCGGCGTCGCTGTCGGTCTCCGGCGTCGGAGCGGGCTGCGGCAGGCGTCTTCGAATCGACATTGGCGCGTTCCTCTCAATCTGTGAAATATTTTTCGGCGTTGGTGCTGGCGAGGATGGACCCCGAGGCTTCCAGGCCCGCGCGCTCAATGGCGCCAGCCTGCGTCCGGAAGCGAGACGGGTGCGCGCGCCAGAGGGCGAGCAACTCCTTGCGGTGCGCGAGCCAGTGAGGCTCCAAATCTTTTTTGCACATGAAGTACATCGCGGTTGGACGTGACGCCGTGCCTGCCCACTTGCCGCGCAGCCAGGCGATGATTTCCGGCGACAACGGGGGAGCGCCGTTCATGCCGCGCCTCGCCCGAGGCGTTCTCTCGCCCGCCATGCATCGGGCGCATCGGCGGTGCCGAGGCCGAGGGCCTTCCGCAGTCGCACGAATTCATTCAGCGCGTTCCGTTCGATTGCGATTTGCGGACGCAGGCGGGGAGCCCCGAAGCGATCGGTGTAGGTTTCACCTTCTTCAGTGATGACGGCGCGAGCCGCGTGCGCGGTGCTGAGTTGCTGCGCCGCTTGCAGCAAAAGCTCTTCGTCAGTGTGCGCGACCTTGCCGGTAGCCAGCGCGCGGGCGTGCCACTCACGGGCGGCGGCGCTCAAGGATTTAAGATTCTTGCTGGGAGGCATTTATGAATCCGATTTGAGATTTGTCGGGCACGAACCGAGGCGCCCGCTTCCCTGCATCTGTCGATCAACGTTCTAACCCTCCCCCCGGTCGCGGCGCATTCTCTCGCGCTTCACGAATGCTGCGGATGTCATCGAGCCCATATTTGATGGCTCGGGCGCATCTGATCTTCTCTGAATCACTGAAGTGTTCGGGGTGGGCGCAGATCGCGCGCCAACGTGGGAGCCAGTAGCGCAAATGCTGCGTGTAGATTTCGACGGAGGACGGCCTGAATCCCGCGTCACGCAAGACGGATGCGATCCGCGCCGGGTCGGGGTTGCTCATGCTCATGATGATTGTTCCTTCGCCTTCGAATTGACGCCGAGCAGCGCGAGCAGCTCCGCGAGCCGCGCGGCCCCGCGAATGAACTCATCGTCTGCCGCCGCGCCGTCCGCGCCGTCCGCAATCCGCTTGTGAAGCGCCATGAGGTTGACTTGAAGTGACGCGGCCCGCTCGATGAGCAACGCCTCGGTCTCGGTGGGCGTCCGGCCCAACCGCGCGAGGAGCGCGGCCCGAGCGCGGCGGGTTGCGACCCCCACGGCGCTGCGCCGGTCGCCGACAGGACGGAATGATCTGGTTACGAGCAGGGATGACACGGGCGCGACCTCAATCGAAGCCCGCTGATTCTCGCGCGATCCGCCCACAAGCGAAAGTGGAATAGCGGCTTGTCCCACCTTGCCCCCACCTTGCCCCCGGGCAAGCCGCTTTTCTTCATACGGGACGGGCCTTTCCCTAGCCCCCTTGTCCCCCTTGTCCCTTTTTAAAAGAGTTACGGGAGAGACGAAGGGAGAGAGGAAGGGGCGCCGCCCTGGGCGGGGCTCCCGGAGGGTCTAAGGAAAAGGGGCAGGGGGGACAAGCCGTGGGGCGAAAACACGCCGAAAAGCCACGCCCGCTTGAAGAAACCCCACCTTGTCCCCGGGCAAGCCGAGGGGCAAGCCGCCCGGCCTGGGGCAAGCCGCCCGCCCAAGCCGCCGCCGCCCAAGGCGGGCGCCTCATATCGTGTCGGGCTCCTTCTTCTTCGGCAGGGTGAGCAGTTTTTCTCTCTCTTCGCGCGATCCCTTCGCGTAGCCCCATAACTTTACGCCGTCATAAGAGCGTTGTGCATATTCCCAACCGAGCCGCCGCATCACACCGCCGAGGCGTTCCTTGGCCACTTGGGTTCGATTCACCTTCGTGATGTCGAGCCAGCTCCAAATATTCTCGGATGAAATTTTCCCGACCTTACCATCCAGCAGCGGTGCGAGAATTTCTTCAAACGCGTCAATGGTGGTGCGAAGGTCTTGCTCGATCGCGGCAGCGCCATAAAGCGTTTCATCCATCCGGATTGGTTCCCCCTTTGCTTCCGCATCCGCCGCCTCCGCCCAAAGTTGATCGCGGACCCGTTTCAGCCCGGCAATATCAAACTGCCCCACGCGCACCGGCCAGAACCGGCGGTTGCCCGTCACGTCGCGCAAATAATCGGTCGCGTTAGTAGAACCGATCACGACGAATTGCCGTGGCACTTCAAGCGGGAGGCGCCCATAGGCTAGTCGCGCGAAATCACTGTTACGCGACAAGAGAGCCTTCACATGCTCGACATCGCCTTTGCGCATCCCCTTGAGCTCAGACCCCTCAATGATCCATTTGCCGGCAGTCCGCTCGATCACGAGTTTTGAATCAGCACTCAGCGGTAAATCATCACTGAACCATTCCTTCTGGACGGCCAGGACCTGCAACGCGGTCGATTTCAATTGCCCTTGCGGGCTTTCGAGGACCACCATCTCATGGAACTCACATCCAGGCTTCCGGACACGCCGCACAGCGGCAACAAGCACGAGCCGCCCAACCGCACGAATGTAAGGTGTGTCTGCCGCCTTCCCGTACCGGATCAGCCAATCGTCGATCCTCGGCGTCCCGTCCCATTTCGATGAGCCGAGGTAATCGCAGACGGGGTGGAACTCATTCTCGTGAGCGAGGTCGAGTAGCACATCGAAGAAATATTCCTTTTCGGGCCGGAAGCGGAATTCCCGTTCGATCTTGAGACGCAGCCGGGCCCCATCCTCATCCTTCAAGGCGCACGGCTCCGCATCCCCCTCACGAACGATCAATGTGCGATTGGCGAATTTGTCTCGTGAAAGGCGAACGCCCAACCTCTCCAAGGCTGTGCGGATATTCCCTTGGTGATTCGCAACAATCCCTTTCTCATTCTGCACCCACCCCTCCGCCTCCGCCCGCGCCCTCGCAATCTGGCGCTCGGCATATTTGCGCGGTGCATTTTGTTCGAGGACATGGCGGGAGATCGGCCATTGCGGATCGAGAAGGACGCGGCCAATCGTCTTGTCGGAACACTTCGCGCGGATCATCGCATTGATAACCTGATAGACCGTCCGGCTCCGGTCTTCGCTCGGCTCCGGCTCGCGAGCGATAATCGCCTTCACGCCTTCGCCGAATTTGTCGCGTAGCTCGACAATTTCATCGAGGGTCGCGAAGCCGTCGCCCTTCTTGAGCTCGCTCAGATCGACTTCCGGCGGCTCCGCCTCCTTCGCCTTCGTTGATCCGTCATGCTTCCGGAATTGATCGAGGGAGTAGGTGCGATCTAGATTTTCAGGGATCCATTCCGCCCTGCCCACAACGCGGCCCTTCTCTCGCTTCTTCTTCGTGGGCCAGTTCGTTGTCCCGGGGAGCCGCAACACCCGCGAGATATCGCGTGTCGGAATGTCTCCCCTCAGATCGAGCGCGAGTTTCCAATTGTAGAGCGCGACCGCATCCGCCGCCGCTTCCGTGCCGTCTAACGCTATCGGCTCCTTCAAAGCCCACAACGCATTGAAGCCGTTCCCGCTAAAAACAATCGTGGTCGGCGGCGGATCGTGGGCACGCAGCAGTTCCAGCGTCGCCGCCTTCCATTCCTCCGTGCCGCCTTCCAGCGGCGGATCGATGTCGGTGTGGAGGTAGTGGACGGCGGTAACGTCCTCCTTCTCCGCCTTGATCGCGCCGCCCCCTTTATTCCGGCGCGGCTGAGGAACCAGATTGACGTGATAGTAGAGGTTGTGCCGCGCGTTCTTCTTTAGCCAGGCGGTGATCGCCTTCTCGTCTTCCTCCGGCTTGAACTGCTCGGCCGTGATGGGGCCGCCGTCCGGGCTGATCGCGACTAGGAGCGCGGGACCGCCGCGCGAATGCCAGCGGACGAACGCGACCGTCTCCGCGAGGTCCGGGGCGCCGCCGCCCGGGTCTCCACCGGGGGGTTTCCTTTCCGCTGCATCCGAGGCAGAATCAGGGCTATCAACTGGACGTTGACGTGAGTTCTTCGGCGCCGGGGGGATGGCCTTCCCCCTGGCGCTTCTTTCTTTGCGTCTGGTCATGACGCATCACCCGGCCTTCCGGTGAGCGCCGCTGTGCTTCTTCGGCTTGCCGTCCTTCCGGGGGCGCCCGGGGTTGACGCGGCGGGCAGATATGGCAGCGCCAAACGCGCTCCGTTCCGCCGCCTTCGCCCGGGCCTCCGCGCTGTCACGCATCGCAATGCGTTTCGCGAGATAGGCTTCGATCTCAGCTTTGACGTAGCCGTATTTCTTTTGGCTCAGAAAGACGCGCCGAGGGAACGTGCCATCGGCCTCCAATATTCTGCGCCGTGAGTCACAATAGTCGATGCCGTAGACCGGCAGCAGTTGCGCTGTCGGGACGATGATTAGTTTTTCGGACATGGATCGGCTCCGTACAATAAGCGGAGCGATTTTTTGTTTGAGTCCCTAGTCCGACCGGACTCTAGGCGCCTACCGATGAGAGGCGCTGTACCCGGGAGAGAGCTTGCCTGAAACGCGGGCGAAAAGAAACCCTAAAAACGGATAAAAAAGGAAGAGCGTTTTCAGCTGGTCGGCCCGCGAGCGCGGAGCGCGGTAACAGCAGCCTTCTCATCGCGCACAATCCGCATGACGAGCGCCGTCAACTTTTTCAGCGCGTCCAATTTTTCCGCCTCATATTTGAATTTGTTATACGTCGCCTCAATCGTGGGCAGCGCATGCCCAAGAACCTGCTCGGCGATTTCCCGCGCGACACCACAGCGGGCCAAAATTGTTCGGTGCGTCCGCCGCAAATCGTGGACGCGCCATTCCGGCAGCGTGCCGAGTTCCTTCACCATCGCCGCATCAACCTGCCGCTTCGCCGCTCCCAAATTCTGGAACGGCGTCGTGCCGAAGCGGGCGAAGAGATACGGATTGCCGCCCACGCGCGGGAGCGCAGCGAGGATCGCCTTCACTTCCGGGACCAGCGGCACGGTCTGTGGGCGCCCCGTCTTGTATCGGCTCGCGGGGATGTAGAGCGCGTCACCGACAATTTCGCCGTCCGTCGCCTTCTGTATGTCGCTCAACCTTTGACCGCTCAACAAAAGCACTCGGAACAATGCCCCGGCGACCAGCGGCGCACCGCTCATCGTCACAAGGCGCCGCTCCTTCCTCGGGGGTAGCGGCGCGGTGGCGCGCCAGAAGGCGGCAATCTCATCGTCCGTCAAAACGCGCTCGCGGACCTCGGCGCGGGCCACGCGGTAGCCGGGGGCGATGGGATTGGTGAAGGCTTCGTCCCGCTGCATCGCCCACCGGAAGAACGCCCGGACCACTTCCAACGTCCTCTGCGCCTGGACCGGGGAGCCGCGAGCGATGATTTCGTCGGTCAGTCGCGTCACGTCAGACCGGCGGATGGTCAGCAGGTCGCGCGCCCCCCAGGCCGGGCCGATGTCCTTCGCGAAAATTTTCTCCATCTTCCGGGCAGTACGCCGCTTGCCCCGAAGCTCGCGGCCTGCGTAGAGGGCCCAGAGCCGCTCGACAGTGCCGTCCTTCGCCCGCGCGACCGCCGCCGCCGCTTCCTTCGCCTTCGCCTCAGCCTCGGCCAACTTCGCGGCGGGGTCGATCCCGGAGGCGATGTCCTCGGCCAGAGGCTCCGCCAGTTCCCGCGCACCCTTCAACGACAAGGTCGGGTAGCGGCCCAGCGTGACGCGCCGCAGCAGCCCGCCCGGTCCCAGGCGCCCCGCGAGGCGCCACGTCTTCACGCCGGCATCGGTGACGCGGAGGTGGAGGCCGGGGACAACGCTATCCCAATGCTCGGCCCGCTTGCCGCTCGCCGCTTTCGGCGCGTTCTTGACGAAGACATCGGTCAGTTTCATCGTCGCTCCAATTCACCGGGCGGTCTCCCGGGGGTTCGCCGGGGGTCTACGGGGGGTTCGGACTCACTGCGCTGGACGGCCCCAGCCCCGACGGGCGAAAAGTGCCTTAAATGCAGGGAAATAGAAACAAAAATCATGTTAAAAGCGTCGAAAGAAAACCGAAGAAATCTACCGAAAGTGGTAGCAAAAGCGGTCTGGTGCCGGCTCGTGAAAGCGCCATGAGGGGCGAAAACGCGATCGTGCATGGCGGCGGCTGCCTCTGCGGCGCCATCCGCTACGCGGCGCAGGGCGCGCCGCTCGCGGTCAATCATTGCCACTGCGTGCAGTGCCAGCGCGCGACCGGCGCGGCGATGGCGACCTGGGCCACATGGCGCGCCGCCGACGTACGCTTCGTCAAAGGCCGGCCGAGCGAGTTCGCGTCCTCGCCCGGCGCACGGCGGGGCTTCTGCGGACAATGCGGCAGCACGCTCACCTGGCGCGCGGTGGAAGGCACGCCGGCGGAAATCGATCTCGCCGCCGGCACGCTCGACGATCCCGATCCCATAACGCCGCGAGACCATCTCTTCACCAAGAGCCGTAGGCGATGGTTACCCCTATGCGATGGCCTACCCGCTTACGTAGAGCACCGTCCAAAAGCCTGATATTTCAATTTGTTTCGGGCCCCTTCCCTTGATTTGAACACTTTCTTAACCAGGGGATGGTAAGAGCCTATCGTTATGAGCCTGCAAAAGGCACCTGAAGCACGTCGCGTCTTCGGCCGCGCCGGGACCGATTCGCCCTCGCGTACCCCCTCCGGGTCGCCATCGGGCGGACCCTCGCGCGCGCCTTCGGGCGGAACGTCGGGACCGAGCAGCGGTCCCAATTCGCGCACGGCACAGCCGGGCGCGCCGCGCGATCTCGCCGCCACGGACCGCTTCCGCATCGGCACCTGGCCCGCGCAGCTCCATCCCGAGCTCCAGGAATTCCTGGATTATTGGCTGTCGAAGCACGGGCCGCAGGGCCAGCTTCCGAGCCGCGCCCAGATCGATCCCTCGGAAATCCCGACCCTCTTGACCGGCATCGCGCTCTACGACGTCGAGCGCGCCCCGGCCAGCAAGCTCGGCTACCGCTTCAAGTATCGCCTGCTCGGCACGCGCCACAGCGCCGTCAACCAGGCGGATTTCGCGGGCCGTTATGTCGAGGACGTGCACTATCCCGACGAAGCGGTGCCGATCGTCGGCGCCTTCAGCCTCGTGGTCGAGCGCAAGCTGCCGCACTATTGGCACCGCGAACGCATCTCGCGCCGCGATGCCGCGGTCCGCATTCCCTACGAGCGCATCATCGTGCCGCTCGCCGCCGACGGCGTGAACGTCAACATGCTGCTCGGCCATTTCGTGTTCCACAATGCCGGCGACAGCTGGCATTGGTGGCGCGACGACAAGCCCGCCGCCTGAGGCGATAGCACGGCCGCTACGGTCCGCGATGCTCCGGCCCCAAGGGCCGCAACCGCACGCCCGCGCGCAATTTCCGGTACGGCAAGGCCGCCGGGTCCTCGACGTTGGGCCCGGGCGCCAGTACGATCAGGATCTCCTCGGCGAGGTCTTGGAAGTGGTTGCGGAAATGCACCGAGCTCTTGAGCACCAGGATCTTAGGCGCCGCGGGATCGATGCCGATATGCGCGAATACCGCCTGGTCCGCCGCCTGCTGCTTCCGCGACGACACCACCACCCGCACGCCGCGCCTTCCCGCCTCCGCGCGCAGCACCGCCATCGGCCCGAGCTTCATGTGGAAGCCCTTGTACATCGGTCCGGTCGTGTCGAATTCCCCGCCGCTCACGGCCTCGACGCGCCAGCGACCCCTTAGCGGCACGCAATCCGCGACACCCGAGACGCAACCGATCGCGCGCTCGATGACGGCGCCCGCGCCGGCCTTGTGCGCGGCCGCGGCCGTGGCCGGATCGTAGAGCAAGCCCAGCACGGCATCGGGCGCGTCCTGGCGCACCAGTTCCGCCAAGATCCCGACCGTGTCGGAATCGCCGCCGGCGCCGGGATTGTCCTGCGTGTCGGCGAGCACGATCGGCTTCTTGGCGAAATTCGATTGGCGAATGGCATACCCGACCGCCTCGTCGGGCCGCCACAGCTTGGCGGCGAAATCCTTTTCCGCCGTGAGGCAGCGGCGATAGAGCGTCTCGGCCGCGCGCTCGACGGCGCCCGCGTCCCAGCCATAGGCCACGATGGATGGCCCGCAATCCGCGACATCGGCCGGCGGAAATCCGGCCGCGAACGAGACGTCCTCGGCGCCGGTTTCGCTGAGCGCCGCGGCGGCCTCGGCGATGCCCTTGGCCGGCTCGATCAGCGTGCATTGCTGGGTGAGCGGAATGATGTAGGGCAGATGGCGCAGCGCCTTCGCCGGCTTCGTGCCGCTCGCGAGAGTCCTTTTCAGCAGCAGCGCCGCGCGCCGCCCGGTGGCGGCGATGTCGAGATGCGGATAGGTGCGATAGGCCGCGAGCGCATCGGAAAGCTCGACCATCGCCGGCGTCACGTTGGCGTGGAAATCGAGGCTCGCGACCAGCGGAATCCCGGGGCCGACGACGGCGCGCACGCGGCGCATCAGCTCGCCCTCGCCGTCGTCGAGATGCTCGGTCGCCATGGCGCCGTGAAGGCAGAGAAACACCGCATCGAGCGGCGCCGCGCGGTGCGCGGCCGCAAGCATCGCCACGAGCTCGCCCGCCACGCGCTCGTAGGCGTCGCGAGTCGGCCGCCCCGACGGCCCCGCCTGGCACCACAGGAGCGGCGCCACGTCCCAGCCCTCGGCGCGCGCGACCTCGAAGAATCCGGAGAGGCCGATGTTCTTGCTGCGGAACTCGTCGAACAGCGCGGCACCCCGCGTCAGGCCCGGCCAGCCGTCGGCCATGACGAAATCGTCGTAGGCCGCCGGCGTCGGCGCGAAGGTGTTGGTCTCATGATGGAAACCGCCGGCGGCGATACGGGGCATGGGGCACTGCTGCGAGGGCGCGAAAGGCCACGATATAGAGGGTGGAGACCGGCGGTCCGCAAGCGTTTCGTGCCGCTCACGAAGGCTTGCCTTGCCCGCGCCGCCGCCTCGGCCATAGTGGACGCGATGGCCGCGCCAGGGGATTCGCGCCGCGCGCCGCTTGGGGGAGGATACGAGCATGACGAATCGCTTTGCCGGACGCCTGACCGCCGCTCTCTTCGCCGCCGCTCTCTTCGCCGCCGCCGGGGCAAGCCCCGCCGCGGCGCAGGGCCTGAAGCGCCTCTACGTTTTCGATTGCGGGCGCCAGATGGTGAAGGACATCTCGCGCTGGACGCCCGACATGAACGTCGGCCAGCCGGCCGAGTTCTCGAACAATTGCTATCTCATCCAGCACGAGAAGGGGATGATGATCTGGGATACCGGCGTGCCCGATTCGATCGCCGAGAAGACCGAAGGCGTGGTCACCGCCAACGGCGCCATCACCATGTTCCGCGACAAGACCTTGGCCGCGCAGATCGCGGCGCTCGGCGTCAAGCTCGAGCAGATCGACTTCGTCGCCGTCTCGCATTCCCACGGCGACCATGTCGGCAATCTGAAGCTCTTCGCCAAATCGAAGGTGCTGATGCAAAAGCCCGAATACGAGATGGCCCTCAAGATGATCCCGACCCCGTTCGCCGAGGGCCAGGCCGTCGTTCAACTCGAAGGCGACGTCGACGTGTTCGGCGACGGCAGCGTGATGATCGTCTCGACCCCGGGCCACACGCCCGGCCACCAATCGCTGCTCGTAAAGCTGCCGAGAACCGGCGCCGTCATTCTCACCGGCGATCTCGTCCATCTCCAGGTGAGCTGGGAGAAGAAGCTCGTGCCGAGCTTCAACTTCAGCAAGGAGCAGTCGCTGGCCTCGATCGCGCGCGTCCAGATGCTCATGGACCGGCACAGGGCCCAGCTCTGGATCGGCCACGACAAGGCGAACACCGCGAAGGTGGAACGCGCGCCGAAGTTCTACGAATAGGCGCCGAGGCGGCACGCACCTTGACTCGTCGTTCGTGGTGACGCCGTGAACGCAGCGCGGTAGCATCCCTTCGCGGCATCATCGCCGGCGGGATCGTTCCCTTGCACCTCCGTCGCCTCGCCTTCGCCGTCGTCGCCGCGCTGCTGTTCGCGGCGCCGGCCGCCGCCGAGACCACCCTCGACCGCATCAAGTCCGGCGGCGCGCTCGTCTGGGGCGCCGACCAGGAAGGCGGCGGGCCTTACGTCTATCCGAGCGATGCCGACAAGAGCCAGGTGACCGGATTCGAGGTCGATCTCGCCGCGGCGCTCGCCGCCGCGCTCGGCGTCAAGGCGCAGTTCTTCCAGGGACCGTGGGACCAGATGCCCGCGCTGCTCGAGACGCGGAAAGTCCACATCGTCTTGAACGGCTACGAATGGACGCCGGCGCGCGTCGAGGCGATGGCGGCGACCATCCCCTATTACGTCTACGGGCTGCAATTCCTCGCGCGCAGCGATGACGTGACGATCAAGAGCATCGAGGATCTGAAGAAGCCCGGGCCCCGCGGCAAGCGCCGGATCGGCGTCTTGAGCGGCTCGGCGGCCGTCGATTACCTGCAGCAGAATTTCGCCGGCACGGTCGAGATCGTGCCCTATGACGGCAACACCGACGCCATGGGCGACGTGGAATTCGGCCGCCTCGACGCGACCTTGCAAGACACGCCCATCGTCGCCTACTACGCGCCGAAATACACCAAGCTCCGCAAGATCGGCGCCCCCGTCGGCCGCGGCTACTACGTCGTGTTCGCGCGCAAGGACGATACGGCGCTGGTCGCCGCCCTCAACGCGGCGCTCATCACGCTGTTCCGCGACGGCACGCTCGAGCGCATCTACCGCCGCT
>Ga0268299_1003400_pt1 | contig 14749 bp, 11 predicted proteins | sample NOBtaG_FD_193484 | JGI IMG/M metagenome (GOLD analysis project Ga0268299, IMG submission 193484) | Activated sludge microbial communities from bioreactor in Nijmegen, Gelderland, Netherland - NOB reactor | ecosystem: Engineered > Bioreactor > Aerobic > Activated sludge | place: Netherlands...
TGTCCTCCATGATCGGGTGCGAGCCGAAGAACTGATAGTCCGTGGGGGCATAGACGTTGGGTTTGCCCCCCCAGAACGAATGCAAAGCGTACAGTCCTTCCCTGGACTGGCCGAAATTACACGCCCGGACCGTGACCCAGGAATCGTTTTGCAGGTGAGCCAGGATCGTCTTCCGCTTCGCTTGAAAGTCTGGGAATTTCCCGGCGAGAAAATCTTGTTGCAGGCACGCCAGCGAGAAAGCCGTGAGGTATCTGAACTCCTGCATCGCCTCGGAGGAGAGGTTGTTCAGGAGCGGCGTGATCAGACCTTGCGCAGTGCCGTGCGCCACGAGGACGACCTCCCGAATGTGTCGGACACCGCGGGTGGTCACTTCTGCATGCAGGGTCTCGACGACATCCTGGAGACTGCGCGCATCTTTTCCGATGTGATTCGGATAGAACTTGTTGAAAAATGCCCGTGCCCCCTTCCCGTAACCGTCGCTCGAGGGGACGAAGTAGAAGAGATAGTCCCTGACGCCCGTCTGTTTGGGGAGAGGGTACTCCTGTATCTTTTCGAAGAGCTGTTTTCCGATACCAACCGTCATGTCGCTGCGTATGCGATGGGGTAAATCATGCCGATGGTTCACGCACGTGGCGTGCGTCGACAACCGGCTGTTCACGATACTCGCTCATTGCGAGCGCTCGGAACGTACTCCCGCCGCCTCAATCTGTCAATTGGTTATCCGGTGGATAATACGTGCATTACCTGCACGTGTCGCAAGTTGGTACGCCTGATGAAGGACGGGCTGTTTCGTTGTTGGGATGTCGAGGGGCTTGCTGGCGGTGGCAGGAGTTGAAACCGTAGGGCGACGTTGCGGCTCAGCACGATGCGCGAGCCCGTGAGGCGCCTTGAGCGTAGCTCAGCCGTAACCGTAAGCGACATTCGATTCGACAGGGGATAATCAGTGAAGTGCGTGACCCAAGCGGTGCCATGCTTGAGATGGCTCCCTGTCCGGCGCCCGCTATGGCCGGAGCGGCGGTAGGGGAATGCGGCGATGCACGAGGCTGGCCCTGTGCCGGATGCCGACACCATTGAGGTGCTGGAAGAGCCCGTTCCCAAGACGATGCCTTAGTCTGCCATTTCCTCGTCGTGCGAGGGCAAGCCCACTGTCAAATGGGAGAAGCCCCGCGGTCTCGTCCCCAAGGACAGGAAAGTGATGGTTCTGGGGCCGGAGCCGACCCGGCATCGGGACCCGACCTTCGCAAACATGATCGCGCCTGGCAATTGAATCCTCCTCCAGCAGATGAGCGGCGACGATCCCGTCGACAGTGAACTCACCGTGCGGATTCATTTCAGAACTCTGCAGCAGTTGGGATAGCCTCTCGGGTATGGCCGGAGACGTGAACGGCATCACGGGTCGGCCTGGTCATGCCGGCCTGCGTGGCCGGGAGAACTATCGATCCGCAGCTACCTGCATCCCGTACCCGCGTGCCCAGGCGATCTCGACGATTTTCTCGCTGGATTGCGCCAGTGAGATCTGCTCCTCAAAAAGCGCGGGATAGGATGTTCTCATCTTGTCCTGGAAGTCCGTCCACTGATCGGTTGAGACGCCGCTGAGGCTTGCCAACGACGCAAGATATTCTCCCTGGCCGCGGGCGATATCCGCGCGGAGATTTTCGTGGGTCTGCATCGCGAAGACCGTGGCCTTTTGTTTGGCCCTGAGCAGACGGCCGTCCGCGAGCGCGCCGGGTGTGGTGCTCGACGTAAACTCGGTCGTCGGATCGAGGAACTCTTTGGTGGCTCCGGATGTGCCGTTGGTGAGTTGGGTCGTGGCGTCGAACGGCGCCTTCGTCAACTCGACGGTGGCATTCGTCATACAGCCGCCGAGGGTGAGGAGCAAACCGGGAATCAGTGCAAAGCGTCTTGTCATTGGTCTTATCATCATATGAAGCCTCCTGGGTTCGCCCGATGTGTACACAAGTGAAGTATCACATCGAACGCCAGGGCCGACCCTAGGAGGAGCCCTAGTTATGAGGGACGTTCTTGTGGCTCCGATCGGCGGGCGTACACGAAGCATGAGGTGATGCCGTGTACGACCCTCATTTTCAAAAACCTACCCTGCTCGCTCGTTCTTGTCTGCCGTCGAGACACGGGGAAATACCTGTATTAATTACTTGGCGTGAAATTTCTGATTGCCACAGGCTACGTAGTTAACTATGATGCGCTTGGGTGAAAGACGTGTAAGCCATTGACGCCACCTAGCGAAGCAGGAAATGCCAGGCCGGGCATCTACACTCGCCAAGCTTACTTCTCCGAGGCTCTACGCAGTCACGCGTCGTGAGCGCCTTCTCACCTTACTCAGAGAACACCATCGTCACCATCCCTTGATTTGGGTTGCCGGGCCTCCTGGAGCCGGCAAGACGTCTCTCGTTGCCAATTATCTGGCCGAGCACAAGTCGCGGACACTGTGGTACCACGTGGATCCCGGCGACGTTGACCTCGCCACTTTTTTCCATTACCTCGCGCAAGCCGCTCAGGCCGCAGCCCCTCGAAAAAAACTTCGCTTGCCCGCATTGACCCCGGAGTTCATGGCGGATGTGCCGGGCTTCACCAGACGGTTCATGCGGGAGCTCTGGTCGAAGGTGCCGCTTCCGGCTGTGTTAGTCCTCGACAACTATCAAGAACTGCCAATTGAAGCCCTTCTTCACCGGATGCTCCCTATTGCGCTCGCTGAGTTTCCCCAGGGAGCAGCTCTCCTTGTCATTAGCCGTGAAGGTGTTCCAGAGGCTTTCACAAGAGAGCTGGTACACAACGGGGTGGGGCACATTCGGTGGGAAGACCTCAGCCTCACGTTCGAAGAAACCGCCTCATTGGCAGGATCCGTATCCGGCATCGATGAGGAAACGCTTCGATCTCTCCATGCCAAAGCCAATGGTTGGGTGGCGGGCACCGTACTGCTGTTGGAACGAATGAAGACGAAGGAGGCGTGGAACGAGCCCGCCCCACCGGAAACAAAGACCGAGGTCTTTCACTATTTTGCGCAACAAGTGTTCATGGACTTGGATTCCTCCGTAAGAGGTGTCTTGATGCGCACGGCGCTGCTTCCCTGGATGACCGGGGCAATGGCTGAAGAGGTCAGCGAACATCCAGGTGCTGGGCAGATCGTTCGAGATCTGTATCAACGTGGTCTGTTTGTGGATCTGCGTGCCGATGTGCAGGTGCTCTATCAGTACCATGATCTCTTTCGAGAGTTTCTTCTCGATCGATGCCATGTGCATTTCGACGGAGGAACACTACACGGTCTCAAGCGCTCCGCAGCTCAAGTAGCTGAGCGACATGAGCAACAAGATATGGCCGTCGCACTCTACGCGGAGACAAAGTCTTGGGATGACCTCAGCCGGATGATATGCGGGATAGCCGAGAAGTTGCTCTCTCAGGGACGGAATCAAACGTTGCAGAAATACATTTCGCTCTTTCCGCAAAGGGAGCAGCAACAGCGTCCCTGGCTGCTCTATTGGTCAGGGATCAGCCGCTTAGTGTTCGATCCGATCACCGCTCGAAATGACTTGGAGCGTGCTCATCACCACTTTGACACTGCTGAACAACAAAATGTGGCAGGACTCTTTCTTGCTTGCAGCGGCATTATCGAGTCCTACATTTGCGGTGCGGATGACATGGCGCCCGCCATCATTTGGGGCGATCGGGTCCAACAACTCCTTCACCAGAATAAGGGATTCCCTACTCCGGCCATCGAAGCGAGAGTACTGACCCATCTGCAGGGATTGATGTACGCCGCCTCTCATCATCCTTTACTGGCGGAACTGGAAGAGTCTGTGGATAGAATCCTGAGCACGTTGGACGATCCAGCCGGTCGCTTCGGCGTAGTGGCCACATTTGTCAACCTTCCTCTCTGGAGGGGTGACTTCAGACGGGTTCGTCGCATGTTGGATCAACTGAACCCTTATATGGAAGACGTCTTGATTCCGCCGGTAACCCGCCTCTGCTGGAATGTCATGGAAGCAAACTATGCCTGGAATATGAGAAACCACGATCAGGCAAACGAGAGACTCACACGAGCTCTTGCAATCGCAGAAGAATTCGGAATTCTCGTCTTCAAACCCATGATCTTTGGCACACTCGCCTACAATGCATTGGCGGCGGGAGATGACGAAGAAGGAGATAAGAGAACCAACCTCCTAACGGGGGAAATTCAGTCTCATCAACGACTCGCAATCGGGCAGCGGGATTTTTATCGCGCCGGTGTTGCGCTAATGAGGAATGACCTTTCTTCTGCGTTGCAACACGCCACATCCGCACTTAACACGCACATTTCCATATGCTTGCCTTTCATGACCGGTAATTGTCGTGTGGGGCTGGCAAAGGTGCTGCTTGAGTTGGGAGAGTTCGTGAAGGCCCGTGAGCAGTTGGATCAAGCGCTGGAATACGCTCGAATCATGCGCTGCAGCACAACGGAGGTCCACGGTCTCTTAACAATGGCGCAAATATTCTTTCGAGAGGGGCAAGTTGAGCAAGGGAACGAGTCGTTGCAGGAAGGGTTACGCGCTGCACGACTCATCGACTACCTCGTCTTAGAATACTGGTGGCGACCAAAGGTCATAGCAGAACTATTGGCACATGCGCTGGAAGCAGATATCGAGGTCGAGTACGTACGCAGCGTGATCCGGCGCCGTGACCTGCGCGCGCCATCTGCTGGGGTGAAACACTGGCCTTACCCCGTGAAGATTGCCACCTTAGGACGCTTCGAGGTGGCGATAGATGATGTTCCGCTGACCTTTTCAGGAAAAACCCAGCGCAAGCCCCTTGAACTCTTGAAGTATCTCTGTGCAGCAGGAGTACAAGGGGCCAATCAGGATGAAATCGAAGAGGCCTTGTGGCCGGACGCGGACGGCGAAGCCGCAGACCAGGCCTTTCGAACGACGCTGCATCGCCTTCGGAAGTTGCTGCGCCATGATGACGCAGTACAAGTCTCGGATCGCCATGTCTTGCTTGATCCATCGCTCGCCTCGCTGGATCACATGGCCTTTGAACGTATGGTTCAGAGCGTGGATCGTACAGATACCGTGGCCCTCGAACGAACACTCGCCTTGTATCGTGGCCATTTTGTGCAAGGTGAAACGGCTTCCTGGGCCTTGCCCAGTCGAGAGCGATTGCGTGCCCAGTTTTTGAACCTCACCGAACAACTCGGCACCCTGCTGGAAGAGCGTGGCGAAGACGGGGAAGCGGCACAGAAATATCTTCGTGCCCTCGAAGTCGAACCGGTTGCGGAGGTGATGTGCCGGCGCGTCATGATGACCTACGTGCGGTTGGGGCGTCGATCCGAGGCGATCGGCGTGTATCAGCGATTCAGCCACGCACTACGCGTGAAGCTCGGCATTCCTCCGACTTCGGAAACCGTTTCACTCTATCGTGACATTGCCAAAGCCTAATCCCTCCCTGACTTAGCCCATTCATCGTATCTGTCACAGATTTGTAACTTTCCGTGAATTATCTTTACGTCAAATAGACGTAGTCCCGATGAGTCCCCGTGATTTTTTAAGTGACTGATACCAGAAAAGTGCTCTGAAATTGCAGGCAACATCCGGGTCGCACAGCCAGATCGTATTGGATCGGTCTGAAGTTCTTAGGTCGTGGTGTTTCCTAGGGGTGAGCGGCTCACCGGAGCAAATCACATATCTGACAAAAGGAGACATGTTATGAAGCATTCAACAAGTGAACAAGGAACAGCCAGTGTGCCTCTGGAGAAAGTTATTACCCTGATTAGGGAAATGCTCGCTGGTGTCAGTATCAGGCCAAATCCCGAGGATCCATCTCCTCCTGGACCGTGGGATCCATATATTCGTCGAGCCATTGGTCGCTTGGGTTGGCAATTTGGGCCTCATCCTAATCCATGGAGAGATTTTCTTGGTCCCCACCCCGATCCATGGAGCGAGATAGCCGGTCCTTTCTCCCAACCATGGACCATAGCAGCTTTGAAACCACAGCCGCTTCCGCCGCGCTTGGCATTCATGCTCTCTTTATCGCAAGAGGTAGTGGATCGGGTTGCATTGATCTATGAGGTGAACGGAGGCATGAGTGAACCAGGTCAGAAGCAAGGAATTATTGTTGTTGGGGGAATCATATCTCGTTTTATTGATGATTGGTGTGGAACTGGGTGGCGACCCAAATGGCCGTTTCCTGGGCCGCCTCCATGGTGGTGGGTCGAAAAACTAAACGGCCTTGATTTAATTGTGATGGGAACACAGTTTGTGGATAGTGCAAAAATAGCAGCAGACAAACTGCTTCAGGATCAATTTCAAAAAGCTGGTGCTCGATTGAATGAAGCTGGGATGGCACGGATGTGAATATCAGAGAGATCGCTGCTTAGTACTGAGAGAGGCCGTACTCCGTTACAAGTGCTCAGCTCCACGATCCATTTGCTTGGTGGAACTGGTAGACCCTTAAGGAGGCAACCGTGCGCATGCAAATTGTCTTTTTGAGTTGTGTATTTACAATCATCAGCCTGTTCCATTGGTCCCATGTCAATGCCCAGGTAAAAGAAGGGGTTCTTGAAGGGGTCAGTAAAGCACGTCCAGGCTCTAACTCTGCTGTGAGAGATGCAATGAAGAGCGACGCGGAGAGAGAGGCACAAAATCCCCCTGTCCGCGGTTTTAGTCAGAAAGATGTTGGGGTGATTGGTGGCTCGGGAGAAAACGGAGTAGGTATATACGGTCACAACGATAGTGCAACTAAGCCAGCAGCTATCATCCAGAATTGGGGCACTGGAGACCATTTGATTATTGGAAACGAAAAGAGTCCTTCTGTCCGCATCGATCATACTGGTGACATATATGTCCGAGGGAAAAAAGTCGGACAAAAAGGAGAGAAGGGAGACAAAGGAGATGCTGGTCCAGCAGGGGCAGATGGAAAGACTGGCGCTATGGGACCGCAAGGCCCCGCTGGACCGCCCGCGCATACGATTGCAGCTTGTGCTCCCACACAATCATGTAATTGCTCAGGTCGCACGGTCACGCGCATGAATGGATATTGTGTGGTCACGTCCGATAATGGAGGATGCGAAAATAAAACTGAGACAGGATGTTGTGTGGTATGCGCTGCTCAATAACCGCCTTGCGCAAGTGAATGATCGAGGATAAGTCCATTATGGGAGGGTCTTCATCCATGGGATTTTTCTCCGCGAAAATGAGCTGTGGTATACATCGTCTGACCGCGTTGGCGCTCACCACCTTCATTATCTTCTTCTTTAACCAGGCTTCGGCGCAGAACATCCCGATATACACGAGTCCTATTGAAATCACGGATGGACACATATCGATCACAGCCTTCGCACCGGATCGCAACTCTGGAGCAATGGTATCACTGCCGGTTCCACCAGGCACATTCGGGCCAAGGATGACCGCGCTGACTTCGGTGCCCATTAACATGCTAATGGACGGTCGCTGGAACGGTACACCTGATCAAGTAGCGGCGGGCACTTCTCCACGCCAGCAGGCGTGCGATGGACCTTCGGGCGTGAGGGCGCAGGTCATGCGGTACGCATCGGCTAAAGGAAAGACTGCTTACAACATCAGTTGCAATTTCGGCACGACAGGGCAGGTCTTTGTGAAACAGGTAGGTGGTGTACTATACCTGAGCTATCAGATTTTCAATAATACAGCGGCCTTCCGCACGAATAGCTCCCTCAGCTGCCATCCGGACCACGGCACGCCCATCTGTCCTGACGATCCGAGCTTCGAAGTGCGCTTTGCACTAGAATTGCTCACTGTGATCTCGGCACCTTCGCTGTGTACGATCCACGCAGGACATCCTAACGTCTACCTGCATGGTGTACAAATCGACAGTCACAATTTTGTGGCCGATCTCGGAATGTTTTTCGACGCCGTCTTCGGAGACAACGGCTTTTTCGCCGCCGAACTCGCCATGGAAGCGCAGGAAGCCCGTGCACCCATGACAATCGACGATGCCTTCAACGAACTGCGCTCAAGCGCTGCGTGCGCGGGCAACGACGTGAAAGCCAGGATATTCCAAACCTTCAATCAGTTCGACACCATTATTAAATTACCGCAGGGCATCGAGCTGCGCGCCACTCATCAACCAATTCCCACGCCGCGGATTCAGAACATCTCGCTACCTTATGGTGTAGATACGTGTATACAGGGCTATGTTTGGCGTGAGGCGTATCCCGGCGATCACGTATGTGTGACACCGCAAACTCGCACACAGGCAGCCAATGACAATGCGGAGGCTAACTCTCGCCGCTTGCCCGATGGAGGGCTCCACGGCCCTAATAGCTGCGTACGGGGCTATGTCTGGCGCGAAGCACGCACTGGGGATTTGGTCTGCGTGTCAGTGGAAACTCGTTCCCAGACTGCTGCCGATAACGCAGCAGCGACTTCCCGTCGCGTCCTTCAACCATCGAAGATTCCGATCTTTACACGACCTTCGATCACCGCGCCGCCGGTCGTCCCTGTTGGCGCGAGCTTTGAACTTTCCGGACAGTTCTTTCCTCCAACCCTCGATCCTACTAGTATTCGCATCTTCATAGATCGCGATAGCAACTCGGCTTGCTTCGGCGGGGGGACCGAGCTGGAAACCGTGCGCACCGGCACTGCTGCCATATCTACGTCATTGCCCATGACGTCGGGATCAATGAGCTCCTGCAACTATCAATATGAAGCTAAGGGTCTGCAGATCTCCACCAAGTATCGATTCCGCGTTCGCGATTGCGATGCCATCACCTGCAGCGCCTGGAGTACCGCATTTGAGACGACGGTCGAGGTGCCGACTACGACGTGGGTACAGATGACCCTGGACAATGGAGTCAACCTAGGCAGCGCTGCGACAAGCACTACCGGAACATTCCAAGCGACCGCCACAATGCCAACCAGCACCACGGTTGGGGCTCACAAGCTCACTGGAGCAAGTGGTCTCGCGTCAGCTTCCATCGATGTGCAGGTCACGGGTAACCAGTCTGCTACGAGTATCATCGTCACCGGTGCCTTCTATGGTGATCGCGGCTGCCCAATGCGGCCAGCGCCAAACACCATTGTTGCGGCTGGAACGTTCTCCTTATTTGGCTGGGGATTTATGCCAGGGCTTGTCAATATCCAGCTGGACTCGGCTAGCGGCATCGAACTGGGTTCCACAACAGCCTCGGGAGACGGCACGTTCTGTGCTTACTTCAACGGGCCACCCTCGTCGACTACTGGTTCGCACAACCTAATCGCTATTCAGGATGGTAGCGTACGAGCAACTGTGACAGTGACGGTGGTTCCTAAGACGCACATCCGCTAGTTCAGGATGCTCATCGGGAAAGTTCTTGCATGCGTTCGCCTTTCCCAATGGTCCTCGAGACAGTTAGAAGATAGAAATCCTTGATGGACCAGTACATTACACAGGGTAAGTCCTTGGTATTGGTGGCCTTCTCTTGGCCTCGTGATATACACCGCCCTGATCGGCTTTTTTGCGATTGAGGAACTCAATGGACGAAATGAGACCCTGCGTGCCTTGCTCTTAGAACAAGCGCGTCTTGCCGTTGAAGTCCTATGCGATGGAGAGAGCCACATCAAGGAGATCAAAGCACTTAGCGGGCTACAACAAAGCATCGCGGCCCTCGTTGTTTCAAATCTTTGCTTTGGCGGTGCTGATGCTGGGAAGCTAAGAAGTAAATGGAACACAGGAAACATCCTACGATGAAACAATCTCATAAGTCTCCTAGTTCACAGACCCCTCCGAGCTCAGACATCTCGCGTCGAGATCTCCTTCGAGTGCTCGGTGCGCTAGGAGTAACATCGATTGCAGGTCTGACTTTAGAAGCTTGTAGCAAAACCAGCCCTGAATGTACCAAGCCAAGTTCCACTCCACCCTCGTCAATCACATCACCTCCCTCGCTCGCGCAGCTTAGAGCGCTCATTCGGTCGAGTCCCGACCATCTTCAGGCGCGAGCTGAGGAAGTGGTGGTCACCAAGAACCCGAAGTGCATTGCCGAGTTCGTTCGAGATCATATCGCCGTACTGCCGGGGTTCCAGGCGAATGACGATGGTACTTCAACATCTCGCTGGGGAATCGAAGGCACATTACGAGCAGGGGCAGGAACGCTACGGGATCGAGCTGAGCTCATGGTAGCCCTGTTAGGAGCTGCCGGCATTCCAGCAAAGGTCCGACTGATCGACACGCCATCTGGCTTAACAACCAAAGAACTGTATCGCCCTCTCTCGCACGAGTTTTCCGTAGGTGAGGACAATTTGAAAGGCATGGTGGAAGCCATTCAGAAGGAGCGTCATGCACGGAACAACGGAAGCAAGAATGATCAGACTCTGAACGAAGTCAGGAAAGCGGAGACTAATCAACCCACAGGTTTTGGGAAGGACGCGGACCCAGCTGCATTGGTTGAGGCCGCAGCCAAGGTCATTACAGCCGCCATCGAAGGAAAGATGGACAAGCTCCCGAACTCTGAGTTGCCTCTGCCCCGTCATATTCCGGTGGTGACAATTGAGAATGACGCGGCGACCGTGCTTGTGGCGCTGGGATCGACAGCCATACGGACTGACGTAAAAGATACTGCCAAATTAAACGATCTGTTACGGTATCCGCTCCCAACAATTGAGTTTTCAGTGACGGCATTCCTGAATCCACGGCCAGGAGGAGGACGCCCTCGCGTCACCGAGTTACTCAATGCCTCGTGGCCGGTGAAGGATGTGGTGGGTCGCCAAGTGCAGGTTTTGTTTCCTCCACCCCAAGGAAGTGATGCGTTGCTCCAAGCGCCGTTGTCGTCCTACCCGGCTCGTATCCCCTTTATCCGTGTGCAGCCTCGCCCAAGCGGTAAGCTGGATGTGCGTCAATTTGATTTTGGGCGAGTCGCCGACACGACCGCTGCTGCGACCGCGACAAATCCTGCCACCTCTTCTGATCAGGCCACCACGCCGTTAGTCGCAACAGGTTCCCTCTTCACAATCGACGGAGAAGTGCTAGTCGATACGTCAACCAAGGAACAGGCCAAGGATCCTGCTATCGTCTCCTTGGACGAAAAGCAGTCAGAACTGGAGAGTCAGCGCGTCGCCAAAATAGACGCCACGGTAAACGCCGCATCCTTTCCAGATATTGAAATCATGCTGTCCGTTACAGACGCGAAGGGGCAGGCGATCGATGGGTTAGGCATGTCCGCGTTCCAGGTGTCCGACGGTGGCCGATCGTGTCAACCGATCTTGGTAGCCAATCGACAAGTGCAGCGCAAGCCGCGAGTGCTTGTGCTGTACGATGGAAGTGGCAGCGTTACAGAGTCATTTGGGTCGGACGAACACTTCAAGTCATTCAATCACACCGTGGCACAAGCGCTTGTTGATGCTGCCGCTACTCAGCCGTTTGAGACTCAAGTGGTCTCAATGGGGGGTGGATCAAGCGAGTCCGCCTGGCAAGCACCATCCATCGATTCCCTCACCAAAGAGCTTGGTCACTTCTCCTGGAGCGCACTTTGGACTTCATTCACCAATGGGGCTCTCGACGATGGGCCAGCCGCCATAGTGGTGGTGAGCGATTTCGATGCCAACGACTCTGGCGAAGCACCGGCTGCCAAGGCCAGACTTGCGCAAGCACGTATCCCCATTATTGCGATTACGACCGGAAAGGTTAACGAAAGCGTGTTGGCCGAACTGATGACCGCGACCGGAGGTCACCGCTTTATAGCCACAGACCCGAAGCTGAAATACACGCTGAGCGAGCTGGTTGTAAAAGCCGCGAAGAAGCAGATGGGCTATTCTTACCGTTTTCATTATAAAGCGAAGCCTGAAGATCCCAATCCCAGGACCGTTAAAGTGGCACTGAGAAAGCGCCCTCAGATCCACACTTCAGTTAACTATGCAGTCCCCGTCGAAAATGAGCGTGTGCCTCCCGCTTCCGTCACTGGACTGTACCTCACGATTTCCGTCGGCGGTGTTACTGAACGGCGCCGTTTAGGCGGGATTGAGTTCAGCGACCGAGGGCACATATCTCAAGATCCATTCGATCAGGCGTTGATCGCCGAGGCTCGGAATGCACTGAACGGGCTGACCACCGTGACGGTTGAACCAGCGTCGCCGACACTCGGTGCGGTGTTGGAGGATGTCGTCACATCGTTTCAGTCAATGGAACCATTGGTGGCAAAGAAATGGACCAAGGACGATACGCAGGCCTTCAAGGCTGCAGCCGCGAAAGTTTATCGATATCCCATGGATCTTGCGCAGCTACTCGCCCCACCTCCGGTCTCCTATAGCGATCCGAATGTCGTTCCTCAAGGGCTCCGCATTCTAGTGTCCACAGAACAACCACAAGACAATACCCTTGTCTCGTGGATTGATATCCCGCCTGGCTTAAACCAACTGCGAATCTCAGGAGGGAACCCAAGGGTGGTGTCATCCGTGGTACGGTCAAGCCTATGGCTCTCTGCCAACGAAGCCCTCACGTACGATCAGTCCGCGTTCGCTCAGCTACAGAGCCGCCCGATGCATCTCATAGATCGGCACACAGGAGCAGGCAGCATTCCGGAAGAAATTGCAAAGCGATTTAGCCCCGAAGCCGCCGCTCGGCTACGCCGAGTGGCCGACCAATACATTGACTACATCCGGCTCGTCCCGACCGACGGTGGCGCTGTTGCGATGTGGGTAATTAACCACGAGTCTGGAACGGTCATGGCCGTGGATGCATCAGGGCGAGGCGGTGCCTTGGAAGTGTTCCAAACAGTTGTTGCGACCCTCTCTCTCGTTTATTCAATTGCTTTGATAAGTTGTGATAGTAGGCAAACCATGACCGCCGCTCAGGCCGATAAATGCCTTGGGTATGCAGTTTTGTCAGTATTTTATACGACTGTTGGCATACTAGAAGACCTCAACTACGGCCAAGCTGACAAAACAATCTTCTTCAGCGCCCTCTCAGCCATGGCGACTCTAAGATCCATGCAAATCCCTTTTTCAAACAATCCAGCTGCAAGAGTGATAATGGATCTGATATTTTTGTACCTTCAATACCTTGCTCCATTTCCGTTAGGTACACACTCTGATGAATAATGCTTACCATCGTGTCTTCCACACATTCAATACTGACTGGCCATTTCAACGATGGTGCCGCCACTGGAGAAGGACCAAGCGATTTCGTATCGGCCACAACCATGGCTGATCGACGAACTTCAGTGCCACTGATCCCCTAAGCGGGTGAGATCTTGAACTGTGCAGATTGATGGGGTAGCCTCCCTCGCGTGGCCAGACCGTTGCGCCTGGAATATGCGGGGGCGCTCTATCACGTCACGGCCCGAGGCAATGCCCGCCAAGACATCTTCCTCGACGACGAGGACCGGCTGCGATTTACTGAGCGCTGGGTTCGATGGGCAGGTGACGCAATCGGTACCGGGTCTCTTCGATTGTGACGATGGCTCCGGCAGACAAGGCCGCACGGCATTCACTGAGCACATGCAGCAATCGAGGGATGACGGAAGTGGGTGTTTGGTCTTGGAGTCGGAGAAGAATCACGCTGGGTGACGCATAGGCGCCCAGCGCCAGCAGGTCGGCGAAGTCGAGATCACATGTGATGACCAGGCGTTCCTCGCTTCTGGCTTTTTCGAGTATGAGCGGGTCAGATAGGCGCTGAAGGCCGTCTTCACTCAAATGCCGAACATCGTGACCATGCTGGCGGAGGGCATGCACCGTGCTCAAGGCGATGCCCATATCCGCCACACACTTCACAAGGAAGTTCCAGTCAGCGGATGGAGTTCCTCATTTGTCAAGGCTGCGGCATACTGCAGAGCTTGTCGGATGTCGTCCGCTTCGAGGAGCGGGTATTCTCTCAAAATCTCTTCAACCGACATGCCGTTGGCCACCAGATTCACAAGCAACGAGACGCTCACGCGCATGCCACGAATACAGGCTCGCCCGCCGAGTATCTGCGAATCGAAGGTGATTCGATCGTATCCGGTCATAAGCCACTCCTTCCTACGAAGTGTAGCCGACACTAGACATGAAATCCAGCATCGCGCGTCGCGAAGTTGTATCAGCGTCTGGCAGGGCCGATCGTTCGGCGAAGAGGTTTGGGTGCGCCGTGGCACCCGGACGTTCACCGGACAGCTACTTCCGCTTTTTCGTGGTCGTCGGTGGAGAGGGAATATCGAGCGAACGGACCGGCGCTCGTGCGCCCGCGTCTTTCATCCAACGGAGGTCTGCTTCACACTCCGCACGGCTCGGGTACGGCTCGGCGCACTCGGCCACAATGCGCCCGTCGCTGTGACGAAGGCGCCACCGGAACTGTTTCCCTCGCTCCCGATAAATTTCATAGAAGCCGAGGCGTGGCGCAGCCGGAACACCGGGGAGCCCCAACGCTCCCCAGTCGGGATGCGCCCGCAATTGCTCGCCGGTAATGCGTCCCGCCGCGCGGATTCCTTTGGGTGCACGGCTGAGCAGCGCTTGGACTTCGGCCGGATCGACCGGGCGCTGGCGCAGCTTCGAGAGATCCGTCACATTGATCGAGATCTCCCCAAGCGGACCTTCGTGGGCGATCGGCACATCGACATAGACGACGGCGGTGCCCTGGCGAGTAAAGCTGTGCCCCGGCTGCTGCGGCCGCGAGATCCCGCGCACCGATCGCGGATCGTTGAACGAATGCACGATGGCCGTCGTGCCGCCGACCGTGACCTCAGCCAGATAACTTCCCTGCAGCACGGGCCGTTGAACGGCCGGCCCCTCCAACGGCTTCATGCCGGCGAGGCGGACTCCTTGCGCCGTAAATTCGAGCG
>Ga0268299_1003401_pt1 | contig 14747 bp, 8 predicted proteins | sample NOBtaG_FD_193484 | JGI IMG/M metagenome (GOLD analysis project Ga0268299, IMG submission 193484) | Activated sludge microbial communities from bioreactor in Nijmegen, Gelderland, Netherland - NOB reactor | ecosystem: Engineered > Bioreactor > Aerobic > Activated sludge | place: Netherlands...
CGACGCCCGGCGCGCTCACGCTTCCGCCGTCCATGAGGGCGGGGAAACCGCCGCCGCCGCCCACCAATCCGCCCCAGGTGGTCTTGCCGATGAGCGGGCCCACGCCGGCCTTGCGGAAGTACCAAGGCATCGAATCGCCGCCCGAGCCGGCATACTCGTTGATCAACATGACTTTCGGTCCAAAAATCCCGCCGAGAGGCCCCTGGAAATCCTCGCCGTGCCTCGTGCTGCGGAAATGGATGAGCGGCCGCCGCAAGTAATCGATGATGTAATCCGGCTGCGCGCCGCCCGCGTTGAAACGCTCGTCCATCACCGCGCCCTCTTTGCCTACCTGCGCGAAGAAGTACCGGTTGAAGTTTGTATAGCCCCCGCGCGAAGTATCCGGCAAGTGCACGTACGCTAACCTGCCATCGCTCATCCGCTCCACCTTGCGGCGGTTGTCCTCGATCCAATCCAGATACCTGAGCCGCGAATCGGCGCCCACCGGAACCACCACCACGTCGCGGGCCCCGGCTCCACCGGCGTCGGCGCTCACGCGGATTGTCACCTGCTTGCCCGAGGTCGCTTCCAGTAGGCGGTAGACGTTGTCCGCCGCGCGCAACTCCGACCCGTTCACTGCCAGCAGGTATTCGCCGGCCGTCACGTTCACGCCCGGCTGAGTCAGCGGCGCACGGGCATCCGGATTCCAGTTCTCGCCGTCAAAGACCTTGGCGAAGCGATACCGCCCGTTCTCGATCCGGAAGTCGCACCCTAGCAGGCCGCCCGGCACGGCCTTCAATTCGGGCTTTTGCCCGCCGTTAATGTAGAGATGCCCCGCCGTGAACTCGCCCATCATTTCGCCGAGCAAGTAACTCAGATCGCCGCGGCTGCCCACCTGCGCGACGAACGGCTCGTATCGCTTCTCCATCGCCGCCACATTCACGCCATGCAGGTCCGGCTCGTAAAAGAAATCGCGTTGAATGCGCCACGCCTCGCGGTACATCTGCTTCCATTCGGCCTTGGGGTCCACCCATGTCTCCACGGTGTCCAACTTCAACGCGCCTTCGCCGGCTTTTGGCGGCCCTGCGGCGCCGACGATGCTCCATCTGTTTCCGGCCTGCGCGACGAGTAACTTCTCGGCGTTGGCCGATACCGTCACATTCGAGACTCCATCCAGAAAACGCTCGAACTTACGCGTCTTCAAGTCAAACTTGTGCAATATGCCGGGGCCTCGCTCGCCGAGCGCCGGATCCTCGGCCACGAACAGCACACCGGGCTTTCCGGCAAGTAAGGCTCCATAGTTGCGCGCGGGAATGGGTAGTGCCAGAACCCTTTGATCGATACGTTCGAAATCGATCCTCACCTCGACTCCGGCGCTACTTCCGGCTTCGGGCTTCGTCTCGGACTTCGCCGCCTCCGGCTTCTTTTCGTCCGCGACTTTCTCTTCGTCGCTTTCGGGCGCGAGCGGCGATGGCGAATCCTTGCGCAGCACCACGACGTACGCCGACGCCGTCACCAAACGGTCGAAGCTGGACATGTCGCGCCAGCCGACCTGCAGGCCGGTATTCGTGGAGGCCAGAAAGTAGAGATGCTTGCCGTCGCGATCGAATGCAGCCGAGAAGGCGTCGCTCAAGCCATCGGTCAAGGCCGTGGATTTGCCCGAATCGATCGAATGGAGATAAACTCGCCGCAGCGAACTCTTCTCCTGCTTCGTGTACGCGATCCACTTACTGTCGGGCGACCATGCCGCGCCCTCTACCCTTCGCGGTCCGGAGTAACGGTCCGTATCGACCTGTGTCACCCTGCCGGTCGCCAACTCCACGTACGCCACATGAAGCGCATCGTCCGTGTAAGCGATTCTCTTCGAGTCGGGCGACCAGGCCGGGTTCGAATAGAAGCCCGTGGCGTCTCCAAGCCGGAATCGTTTCGTTTCGCCTGCCCCGCTCTGTTCTTTCAACACCAGCTCGTATTCGCCGGATTCGTCGGAAAAATAGGAGACCCACCGTCCGTCGGGCGACCACGCGGGATCGCGTTCGGCCGCTCCCGGCGTCTGCGTCAGGTTCCGGACGCCGCCTTTTTCGACTGGCACCGTGAAGACCTCGCCGCGCGCCTCGAACACGGCCCGCACGCCGCTCGGAGATATTCTGCCCGTCTCCATGCGCGTGAGTCTTTGCAGGCGCGGTCTCAACTCCTGCAGATCCGCGCTGACTGAAATAGGAATCCGCTTCTGCTTTCCGCTCTTGATATCGAACAAATAGAGTCCGCCGAACTGTTCATACGCGATCGTGTCGCCGCACGCCGACGCCGACTTCAGATCGAATCCTTTGTTCTCCAACGCGCGGCGCACCGCCTTCGCCTTCGGATCGTACGAATAGAGCGTGAACGGTCCCTCGCGGTCCGAGAGAAAGTACACTTTTCCGCCGGCCCACATGGGGTTAAAGTCGTTCGACTTGGTGCGTGGAATCTGCTCCACCGATGAATCGGCGAGGCTGCCAATCCAGATCTTCGACATTCTGCCGCCGCGGTACCGCTTCCACCATAAGAACGCCGGCGGCAACGGCTCATACGCGATGCGGTCCCCGCCGGGCGCGAAAGCACCGGCTTCGGCCAAAGGGAAGGGAAGCTCCTCCGCCGCCCCATCCGTCGCGCCGTCCAGTGTAGCGGTGAAAAGGCGCGTTCCGCGCGAGGGCATGTTGCGTGGTGAACGAAATAGCACGCGGGCGCCGTCCGGCGTCCAACCGCGCGCGAGATCCAGTCCCGGATGGTATGTGATGCGTTTGGGCACGCCGCCCTGCGCGGGCACGACGAACACGTCCGTGTTGCCGTCATACTCGCCCGTGAAGGCGATCCACTTGCCATCCGGCGAAAAATACGGATCGCGCTCCTCGCCCAGCGACGAGGTCAGCCTGCGCGCCTCGCCGCCTTCGCGCGGAACCGACCATAGGTCGCCCGCGTAATGGAACGCCACATGAGTTTGGCTGAGCGCCGGCTGCCGGTAGAGTTGGTGCGGTCCGTCCGCCGCGAACGCCGCGGCGACCACCGTGAATGCGAGAAGCGAACGCATGTTCCGATTGTGTCATGCGCGGGCCGGATTCATGGACGGGCGCGGGGCTTCACGTATCGCTCCAAATCCCTCAGCGCGATCACCGTGTACCGGTTCTGCTTGAGGAATTCGAGATATTCGCGAAACAGCTCCGGAGGCGTATTCACCCACGGATGGGCCGTGTCCGGGACGCCGTGAACGGTGAGCACGGCAATCCTGCCGTCGCGCGCCTGGCGTATGGCGTTCAGCACGCGTTCTTTATCCGTACCCGTCGTGCTGAAGCTCGGGATCAGGTATGGATCGTCCGTTGCCGGGTCGTACGCCTTCTCGCCGCCGATGCGTGCGAACCGGTAGCCGCGCTCGCCAAGCACGCCCGCCGCCATCGGCGAGGTGACGTAGCTCGGATAGGCGAAGCTCACGATCTTCGGCGCTCCGAGCGAAGCGGCCTGATCCTCCACGTAACGAAGCTCCTCCACGAACTGCTCGCGCGTAAGTTTGCTCAAGTGCGTGTGCGTCCTCGTGTGGCTCGCCAATTCGAACCCCATCTTCGCCAGGCCGCCCATCTGTTCCCACGTCATGTACTTCGCCTTGTCGCCGAAGTCGGGCGGAAATTCGCAGACGAAGAACGTGCCGCCGAACCCATACTCTTTCAGCAGCGGGGCAACAAACGTTGCGTGGGACACAACGCCGTCGTCGAAAGTGAGCACCACCAGCTTGTCCGGAACCGTCCGCGGCTGCGCGAACGCGGCTATCGCGAGCGAGAGGGAGAGGGCTACGATGGCGAGCTTCACCGGCTCTCCAGTCTCACCGGGCCCATCAGGCCCGATGGCAGCGCCTGCACCTTGTTCATCTCCTGCGGCTCGAACCGCACGCCGTAGCGAAGGTTCAGCAGACGGTAGTTCGGCAGACTCCGTCCGGCCATGTGATTCATGGCCGTGTTTCCCACCACGATTCGCAGCGTGTTCGTTCCCTGCCTGAGCAGGCGCGTGACATCCAGCCGGTAGGGCGGACACCACACCGCTCCCGCGCGTTCGCCGTTGACATATACGACCGCCGCCTCCCGCACCGGACCATCCAGCCACGCCCGATACCCGTTGGCCAGCCGCGTTTCTGGAATCGGAGTTCCTTGTCCGAAACTGAGCGACCACTTGGCCCCTCGAAGCATCGCCTCCGTGACGGAGACCTCCCGCTCATACGTCACCGTGCCCGAGTAATAACGCGTGGCCTCGTCGTCCGCCCATGAGCCCAGCGGACGGCTCCATCCACTTGTCAGATCGATGGTCTCCCCCGTCGCGTGTGCCGCCGGTTGCGTATTCAGGGGCCGCTTGCTGAAAACGTAGACGCGCGATTCGTACGGCGCGAGCGCCACCACGACATCCGAACCCTCCATGCGCGACGCCGTAACCTCGCCCGTCATTGCGTCCCAGGCCTCGGCCGTGCCTTCGGCGCGGAAACGCGCTTTCAATTCCACGGATTTGTTCGATGTATTCGCTACGAAGTAGATATCGGCGTCGCTCGTTCGCCTGTGCTCGAAACCAAGCGCGTGTTGCTCCGCGGCCCATGCGATGTCCGGACTCAGCTTCGACCGCAGCGCCGCCCCCAGCCCCGCATCGCTTGGAACTAGCATCGCCCCTGCGGCCGAGGCCCGCACGGCGGCGTGATCGGCATCCGTCGCCTTGAGCCCCGGCGCACGATCGGGCCGGCGCCGAGTGGCGATCACAATGCCGCCCGCCTTCGCGAAGGCCTCGATCTTGCGCGCCACGGCCACCGGCAGGAATTCGACGTTCGGAAGCACCAGCGCCTTGTACCGGCTCAGCGCCGGTTCGATGGTTCCGTCGTCGACGAAATCCATCGCATAGCCGCTGTCGAGAATTTGCGGCATCACTTCTTCACCCACGTGCTCGCGCAGGGCCTCGATCATGTGGACGCGGCCCGCCGTGAAATGCGACCAGGCGTCCGAAGTAGGCAGATAGAGCGCCACGTCGTGCGCTACCTCGCCCTGCCGCATGAGCCAACTTATGCGCTGTAGATATCGCGCGATCTCGGGCATGGCGATGTACCAGGGGTTGGCGTCGTTAAACACAGCCGCTGCGTAAAATCGCCAGCCTGGGTACTCCTCCCCGGCGTTTGTGTAGGGCCAGCCGTGTCCGATGAGCTGATTCACGCCCTGTAGGAAATGAATGTCCGCCTCGGCTTTCATGTCGAGCGGAGTCGCCCGCATCGACGGCGAATTCAACCACGTCCATGTCTCCGATGTGGTCACGTTCCGGCCGTAGATATGGTTCGCCGACGATGCCCAGCGCGCCGCCCGCACTACGCGCCATTGCGCCCCTTCCCCTTCGCTGATATCGGTGTGCGCGTTGCTGGTCAGCGTAGCGGGCGGGATTCCGTAACCCTGCACGCGGAACTTCGACCCGCGGCCGCGTACCCACTCGTGCAATGGTTTCAGGAAGCGCTCCTCGACGAGCTCGGTTAAAGTACGTCCCCAGTCGTGCCGCACGCCCGCCGTGGACGGTCCTTGATCGCTCGCCAACGCGGGCAGCATGGGCCGCAGGTCGTATCCGCGCCGCTTCTGGAACTCGGCGAGCAGATCGCCGGTCCAGTCGGAGCCAAATACCTCCAGGCTGTCGCAGAACAGCGCGAAGGCCCGCTCCGCGCCGAGCGCCTTCACCAGCGGGTCTCCCACTTCGCGCAAGTAACGGTCGAGCGCCGCCCGGTCGTAGTGATCGAGCACGTAGCCCTCAGCCCCCACCGACGGCCGCTTCACCATCATGCCGGTTCGGCTCGCGATGAAGAACCAAATCTCGGCCGGTCCATCGGCGGGCAGCAGCAGCGCGCCGTCGCGCAAGTCCTTCCACTCTTTCGTGGATCCGCCGGTAAACGCGCCGAGTAGTTTCTCCCCTTGCCCGATCGCCGGCACGGGGACGCGTGTCGCGCCCTTCGCCACGCGGGTCTTCTCGATCCGCAATCGTCCCGCCGCCTCCGTTACGGGTACTTGTGGACCGCCGTAGGGCCAGCCGCTTCCCAGAGTGAGGTCCATGCGCAGCCCTAACTGGCGCGCCTTCGCGGCGGTGAATTGCAGGTGATCCAGGAACTCGGCGGATAGGAACGGCATGTTGCGGACGCCCCGCTCGGGGTCGTCCATCGCAAGCGGGTAGACTGGCTGCACTTCGAATCCGCCGATGCCGCCGGCCTCCATCACGCGCATTTCGCGCTCCAGTTCCGCCTTGGTCACCGAAGGTCCGAACCACCACCAGCGCATCATGATCCGTGCATCGGGAGGAGGCGTGGCGAAACCGCGCTGCAACTCGTCGATCGCGCATTGTGCGGGCGGCATCGCGCACATCGCCGCCGTGAGAAGGAAAAGAGTCCTCATATGTGTAAGTAATCCGCGTGCGGTCTGTTGGAAGACGATCGACCGCAATCCGGCTTTCGTCTATTCCACTCCTAAATCGGCGCCGCCGCAAGCGCCGTTCTAGCCATGGCACAATCCTTCCATGCGTTGTTTGATGGGACTGTTCCTTCTGGCCTGCCTCGCCGCCGACGATTGGAGCCGCTTCCGCGGGCCGAACGGCTCGGGCGTCTCGCCGGATACCGGCTTTCCCACCGTCTTCAGCAAGGAGAAGAACGTAAGGTGGCGAACGGCTGTCAGGCCCGGCAAGTCGTCGCCCGTGCTCTCCCGGCGTCACATCTTTCTCACCGCCTCGCAGGACGGCAAGCTCTATACGCAATGCTTCGACCGCGTTACCGGCAAGCTCGTTTGGGAGCGCTTCGTCGACCGGCCGAGAACCGAGATCGCCAACCGGCTCAATCACGAGGCTGCCATCACCCCGGTCACCGACGGCGAGAACGTATACGTCTTCTTTAAGGACTTCGGTCTTGTCTCCTATAGTGCCGCCGGAGAGCTGCGCTGGAAAGCGCCGCTTGGTCCATTTGTGAATACACAGGGTGTTTCGGCATCGCCCGTGCTGGCGGGCGATTCGGTAATCGTCGTCGCCGACCAGTGGGAGAACTCATTCGCCGCCGCCTACCACACCCGCAACGGCGAACTCCGCTGGAAGACTCCTCGCGAAGAGGGCGAAGGTTGGGCGTCGCCGCTGCTGCACCAGGCGCCAGGCGCCGGGCCGCAGCTTGTGACGGTAAGCCGGGGTCTGCTCGGTCTTCATCGCGCGGCGGACGGCAAGCGAACGTTCACCATGCCGGGCATCGCAATGGCCATCGTCTCGAGCCCGGCGCTCGACGGCGACACAGCGTACTTCTTCGGGTATGGCGTCGACAGTCCGGCTCCGTTTGCGCCACGCCTGGAGAAACTCGACAGGAATCGAGACTCGCTCCTGTCGCCGGACGAGTATGGCGTCGATCCGATTCTGAACAATGTCGGCAGGAACGCCGGAAACCGCGATGGCGTGGTCTCCGAAGCCGAGTGGAAGATCTTCGCCGACAAAGTGCTGGGGCCAAACGCCCTGTTCGCCGTTCGCCTCGAAGATGGCCGCGCCAGGGAGCTGTGGCGCTATGAGAAGAACTTTACCAGCGTCATCCCCTCCACGCTTGCCTATCGCGGCGTGCTCTACGTCCTGCGCAACGGAGGCATTCTCACGACGCACGACGCGGCCACGGGCGCGGTGATCAAGGCCGCGCGCATGGCTGGCGCGCTTGGTGGCTATTCGGCGTCCCCGGTCGCCGCCGCCGGGCATGTGTGGTTGGCCAGCGAGGAAGGGAAGATCTCCGTGCTCCGGGCCGGTGGCGAATGGGAGCTGCTTACGGTCAACGACCTCGGCGAAGGGTGTTACGCTACGCCTGCTCTTTCGGGGGGCGTGATCTACTTGCGTACCGAAGAAGCGTTGTACGCGTTCGCCCAAACCGCCGCCGGCAACGCGCCATCAAGACAATAACAATTTGTTCACCGGCGCATCCGCGCGTCAGTAACTAATTATTTCACGCAGTTTTTCATTGACTTGCCTCTGAGCCCTCCCTACAATAGCGCTAACTGTATAGCAAACTCGCACGGTTCGCGTGTCGTGCGCGCATTCGCTTCCGGGTCTCGCGTCGCGTTGAGGAGCCCCCGAAGCTGTAACTCGAATAGGGGTAGCCATGTCGCAACGGATTGCAGCATTTCTTCTCTCGATAACGTTGCCGAACGTACTGTTGTTCGGACAGCAAACTGGTCAAATCGTCGGCGTCGTCGCCGATAGCAGCGGCGCCGTCGTCGCGGGCGTATCCGTGAAAGCCGTTGAAACCGCAACTGGCATCTCCCGCACCACTGTGTCCGGCTCCGACGGACAGTACGTGCTCACTACGCTCCGGCCGACTCGTTACGACCTCGTGGCCGAGCATTCCGGATTCCGCAGCTTCAAATTCTCCGGCTTCGAGTTGCTGGCCAACCAAAGCTTGACGGTGAATGTCACCTTGGATGTCGGCTCGGTCACGGAAACGGTCAATGTTTCCGGGGCCGCCGTGCAGGTGGATACGTCGACCTCCACGCTGAGCGAAGTCGTCGACCAGTCGCGCATTGTCGAGTTGCCGCTCAACGGGCGCGAGGTGGCCAACCTCGCCACGCTGGTGCCGGGAACGTCCGTCATTTCGGTCAGCCGGGAGAGCGGCAAGTCGATTCCCGGCGGACTGCAGGTCGCCTCGAATGGAACCGGTTCGCGGCAGGTCTCCTACAAACTCGACGGATCGTCGAACACGGATACCTACTATCAGGAAAACCAGTCGTTCCCATTTCCCGATGCGTTGCAGGAGTTCTCTATCCAGACGAGCAACTATTCCGCCGCTCACGGCAATACCGCCGGCGCGATGGTGAACGTGGTGACCAAGTCCGGCACCAACGAACTCCATGGCGGCGCGTTCGAGTTCGTCCGCAACCGCGTGTTTAACGCGCGCAATTTCTTCTCGCCAACTACCGACCGGCTGCAGCGCAACCAGTTCGGCGTCTATACCGGCGGGCCCATCGTAAAGAACAAAGCGTTCTTTTTCGCCGGCTGGCAGGGTACGCGCATCCGGAACAAGGGCAACAACCTTACAACCTTTGCCCCTACCACCGATCAACGCGGCGGAAACTTTAACACCTGCGGCGCGCCGTGCAACCGCGTGCTCCGCGACCCGCTCGGCGGCAACTTCCCCAACAACACAATCCCGGCCAGCCGCATGGACCCTGCCGCGCTCAAGGTGGTCTCGTTCATACCGCAAGTGGGAGGCGACGGCTTCATGTCGCTGCCGCGGCCGATTCAACACGGACTCGATCAGGTTGTCGTGAAGGGCGATTACCTGTTCACCCCGGCCGATCGTTTCACTGCCCGCTATTTCATCGATCACTTCGACAACGCCGGCACTTTCGATTCGACGAACCTGCTGTCCTACCGCAATCCCACCTTGGCCTCGCGCGTGCGCAGCCAGAGCGGCGTCGTATCCTGGACCCGCACCATCACGCCGACGTTGCTCACCGACACACGCGCGGGCTTCACGCGCATTCACGCCTCGCGCGGACCTTACTTTGAAGGCGTGCCCAGCATGCAGACTTTGGGCGTGCGCCTGCCGATCTATCCCACGCTCGCGTCGATCTCGCAGATCGAAGCGCAGGGCTTCTTCAACATTGGCGATAACCTCGAGGCCAAATTCCCGCGCACCGGTTTCGAGTTCGCCAACCGCACCAGTTGGGTTCGGGGCCGCCATAGCATTCAGTTCGGCGGCGAGGTTGTCCGCCAGCGTGTCGATGTGGCGAACGAGTTCCGCCGCGCCGGTCACTTTATCTTCAGCGGCGACGTCACCGGCCTCTCCATGGCCGACTTCTTCCTCGGCTCCATCCGCACCTTCGACCAGGGCACGGGCGAGTACAAAGCCTTCCGCGTCACCTATCCGGCCGCGTTCTTCCAGGACGATTGGAAGGTGAAGCCGCGCTTCACGCTCAACATGGGCATCCGCTATGAAGCCGCACCGCCCTATCACGAAACACGGGGCCGGTTCGAGTACTTCAGCCCTGAAGCGTACATAAACAGGGTCAAGACGCCGCAGTTCCCCAACGCCCCCTTTGGCGTCACGTTCCGTGGCGATCCGAACACGCCCTACGACGGAACCAATGGCGACTATAACAACGTCAGCGCCCGCTTCGGTTTCGCCTGGGACGTTTTCGGCGACGGCAAAACCAGTCTGCGCGGCGGCGGCGGCATGTTCTACAACCAGCACCAGTACGGCGAATTCAACAATGGCGGCGTGAATGCCCCGCCGTGGAGCATCCGCTTGAGCGTCACCCAGCCGCAGGGGCCGTTCTCGGATCCCTATCGCGGCCGCAACGACTTCAACCTCGTCCGCGTGGAGTCCATCGGCGACCGCAACGCTCCGTTCCCGCGGCCCGTCCTGGTTACCACCTACGACGAGCGCCAGGACACGCCTCTCACCTACAACTGGAACCTCACGCTGGAGCGTGAAGTCGTTCGCGAATGGCTCGTCCGCGCGGCCTATGTCGGATCGGCCAGCAACTACGGCCACACCGTGCAGCAACTGAACCCGTCGGTGTACATCCCCGGCTCCACGTTGGGAACCGACGCGCGCCGCCTGTTTGCTCCCGATCTCGGCGGCATCGAATACTTCACACAGGACCGTCGCGGTTACTACCACTCGGGCCAACTCTCGCTTACCAAGCGCTTCAGCAGAGGCTTCACGATCCTTGCCAACTACACCTGGTCGAAGAGCCTGGACAACAGCGGCGCCTTCGTCGTGCCCTACAACATGCCCGGCGCCGACAACATGCACTATGGCCCGTCGGATTTCGACCATCGCCACCGCGTCGTTATGTCCTGGGTATGGGACCTTCCGAAAGTGTCCACAGCCAGCGGCGTCGTCCGCCAGATCGTCAACGGCTGGCAATACTCCGGTATCGGCCAGTTCCAGACCGGCGGCCCGTTCAACATCCGGAGCGGCGTGGATAACTCGCGAACCGGTTTGGGCCAGGACCGGCCTATCCTCACGGGGCAGAGCACCGATCCGGCCGCCGGGCTCGATAAGCGCGTCTGGTTCAACACGGCCGCCTTCGCCCAAAATCCCCTGGGGACCTTCGGAACCCTTGGGCGCAACACCCTCTACGGCCCGAACCTGTTCAGCTTCGATATGGGATTCTTCAAACAGTTCCCCTTGCGCGAACGCATGAACCTCCAGTTCCGCGCGGAAATGTTCAACATCTTCAATCAGGTGAACTTCGCCAACCCGAATAACGCGGTCAACGGTGGCGGCTTCGGAACCGTTACCGCAACCAGTTCATCGGCCGGCGACCCGCGGATCATGCAATTCGCCCTGAAGTTCGTTTTCTGAGCGATCCAGCCCATAATCGCCCCCTCCGGCGGTTCGGGGCGCGCCCGTCCTCGCCTTGCCCCCGTTTGGGGTGAGGCGAGGACATGCCTCGTTTGACACCCCCACCTTGATTTGGCTACGATAAGTGTTTGTAGTTTCCTCACGGAGAACGTCTGTCTATGAGAACCCCAATACCGTCGGCCAAGGAATTTGTGCGCTCCTGGCATGTCATTGACGCCGACGGGGCCGTGCTCGGCCGTGTGGCCTCCCAGGCCGCGAGAATCCTGATGGGCAAGCACAGGCCCACCTACACGCCCTTCCTCGATACGGGCGATCACGTCATCATTATCAACGCCGAAAAGATTGCCATGACCGGCAATAAGGAAAACCAGAAGGTCTACCGCACCCACTCCGGGTACCCGGGCGGCCTCAAGGAAACAGGCGCTGTGAAGATGCGAGCTACCCGTCCGGCCCGGATTCTGGAGCTGGCCATCTCGGGCATGTTGCCGAAGAACAAACTCGGCAAGCAGATGTACCGGAAACTCAAGGTATACGCGGGCGCCAAGCACCCGCACCAGGCGCAGAAGCCGGAAGCGCTGGCCGCGCAAGCGTGAGCCAGGGAGGAAGATAACTCGTGGCATTGATGGTTCAAAATCTGGGCACTGGCCGCCGCAAGAGCGCCGTCGCCCGTGTATTCCTGAGGCCGGGCAACGGCAAGATGACGATCAACGGACGCGAAGCCGAGGCTTACTTCACCACGCAGTCGGCGCGCACCATGATCAAACAGCCGCTGCTGGCCACCGAAACCATGGATAAGTTCGACGTCCTGGTCACCACCATGGGCGGAGGCTCCACCGGCCAGGCCGCCGCCGTGCGGCTCGGCATCGCCCGCGCCCTGTGCGAGTTCAACATCGAACTCCGCGGCAAGCTCAAGTCGCTCGGCCTGCTGACGCGCGACCCCCGCGCGCACGAACGCAAGAAGTACGGGCAAAAGGGCGCCCGCAAACGGTTCCAGTTCTCCAAACGCTAGTTTGGGAAAATCCGGGCGGGGCCTTCGGGTTCCGCCGGGAGCGAACAGGGCAAGGAGGCGCGGGGTTTGCGCGGCCTTGGCTCCGATGTTCGCGATCTATCGTAACGTTCTGCGCCGGCTCGACAAATCTCGCTTTGGGCCGTTTGGCCGGCGCCCATTGGAATCCCGCGAGCGAACAGGGCCCGGCAGCGCGATTTCTGCGCCGCCGCCGCTCCGTTGTTCGCGATTCGTCAGTCAGACCAAGGAGGAAGATTGCCTTCCATTTCCATGAAGGAGTTGCTCGAAGCGGGCGTTCATTTCGGGCACCAGACCAAGCGCTGGAATCCGAAGATGAAAGAATACATCTTCGGCGAACGCAACGGCATTTACATCATCGATCTGCAAAAGACGCAGAAGCTGTTCAAGGACGCCATGCGCCATGTGGCCGAAATGGCCGCCCAGGGCAAGACCGTGATGTTTGTCGGCACCAAGCGGCAGGCCCAGGAGGCCATCGCCGAGGAAGCCACCCGCTGCAACATGTACTACGTCAACAACCGCTGGCTCGGCGGGCTGCTGACGAACTTTGTCACCGTCCAGCGCTCCATCAAGCGCCTGAAGGATCTCGACGCGCTCTTTAGCAGCGACGACGCCGGCGCCAGCCGTTCCAAGAAAGAGCTGGGACGCCTGGAGCGCGAACGCAAGCACCTGCAAAGCAACCTCGCCGGCATCAAGGAGATGGCGTCGCTTCCCGACATGCTCTTCGTCGTCGACTCGAGCAAGGAAAGCATCGCCGTGAAGGAAGCCAAGAAGCTCGGCATCCCGGTCGTCGCCGTCGTCGACACCAACTGCGACCCCGACATGGTCGATTGGGTCATCCCGGGCAACGACGACGCTCTGCGCGCCATCCGGTTGTTCACCAACAAAATCGCCGAAGCCGTCATTGAAGGCCGCGCGCTCGCCACCGAGCACGATTTCGCCGCCGCCGCCGTCGCCGACGACTCGCCGGTCGATGTCACCGCCAGCGAATATAACCAATACCTCGATCCGCAGTACGCCCAGCAGTTGATGAGCGAGAGCCTGCGCGAAGACGACTTGGCCGACCTCGTGCCCAAGCGCATCGCCAACCTCGACGCGGATAACTAGCGCCGGACAGCAGTTCCCCGGGCTTGGAAGCGATTGAGTAAGTGCGGGGCGCGGCTCAGCAGTCCGCGCCCTTTTCATAGGTTCGAAACGTTACGAAGGAAGAGAAGATGCCGGAGATTACCGCCCAGATGGTCAAAGCGCTTCGGGACAAAACCCAAGCGGGCATGATGGATTGCCGCAAGGCCTTGACGGAGGCCAACGGCGATCTTGGGGAGGCGGAAGTGATCCTCCGCAAGAAGGGCATGGCGTCCGCGGCCAAGAAGGCCGGACGCGCCGCCCGCATGGGCCAGGTCGGCACCTACATCCATCCCGGCGGCATGTTGGGCGTGCTGGTGGAAGTGAACTGTGAAACCGACTTCGTCGCCCGCACCGACCAGTTCCAGGAGCTGGTGAAGGATATTTCCATGCAGATCGCCGCCGCCGACCCGCGCTACCTCAAGCGCGACGAGGTGCCGGCCGAGATCCTCGACAAGGAAAAGGAGATCGCCCGCGACCGCGCCCGCGCCGAGGGCAAGCCGGAAAAGATTCTCGACAAGATCGTCGAGGGCCGCCTGGCGAAGTTCTTCGAGGAGGTCTGCCTGCTCGACCAACCCTTCATCAAGGACAATACGCAGACCATCGACCAGCTCATCAAGTCCAAGGTCGCCAGCCTGCAGGAGAACATCGCGATCGCGAGATTCGCCCGGTTCAAAGTCGGCGAAACCGCTCCGGTCGAATCGGAAACCGCCGAGTAAGATCGCGCCGCCGCCATGCCGAAACGCGAACGGATCCTGCTGAAGCTCAGCGGTGAGGTATTGGCCGCAAACGCCGGGTTTGGCATCGACCCGGACAAAGTGAAGGCGATGGCCGAAGAGGTCGCCGGCGTCGCCCGCGAAGGCGTCCAAATCGGTCTCGTCGTCGGTGGCGGCAACTTCTTCCGCGGTGTGGCCGCCGCCGCCCGCAACATGGACCGCGTCGCCGCCGACCATATGGGCATGCTGGCGACCGTCATCAACGCCCTTGCTCTGCAGGACGCGCTCGAAAAGGCCGGCGCCCCCACGCGCGTGATGACCGCCATCACCATGGCAAGCGTCGCCGAACCCTACATCCGGCGCCGGGCGATCCGCCACTTCGAAAAAGGGCGCATCGTAATCTTCGCCGCCGGAACGTCCAACCCGTACTTCTCCACCGACACCGCCGCCGCCCTGCGCGCGCTCGAGATCAAGGCCGAGGTCCTCGCCAAGGCGACGCGCGTCGACGGAGTCTACGACAAGGATCCTTTGCAGCACGCCGACGCGGTGATGTACGAGG
>Ga0268299_1003402_pt1 | contig 14743 bp, 14 predicted proteins | sample NOBtaG_FD_193484 | JGI IMG/M metagenome (GOLD analysis project Ga0268299, IMG submission 193484) | Activated sludge microbial communities from bioreactor in Nijmegen, Gelderland, Netherland - NOB reactor | ecosystem: Engineered > Bioreactor > Aerobic > Activated sludge | place: Netherlands...
AGAAGTGTGCTCAGGCCGCACCGGGCACACCGAGCTCGTGCGCGTGATCTTTGATCCGAAGATCATCAGCTACGCTCAGCTTCTGAAAGTGTTCTTCGAAGCGCACGACCCGACGCAGGGCATGCGCCAGGGCGGCGACATCGGCACGCAATATCGCAGCGCCATCTACACGCTGAACGATGCCCAAAAGGCCGAAGCTGAACGCGCGAAGGAAACCTACAACGCGGCGCTGCGCAAAGAAGGCTTCGGCGCGGTGACGACGGAAATCCGCGAAGCGCCGCCGTATTACTACGCCGAGGATTATCACCAGCAGTACCTGGCGAAGAATCCGAACGGCTATTGCGGCATCGGCGGCACGGGCGTGGTCTGCCAGATCGGCACCGGCGTTCAGGCGTAAGCCGTGAAGCACAAAGACATGGAAGCGTTCGCGCTCGGCCTGCCGGGCGCGACGCTCTCTATCCAGTGGGGCGATGACCGCATCTACAAGGTCGGCGGCAAGATGTTCGCCGCCTCCGGCAATCTGAAGCCGAACGCCGAAGCGGTGCTCTCGTTCAAGTGCAGCGATCTTTCGTTCGAACTGCTCACCAAGCGCAAAGGCATCATTCCCGCGCCATACCTCGCGCGCGCCAAATGGGTGAAGCTGGAAGACGGCAAGGCGATGGATGCCGACGAGCTGCGCGCGCGGCTTACCGAGGCGCACCGCCTGGTGCTCGAAACTCTGCCAAAGAAGACGCAGGCGGCGCTAGTTGGCGCGCTGACCACCGCTACGGCGAAGAAAGCCACGGCCAAGAAGGCGGCCGCGCCTGAGAAGGCCGCCGCAAAATCACCCGCAAAGAAAAAGCGCGTCGCGCGCTAGACCGGCCAGCGAAGCCCGATACGGCGGCGCTGCACGAGCGTTTGTTCGGCGCGCTGCAGTGCGCGGAGCGCGACTTCGGCGTGCTGGAGCGAATCCGTGGCGCGCAGCGCGTCCATCGCGAGCTTCAGGCGCGAGACGGCTTCTTCAAGCTTGTCGCGCGCGCCTTCGCGTTCGCCCAAGGCCGCGAGCGCACGGCCGATTTCTTGTTGCGCCGCGCCCCATGCGCCCGGATCGGTCGAGCGATCGACCTTATCAAGGTACATCTGGCGCGCATCGAGCGCCTTCTGAAGCCAACGCACGTGCCCGCCGCGTTCGCCGAGCGAGAGAGCGCCGGATGCGAAATCCGTGAGGATATCGAGCGCTAGGCCTTCGCTGACTTCTTGCGGGCGCGCTTGCACCATACGGTCGAGCGCTTCGACGATCGGCTGCAGACGCTCGGGCTTATAATCCTGCGGCCGGTTCATCACCGGGCGCGCCTTGCGGGCGCACGCATAGGCAAGTGCGCGCTGCACCGTTTCGTCCGGGCGGCCAACGCGCCAGCCGAGTTGCATGCTCTGGACTTCATGCGTGCGGCCGTATGCCGGCAACGTCATCAGCCGCAGATCGAGTTTGCCCATCAGCGTCTTGCGGCCCCAGATCACGACGTCGGCCGCGGAGCGCTCAAGCGCTTCGGCAGCTTCCACCGCAACGCGCCGGCGCGCTTCGGCGTTGGCGCTGTCAGGCAGCGTCTTCAGCTGGATCGGGAAGAGATCGACCTGCACTTCCGATTGGAAGGCGAACAGACCGAAATTGTCTTCGATCGCTTCTTTCATTTCTTGGCGCAGCGATCCGCCGGCGCCTTCGATGGTCGCGATCAGAATGGAGGCGCGGTGATCCTTCACACGCTTCAGCGCCTGCGCGCGCAGCGCCATGCGCGCCTTCGAACTCGCCTTCATCGTGCCGGTGATCAGCCAGAAGCCGGCGACGAGCAGCGCCGCGAGACCCATCGACACGAACGCCATCACGACGTCCGGAAACTGAACGAACGCATCGAGCGCTTGGCGGGGCACCAGCCGCACGAGTTCAGGCGCCAAGGTCGGCGCTGAAGCTGCGGCGGCAAGAACGATCATGCGCGGGTCCGTCTGAAAGGTGTGGAGAAGCGATCAGTTCACAAAAATGCGAGGCAAACCTGTAACACTGGCCCCCGCCCTGGCGCAACGCGCCGGCGCCGTTGGAGGCAGCGCCAGCGCTCAGCGCACAGATGCGCGCCCGATTCGGGCGAATTGGAGCCCGTTATTGCGCCTTTTGGGCGGCGATCGCGTTTTGCATCGCCCCGGCCATCGCGCCCATGTCCATGACCTGGACGCCTTCGGGGATGGTGAACAGCGCCGGGCTTTGCGGGCCGCGCTGCACCGAGGTCATTTCCCAGGTGGTCTGGCCGTTCTGCGTGGCCTTCAAGATGATCCCATCGCCTGTGACGCACGCGGTTTCGGGGCCGGTCTGGCCCTCTTCCGCCGGCAGCGACCATTCGACGCCGACTTCGCCCGCGACGGCGCAAGGCCCAACCTGGGTGGCGTTCGTCCCTTCCATCCAATCGGCAAAGGGATCCTGAGCCTGCTCGGCCGTGAGCGGCAGGCGCATCGCCATTTGGCGCCCGCCCATCGTGGTCAGAATGTAGGCCTCTTGGGCTTCGGTGTTGGTGATGATGGCGACGTTTTCACCGTTGCTGGTGAACTCCATCCGGTGATTGCGGCCCGCGCGGATCATCGCGACCTGCCCGCTCTGCCCTTCGCCCGTGAACACGCCCTCGGCGCGGTACTGCGTTTGGAAGAGGTTGGGGAACGCCGCTTCAAGCGGGTTGGCGCTTTGCCCAGGCGCGCCCGATTGTCCGCACGCGGCCAGCACCAGCGCAGCGGCCGCAGCCGCGCATTTCGCAATCGTCAGTTTCATGGGAGCCCTCCCGAGGCGTTCTGCGGCGCGCTCCATAGCAGAGCCCGGCGCCGCGCGCACGTTCAACGCGCCAGCGCCTCGGCAGAGAGTCGCATGCGCACCGCAAGCCCGTCATCGCCCCAATCGCGCTCAAGCGCGCCAGAGAGATAGGTGTTCACGGAATTATCGATCAGCGTCGAACCGAACCCGGATCGGGTGGGCGCTGGCGCCGCGGGCCCGCCGCGCTCTTCCCAGCGCAGCGTGACGGCGTCGTCTTCCCGCCCGATGGCAAGCACGACGCGCCCGCCAGGGCGCGACAGCGCGCCATACTTCACCGCGTTCGTCGCAAGCTCATGCAGCGCGAGCGCGAGCGACGCCGCCCCCGCGCGACCGACCATCGCGTCTTCGCCGCGCACGTCGATCTGGCCGCCCGGCGTTTCGCCATACGCGGCAAACAGCTCCGTCAGCAGCCCATGCAAGCTGCGCGGATCGCCTTCGGTGTAGTTGAGCGGACCGAGATACGTCGCGGTGCGCCCAAGCGCGGCTAGGCGCGCGCGCAGCGAACCGGCGAACGCTTGCGTATCGGAGGGCGCGCGGCGCGCGGCAAGCGCGATCAAGCCATCCACAACCGCGAAGAAATTTTTCACCCGATGCGCGGCTTCCTGCGCCAGGAGTGCGCTGGCTTCCGCGGCGCGCTTGCTCTCGGTGATGTCGCGCGAGACGGCGAGCAGCATCTTCGGCTTCCCGTCCGGCCCGGCGACGGGCGAGACGATGACGTCCCACCATTTCGGCGTGCCGCGCGCCGTGGGGCAATCGCCGCTAAACCGCGCGACTTCGCCGGACCGCGCCTTCTCCAGCGCGCCGCAGATCACGCCAGCGTGCTCCTCCGGCCAGAGCACGGTGTAGTGCTTGCCATATATCGAGGCCGGATCGCCCACTTCCATCAGCGCCACGCCAGGGCGGTTCATGTATTGGAGCGTGCCGTCGAGATTGAGCAGCTTGATGCAATCGGCGCTCGCCTCGAGCATCGAAGCGGCCAGGTCGGAGTCCAGGAAGGCGTTTGCCGCGCCAAGGGCGGCGCTATCGGCGGCTGGGGGCGTCAACCTCTGATCCTTCCAGACCGGCGCCCGCCAGATGCGCCCGCTTGCATAATCACGGGAACCTTATCTGCAGCCGGCGCCGCCGCCAAAGAAAATTGGCGCCGTAGCCGAAACGTGGAACTGCAGCGTTTGTTCCCGGCGCGGACCCGAGGCAAAAGGAACCGTTCCGCGCGCCCCGAATTATGGGATTTGGGCCGCTTTCCCGTTTTGAGAGAATGTGTCGATGCACGTGCGCACGCTGGTCGCTGTTTCTGCTTTGGCCGTGCTTGCGGCGTGTTCTGGTTCGACGCCGCCGCCCGCGCCTTCCGCCCAGAGCTATGGCGCAAACCCGCCCCTGCCCGCTCCGCGCGAAAGCGGCGGCTTGTTGCCCACCATCAAAGTGGCAAGCGTCGCCGGCTGGGGCGCGAGCGAAGCGCCGACGGCGCCAGCCGGTTTTGTCGTGACCCGCTATGCCGACGGGATGGACCATCCGCGCTGGATGCACGTGCTGGCGAATGGCGACGTGCTGGTTTCGCAGGCGACAACGCCGCGCGCTGGCGGGCTGCGCGGCTTTATCGCCGGCCTCATCATGGGCCGCGCGGGCGCGACGGGCGAAAGTCCCAACAACATCATCCTGCTGCGTGACAGCGACGGCGACGGCGATGTCGATGCGCGCCACACCTTCTTGAGCGGGCTCAACCAGCCGTTCGGCATGGCCGTCGTCGGCAACGCGCTGTTCGTTGCGAACACCAACGAAGTGTTGCGCTTCGATTATGCGCCGGGCTCGACGAGCGTATCGGGGCCCGGCCAGCGCATCGCGGAATTGCCCTACAACGAAGGCAATAACGGCCACTGGACACGCGATCTTCTCGTCAGCCGCGATGGGACCAAGCTCTACGTCACCGTCGGCTCGGTTTCGAACGTGCCGACCGATGCCGAGCAATCGGCGCTGGAGCGCAACCGCGCTACAGTGCTCGAAATGAACCTCGATGGCAGCGGGCTGCGCGTGTTCGCTTCTGGCCTGCGCAACCCGAACGGCCTTGCGTGGGAGCCTACTTCCGGCGCGCTCTGGGTGAACGTCAACGAACGCGACGAGCTGGGCGACGATCTGGTGCCCGACTACATGACGAGCGTGCAGGACGGCGCGTTCTACGGCTGGCCCTATTCCTACTACGGGCAGAACGTCGATACGCGCGTGCAGCCGCAGAACGAAGAACTGGTCGAGCGCGCGATCGCGCCGGACTTTGCGCTTGGCGCGCATACGGCCTCGCTCGGCCTGGCGTTCTACACCGCAAGCGCGTTCCCAGAGCGCTATCGCGGCGGCGCTTTCATCGGCCAGCACGGCTCGTGGAATCGTTCGGAGTTCGCGGGCTATAAGGTCGTGTTCGTGCCGTTCGCAAACGGCCGGCCAAGCGGCGACGCCGAAGACTTTCTCACCGGCTTCCTGAACGGCGATGGCGAGGCGCGCGGCCGGCCTGTCGGCGTCGCGCTCGATCGCACCGGCGCGCTGCTGGTGGCCGATGACGCGGGCAACACAATCTGGCGCGTCGCCCCCGCCATGCCAGCCGCAGCGCCTGCAATGGCGCCGCCAACGTAAGTGACTTGAGCGCGCACGCGCATCGCGCTACAGAACGCGGGCTACTCGGAAACGCCAGCTGCAGGAGGACGTGATGTCAGAGCTTGTCTCCACCGCCCTTCTCTTCCGCGCGCCTTAGGTTTCCCGCGCTCTAAGCATTCATAGCTCCGGGAATTTGCGGCGCGCCTTTGTTCGGGCGCTTCCAAGGATTCCACATGCGCTTTCCTCTTCTCACCCGCTACGGGTGGACGGACGCGTTTTCGCGTCAATTTGAGTTGCTGTCTGAAACCCACCCTGATTGCGCGCCCGCGCGCGTGATCGAACAACAGCGCGGGCTTTACCGGGTCTTCGGCGAGGACGGCGATTACGCCGCCGCGCTTTCCGGGCGCTTTGCGCATGAGGCGGATCAAGGCGGCTTTCCTGTCGTCGGCGACTGGGTCGTCGCGGCGCTCCGCCCTCAAGAACGCACGTCGACGATTCATGGCCTGTTGCCACGCGCGACTGTGTTTCGCCGCAAGGCGCCGGACGATCGGTTGCAGGTCATTGCCGCCAATCTCGATGTCGCACTGATCGCGGCGGCGTTGAACGGCGATCTCTCTCCGCGCCGCATCGAACGCTACCTTGCCGTGGCGCGCGAAGGCGGCGCTGAACCGATCGTGGTGCTGACCAAGGCCGATCTTTGCGAAGATGTGGCGGCGCGGCGCGCGGAGATCGAAGCGGTGGCGGGCGATGCGCCGGTGATCGCGATCTCTTCGCTCATGGGCGATGGCGTGGCCGCTCTTGCGGCGCATCTGACGCCGGGGCGGACGGCGGCGCTGCTCGGCTCATCGGGCGTCGGCAAATCGACGTTGCTAAACGCGCTTGCCGGCGAAACGCTGATGCACACGGCCGCGATCAGCGGCGATGACAAGCGCGGCAGGCACACCACGACGCATCGCGAATTGTTCGTGTTGCCTTCGGGCGTGCTGATCCTCGATTCGCCCGGCATGCGGGAGATGGCGGTGTGGGGCGCGGACGAAGGCGTCTCTGCGACGTTCGAGGACGTGGCGGAGATTGTGGCCGCGTGCCGGTTCAGCGACTGCCGCCACCGCGGCGAGCCAGGCTGCGCGGTGGCCGCAGCGTTCGAGAGCGGCGCGCTCACCGAAGAGCGCTGGCGCGGGTACGACAAGCTCCAGCGCGAACTGGCCTACGAAGCGCGCAAGGACGATCCGCTCGCGCGCGCTGAAACGCGGCGCGTGCATATTCAGCGCACGAAGCGGTACCGGGAAATGAAAAAGGCGCGGGATGAGGACTGAGCCTCCCCAACCTGAACGCATCCGTTCAGCCGCCGTTCAGGTTGGGGCGCTCAGGCTCTGATGCGGGAGAGTGTGTCATGAAGAAATTCCTCGCGGCCGTTTGCGCCGCTCTTGTGAGCGTGATGGCGCTCGCGCCCGTCGCGGAAGCGCGTGACCGGCATGGCTACGGCTATGGCCGCTACGATCGTGGATATGACCGCGGCTACCATCACGGCCGGCGCCACAACGACAATGGCGACGCGGTCGCGGCTGGCGTTGCAGGCCTGATTATTGGCGCGGTGGTCGGTTCGGCGCTGAGCCGCCCGAGCGCGCCGCCTCCGCCGCGTTATTACGCGCCGCCGCCTCCGCCGCAGCCCTATCAGGGCGGCTATTACGGCGGTGGGTATGATCAAGGCTATTACGCCCCGCCGCCGCAGCGCGTGTGCTACCGCACCGAACGCCAATGGGACCCCTATGCGGGCCGCCACCTGCGCGTCGAAGTGCCGTACAATTGCTAGCTAGCGGATAGCGACGAGCATCGGCCCGAGCGGCGTTCCGGCGTCGCGACGGTCGAGGCTCGGCGCCCAGAGGCTCGAGACCGTGCCGTCGAGAAAGAGCGCGTTCGGGCAGTTGAGCTGATCGCGAAAGAACCGCGCGAAGCGCCCGAACGAAACGGGCGTTTCGCTGATCGCGGCGCGCACGACACCGTTTTCGCAGACACCCACGCCGTTTCGGATGAGCTTTGAGGGCCCATCCGGCTGAAACGCGGGATGAAGCTCGCCCTCGATCACCAGCATCGGGCCTGACTGCGTGGCCCAGCGCGGCTCGCCGGCGCGCACTTGATACGCGGCAGTGGTTTCGACGCGCGCAAAACCGTCGGCATCGATCGAGAACACCCCGTTCGGCATCAGATGGAAATTGCCCGGCCCGTCGCGCGTGGCCAGCGCTTTGCGCTCGCGGCCTTCGGCGACGTAGAGCCCGATCGGCGCGCCAGCGTCGTTGTACATCCCCGCATTCATCGCAAAGCGCACGCGGCGCGCATCGCCGCCAAGAAAATCGCTGAGCGCGCGGAAGGTGCGCAGCGGCGCGCCCGCTGCGTCTTCCCAGTAGAGCCGGATTTCGGCTGGGCGCGCCGTGCACACGGTGAACACGTCGCCTTCGAAGGCGTGCACGACGCAGGGCGGCGGTGCGGGCGGCCCCTGAGTGGCGCGGCCGATGAAGAACGCCGCAACAAGCGCCACAAGCGCGAGCGCGCCCGCTGCAATGGCGATCCGGCCGAGCGGCAGACGCGCCTTATTCATCGCTCAATGGCGAAGGCGTGGACGCTTGCGCCGCCTCCGCCGAGAGGCGCCGGTTGCGCGGCTCTTCCACGCGCAACACCAGAAGCGTGATCGCCGCGAGCAGAAACACAATGGAGACCGAGAACAGCCACGTATAGCCAAGCGACGCCGCAATGATGCCGCCCACGAGCGGGCCGGCCGCAGCCATCGTGCCTTCGGCGGTGCCGGAAAGCGCAAGGCGCATCGCAACGTCTTCGCGTTTGCCGAACTCAAGCGCCATCGTGGACGCTGCCATCATGTACCCAGCCTGCGAGGCGCCAAGGCCGACGAACGCGATAAAGATCCACGTCATATCGTGCACGTTCATCAGCAGCCCGGTCGCCGCGATCCACACGCCGAGCGAGGCGAGAAACACCGAACGGAAGCCAAACTTGTCGCCCGCATAGCCCCACAGAAGGTTGGAGATCGTGTCGGCGCCGAGGAACGCGAGCGACAGCAATCCGATATTCGCGCCGGTGAGTTCGATCGTTTGGCTGGCGTAGAGGATGTAAAACGGCGCCGCCGCGCGCCCCGCCATCGCGAGGATCAGCGTGAGCGTGAAGAACATGAAGCCCGGATCTTCGCGGAAGAGCGCGGGCATTTCCTTCACGCGGTCGCGCACCGAGGTTTTCGGGCGCACCGTCGGCGGGATCGGCTCGCGCATCAGCAGCGAGAGCGCGGTGAGACCAAGACTGGTGAGGATGAACGCGAGCAGGAACGTCGTCGCGTAGCCATTGCCCCACACATTGCTTTCGATGAACCAACGGCCCGCGAAATAGGCGAGCGCGGCGGCGATCAAACCGCCCGTCACGTTGCGCCACGCTTGCAGGCGCCCGCGGCGCGACACCGGGATCACTTTCGCCAGCAGCACCTGGAAGGCGACGCGCTGCATGCCGCCGAAGAGGCCGAGCATGAACAGGAACGCGATGATGATCGGCAGCTGGATGTGCGTCGGCAAAAACCAGCCCGCGAGTGCGATGCCGAGGATCGGCACGCGCATGCCGGTGCCGATCCATTGCGCGACCGGCAGCACGCGCTTTCTGTGCTCAACCTGGCTCGCGCCAAAGATCGGCGACACCATCTGCCCGAGCTGCTGCAGCGCCAGCCCCACGCCGACGACCGCGTTCGAACCCGAGAGCACGTAGAGATAGGCCGGCAGGAACGTCGGCGCGTTGACGAGCCGAAAGCCCGTCATCCCCAGCATGCCGTGCAGGTAATGGCCGATGTAGTTGCGCCGGAGGTTGTCCCAGACGAACCGCTCGTAGGCGGCCTCCTGCTCTTCCAGCGACTTCGGCTCTTCGGCTTCGACCGGCTTGTCCAACAGACGTCCCGCCCGCGCACGCCCCGGCGCAGGCCTCCCTCAGCGTTTTTAGATGACTGGGTACGCTCCTAGACCGCGCCGGGCGGGAGGGCAAATTCGGCCGGCGGCTCTACAACTTCTGGAGTGGCTGGACGCGCTCTTCTTCGCCGTCCTTGAACGCGAGCGCCCTGATGAAGCGCGAGCCGAGGATGTCGGTCAGGCTGGCGCGGGCGTCGGGCGCCAGCGCCGCGTACATTGCCTTGAGGCAGAGCCAGCACTGGGCGGGGTAGTCGCGTGCGAGCGCGCGCATGGGCACGCCGCGGGCTTCGTAGGTCGCGAGGCGTTCGCCCCGGGCGAGCGTATCGGTGACGGCTTCCATCATCGGCAGGAAGCTCTCGCTCGCGAGCGCGACGAGGCGCGCGACGGCGGGCGCGCGTTTGCCCCATTCCCCGTCGTGGCCTGAGAGATCGTCAGCGTAGTTTACCCATTGCCAAGTGCGCACGGCGCGCTCGCGCATCAGCTTCTGAGGCGTTGGGTCTGCCGCGAACTGGGAGAGCATGCCGTAGAGACCGAAATCGGCGATCGAGGGCCGGTCCCCGAACAAGAACAGCTGCTGAGCCATGCCCTGCTCGAGGATTTCGAGCAGCATGAGATAGTCCGCGTCGAACACGGCGCGCGCGGGGCCGGCGCCGCCGAGCGCATCGCGCACCATTTGCTGGCGCGCCGTCATCCGGCCGATCGCGGCTGCAAGCGTTGGTTCGTCGACGGCGCCGAGCCAGCCGGACATCTGCCGGCGCGCGCAGAACGCGACGTCTTCATCCGACGTCCAGCGATACGCCATCAGAATCGAGGGCAGCCATTCATCGGCAAAGTCTTCGATCAAGCGCGCGAGGAAGCGGTTCGCCGGATCGGGCGGCAGCACTTCGCGCCCAGCGTGGGTCGCGTCCAGCTCTTCGATGATCGGGGTTGAATCGTTCCAATAGCTGCCGTCCGGGTATTGCACGACGGGGAGCATGCGCTTGCCGATGCCCTGCAGCGCGCCCATCTGCCCCGAGCCATCGAAGCCGCCGAGCATGATCACCCACTCATGCGGAATGCGCCGATATCGGAGCACCGCGCGCACTTTGTGTGAGTACGGCGAGCCCGGCCCCGCCAAAATCCGATAGCGCTCCGCCAACGTATGCACTCCGTTCTGCAAATCTGACTTCACCTTATGCGGGGTGACGCGCGCAAGCGCCTTCTCTGCGCCGCATTAAGCGCTTACATTCCAAGCGGGTGATACGCGATGAAATACGTCTGTGACGCACGCGGCGGCCGAACCTGGTTTCGCATCGAAACGGAAGCGGAGGCTGTCGCCGAATCCGAAGCGATGCGCCACGCGGTCGCGCGCTATTTCCAGCGCGAGGCTGAGCGCGCGGGCGCGAGCTACAATCCGCAAGGGCTCTCGTTCATCGAACGCGACATTGGCCGCAAGGCGCACATCGCGCGCACGATGCCGCTCTTCCTCACGCTGCGCGCCGATGACGGCGAAGCGCTCGTCACCGCGATGCTGCCGCCCGAAGGCAAGCCCGATCCGAACTTCCGCATCGTGATCGTCGCAGCCGCGAACGCCGATCCCTACCCGCTCTACCTGCGCGAGATCGACGCGCTCGGCGCGCACTTCAACATGCCGCTACCGCGAGACCGGTGTTTTCCCTACGGTTGATCGCGACGCTTATTGCTCCCCCGTTTACGGGGGAGCTGTCACGCGCAGCGTGACTGAGGGGGCAAGCGCCGCGCGTTGAGTGCCCCCTCCGTCGCCTAACGGCGACACCTCCCCCGTGAACGGGGGAAGAATCACGTCCAGTTACTCCAACGCAAAAATCCGCACGCCCGCCAAATCCGGGATCAGCATGCCGCGCGGATGCTGCTCGTAGGGCACGATCGCGAACACGCGTTGCATGCGCACGCCCAGCACGTCTCGGCCTTCGAAGCGGCCGCGATACACGCGCGTCGGTGCGAACGCAGACAGCGTCCCTAAGCGCATCGCGCTCAAGCCGCCCTCGCGCATCATGTGCGGAAAGCCAAGCGCGCTGGCCGCGAACACGCCCACCTGCTGCGCATCGTAGAATCGCATGCCCGCGAGCACGCCGGGCGACATGATGAGCCACACGCGCCGCTCTTCCGCGGAAAGATCGGCCCACGGGCGTGCGCTTTCCTTGCCATCGTAGGGCGCAAGATCGATTTCCGGCAGCGCCGCGAGACTGCGCGCGGCTTCGGCGCGCACGGCTTCCCAGTTCTGCCCGTAGGTGTCTTCGCCAAGGCGCGCCGCGATTGCGCGCAGGCCCGCTTCATCATCCGGATAGCTGCGTTCGGCGTGCAGAAACGCCGCCTCGAACTGGTCGCGCAGCGCAATGATCTCGGCGCTCGGGCCAGGCGCGGCTTGCGCGAACGCCGCGGCGGGCGCGAACAAAAGGCAAAGCAGAGCGAGCAGCGCGCGCATCACAGGCTGCGCAGTTTGCCCATCGCGTCGTGATCGAGGATGTGATCGGTCGCCGAGCGGATCATCTGGAAGAACATGTCGTCGCCGCGCGGCGTCTGCACGACCACGACGGAGGCGAAGAACGCCGTGAAGAACAGCAGGAACGCGCCGGTGCGGTAGTCCTCCTTCAGCGCGTCCATCGAATAGCCGGAGACGCCCTCGCGCGTCAGCGCATCGTGATAATGCTTCAGGAGCGCTGCTTCATTGGCGCGACGCTCTTCCGGCGTGAGCGCGCCAGCGAGGAAATACGCAACGTCCACAGCGCCCGTGCCATACGCGAAGCTCTGCCAATCGAGCATCGTGAACGGGCGCCCGCCGGCGGCGGTGGCGAACATCATATTGTCGGGCCGAAAATCGTTGTGCGTGAGGCAGCGTGGGCCGGGATGGAGATTGGCTTGATCGGCAAAGCGCGAACAAAGCTCGTCACCGATCGCTTTGCTATCTTTCCATAGCCGCGCGCCGTAGCGCTGCTTGAACGCGCCCCAGAGGCCCGCGACCATGTCCCCGCCAACGCCCGGGCGCGCCGCTTCCGCAGCTTTTGAGCCGGAGACATAAGTGAGCGTCTCGAGATAATCGTCGTTCCAGAACGCAGCGTGGAGCTTGGCGGCTTCTTCCAGCACGAGCTTGGCTTGCGCGAGCGTGACGCCCTTCAGCTGATCGCCCTGCTCTGCGGGCGCAAGGTCCTCCATGATGAGCACGAAATCTTGCGTCTCGGCGTTGATATCGGCGCGCCAGCATGTCGGCAGCGTGATGCGCGCGCGCGGCGCGAGCTCCTGATAGAAACGAATTTCCCGAAGATAGTTTTGCAGCATCACGCCGGTGCCGCGGCTCGTCGGATCGGACGAGGGAAACTTGCCGACGAGCGAGCGCGGCGCATTCGGCGCATCGCGTTCGTAATCGAGCACAAAGCGCACGCTGTCGCCGATCTGCCCCGTGCCGACATTCTTGCGCGAGGCGCCGCGCACAACGGCGTCGACGTTGTTGGCTTGCAGAAGATCGGTGAACCACCGCCCGTCGAGTTCGCTGGGCGGCAAAATGGGCAGCTTCGTCACGCGCGTTTCCTCGGGTTCTCGTTTGCGTCAGCATATGGGCCGCGCGCGGGCGCGCAAAGGGTGACGCGGCGGGACGCCAATTCCTCCCCCCGTTCACGGGGGAGGTGGCGAACTTGCGAGCCGGAGGGGGCAAGCGCCGCGTGTTGTGCGCCCCCTCCGTCCGCTATCGCGGACACCTCCCCCGTGAACGGGGGAGGAAAAGCGGCGCGCTACAGCGTGTGCGTATAGACCTCGTTCAGCGCGATCTCTTCGCCGCGCAGGATCACGAGGTCGAAGCCGCGCAGCATGTCTTTGCCGGCGACGTTGCAAATCCAGCGCCCGCAAAAGCCGCCGGGGATCGGCCACGTCTCGTCGGGCGTGTAGACCATCGGCGGCGTCGCCGCGAACAGACCCGTGAGATATTGCGTCAGCGCCGCGCGCCCCTTGAGCCCCGCCGCCGTCTGCGGATCCTTGTAAACGCAATCCTCCGCATAAAACGCAACGAGCCGCGGCACGTCCTTTTCACTCCACGCACGGAGCCAAGCTGCGTTGAAGGCGGCGATGTCGGTCATTGCTCAATCCCCATCCATCTTCAACGCCGCGATGAACGCCTCCTGCGGGATCTCGACCTTCCCGAACTGGCGCATCCGCTTCTTCCCCTCTTTCTGCTTTTCCAGCAGCTTGCGCTTCCGCGAGATGTCGCCGCCGTAGCATTTGGCGGTCACGTCTTTGCGCAGGGCTGAGATGGTTTCGCGCGCGACGATACGGCCTCCAATGGCGGCTTGGATCGGGATTTTGAACATGTGCTGCGGGATCAGCTCTTTGAGCTTTTCGCACATCGAGCGGCCGCGCGATTCCGCGCGATCTCGGTGCACGAGCATGGCGAGCGCATCGACGGGCTCATCGTTCACCAGGATTTGCATCTTCACGAGGTTGCCCTCGCGGTGATCGATGATCTGGTAATCAAACGAGGCGTAGCCGCGCGAAATGCTCTTCAGGCGATCGTAGAAATCGAACACCACTTCGTTGAGCGGCAATTCGTAGATCAGCATCGCGCGGTTGCCGACGTAGGAGAGATCGCGCTGGATGCCGCGCCGGTCCTGGCAGAGCTTCAGGATCGAGCCGAGATATTCATCGGGCGTGAGGATCGTCGCCTTGATCCACGGCTCTTCGATGAAATCGACGTAGTTCTCTTCCGGCAGATCGGCCGGATTGTGCAGCTCGCGCACGTCCTTGTTGTTCATGTGCACTTTGTAGACGACGCTCGGCGCCGTCGCGATCAGATCGAGATCGAACTCACGGCTGAGGCGCTCCTGGATGATCTCCAAGTGCAGCAGGCCGAGAAAGCCGCAGCGAAAGCCGAAGCCGAGCGCGGCGGAGGTTTCCATCTCGAACGTGAAGCTCGCGTCGTTCAAACGCAGCTTGCCCATCGCAGCGCGCAGATCTTCGAAATTCGCCGCGTCCGTCGGGAAGAGCCCGCAGAACACGACCGGCTGCGCGGGCTTGAAGCCGGCGAGCGGCACGGTCACGCCACGCTTTTCTTCCGTGATCGTATCGCCGACGCGCGCATCCGCGACTTCCTTGATACTCGCGGTGAAGAAGCCGATCTCGCCCGGGCCCAGCACATCGACATCCTGCGCCTTCGGGCGAAACACGCCGACTTTATCGAGGCCATAGACAGCGTCCGTCGCCATCATCTTGATGCGCTGGCCCTTCTTCAGCGTGCCATCGATGATGCGCACGAGCACGACGACGCCGAGATACGCATCGTACCAGGCATCGACGAGGAGCGCCTTGAGCGGCTTTGTGGGATCGCCCTCTTTCGGCGGCGGCAAACGCGTGACGATCGCTTCGAGCACATCGCCAATGCCAAGGCCGG
>Ga0268299_1003403_pt1 | contig 14741 bp, 14 predicted proteins | sample NOBtaG_FD_193484 | JGI IMG/M metagenome (GOLD analysis project Ga0268299, IMG submission 193484) | Activated sludge microbial communities from bioreactor in Nijmegen, Gelderland, Netherland - NOB reactor | ecosystem: Engineered > Bioreactor > Aerobic > Activated sludge | place: Netherlands...
GTTGCTTTATGTACATCCATTCCCACATAATATCTTTTGTCTTTCATTTCGCTCTCCTCTCAGATTTGTTGGGCGTTTCGCTACACCCATGCTACTACTTTAAGGGGCGTTCTTTCATAATACGTGTCTTGGACTAATAAATAAGCTAGCAATAAAGGCACTTATCCCGCTAATAGGTAAAATCACTAGCAAAGCTAGATACAAAGAAATAAGATTTGTAAATCTATAGTATTGATGCCCTATTCTAAAATTCAAATAATTTGCCACAGTAGAAGTCACAGTAATTACTATTGGAGTAGATAAAATTCCAACCAAAATAAAAAATATTAAATTAAACTTTTGTTTTAAGCTCATAGTGTTTCCCCTTTTATCATTAAAAATTTATTTGACACTAGTAGAAATAAATGAAGGCCAATGTGTAAGACCAAAAATAATAAAGCCAAAGCTGGCTATCAAAATGAGAATTAGGTTTATAGGAATACTAATAATAAGCAAAAAAATAAATTTAAGCAGGTAATCTTGAGTAAGAAACATTTCTTGAATAGGATCAAAAGTATTAAAAAATATATCCCATGTTATTACTAAAGTAGCTAAAGAAGTAGTAATAGCAGGTATTGCTATTACAGTTTTATAAAAGCGTTTTTCTATAGTTTTTCTTTCTCTATCTTTTTCTCTATCTTTTCCTCTATCTTTTCCTCTATCTTTTCCTCTATCTTTTGCCAACATTGCTTTACCTCAATAAATATTTTGTGATTTATGTTTTAACACAAGCTCTACAAAATATTTATTTTTCAATATGACACTTTTTAAAATGTATAAGGAATTAGAACTAGAAGTAAGTAATTATCGTGTATATAGATAGCGGTTTTGAGAGTATTTTTATCCTGTAAACTTATAGCCTAGGCCATGAACAGTTAAAATGTATTGAGGATGGCGGACGTTGATTTCTAGTTTTTGTCTAAGCCAAGCAACATGAACATCTACCGTTCGTGTTGAAAGCATTGCGTTATAACCCCAAACTTCGTCTAACAGATCATCGCGTGAAAGAATTTGACCGCGATGTTCAATTAAATGTTTTAATAGCTTAAACTCTTTTGCAGAAAGCTCTATGACTTGCCCATCTTTTGTAACTTCAGCACTACGAAAATCTACACGAACTGCACCAAATTGATAAATTTCTGATGAAGCTATTTCAACACTTGGCGCACGTCTAAGTAAAGCTTCAATTCGAGCAAGTAGTTCCATCATTTCAAAGGGCTTAGTAACATAGTCGTCTGCTCCTAATTTTAGTCCTACAACTTTATCTACAACCTGTCCGCGAGCCGTTAACATAATAATTGGAATGCTAATCCCTTGTTGGCGCAGATCTCGACAAACATCAAAACCATTTTTGCGAGGTAACATAACATCTAAGATAATTAAATCAAAGTTTTCACTTGTAGCACGCTTAAATCCTGCATCCCCATCCCTAGCATCTTCTACTTGATAGCCTTCACTTGCTAGGCGATCAGTTAATGTTAGTACTAAACCTAGTTCATCTTCTACTAACAAAATTCTTTTACTCATAAATTTTCTGTTGTTTCTTTCATTTCGCTTATTTGATTTGTTGCCTTTGCTGTTTTAAGAATGGTATCAGCTAAAGGTAGGCTTAAAGTAAATGTGCTACCTTGACCAACAACACTACTAACATCAACTTTTCCACCACAAGCGGAAACTATTTGTTTTACTAAACTTAAGCCTAATCCACTACCATGAATTTGTGCGTCAATCACCTCTTGACCACGATAAAAAGGTTCAAAAATATGTGGTAATTCTTTTGCACTAATACCAATACCTTTATCAATAACATTTATTTGAACTTGTTTAGCAGTTACGTGAAAATTAGCCTCAATTTTTAACCATTTGCTATCACCACTATATTTTATTGCATTAGCAATTAAGTTTTGAATTGCTCGTTGTAAGGCTAATTGATCAGCATTAACTAAGGGTAAATCCGAAGGAAAAGTTTTAACTATTTCCACACCACTATCAGCAATTAAAGATTTACAGGAAGTAACTGCATTTTCAATTACTTCTACAACTTGAGTAGGTTGTAATTGATAATTGCGGCGGTGAGATTGCCAACCAGCAAATTCCAGTATTTGCTCAACCATATCGGTCAAACGTCGGCCTTCATCACGAATTAAACCACCATAGCGTTTTACTTGATTAGAACTGCCTACCACACCATCTGCAAGGTTTTCTCCTGCCGAGCAAATAACTGCTAAAGGTGTGCGAAGTTCATGAGAAACGCCTGCAACAAATTCTAGTTGCTGTTTAGCTAAATTTTGAGCGCGACGGCTAGAAATTAAAATCATTACCATACTAACAGCTAATAAAAGCAATATGCTAAAGCTAATAGCTACATTTCGTTGTCTAAGATTGGCTACTGCAACATCTAAAGAGCCAGTATTATGTTTAACAACTAACTGCCAAGAATTTGCATTTTCACCCTTAGCAGTAAAACTCATCATTTTTACTGCTGGTATTCTAGGCATTGATATAGAACTATCTGTTCTAACTATGCTAATTGTGGCTTGTTTGATTTGTTGGTTTATTTCTTTACCATCTTTTTTGATTTCTGTGCTTTCTGTTTGAAAAATACTTGCTCTAACAGATTCTTGATCTTCTTTGTTTTCTTTATTTTCTTTGTTCTCTGCTTCAACTCTTACATTAATTTTATTATTTTGACTATCTTGGCTATTTATACGCTTAACAACAGGCAGAAATTTCTCTAACTCTTCAGGTCTTAAAGAAAAAAAGCTCATAGCAATATCGCTAGTTGTTAGTTGCTCAAGGTTAAATTGCTGGCTAGATTGATAAATTAGCTGATTGTTATTTTCTTTGTTTACTATCGCTACATAGTAATCTAGCTGGTTATTGGTCGCAAAATATTGATTTATAAGCTTTGGAAGCCATTGCTGCTGTATATATTTAAGATCCAGTAAAACAACTAAGTAACTTATAGGGGACTCTATCTTTAGAATAAAATCTCTTTTTGGCTCATCCATCTTAATTCTTGGTAGTAAATGATGGGTGCGATTAATAACAATAGCTGGTGTTTTAGCAATTATTGGATGATTGCTAGAAAATTTTATAAAATTATCATGCCCGATATTTTCTATTTTAGACTCTTCTTTCCAAGAATTTTTTAAGTTTGTTAGTTCTTCGGGCCAGTCAGCAATTTGAAAACTACTTGTTTCAGGAGTAAATCTTAATAATTCCTGTTTTGATTCACTTAAATTAGCAACATATAAATCTTTAATTAGTTGTGGGTGTCGTGTGTTAGTCTGCCATTTTTGATAAGCCTGCAAATAACTTTGCCCTGAGTCAGTCACCTCTATTTCTGTATGCTCTAGGGTTTGAAAATTAAAGAAAATATGTGTTATTTCCCGATCAAAGTCTGTTGTAAAATTACTAGCGGCTGTACGTAAGCCAGAAAGCATTCTTTCTCGTTCAGCACTGCTAACTTGGCCTAACCATTGGTATTGCAATATAGCCAAGGATGGAAGCAACACCAACAAAAGCAAAACAAAAATTAAATGTGATTTTGAATTAAGTGTTTTCATAGTTGAAAATTATAGCACTAGAAAAAGCGAGAAAAAGCCGTTAACTAAAGATTTTACATTCTTAACAAATCCTTAGCCATTTCTTAACCACAGCCTTTTAATTTTTGTTTATTATCCACACCGTAGCAAATACAAACTTTTTGAAATTTTTGGAGGATAAATAAAAATGAAACGACGATCAATAAATTGGTTAATTTTGGGACTAATATTTACAGTAATCTTTAATGTTGTAGGAATTGCTCAATCCAGCAACGATCCTGTCAGAGGCCAAGAATTAATTACACTTGCTAAACAAGCTATAGGTGGAGAAGCCAGGCTTAACGAGGTAAAAGGCTTAGGCTTAGAAGCAAAAGCTATTGGTCAAGACCCAACTAAAGTAGAAAAACTTAAGTTAATGTTTGCAAGTCGCGCTTTAGCAGGTGTGCCTGGTGTAATGGACGGAGAAATTAATGTTCATATTTCAAAAGCTGATCCAAATGCTCCAGAGCAAGTAAGAATATTTACTGATGATAAAGGTCAAACTCATAAAATCGCTGGTGATAAGACTATTGTTTTTATGAGTAATTCAGGAAACGCTCAAGTAGTTGATAGTGATGCTACAAAAGTAACAATTACTAAGCATAAAGATGATGAAAACAAAGAAGCTAGCACAGAAAAAAGAATGATTGTAATTACTAAAGAACATAGTGGTAATGTTCCTGCTGATGCAAAAGTAGAAAAACGAAATGTAATTATTAATGCTGAAGTAAATAGTGAAGGCGGTGGACATGCTTTTAGACAACCATTTGATTTAGCTCATACTATGATAGGTCTTTTGTTGAATTCTTCTATCCCACTAGAATTTAGCTATGTTGGTGAAGTTGAAAATGGAACTGCTTTTGCAATTAGCGTTAAAGATAAAATTGGCTTTTCTGGAACACTTCTTTTAGATAAAGCTACGTATCTGCCAATAGGACTAAACTATCGTAATACTCCCCAAGCTATTTTCTTACATGTTGATAAAAATGCTGGTGGAAAAATTGATAAAGCAGAAATAGAAAAATTAGCTCAAGCTCAAAACAATCTTCCAGCAGAAGAAATTAGTTTAAGATTTTCTGACCATCGTTTAGTTGATGGGGTACTTTTACCATATCGTATTGCTAGATCTGTAAATGGCGAGTTAAAAGCTACTTATGAAGTTGAAAAATTTGAAATTAACCCAAATATTGAAGCCATAAGAATGCGCCGTCAAAAACCTGATCAAAACTAAATTATTTAGTTAAATAAAATAGAAAAAAGCCACTAGGTTTAATTCTAGTGGCTTTTTTAATTAAAAATAAAAAAAGCGGTCTATTTTTTGATAGACCGCTACTATTAGCATTATTATTGAGGACTGTTTAGTTCTTTTAATTATTCTAGGAGATTACTTATCTACGTCGGGATGTTCTGACTAAAACGCCTTCAAATTCAACTCTTAAGGTGACATTGCCTGGTACAACTGTTACTGTGCGAACCCAAGGAGCATAACCAGCACGTTTTACAGTAATTGTGTGAGTACCAGCAGGAAGTTGAACGGTTGTAGGTGCGTTGCCAAAGAAAACTCCATTTACTTCAATATCTCCACCTTTTTCAGAAATTACATTTACAAAGCAAATCTTTCCAGAATTAGCACTAGCAGAAGTGTTGTAAGCAGTGGGACTACCAGAAAAAGAACCTGCAAAACTTGTATTTTGTGGGAGGTCTATACTTCTAGTTCCATCAATAAAAGCGTCTAGGTGTTGGCCTCTAGGAACGGTGATGTCTTTGCCTTTGATAAGTAGGAATGCTGGTGCTGCTGGGAAGAATACGACAGCGGAAACTCCTACTGCTACACCTGTTGCAACGCCTTTACCACCACCTTGATTAACAGAAGTTGCACGGATAGGGATTTTTGTACCATCTACAGCTTTAACATATTCTAATCTAAAATCAAGTTTTCCACCTCGTCCTAAACTTCTTTTAGGTTGGGCTTGAGTAATGGTTCCAAGTGCTTGTGCGCCCTCTGTTATAACGGTTACACCATCTACTTTGATCGGGTCAAGAACTTCAAAACTAACAGTTTGACCAACTTGGGAGGTTGCAGAACTAATATCTTGCAAGAGTTTTAATCTGATTTGTGTGCCTTCTTCCAGCTTGATACCTTGTCCAAAGGCGGTTATAGCACTAAAGAATAGGGTTATTAGGGTTGTTGCTAAAACGGTTAATAGAGTGTTAATGTTTTTCATTGTTGTTTCCTCGCTTTTATTTATATTTGATTTAATTTTGTTGTGCCTTTGCTAATATCAACTGCTATTCCAAAGGAAATTTTATATTTCTTGTTTTAACTAACTTGTTATTAATCAAATAATTACCAATCATTGTAAATCTTTAAATTCCTAAAATTTTAATATTTTCCGCCAAAAGTGACGCTTTTTATAGTTGTCAGTTTTGACAAGTCTGCCAAAACTGGCATAAAGGGCAGATCGCAACATATCGCTAACTTTTAGCAAGCTAGCGATATACAGCATTATCTATTTGATATAAGCTTGCCAACTTGCTAGAAAAGCGTTTTTCTATCTAGTCATATATTTAAAGTAGGAGTATTAAAAATGATTGCAAAAGGAACTCATATTGATGAGGCAAAAGGAAAATTAGGGGTGTTGCTGGTTGGAATGGGTGCTGTTAGCACCACTTTTATTGCTGGAGTTGAAGCTATTCGCCGTAAAATGGCGCAACCTATTGGTAGTCTTGCAGAAATGGGAACTATTCGCTTAGGCAAAAGAACTGAAGGACGTTCACCAAAAATTAAAGAATTTGTTCCTCTAGCTAACCTGGATGACTTAGTTTTCGGTGCTTGGGATTTATTTGAAGATAATTGTTATGAAGCTGCACTACATTGTGGAGTGCTAGAAAAAAGCATGCTTGAAGCCTTGCGCCCACAACTTGAAAAAATTCGCCCAATGGCAGCAGTATTTGATCAACATTATGTAAAAAGACTTAATGGAACAAATATTAAACAAGGAAAAAATAAACGTGATTTAGCAGAACAGCTAATTAATGATATTAAAGAATTTAGTGCTAAAAATGATTGTTCTCGTTTAGTGATGGTTTGGTGCGCTTCAACAGAAATTTTTATGAAGCTTAGTCCAGTTCATGAAAATATTGAAGTATTTGAAAAAGCTTTGGAAGAAAACCATCCTGACATAGCACCTTCAATGATTTATGCCTATGCTGCAATAAAATCTCGTGTACCTTTTGCTAATGGTGCGCCAAATTTAACGGTTGATGTTCCAGCCCTAACTCAGCTTGCACAAGAAATGTCTGTTCCTCTTTGTGGAAAAGACTTTAAGACCGGCCAAACTTTTATGAAAACCTTGCTTGCTCCAGGGCTAAAAAGTCGTATGCTAGGACTTCATGGTTGGTATTCAACTAATATTTTAGGAAATCGTGATGGCGAAGTTTTAGACGACCCAGAATCATTTAAGACTAAAGAAGAGTCTAAACTTTCTGTTTTAGAGTATATTTTACAACCAGAAATTTATCCTGAACTTTATGGAGATTTTTCCCATTTGGTTAGAATTAATTATTATCCTCCTCGTGGCGATAACAAAGAAGGTTGGGATAATATTGACATCTTTGGTTGGTTAGGCTATCCAATGCAAATCAAGATTAATTTCTTGTGTCGTGATTCAATTTTAGCTGCTCCAATTGTGCTAGACTTAGCTTTATTTATGGATTTAGCACAACGTTGTGGAATGCGTGGCGTTCAAGAATGGTTAAGTTTCTATTTCAAGAGTCCAATGACTGCTCCACAGCTTTATCCTGAACACGATTTATTTATTCAATTGATGAAGCTAAAAAATACTCTTCGACACTTAAAAGGCGAAGAATTAATTACTCACCTTGGCTTAGAATATTACGACTAAGTATTAATTTATGGATGAACTCACTTTGAGTAAAGCAGGCAAGCGGCGTAAAAGCTTAATGCCTGCTAATAAAATTTGCCTCTCTTGCTCTTATTCTCAGGTTGCTACTGATCGTGGGAAGTTACGTATTTTTTGCCAAAAGGAACATAAACAAGCAACAGAAAACTGCATAGATTATTCTGATAATGGTACAAGCCATTTATTAACAGCAATTAAAGAAAAAATTATTCAAGTTCAAGAAAGCTATCGGGCAAGATTTAACCAAATCCATCCTAACTGTTTTACTTGTGTGCAAAATTGTTGTACCACCCCTTTTTTAACCCACACACCTTTTTATCCTGAAGACGTAATTTATTATATGTTATCGGATAAGACTGTCCCAAAAGTTCCAAAAGAGCTTAAGCATTGCATGTTTTTTAATAATGGTTGTAGTTTGCCTATAAATTTACGCCCTCATGTATGTATTGAATATAAATGTATTTATCAAAATGATGCTGAAATTAATAGTTTAGCTACAACCATTAATCAAGCAACTATCTACCTTCTTGCCATAACAACAGAAGATTATTCAGGCTGGAGAGGTGAATATACAATAGAAGATCGTCCCATATTAAAAGAGCTTGGAGGAGTAGAAGGAAAAATCTATGACCGTTTTAATCGTGAATGGAACACAAAAACCCCTATAAAAGACCTTTTAGAATTATATCTACCCAAAACACTGGTGTAATAGGCAAATAAGCAAAACTATATCGCACACAATAATCAAGTTTGTTATAATCACCGCCACACATTTGACTAAAAAAATCCCAAAATATTAAGTTATAAAAATTATCTGTGTTTTTTGCTGTCTATTAACAGTCAGGAGTATCTTAATGAACAATACTAGACGTCCAACAAAGTGCCGCGCTCAAAAAATTGGCAAAGTTAATCTATTAAAATTGACAGGTCGTCTTACACCAGATGAACATGAAGACGTTTTGTTAAGTAATGTTAAACAGTTGGTTGAAGCGGACGAAAAGTATTTTTTGGTTGATCTTAGTTCCGTCAACTATATTAATAGCTCAGGAGTTGGAACAATAATTCAGTGTTTTCGACTAACTAGGGCCAAAGGTGGGGACTTAAAAATACTTAATCCTTCTCAAAGTGTTACTCACATTATTCAAGTATCTAAACTAGATAGTATATTTGAAGTTTTTCGTGATCAAGCAGTAGCTATTGAGAGTTTTACGGAAGATCCTTCCTCTGATGCAAATAAAAAAGGTCGTAGTCGTAAACAAACAGCTAGCGAAGATGATAAAGAAGACTAGTTTTATTTACTAAATAGTTGAAAAACTTCTTAAAAATCTTTAAGGTTTATTCTTCAAGTTAGTTAATCTTAAATTAAGGTCTAAAAATCAATCCGTTAAACACTTATAAATTAAGGTTATTATTAACTACTTATTATAAAAGTATATAAACTTGTAGTTAACATAATGAGGTATTATGAGTATAGTACAAGAATTTAGGGACTTTGTTAATCGTGGTAATGTAGTAGATTTAGCTGTAGGTGTGGTAATTGGAGGAGCTTTTGGTAAGATAGTATCTTCTTTAGTGGCAGATGTGATTACTCCTGTTATTGGTGTAGCTGTTGGAGGTGTAAATTTTACAGCCTTAAAAATAAGTCTTGGTGGTAAACCGGATGCTCCTGTTACGTTAAATTATGGCAATTTTCTACAGTCAATATTTGATTTTTTAATTATTGCATTTGCAATATTTATGTTTGTTAAAGCAATAAATAAAATGCAAAAGCAAAAGGAAGAAGCCCCTGCTGCACCACCTGCACCAACTAAAGAAGAAGTTTTGCTAACAGAAATTAGAGATATCTTAAAAGACATTAAGAAACTCTAGTGTATTAAAATAGGCAAACCGTTAATGTCAAATATTAAGCGGCCAATGAATTTAGCACATCGTGGAGCGCGCAAAGTTGCTCCAGAAAACACTTTGGCTGCTTTTGCCCTAGCTAATACTCTTGGTGCTGATGGAATAGAATTAGACGCTTTTTTATGTGCTTCTGGTGAACTAGTAGTCACCCACGATGATGATTTAAGTATTTGGTCTAATGGATCAGGCCAGATTTCTAACACACCTTTAACAGTTCTAAAAGAATTAGATTTTGGCTCACATTTTAGTTCAAGTTTTAAAGGCGAAAAAATCCCAACCTTCCAAGAAGTAGTTGATTTACTTCCAAATTCGATGTTTATTAATGTTGAGATTAAGACATTATCCTTACGTCCAACAATGGAAGTTAAAGCAATTGTTGAATTAGTTAAAAAAAATAATTTATTCTCAAGAATTTTAATTTCTTCTTTTAACCCACTTGTTTTATACCACTTAAAGAAATTAGCCCCTAATATTGCAAAAGGTTTGCTATTTGAATCTCGTTTGCCAATACATTTTGGAAAAATTAACGCTGCTTTATTAAAACTACAAGCCTTACATCCCCCAGCACGTTTAACAAATGAAAAATTAATGCTGCTTGCTAGAAAGAATGGTTATCAAGTCAATACATGGACAGTAAATGAACCAGATGAGATGCACAGACTTATAGATTTAGGTGTTAATAGCATTATTACTGATTATCCAGATCGACTTAAGCAGGTTTTTATTGAACGAAATCTGTTATAAAAAACAAAGATTCCACCTTTTGGTGTACTAAATCTTAATTTTGGTGTACTAAATTTTTACATCCATTGCTTTATAGAGTTTTACTAATTTATGGTAAATAGCTAATCCATTGTAAATACTATAGATAATCTTAATTATAGGAGAATAATTTTTTACTGATTTTGGCATAACCTTTGCCTTTAAGCCGGACAGAAATAAAATTAAACCTAATAGCTGGAGGTAATAACCTATGTTAAGTAAAAACACTGTTAAATCATCTTTAGTTTTATCCCTTTTATTCGCCTTGTTCTTAAATTTTAGTCTTACCAATACCAATGCTGCTAACTCTGAGCAAGTAAAAACCGTAACCGTAACTCTTAAATCAAATAACAAAACCTCTTTACCTTCACTTGGACGCGAAGATTTCTTAGTCTCCGAAGATGGAACCAAACAAGAAGTAATTTCCGTTGTTGCTGCAACGGCTGAAAATGCTCCTATTAACTTAGCTATTGTAGTTCAAGATGGTATTTCTCAAGTAAATACTGAATTAGGAACTCTTAAGCAATTCCTAAAGAATTTACCTACGGGTTCTCAAGTAATGATTACTTACTTAAATGGTAGCTTTACCCAAGTCTTACAGCCATTTACTACAGATTTAGAATCAGCTACACAAAAAATACGAGTAGTTAATAGTTTTTCAAATGGCCCTGCTAGCCCTTACTTAAACTTAATTGATGTAATGAAACAGTTTAATGGTAAAGCTCACGGACGTAATCAAATTTTATTAATTTCAAACGGTGTAGATTCATTACTAAATGATTTTTCTCCACCTAATAACTTATACCTAAATCAAGCAATCAAAGCTGCTCAACAAGAAAACATCAGTATTTACTCAATTTTTGCTAATGGAACAAATAGCCGTCGGGTTTTCTTAGGTCAAAACAATCTTAACTATCTTGCTGAAGAAACAGGTGGTTATGCTTTTATAATGGGAACAGGGTTTGTTACTTTTGATGCTCCATTAAAACAGTTTAGAGAAATGTTAGATAATCAATATGTAGTTACTTACAAAAGTACAAATGATGAGAACGGTTTTCGCAGAGTAAAAATTACTACAGATTTTTCTAATATTAAAGTTACTACTCTAAGTGGTTATACAGCTAAAAAGTAAATCTTACAAAATTCTAATAGTTTTAGGCGATAACTAGAGGGATGTTCTCAAGAGGGTCGTGTTGTAAAAAAGTTGGTACTTGGTTTGAGCAGCAATTAAGCAAAAGGCTGCAACTGCATTACCAACTCTACTGAAACACGACCCTATTTTGAGTCTTTTTAGATTAAGTCAAGCTTTAGAAATTAGTTTAGAAGATTTGGTAAAACTTGTTTACTAACAAAATCAATTTATATCATTCAACAAAGTATCAAAAAAACAACTATTAAGTTTGTTATTAAAATACAGTTGTAGCTTACTAATTCATTCTAAATATTTTTAATTTAAGTCATCAAATTTAAAAACTTCAACAAATTAGAGTTTTCTTTAATGTGGGTATGAATGTGGGTACAAACAAAAACAGCCACTAACAAAGTGGCTGTAATTTGTTGATCTAATTGATGGCCAGGGACGGAATTGAACCGCCGACACGCGGATTTTCAGTCCGCTGCTCTACCAACTGAGCTACCTGGCCGGAAGTTCTGTATACTACTCAGCTAACTAAGCATTGTCAACCTATTTTTGGTAATTTTTTTGATTTTTCAGAAAATTTTTCCCAGAAAAAATTTTTCTGACTTTTATTAGAGAAATCTTGACGCTAACTTAGGCTAAGTGTAACTTTAGCTAGTAACTCAAATTTAATTAACAAAACAAAGTTTTCACCTAGTAGAAATTATGTCTTTAGAATTTGGTGTAGAATTTAGTTGCAGTGTTAGACGACGCTATGGCGAGCAATATCTACGTGAACTAGCTCGTGCAGCTAGCATTAATGCTCGCTTTATTAACGTTTGCATTAGTTCTGACCAAACACCTACTAAGGAAATGGTACGATTTGTCGAACAGTTTAATGAAAAATTGCAAAAAATTGATGAAATTTTACCTATTTGCCAAACTTGTCCAGCTAATCTTAACTTGGATGAAGTCCCAGCTTTTGGAGAAACTATTGGTTGTCTAGGACGTGTTAACTACCCAATAGATGCACATATTGAGCATTTTTTAGCTAATCGTTTTCAGTTGATTATTGACACAGTCTCTATTGAAGAATGGCCTAGGGCTTTACATGTTTTTATGGATAAAGACTCGCCTTTTGATGGAGAGGTTACTAGAAGTCTTAGGCAAGTTGTTACTCCTGATGGACTACGCTTTTTTGCTCTAAGAAATGCCATAAAGCTTTGTCGTCGCGCAGTAAATTTAAGCACAAACAATATTTTTGATCTATTAGCAGGTTTTTCTGCAACTGATCAAGGGATAAGTAGTTACACTAGAGAATTACCAATAATGGCACTTTCTGATTATAACGAACTTTTAGAAATGGTTTTTGACAATAACTTATTTGAAGGCGAAAAAAAGCGATTAATAGAGTTAAGCAACTCTTTTCGTCAATATTTGCGTTATACAGAAGCCGTTAAAAAGGCTGATGAGCTACAAGTAAGAATGTTAATCGATTAAGTAATATTTTGTGTCTTAAAATAAACTTTCAATAAAATCCAAAAAATCCAAAAAAAAATCTAATTGCAGATTAGAAAAATCCATTGTTTTTGTGCTAATCTCTAGGTTTATGTCAACCGAATATGATATTGAGCTATCTCAAGTAACTAAAACCTTTGGCAACACTAATGCTGTAAACAATGTGTCATTGCAAATAAAACAAGGGGAATTTCTGACATTGCTTGGGCCTTCAGGTTGTGGCAAAACTACGTTGCTACGTATGATTGCAGGCTTTGAGCTACCAACATCAGGGAAAATTCTTCTTGCTGGGCAAGAGGTGACTTATTTGCCACCTTATAAACGCAATGTTCACACGGTTTTTCAGCATTATGCTTTATTTCCTCATCGAACTGTTGCGGGAAATATTGCTTTTGGGCTGGAGATAGCACGACTATCAAAATCAGAGATTAAAAATAAAATTGCTAAAGTGTTGGAATTAGTACAATTAAGCGGCTTTGAAGATCGCTATCCACAACAACTTTCAGGCGGACAACAACAACGCATAGCCATTGCTCGCGCTTTAGTTTTACAGCCTAAAGTTTTACTTTTAGATGAGCCTCTTGGCGCACTTGACTTAAAACTACGTAAGGAAATGCAGGTAGAACTAAAAAAACTCCAACAAAGTCTAGGAATTAGCTTTATTTTTGTTACTCATGATCAAGAGGAAGCACTTGTTATGTCTGATCGTATTGCAGTGATGCAGCACGGAAAAATTGAACAACTTGGTAGTGCTAATGAAATCTATGAACGACCACAAACAGAATTTGTAGCTAATTTTATTGGTGTGTCAAATGTGCTAACTGCTCAAGTAATTGAACTTAAAGACAAGCTAGCTACTTTAAATTTTAATGGAAGTAAAATATCTGCTCTTACCAATACCGATTTAGTTTCAAATTCAAAAGTAAAATTTGTAGTACGCCCAGAAAAAATTTCTCTTTCTATAAGCCCAGATAATTCAATTACTTCTGGAAACATTGAGGAGAAAGTTTATTTTGGCTCTACTACACAATGGCGTGTTAAATTAAGTGATAACACCAGCATTATTATTTATGAACAAAACCGTAACTCTAGCAATAGCTATGATATAGGACAAAAGGTTTATCTTAATTGGCACCAGGAAAGTAACGTAATTCTTAAGGATTATTTAGCTGTTTAAGTTCTTAAGGACTATAAATAATGAAAGTTCCTCTAAGCGAAAAAATCACCAACTTTTACCACCAACGAATTAAAGCACAAATAGCTAGTTTGTTGGGGCCGTCGTTAGTTTGGCTAGGGCTATTTTTTGTTTGTCCTTTGATGGTGATGCTATTTTATAGTTTTGCTCGTCGTGGCGAGTATGGCGGCGTAGAGTATATTTTTGGCCTTTGGAATTACCTGCAATCTTTTGACTCACTTTATTTAATTATTTATTGGCGTTCTATTTGGATTGCTGCGCTAACTACAATTATTTGTTTATTTATAAGCTATCCGGTAGCTTACTTTATAGCCTTAAAAGCTAAAAAACAATGGAAAGGTGTTTTGCTAATTTTGGCTGTTGTGCCATTTTGGACAAGTTTTTTAATTCGTACTTATGCTTGGATGATGCTGCTACGTACAGAAGGATTACTTAATACTTTACTAATAAACCTTCATATTATTGATGCTCCTTTGAAAATGCTTTACACAGATTGGGCGGTGTTAATTGGGCTAATTTATGGAGAATTGCCTTTTATGATTTTGCCGCTTTATGCCTCGTTAGAAAAATTGGACACAAAATTACTAGAAGCAGCAATGGATTTAGGAGCAAACCGACTAGCTACTTTTCTAAAAGTCACTGTACCACTTACTAAAGTAGGAATTATTACAGGTATTATTTTAGTCTTTATTCCTTCT